>Ga0209722_1003883_pt1 | contig 10127 bp, 10 predicted proteins | sample BioC12SIPDNA_2_FD_185745 | JGI IMG/M metagenome (GOLD analysis project Ga0209722, IMG submission 185745) | Anaerobic biogas reactor microbial communites from Washington, USA - Biogas_R1_A C12 SIP DNA (SPAdes) (version 2) | ecosystem: Engineered > Bioreactor > Anaerobic > Unclassified | place... | reverse complement strand
AGTTGAGTCCGTATAATGGTGTAAATTCAAAAAAGAGATGAGCCACATCTCAACCCTGTATAATGTTTGTTGCTACACAAATACAAAACAGGAGGAATGAGACATGGCTCAGGTCAATCTTACACTTACGCACGAGGAAGTTCTACAGGTACTGACAGGCGATCGGGATGCAGCGATGAAATTTCTGTTGGAGAGAATCTTGAATGAGATTATGAAGGCAGAATCTGAAGAACAACTGGGAGCCGGCCTACACGAGCGGTCAGAGGAACGGCAGGACTATAGGAACGGAACACGGGAAAGAGAGTTGAATACTCGAATAGGAACGTTGACTTTGAATGTTCCAAGGCATCGCAATGAGCCGTTCCATACGATGGTGTTTGAGAATTACCAAAGGAGCGAGGCAGCACTGATCGCTACCATGGTGCAGATGGTGGTTATGGGCGTTTCTTCGAGGAAGGTGGAGAAAGTGGTCACGACGCTTTGCGGAACCTCCTTCTCCAAATCAACGGTATCGGAGCTCTGCAAGCGCCTGGATAAGGACGTCGATCAATTCAAAAATCGACCATTGGACTTTCATGAGGCACCGTTTCTGATGCTGGATGCAACGTATTTCAAGGTCCGCGAAGATCACCGGATCCGGTCAAAAGCGTTTCTTGTTGCCTTGGCTTTTAAGCCGGATGGAAAACGCGAAGTGGTCGGTTTTGACGTGTTTGACGCAGAAGAAAACTATTCTTGGCAGACCTTCCTTTCCGGACTCAAGGAGCGCGGACTTACCGACGTCAGAATGGTGATTTCCGACGCGCACGCGGCCATACGTCCGGCGGTAGCAAAAGTCTATCCGGAAGCCGCTTGGCAACGATGTCAGGTCCACTTCCTGCGAAACATCCTGAGTATAACTCCCAATAAATACAAAGAAGCCTTGGCGATAGAATTACGGCGGATGTTTACTGCTTCTACCACGGAGAAGGCACGCAAAGTAAAGGAAGAAATCGTTGCTGAATATGAGGGCGTAGCAGAACAGGCCATGAAGACTCTGGAGGAAGGATTTGAGGATTCTATGACTGTCAACGGCTTGCCGAAATACCTGAAGGAAAAGATAAGGACGACAAACCTTCTGGAACGATTGAATCGCGAACTGAAACGAAGATCGGACGTGATACAGGTGTTCCCAAACCCTGCCTCTGTCCTGCGGCTCATGGGTGCTGTTACGATTGAGGTCAACAACACCTACATGGCTGGAAACCGCGTATATGGAGATAAGACTCTGGACGAGCTCCGGCATACAGTATTCCCCGCACTTAGACGTATTGCAGACGACCAGTTGAAACTACTAAACGCAGCTTAAGGAACGATGTACATTATGCAGGTTTTGAATTTACACACAAATATGGACTTGACCCCTGTTTCGTATGAATTTACCGCCAAATTCCTGAGAATCGTCTGTTTTGGCGGTATTTTCAAGTTTTCACCTGTTCCTGAAGCAACGATTTTCTCAAGATTTACCGCCAAATTCGAATATTTTGAAACTTTTGGCGGTAATCTGCAAATGTCCACAAGGCAATACGAAGCCAAGAAGTGCTTCATTTACCGCCAAATTCCTGAGAATCGTCTGTTTTGGCGGTATTTTCTAGTTTTCACCTGTTCCCGATGCAACGATTTTCTCGAGATTTACCGCCAAATTCGAATATTTTGAAACTTTTGGCGGTAATCGCCCGAAGCGAAACGTTTCGCGCCAAGGTCCACAGCGCCACAACCCACAACCCAGGGCGCCAAGGTCCACAGCGCCACAACCCCCAACCCAGGGCGCCAAGGTCCACAGCGCCACAACCCACAACCCACAGCCCTATGCAGGCGATGAAATCCAATGGAACTCGCGAATGCAGGGATCAAGTCTTCTCGTCGCACGCGATAGTCACGAAAAGACCTGGAAACACACGGTGACGGCGATCGGCGTATGTTTCTTGCTTTTCGATTCGTTTTTCGCGCATTTTCATTCGATGTTATCCCATCATAAATGAATCGGAATTAATGCTTCATAGTCTTTCACGCCGGCGTCACTCTTGCACAGCTCGATGATTTTTTTGCCGAGCGGGTCCAGATCCGGGGCGTCGAATTTTTCGAGCTCTCGCTTGAAAAACTGCGAGAGTATCATCGCACCGGCGTCGAATCCCGCATCGCCGACTTCCGGTTGGCGATCGACTTCCAAAAGCTCTCTCGGCAAAATCTTACCTTCGACCTTGATGCTTTTGAGCGAGTAGCCGAGAAGCGAACATTTCGATTCTCGAATCTGCTCGGTAGAAAAACGAGCACCGCCTCGGCGTGCCAAGTATTCTCTTGCGATCCACTGCGGCATGAAGCCGACTTTGTATGCTCCGATATTCTGGTTCGGTAATAGGATGTACCTTGTGTTGGGCGTCTGCAGAATCTGATTTAAAAGCAAGTTCGCCTGATCGACTTTTTTTCCGGTCGCGAAGGGCCAGTATGATCCGACGCCTTCGCTTTCCATGCCGTCGGTTTCGGTAACACTCGGGTTGTCGTGGCCGCGCGGAGCGACCAAGCGCCACAGCCAAGCGAGCGCCGGTGGTAAAATATGCAGCATGCCGATGATCCCGTAAGTCGGATGCTCCGCCGTGCACGGAGGGGTACGAACACCAAAGCTTCTGACGTCCACTTCGGTCGGGGTGCTCACAACATTGGGCACATGATGCCTCGGCATGATGACTCTCGGGTTCGGACAAGGTTTTCCCGGTGCATCCATAATATGCTCCCACAGTAGGCAGGTCGACCCGACCGCCGCGTCATAGTTGAGAAAAATGAGTGGTTCTTTCGGATGGATGCACATGTTTTCAAGATATCGATCGGTACCGTAATGGGTGATATGATTGGTTCTCAAAAACCACCCCTGTTCCGCGTCCGTCACGACCAGTTTCTTGCTTTCCGTCTGAAGCTTCGGATGACACAACGCCATGTCGTCAGTCACGGGACGAAGTTCACAAGTCTCAGACATCTCAATTAAAAGCTTCTCATCGGTAATCAAATTTTTCGCGACGAGAATACGACCATCGAGCTCACGATGAATCTCTTCAATCATCTCACTCTTACCGCCGCCACTGGCGCCTTCATGCATAATCGAGATAGAATTATCATAGGGCGTGATGATCTTGACGGTCGAACCATGAGCGGTAATCCACCCTTCTTCCTCACCAATCTTGATCAGGACGCCGTACACGCCTTTTTTCGCGCTCGGACCGGGATAAAGATTGAACGAAAAAAGTTCGTAAACATCGCTTTGGCGGTTATGAACCACCATTTGTCGCCCGTCGAAATGCGTATGTCTGAACGGCGGCGCCAGATAAATCACCGCCCTTGGCGCAAATCCATCCGGAATCTCCCGAGCCGGAATAAAGCCCTGCAAATCCGCTAGTCCCGCCGCGAAAAAGCCCGCATTTTCCGGAGCAATAAGTATCGCCGGGTATCCCAGATTGTTGCCGCCCGCCATAAACGGCATGACAATGAGACGTCTCTCCGTCAACCAATGGAGCGCTTTGTTGCGAAGTGCCGAAAAATCATCACCATAGCGGTCCGAAAAACGTTCCTTATCCGAACGCCCGTCATCCGCAATAACCATACAATCCGGGTCTCTCCGACGCATATAAATATCCGGATAGTTCACGACCGCACCATTCTTACAGAGAGAAACCGTCGCCTCAACGACCACGCCATTATCCGGCACTTGGTACTCGACCTCGAAAAAATCGCGACCTTCACCCCCCAGCGCAAGAGACAATAGCTGTGTTCTGGATTCCGGTATAATGATGTCTTCTCGCCCATCAAGTAGTTTTTCCAAAGCCTCAGGTAAAATCATTTTCTTCAACACATCCATCTCTTATTCTCCGTTTCTTATGCCGCACCTTACGCATCGGTACTTCGGCAAAATGGTGATATTATTTTTGCTTCCTGTTCGCAAAAAAACCGATATCCGCACTCCCTCAAGAGTCCGAATATCGGCTTACGCTACGTCTAGTTAAGAACTATACGACCTGGTCTTCCGCTATTATGTTGCGTTGCTCATTTCGAAAATTGATCTTCAAGATTCTCGCTGAGCGAAATAATAATGACTTTCTCGCCGGTCTTCGTGCTGATGTCCGAATGGGTACTGACGACCTCAACATCGACGATTCCTTTGATGATGCTGATAAGATAATCCTTTGAGCCCTCAAAAAGCATCGTTCGAACCTTCTTCAACAGTTCAACTCCTTGACTGTCCTCTGCCAATTTCTGTTCCGACTGGCTTAGGAAGCCCTTGAGTCTGATGATGATTAGATCCTGCACAATCCGTGTTCGAATCTGCTTCGGGCCTCGACCCATATGCTCCGTCTCGAACTTACTGATGGCTTCACTGATTTTTGCCTCTACTTGACCCTTTGTCATATCACTCACCTATTTTTACGATTCATCGTAGCACGCCCCGAGACGCAAGTCAATTCGAATATGGTCCTTATTGCATAATCTGTTTACGATTCTTGCATTATGTCAATTCAAATGGCGTTCGAGGCAATTTTATATGTGCACTAATGCAATTTCATTTCCTTTCGTCTGCATATTTATCTGATTATTGTAATGCAAATCCGGGTGAGTCCGCTGTTCAAGGATATCGGTAAAGAGGCTGCAGACATAGCAGTTGCTGACATCGAAGGGTCGGGCTATCGGCACAGGGGAAACCGGCAAAAGTACCGTGCTGGAGTGGTTTTGCCGGTAGTTTTGAACCTCGGCGAGCCTTCGGAGGGGAGGATTTACAGGCAAAAGTGTCGTGCGAGAGCGGTTTTGCCGGTAGTTTCGGGACACGGCGAGCCCGCGGAGGGTCGAGAGCTGAACTACAGTCTAAGGCCGTATTTTCATAATCTATTTGCGCGTTGACAGAAGCCCGACATGCGCAGGCTAATCCCAAACTATCAGTGCAAACGTCCTCTCGGCCCAAAAAGAACACTTGTTCTATTCTCGAGCTTGAAATACAATAATACTTGAACTAAGACTCTCGCCCTCTCACAGCAATTGATTGCTATGTCTACCCATCCCATCCGCCGATTATCATCATAAGAACGGAGACTTTCATTATGAAAAAGTTGTTTCTCTGCTCATTTTTCTCGGATACCTCTTCTTTGTTATCTACATTTGCCGGCCCCGATCTGGCGGGCAAAACGGTGACCTTTATTCCGACCGCCGGAAATGTTGAGAAGGTTACTTTCTATATCGAGTCGGCTCGCAAGATTTTTCGAAAGCTCGGCATCAAGATCGACGAACTGGATATTGCTCAGGCGACCCCGCAGGAGATTTCCGAAAAGCTGAGAGGTAATGATTTTATATATGTTTCCGGCGGCAACACGTTTTACCTGCTTCAGGAGATGAAGCGCAGCGGCGCTGACAAAATCATCAACGAGTGCGTCGACGCCGGCCGGTTATACATCGGCGAATCCGCCGGCTCAGTTATCACATCGCCAAACATCCAATACGTCGACATGATGGATCCGGTCGGCAAGGCGCCTCTTCTCGACAACTTTGACGCCCTGAATCTGGTGGATTTTTATACGCTTCCCCACTATGCCAGTTTTCCGTTCAAAAAGGCTTGCGAAAAGGTCATCGCAAAATACGGCGATTCACTTGCATTACGACCGATTACAAACAAGCAGGCGATGACCGTTGAGGGAGATGTCGTGACGCTGGTCGAATAATGTTATATCAATCAACAGATGCAAGGACATCCCGGTGATAAGACCAATCAGAAGGAGTCCGGTAATATAATATATATCGGTAGATTCAAAGGGCCGGCTCAACCAAAGCCGGCCCTTTGAATTCATATTGGAGAATAAATCTTCCGACAATCCCTAACGCCTCAAATCCTCCCCCGCTCTGCGATATAAAGACTCACCCGGTTCTGTATGAGCGGCAAGACTTCTTCCAGCGTCTTCTGATCGTTGAAATAGGGCATGGCCTCCTCTAAAATAATCTGCTCGAGCTCCGGATATGTGACGTATATCTCCGTAACACTATTGACGATGTCTCGAACCGCGTTGGCATCGGCTTCGGTGATTTTCTGAGGCTCTTGCGTCATGTTCCACATTTGGATCGGTGTCATTTCCTGGGGCAAGAGCAAATACTCTTCAAACAGAGAATTGAGTATCGGGTAGCTGTCATACATGTATTTCTCAATATCCGCTGTTGATGCTTTCTGGATTTTCTCGGTATAAAGAGAGTCAAAGATTGCTTGGCAGGCAGCGGATGTTTGTTCTTTATCGATAATAGCCACTGCGAAAGATATGTGTCCCATCGGGCCTGAAGCGTCTGCCGACGGATAACCGCAAAAGGTCAGGCCGGCCGGCCCGGCACGTTGGATATCTGCATAAATCCACGGCTCTCCCAACCAGGTTCCGGGAATAACGACTTCCCCTCTCGGCCACAGATCCTCCGAGGAAACCATCTCTTCTTCATTAATTTCATACGACTGATTCGGGTCATAGGGTGGTAACCCGAACGTCTTCACATACTCGAGCAACAACCCGAACTCCGGGTTGTCGAAGTCGACGACGTCTGCTTCACAATCGATAAAATAATCAGAGGAAAAGGCAAGAAGTTCCGACAGCAGCCTCGAATATTCGCCTCTGTATCCGTAACTTACATTTGACGGAAGACCGGCGATGATTTCTGCATTGTCTTCGAATGTGATGCCCGTTCGGTCGCCAAAGTACTCTTTGGATGCGTACATTCCGACTACCTCAAAAGTGAGTGGCGCGATATACATCGAATCCCCTTCTATACATGCATTCCAAATGCTCTGCACCATGTCCTCCGAATGAATACTCTCGCCGGATTCAATCATCGGCATCAGATCCTTGAGCATATCGGCGTCCCGATATTCCTTCAGCTCGTCGAATGTCCCGCAGAGCATATCCGGCCCTTCCCCGGCCAATATCTCCGCGCGGATGCGAAGGTCCGCCGCCTCAAGATTTGCTTTATAGGTCTCCACATCCACTCCGATATTGTTGCTGTATCGTTGGTAATAGTCCACAATTTCAATCCAGTATTGGTCACTAGCGGCTTTAAAATCGACGACGGCCTGTTGCAATCCCACATTTCCTGAACCGGCGGAGATGGTTATGATTTCTTTGTCCGACATGAAGGATTCCGGCTGGCGCACGAGCAGATGAAGAGACTCCTCGTTCGTGTTCCATTCCACCAGGTGACACACATATATATCCTCGTTCATGGGATAAACAAAGCGCCTTGAGTTGCCCGATACTAAACCCGTTCGACTCCAGAAAAACTGGGGTTCCGGGATATTTTCTTCGATATTAAATCGATAGAAACTATCCGTATTTGTAGAGTAAAGTGATCCGTCGTGCGACACATAATCCCAATCCGGCACCGAAATGCCTGCGGAATCTTGGGCCACACTGCCGTCCGGAAAAATCTCAAGAAAACCCTCTTCATACCTTCCGTTGCCGACACTTACATGTCCGTTGACATATAGCTTCCCGTCAATTTCGAAAATCTGACCGTCAACATTCATATTCACATTTTCAAATCGTAGTGTTCCATCTCTCGAAAAGGAGTTCAACACCCCATATCCGCCGACATATATCTCTTCAGATTCCGAAATATACAGATGGTAGTAATAATTGCCTTGCTCTAACGACCCAATCCCCACCGAATCAATATATTGAGCTTGGTCGTCAAAATAACAAACGCGGTAACTGCCCAGAGGACTGGAAAAGAGGATGGCGAATCCCCCGGACGGCACCCGGACCATCTTGATCGCATCTCCCCAGATGGTACCGTCATCAGGTAGTTTGACTTCTTCGAAACTCAGGAGATATCCATCCATATCGTAAAGACCGATCACCGAATATCCCACGGCCTGATAGTATTCTCCGGTGAACGAATAGACAAAGAATAAGACGGCAAAGCCTGACTCGGTCTTTGTGACACCGTGGACCGATACATATTCACCCTGTCCGGCCGCCGGCATCGCCAGATCCTGAGATTCATAGTATCTGTAAGCGGCGGGATCAATGACGATTTCCTGTGCGACGGCAGCTTCCATTTTATCTTCGGAACCGGCAGCGTTTGCAGCGACATCGTTTTCGCCGGAAGGACTATTCGTTCCCCGGGCTGACACTGTCGGGTTCGACCCCAGAAATCCGGCCTCTTTTGCCGAACAGGCAACCGCTGACAATGCCAGAGCTAAGATGAGAATCACCGAACAGACACGCTTCAAAAATCGCATAAGTACCTCGCTTCTCCGATTGATTAATAGTTTAATTATCAATCAAAGAAATACAAAGAGAATGAACAATCTAAGGAAAATCCGAGGCAAAAAGCGACAATTACTTGCGAATTCGAACACCGCCACGACGATTGCCCGATAAATCCGGACGCTTATTAATCCATCTCATTCCGTGCTATTCAGATATGGACCGGCTCATTTTTCGCAGTTTAAGCCGGAGATTTTTCGCTTCTGCAATCTCTTCAAACGCCGTCCCGATTCGGTCGGCCTGCTCCTGAAGCGATAATTGATTAAAGCCGCGCTTGGCGACAACACGATCAAAAGCTTCTCTTGCATCCTGAATCGGTAAAAGATTAACCGCCACGCAGTAAAATGTTTTTCTTCGCCCATCATTATATCGAGAAAGCAAATCTCGAAGAAGAACCAACTTAAGTCTCTGCTCTTCGTTGTATGCTTCGATTCCGATTTGCCGAGCTTTTTCGATATCTTTGAGTTGGTGTGCGTGGGTAATGAAAGAATCGAATTCATCAACTCCCGCATATCTCTCACAAGGGAACTCCGTGCACAGATAACAATACTCAACACGCCCATGTTCGATGCTGCACCGGGCTATGGCGCAGGATTGATTCCCGACACCACCGCCGCACCCCGGACAATAGCCGTCTATTCTCATCGGGCAGAGTCCACAGTTCAGACCACAAAGTGAAAAGTGCAGATTCTCTCTGTTAAAGTCTTTCATCGTGAACCCTCCAAAGCTTTTTTATAAATCGAAATGTATTCATCAACCGTAATCATCCGGCACAGTTCCCCGATCAGATCATACGGAATCGACGAGATATTCTTGAATCGAATACAACTTTTCCCAATATCCGGCTTGGCTAATAGGCGTTTTTGATATTCTTCGGAAAACCAATTCAGGATGGAACCTTGTGGGGAACCTTGCGTGGAACCTTGTGAGGAACCGTCCGTGGAACCTTCCGGGGAAACTCCCGAAGAAATTTCCGAGTAAAGGGCCATGTGATAAAGCGCAACGTGATTTTTCTGAGAAGCCAGCGAAATAAACGGCAGAGGCTCTCCCTTTTTGGCATGGTAGCCGGCGGGATAGCGTGACAAAGGAACCGAAAAGGATATCATGCCATAGGCAATCTGTTCTTCAAATCCGTCCGGCAAATTCGCAGATATGATTTGTCGAAGTCGATCTATAACAGGCCTTCGATCTTCCGGCAATAAATCGATATACTCCCGGACTGTTTTCGCTTCGTACTGCATATCGATTCCTCCGCATTGCGCAACGACGACTCACACTATCTAAGTATAACGGAAAACGACTATTTTTTTGTATTAAGTATTATTTATATCTTAAGAAAAATGGGCAATTTCTTGCCGATTTTATGTTTTCAAAACAATTATTTCATTAATCATACCCATTCAGAGCAAACAATAGATCTCGAAACGAACATTTCGGTAATTTGGTTATTGAAAGAAATGACATCCGTCATTATTTCAGCAATGCCAAGTAATTTTCGCCGGGTTTTTCTCGTCAGATCTTGATAGCAATCTGAGTGATCTCAGCATCCGTTCGCACTCGTCAGCCGCTTCTTTTTCCACAGTCTCCCATTTCGCGTCCGATCCGATCCGATCGTATGCTACAGCAAGAGCACCATAGAGCGGAAGACCGATACAATGACGCGCCGAATGTATCGTCGACGCGGACTGACCAATGGCTCGCGCGGCAGCCTGTGCGGAAGGGACTCCGTCTGCTTCGCGTGCGGCCTGATGACATAACAGGATGACGCGCTTCGCTTCCGGTAGCTTTATCCTTCCCGACAGCCATTCTCTCGCGGAA
>Ga0209722_1003867_pt1 | contig 10171 bp, 8 predicted proteins | sample BioC12SIPDNA_2_FD_185745 | JGI IMG/M metagenome (GOLD analysis project Ga0209722, IMG submission 185745) | Anaerobic biogas reactor microbial communites from Washington, USA - Biogas_R1_A C12 SIP DNA (SPAdes) (version 2) | ecosystem: Engineered > Bioreactor > Anaerobic > Unclassified | place... | reverse complement strand
CGTCATCCTCGAGAGCTTCTTCCATAAGCTCCTGGTTGCTGTCCAGGTCGCGCGCCACTTCCTGGTTCTCGCCAAACAGGCGCTCGATACGCCGGTTCAGACTGGATTGGATTTGATCGTTCAACTGCGCGCGCAATTCACTGAAGGGCAGGTTTGCCAGGTCGGCCGGCTTGAGCGCCCATTTTTCGCCAAAGCGGCGTTCCAGTGTCATCAGCAGGCGTCGGGCGACATTGAGAGTCAGGCTGGACCGCAAAGCCTCGGTCAGCGGTTTCTTCAGACTGCGCGGGTCTTCTTGCAGGGTTTGGATTTCTTTCGACCCCAATTTCAAAGATGAGCCGAGGATGGTGCTGAGTTCAGCCTGATAATCGTGCTTGTCCTGGGGGTCCAGGCTTTCCAGGTAGGCATCCAATGTGTCTTCGCCTTCTGAAATTTGGGTCTTCAGATTCTGTTCGTAATGATTAAACAACTCGGCAGCGCCAGCCTGGACATGGTCGTTTTCGACCTCAACCGTTTGTTTTGCCAGTTTGAGGATGCTTTCCTTCAAAGATTCGACAGTGTCGGCATTTGCCAGCTTGTCCATCACAGTTTGGAAAGTGAAGGAGGGGTAGGTGCCAAAATCGGTGTTAATGCTGGGTTGGATCTCTTCCAGGTATGCCAGCAGTTTCCAGGGACCTTCCGCGTCAGCCAGGCCGGTTTCAATCCGGGTACGCAATTCGGTCTGAAGCATCTCGGAGACATCTTCGTGCAGATCTCCCTTCGTGAAGATCTTGTCGCGTTCCTTGTAGATGCGGTTACGCTGTGTGTTGAGAACGTCGTCATATTCCAGCAGGTGCTTGCGCACGTCAAAGTTGGATCCTTCCACCCTGGTTTGAGCCTGCTCGACCAGTTTGTTGATCATATTCATCTCGATGGGCATGTTCTCGTCGATTTTGAAACGCGAGAGCATATTCTCAAGCTGTTCACCGCCAAACATGCGCATCAGGTCGTCTTCCAGACTGAGGTAGAAGCGGGACGAGCCAGGGTCGCCCTGGCGACCAGCACGACCGCGCAGCTGGTTGTCGATCCGGCGGGCTTCGTGCCTTTCAGAGCCGATCACGTGCAAGCCGCCCAGTTCACGAACCTTCGCCATATCTTCCATATAGTGGACGAAGGTATCCAGCGCAGTTTGTTCTTCTTCCTCCTCAAGCTCGACCTGCATGTTTTTAATTGCTTGCAGGCGTTCAGGCATGGTCATGTTGTAAGGATCTTCCTGGCTGTACTTTGCCAATACCCGATTGACCCTGGAGAGCAAAGCTTCGTTCAATTCACCGCCTAATTTGATGTCCACACCACGACCTGCCATGTTGGTGGCGATGGTGACAGCACCAAAAGCGCCGGCTCCGGCAATGATCAAAGATTCTTCGGTATGTTTGCGGGCATTCAGCACCTGGTGCGGCACGCCGCCATCAAAAAGCGGCTGCAGCCTTGCCCAATCCCTGTCTTCCAGGTAAAGGGATTCCAGCAAAGAGGTGCGATTACTCTCATCCGTAAGATCCATGCTGGTCAGACCATAATCACGACCCAGCCGGCGCAATTCCGCCATGCGAAGTTGATCCAGCGGTTCGTTAAGGGCTGCCAATTCGGGTGCATCCAGGTAATCTTCCACTTTCGCGCCCTTGGCTTTAAGCCAGGCGTTTTTGATCAGACTGACTTGTAACAAGCGCCTTACTTGTTCCGGAGCCAGCCGCTCTGACAACCGTTCGGAACTTTCCACCGAGGTCGTACCCACCAACTGCGGTCTGCCAATCACGTGATAACGGATAATTTCCATCACCATGGCGCGGATCTTGCCTTCGGTGGTGCGGTAGATCACATCGGGATAGTCTTTTCGTTTGTAAAAGAGAGGTGTCTGGCTGGAATCGCCATCCTCAAAGTAGTAGGTGTATTTATAGCCATCCGGGTCTTTGGTCTCTTCCGATTTCAGACCCGAATCATCCCGCTGTGCTTTATATTCCAGGTTGGAGGGGATCGCCAAGACATCCAATCCGTATATCCGATAAAACTCTTCCTTTTCGGTCAAAGCAGTACCGGTCATGCCAGCCAGCTTGTTGTACATACGGAAATAATTTTGAATGGTAATGGTGGCATGAGTGATGTTTTCTGCCTGGACTTTGACGCCCTCTTTTGCCTCCACAGCCTGGTGCAAACCATCCGACCACCTTCTGCCGGGCATCATACGACCGGTGAATTCGTCCACAATGATGACCTCACCACTCTGTACGATGTATTCCTTGTTGCGATGGAAGAGGTGTTGAGCGCGCAAAGCCTGCTCCAAAAAACCCATCAGGCGAGCTTGCTCGGGGGTGACATCCTCCGGCCGCTCTGGATCCGAAAGTTCCACGCCAAGCATCTCTTCCACGTGAGCCAAGCCGACTTCGGTCAGAGAGATCATCCTCTCCTTTTCTCCGATTTCGTAATCCTCGGGGTTAAGTGCCCGGACCACTTGTGCCATTCGGATGTAATTTTCGGAATCTTCATGCGCCGGACCGGAAATAATGAGAGGAGTACGGGCTTCATCGATCAGGATGTTATCGACTTCGTCAATAATGGCGTAATTGTGGCCACGCTGCACGCGCTGGTTCCACTGCATGGCGATATTGTCTCGCAGATAGTCAAAACCAAACTCACTATTGGTGCCGTAGGTAATATCTGCCAGGTAGGCAAGCTGGCGGGAGGTCTGTCGCAGGAAATTTTGATCCTCGTTCAGAGAACGCTCATTGGGGTCATAAATGTAAGCACGAGGACTGCCTTCTACTGCAGTGATGGATTGCAAGACGCCGACGCTCAGCCCCAAAAAATGGTAAATGGCGCCCATCCAGCGTCCATCCCGGCGAGCCAGGTAATCGTTGACCGTGATCAGGTGCGCGCCTTTGCCATCAAGCGCGTTCAGGTAGAGAGGCAGAGTGGCTGAAAGAGTTTTGCCTTCGCCAGTACGCAGTTCTGAGATGGCACCCTGGTGCAGGTTGATTCCACAGATCAGCTGGACGTCATAATGGCGCTGACCGAGAACGCGTTTGCTGGCTTCGCGAACTGTGGCGAAAGCCTCTGGTAACAGTTTGTCCATTGTTTCGCCATTTTTCAGACGCTGGCGGTATTCGTCGGTCTTGGCTTTCAGCTGTGCATCACTTAGCTTTTCAAATTGTGTTTCCAGGGCATTGATCTGGTCAACAGTGACAACCAATTCTTCAATTTTTTTCCTATGCGGATCGCCTTTTAGAAATTGGGAAATTTTCTTAAACATAGTATTTCTTCCTTTAATAACGGTCAGATTGGTACCAAACCGCAAACGTAGATTATAGCATAGGCTAATCCTTATACTTTTATTGTTTTAACATAACAAACGGGCTTACAATCAGATCGACAGTAGAGGTGAAACCATGGAAGAACACAGTTGTCTCGGTTGTGGATGCGGTTGTCTGAGCACGTTGATAACTTTAACGATACTACTCCTTTTGCTTGTATGTGGACTGATCGTTTGGGTATTTTTTGGTCTTGCGAATGGTCAGAATCAGCTTGATTTGGGAGCGAAACTTCTGACCGTTTTCCTGACCGTAATTTAGATAAAGTAGAAAGAGTTGCAATGACGATTTTAGTTACGAACACAAACTTTTTAATTGTCGGTGGTGGTATTGCTGGTGTGAGCGCTGCAGAAGCGATCCATAAAGTTGACCCGGATGCAGATATCACCCTGATTTCAGATGAACCCAGCTTACCCTATTTTCGTATGAGCCTGACCCGTTATTTGGCAGGTGAAGTTGCCAGGGATCAACTTGACTTACATAAACAGGGTTGGTATCTCGAAAACCACATTAATATTGTGGTTGGGGTACATGTGAGTGACATCGATTCCCATCAGAAGCTGGTAACACTCAATGATGGCAGGGTTTTTCAGTATGATAAGCTGATCCTGGCAAATGGTGCCAGACCCTTTGTTCCTCCTATCGCGGGAAAGGATTTGGAGGGCGTAATGACCTTGCGCTCGCTGGAAGACGCTGAGCGCATCATCCGGCTGTATGACCATCCTGCTAATGTGGTTTGCATTGGCGGGGGATTGTTGGGGCTGGAGATTGCCGGCGCGATAGCCAGGCATGGTTTACGAGTGACCGTGCTGGAAGCGCTGGATTGGCTCTTGCCGCGTCAACTGGGGAGAGAAGCCGCAGAATTGCTGCGACAACATATTGAATCGATGGGGATCTCAGTTGTTGTTCCGGCAAAGGTTACTGCCCTGGTTGGCGGAGGTAAGGTGGAAGGGGTTGAGTTGGCAGCTCAATCACCCGAAACCAATCCGGCAGTTTGCATACCGGCAGAATTAGTTTTGATCAGCGCAGGAGTGCGCCCTAACCTTGACCTGGCGAAATTGGCAGGGATTGAGGTGAACCGGGGCGTGATTGTGAACGAGCATATGCAGACTTCGGACCCGGATATCTATGCAGCTGGTGATGTGTGTGAATTCCACGGCATCAGCTATGGATTGTGGGTTCCTGCCAAGAAGCAAGGGGAGGTTGCCGGAAGACATGCTGCCGGTCTACCTGCCGATTTTGCCGGAGACCCGCCTTCAGCCAAGTTAAAGGTGCTGGGGATCGACTTGTTCAGCATCGGGCAATTTACCCCGACCGAAGAGGGCGACAGGCTGTTAGCTGCCAGAAAAGATGATACCTATGTCGGCTTACTCTTTAGAAATGGTGTTTTAGTTGGTGCCAACCTTTTGGGCGAGACAGGTCTTGACTCCAGGGTGAAAAAAGCGATTGACTTAAAAACCAACTTCAGCAGTGTGTTGACCGATTCGGTGACACTGGAAGAGATAGTGGCACATCTGTCGTAGAGAGTGTTAAAAAAACTCTATTTGTATGGGCGGGTTTTCAACCCGCCCATACATTAATTAACCAAAACTCAAACTCCAAAATATTAAATTTCTCCTAAACAAAATTTATTAAATCGTTCAAAGATCGGCTGAAAAGAGATGATAAATGCCGAATCCTATTCCAATAGTTGTTTTCAGGACTACAATTCTTTTGGTTATTCTACAGAAGTAATGTGCTGGTCAATCATCATGGAGTTGCTGAAGTCAGATTTCTATGATCGAAGTGGTTTTCGAGAGACTTGAAATCCCTTCCAACGAATAAAAAATTGTGCGCCAGGAGGAAATATGGAAGAAAAAATCAAAATCGGCATTATCATTTGCGATCGATACCGAACTTGTGCCGGTGGCAAATGCCTGAGGTCCATGCTAAATCGAGAAGGTGCTTTTAGTGTTTACACTGGCATTGATCTTGAGCTGGTGGGCTATACCACCTGTAACGGATGCCCGGGTGGAAATATTGAATACGCTGGCGACGAAATGGTCAGAAATGGTGTGCAAGTGATTCACCTTGCTACTGGGATGTTGGTGGGATATCCTCCCTGTCCATACTTTGTAACATTCAAGGATTTTTTGGAAAGAAAATATGGCGTAAAAGTTGTACTTGGCACTCATCCAATTCCACAGAAGTACCTGGATATGCACACACAGCTTGGCACCTGGAGTGATCCTTCCTGGGAGCCCAAACTGGCAGCGACTATGGCTGACGAGGTTGTTCGCAAAGCTTACAATTAAAAAAATACTTCAAGGCAAATCCTATTAATTGTTGAGGGGAATCGTAAATCCTATTCATGAATCACGATCCTTAAAAAATATATGCAAAAATTTTGCAGGAAAGTGGTGGAGCATTACCTGGATTGAGAGGAATTGACAAAAAAAACCCTGTCTACAAGTTCGATTACTGAGCTCAAGGTAAAATAGGGGAAAACAATCAGAGGAAGACTATGGAATACAGAAACTTTGGCCGGACGAATTTCAAACCCTCGGCCTTGGGGTTTGGGTGCATGCGCTTACCGCAAACTCCAGGAGAAGATGGCGGTATTGATGAACCTGAGGCGACCCGCATGGTGCGTTACGCCATTGATCGTGGCGTGACCTACTTTGATACTGCCTGGTCTTACCACGGTGGGCAAAGCGAAGTGTTCCTCGGTAAAGCGCTGCAAGATGGTTACCGTGAAAAAGTCGCCCTGGCAACCAAGATGCCTTCCTGGCTGATCGAAAAACAGGAAGATTTCGACCATTACTTCTTTACGCAGCTGGAACGCCTGCAAACTGATCACATCGATTTTTACCTGCTGCATACGTTGAATCAAAATTATTGGGATACCTACTGTAGACTCAATGTGTTTGATTGGGCTGAAAAGCAACTGGCAGAGGGCAGGATCCGCCATCTGGGTTTCTCGTTTCATGATGAATACCCGGTTTTCGAGAAAATTTTGACAGGTTACGATCATTGGGATTTTTGCCAGATCCAGTACAACTACATGGACACGGATTACCAGGCAGGCGAGCGCGGACTCAGGCTGGCAGCTGAGCGTGGGCTGGGCGTGGTGATCATGGAGCCGCTCAAAGGCGGAAAACTGGCAATCGAAGTTCCGCCAAATCCAGTAAAAAATGTCTTTAACCAGGCTGAAACTCCTCGTAAACCAGCCGAATGGGCACTGCAGTGGCTCTGGAACCAGCCTGAGGTTGGGTTGGTGCTCTCAGGTATGTCCACATGGGAGCAGGTGGATCTGAACCTGATCAGTGCCAGTCGTTCTGGAGTGAGTCGTCTTTCTGCGGATGAAGTGCGGATCGTCGAGCAGGCACGCGATGCCTGGCAGGGACTGGCGCCGGTTGCCTGCACCCACTGCGAATACTGCCTTCCCTGCCCAAGTGATGTCTTGATCCCACAGATTTTTGCCATTTACAATAACGCGATGATGTATGAGCAACAGGAGCGCGGTCAACGCGTCTATCAAAGCCAGATTGCGGAAGACAATCAGGCCGATGCCTGTATTGAATGCGGAACTTGCGAGAGTCTTTGCCCTCAGCATCTGACGATCATAGATTACCTTAAGGATGCGCACGCGTACCTGAGTGAAAGATAGACTGCTTTGGTTAATGAGAATCAGGTCCAGGGAAATATTCAAAGGGTTGATCAAAAGGACCGACCCTGGATCATTGCCCTGTCGGTTCTGCTTGTTGTGTTGGCAGTGATTTGGTTTTGGGTTACGCCTTCAGGCTGGTGGGAGAAATTTCGATTGTTGGGGTACGCGGTCTGTCATCAAATTGAAGAACGCAGTTTCTTCTTCCATGACCTGCAATCACCCTTATGTGCCCGTTGTACCGGAATGTATCTGGGTGGCTTGTTGACGATTCTTTACCAGGCTTTCCATGGACGTAAAGGAAAATTCCCACCGACCTGGGTGTTCGTGATTTTAGGTTCGTTTTTCATTTGGTTTGCTGTGGATGGCATCAATTCCTTCCTGCAATTCATCCCAGGTTTTTCCCTGGGCTGGCAACCCTCGAATCTCTTCCGTCTGATCACAGGCACAGGGGTTGGGTTGGGTATTGGGGCAATTTTGTTACCGCTTTTCAACCAGACAGCCTGGTCAGATTGGGTCAATCGTAGTTTTTTCGAGAAATGGTTCAGTTTTCCCTTGCTGCTTGTATTAGGCGGTCTGATGGTGGCTGGGGTTTACAGCCAACAACCGCTGGTCCTCTTGCCTGCTATTCTTCTTTCGGGATTGAGCGTGGTGGTATTGCTTAGTTCACTTCATACAGTGATCGCCCTGATGTTGACCAGGCGAACGAACCGCCAACTGACCTGGTTTGAAATGCGGTTGCCGTTGTTGATTGGTCTGAACCTTGCCTTTGTTCAGATCTTACTGACAAGCCTGCTGCGATATCTGTTAACGGGCACCTGGGCACCGTTAGACCTGTGATTATCTACGGTTAAGCGGGAGCAACCCGGCTATAATTAGAATTGTCGGAAGGATTATCACCCGACAAGAGGAGTAATCATGACAGAAATTATTGGGGGCGTTTTAGGCGCGTTTGGTCTTTCAGCGTCTGCTGGTCTGAACGCTTACATCCCGCTTTTGGTGGTTTCGCTTTTGGCGAAATTCACCAACCTGATTGAACTGGCAGAACCGTGGAGCACACTGGAAAGCTGGTGGGTGATCGGTGTTTTGGCAGTTTTAGGTACCGTGGAAATGGTAGCGGACAAGGTGCCGGCGGTTGACGACGTCAACGACGCCATCCAGACCTTCATTCGACCGGTAGCTGGTGCCATCCTGTTTGCTACCAGTGCAAAAACGATCACCGATATTAACCCGGTGCTTTCGATGGTTTGTGGGTTGTTGGTGGCAGGGTCAGTACATGCCGCGAAATCGTTAGTGGCAAGACCGGTTATTGAAGCCAGTACTGCTGGGCTGGGCGTGCCAGTGGTGAGCACACTTGAAGATGTGATTGCGACGATCGTTTCGGTATTGGCAGTTGCGTTACCGATATTAATGGTCATTGTGGTTTTCCTGATGATCTGGCTGACAGCTTCATTGGTCAAACGGATCAAAAAACCGCGTTCGAATATTATTGAAAGTCAAGGATAAGGAGAAAAATGACTGATAACGAAGTGAGATATGAGAATGTTGAAGAGACCACCTCGGTCTGGGCAATTTTGAGCCTGATCAGTGGTATTGCAAACTATGTGGGTTTGTGGTTTATCGGCGGTATTGCGGCGATCATTACCGGTTATATTGCAAAAAATGAAATCGAGAAAAGCAATGGCAGAGTCGGCGGCCAGGGTCTGGCAAATGCCGGATTGCTTCTTGGCTGGGTCGGAATTGCCTTATCAGTCTTGAGCGTTTGTCTCATCATTCTGATTGCAGTAGGTGTGATCGGTGGTAGTATTGCTTTATGCGGTCCGTTTAGCGAATGGATCAATCAAATCCCTTTGAAATGAAAGGAATTAATCAATGAGCAACCAAGATTTTATCGATGTCCCTGATTCTAATCGTTGGAGTAACGTGCCAAAACCACCGGAACAACCTCAGGAGCCTGTTCAACCAGAACCTCCTGTGCAACCAGATGAGCAGGAACCAGTTGTGAGCGAACCGGCACCTGAAGTTGTCTTCACTTCTGAACCTGTGTCACCTCAGCCAGAGCCGGTCATCTATGATCCTGTGCGGGATGAGCATGAACCCTATGTGGAAGTAAAAGCGAACTCCGACGGTTTTGAATCCGCCCCTTCTGTGCCCAAGACACCTGTATACACCCCACCGCCGGCAGAAAAGAAAAAGATGAGTGGATGGGTGATCGCTTTGATCGTCTTGTTGGTTTTGTGCATTTGCGTGGTTATTGGGGTGACCGTGCTATTTTTCATGATTTCCAGCGGTGATTATCGCATCGAGTGGTCTTACCTGATCAATTCCGCCTTGAGCTTTTTATAAGTAAAGATCGTTTTTGGATAGTGAACAAAAGCGGGTTGGCATTTCGCCAACCCGCTTTTGCTTTGGTTTGGGGATGATCATCTGATCTACAACGATCCGTTTCTTTGCTTTTCAATTCTCAACAGGCAAACACTGCAACGTCGACCCATGCCAGGCAATGTCGATTGTTCCTCCAATCGCGACTGGCTGCAGAGAATTGACCTGCAGGAGATTTTGACCTACAAGCAGCTCGAGGCGATAGTATTCGCCCATGAAAATGCTGTCCTGAACACTTGCGCGTAGATTATTAGGCTGGGCAGCTGCTTTTTCACCGAGAAGGGCATCTTCGGGGCGCAAAAGCAGGGTGCATTCCAAGCCAGGTTGCAGATCGGGAAGGGTCGGGATTTCAAATTGCCCCAGCTCGGTATGCACACAATTGGAACCAACCAACTTAGCCGGGACCAAATTTCCGAGCCCCAGGAAAGAAGCCACCCAGGCATTGGCAGGCTGAATAAACACTTTTTCCGGTGCGCCTTCCTGCACCAGTTTTCCATCGTGCAGCAATAAAAGGCGGTCTGCCAGCGCAAAGGCTTCCTCCTGGTCATGGGTCACATAAATCACAGGTTTTTGGCTGTCGTGCAGTCGCTTGCGCAGCTCTTTGAGTAGTTCTGTCCGTAAGTTATGATCTAACGCTCCAAGCGGCTCATCCAGCATGAGCAGGTAAGGGTCGGGGGCAAGAGCGCGAGCCAGGGCTACACGCTGCTGTTCACCGCCCGAAAGTTCCGTGACCGGTCGATTCGCAAAATCCTGCATGCGGATACTTATGAGCGCTTTTTGTACGAGGGTATCGATTTCACCTTTG
>Ga0209722_1003858_pt1 | contig 10180 bp, 4 predicted proteins | sample BioC12SIPDNA_2_FD_185745 | JGI IMG/M metagenome (GOLD analysis project Ga0209722, IMG submission 185745) | Anaerobic biogas reactor microbial communites from Washington, USA - Biogas_R1_A C12 SIP DNA (SPAdes) (version 2) | ecosystem: Engineered > Bioreactor > Anaerobic > Unclassified | place... | reverse complement strand
CCTCGCCGCTCTGATCAACTACGGCGCGACGTTTGCCGTCGGCTTCCTCCTCTCCCTCTACCTCCAGGTGGTCAGGGGGCTCGACCCCGGCACCGCGGGGCTCGTCCTGATCACGCAACCGGTCGTCCAGGCGCTCTTTGCCACCCCGGCCGGGAAACTCTCCGACCGCGTCGAGCCGCAATACGTCGCATCAGCAGGGATGGCGCTCACCACCCTCGGCCTCGCCCTCCTCACGTTTCTCGCGCCCGAAACCCCGATACCCCAGATCATCGCAAGCCTTGTCCTCTTCGGGTTCGGGTTCGCCCTCTTCTCCTCCCCGAACACCAACGCTGTCATGACCTCGGTCGATAGATCTCTCTATGGCGTCGCGTCCGGGATGCTCGCCACCATGCGGACGACAGGGATGATGTTCTCGCTTGGGGTCGTCACCGTCATCTTCGCCGTCCTCATCGGCACCACCCAGATCGGGGCCGCGGTCCAAGCCCCCTTCATGACGAGCCTCCAGGTGGCATTCACCGTCTTCACCATCCTCTGTGCCCTCGGCATACCTGCCTCACTTGCCCGGGGCAGGGTGCGGGGGTGACCGCCACCTCTTACTCCACGACGCAATAGACGTAGTAGACCTGCTGGCCGTCCCTCGTAACGACGTCCACCCCGTGCACCTCGTTCTCAAACCCGGGGAAGAGCGTATCAAACTCCTGCAGGGAGATGAGGTAGTCGACGATCGCCCGCGTGGCCGGGCAGCATCGCTCTCCCGGCATGATGACCGGGATACCGGGCGGGTAGGGCACGACCATCACCGCCACGGTCCTCCCCTCGATATCGCTTGCTGGTACTGCCGCAACCTCGCCCCGCACCAGGCGGCGGTAGGCCTCCGCCGGGGTCATCGCCGGTTCCGGCAGCGTCGCGTAGACTGCCCTGACGACGTCGGTGATCGAGACATCCTTCAGGTAGCCGTGCATCTCCTGGCAGAGGTCGGAGAGCCCCCGCCCCGAATACCGGGCCGGGTGTTCCCGCACCAGGTCGGGAAAGACCTCCTCGAGCGGGCTGTTGCGATCGTAGAGCGCCTTGAACCGGAAGAGTTCCGCAAGCAGCGTCCCCGACTTACCTTTGGTGATCCCGAGCGTGAAGAGGACCAGGAACGAGTAGTACCCGGTCTTCTCGACGACAATCCCGCTCTCCCTGAGGTACTTCGTGACGATGCCTGCCGGTATCCCCCGGTCCTCCATGCTCCCGCCAGGCCTTATCCCGGGGGTGAGGATGGTCACCTTGATGGGGTCGAGCATCGCGTATCCTTCTTCGATGCCGGCAAACCCGTGCCAGGTATCGTTCGGATCCAGGAGCCAGCAGCCGGCGTGATTCCTGAGAAGCAGGTCATCCGCATCCCCAAGCGGCCTCTCTGCCTCCTGGTCCATGATACAGTCAGGCTGCCAGACGGTGAACCACCAGTAGTTCTCCTCGGGAAGGGGGCTTGCCCGGATCTCCTCTGCCACCGTCACCATCTTCTTCCGAAACACGATTGCCTCCTCAATCGCCTCCTCGATGAGGAACTTCCCCGAGTGCCCGGCCATCATCCTGGCTGCGACGTCGAGGGAGGCGATGATGGTGTACTGAGGGGAGGTGGAGGTGAACATCATGAACGCCTCGTTGAACCGGGGGTGGTCGACGGGTCCTTTGCCCTGCCTGACGTGGAGCATCGAGCCCTGCGAGAAGGCGGCGAGGACCTTATGGGTTGACTGGGTGGCAAAGACCGTCGGGCCGACCTCGCCGGGGGTGTGCATCCCGAACCGCCCGGCGTAGAGGGGGTGGAACCTGGCGTAGGCGGACCACGCCTCGTCGAAGTGGAGGTATGGGACCACGTCCCGCAATTGCTCCTCGATCCGCTCTGCGCTGTAGCAGATCCCGTCGTACGTGGAGTTCGTGATCGCAGCCAGCCTGACCGCCTGCACTGCAGGGTCATCTATGAGCGGGCAGGCCCGGATCTTTTCCCTGATGACCTCAGGCCTGAACTCGCGGCTGCGGATGGGCCCGATGATCCCGTACTCGTTCCGGGCCGGGATGAGGTAGACCGGAACGGCGCCGGTCATGATGATCGCGTGCATAATGGATTTGTGGCAGTTGCGGTCGACGAGGACAACATCGCCGGGGGTGACGGTGCCGAGCCAGACGATCTTGTTTGCGGCGGATGTGCCGCCGGTGACAAAGTAGGTCCGGTCAGCCCCGAAGACCTCTGCGGCTTTCCGCTCCGCATCGCCGACGACACCGGAGTGCTTCAGGAGCGACCCGAGTTCAGGCACCGAGACCGAGAGATCGGCCCTGAGAGTGTTCTCGCCGAAGAAGTTGTAGAAGATCCGGCCGGCGGCGCTCTTGAGGAACGCGACGCCCCCCATGTGCCCGGGCGTATGCCAGGAGTATTTGTACTCCTCGACGTAGTCCATCAGCCCCTGGAAGAACGGCGGGAGGACGTCGGCAAGGTAGTTCTTTGCCGCACGCTTGATGTGGCCGGCGATGAACGCCGGAGTATCCTCGAGCTTCCAGATGTAACCGTCGATCCGGGATATGACGCCGAGAGGTATGGCGGAGATCGCGAGTTTCTCGGTGTTTAAGAAGATCGGAACCTTTGGGTTACGTTCCCTGATGAGGGTGATGACGTCTGCGGCGGTGAGCATCCCGTCCGCGGCCTCGGGGGTGAGTTCCCAGTCGATGATGATGCAGCTCGTATGCGGGTGCGAGAGGAAGGCGTGAACCCCGTCACGGGCGGTCAGGGCTTCGATGACGGGGAAATCCTCGGATTTCAGCTCTTTTACGATCTCCCGGGACGCCCGCCCCTCCGCGGTATCCGAGTGCAGTTCGTCGTCGATGATGAGAACGGGAAACTCCTCCAGGTAGTCCATGCGGTCATACTCCTGGATGATACTCTTCGGGGTGCTCTTTAGAATGTTTTGGTTCTCCGGGCGACGGGGGTGCTCCAGGACACCCGACCTTCCCACCCCGGGGTTGCCTCTTCGCGGAAACTCATCCTGACAAGGCCAGATCACCTCTACACTCCTGATTCACGCAGAAGTGTGCGAGCGACTCGAATTCACGAAGGACGTTGGAATGGCCATCTGCGCCGAGAGGCCGAAGGTCTCCCAAACTGCGGAATACATCCGGGCCTGCAACCCCCGGCCAAGAGACCTTGAGAATACGGGAAGAACGATCCGGGAGCGGCACCACTCATCAGAGGTCCCTGACGGTACCAGCAAATCATGGGGAGGTGATGGGAGATACAGGATCCGGAGATACTACCGGGTTGATGACCTTTATATACGGAAACGGCAATCTACCTCCTATGACAGGCGCGGACTCAAATCCACCGGTGTTCAGTCTGGGGTTCGACGTCCATTACCCCAGCCAGCTCAATTCCGGATTTCGGCCTGAGATGGCAAAGGGAAGGAGAAACCTGAAGGATAGTTACTTTAACACGGACACAAAGGAAGACCTGGGACGGGTCATCGACCGTTCCTTCCAACCTGTGACAGAGATCCTCCTCGACCTCCTCGATGAGGGGTTCAGGTGTGCCTTCGGCATCTCCGGGGTGGTGCTGGAGCACCTGGAGGAGTGGTACCCGGATATGCTCGAACTCTTATCTCATGCGGCAACCCACCAGAACGCTGAAGTCCTCGCACAGACCTACTACCACAGCGTCGCCGGGCTGTTCGTCGACCCGCAGGAGTTCGTGGACGAACTCCTCATGCATCGCGATCTCATGAAGGAGCACTTCTCGGTCGTGCCGACCACGTTTGCGCATACCGACTATCCCATCACCCCGGCCACCGCTGAGGCCCTCGCTGGATCCGGGATCGGGGCGGCCATCATCGAGGGGGCTGCTGCAGAGCGGGATCCAAACCACACCTACACCTACCATGGCCTCCCGGTCCTCGTCACCCACTGCGACCTTGCCGACGATATCGCAGTGCGGTTTCCATGGAGGGAGTGGGACCGGTGGCCGCTCATGGCCGACCGGTATGCGGAGTGGATCTCGGTATCCCCCGGCGAATGCGTCACGCTCTTCCTCGACTACCGGATATTTGGAGACATCTTCGGGCAGGAGACTGGCATCCTCGAGTTCCTGCGTGCACTCCCGCCCGCCCTCGCCGATGTGGGGGTCAGGACCATGCATCCCTCGGACGTCGCCCGGAACTCCCCGTACGGTGATATAGGAGAGACCGCCGGGCCGACCGGCCCGGGCAACTCACAGGGCTATCAGAGGACCATCCTGCAACATTCTGCGCTTGAGGCGCTCGAGGCGGCCGGGAGCCTGGTTGCCGACCGGGAGATCTGGTGCTACCTCCTCGATACCGGGCACATCCGGCGGATGGCCATGCGTCCAACCGCGTGCGGGAGACCGCTTCACGCCGTCAGTCACCAGGAGACGTATGACTACTTCGCCTCCTTCATGCGGATCCTCTCGCACCTCGAGGAGCGATCTGCAGCCAGCGCACGGTCACAGAGAGCCACTCTCTCGCTGCGCTGCGTCCCACCCGAGTCAGCGTTCTACTTCTCGTCATACGACCGGCCGGCAGGCTACGCCGCCCACAGCCTCCAGGAACTCGCAAACATGCTTGAGTTTACCCCTGACGATGTCGTCCGCTATCATGTAGAGCGGGGGGACTTCTACCGGTGGGTCGACCAGGTCATTGGCGATGCAAAACTTGCAAAGGAGATCCGGGATATCGAGGACCGCACCAGGCTCAGGTCGGCAGTTCAAGAGAGGATTGATACCCTATGGAAACGCTTAAGATAGCATTCTTCTGCTGGGAGTCGCTTCACTCCTCGTTCAAGGTAGGCGGGCTTGCTCCGGCGGCGACTCATCTTGCCGAGCATCTCGCGGCGAGGGGGCACGAGGTCCACTACTTCACGCGGGGAGCGCCCGGGGATGCGACCGAGATCAACAACGTCCACTACCACTACTGCCTGCCTTTCGGCGACAACATCGTCGAATACTGCAGGACTATGAGCAACATGCTCACAGACGCGTTCCGCGCCTGCGATACCCCGGCGTTCGATATCCTCAACTTCCATGACTGGCACCTCGTCGAGGCGATGCACACCCTCCGCGACCGAAACACTGTCCTCTCCTTCCACTCCACCGAGTACGGGCGGCACGGCGGGAACTTCGGCGGCTGGTGGGAGTTTAAGGAGATATCAGGTAAGGAGTGGTATGGGGGCTACATCGCAAAGGCGGTCACAACCGTCTCAAACTCGACAAAGATCGAGGTGATGTGGCTCTACAACGTCCCCGAGTGGAAGGTCACCGTCGTCCCGAACGGGATTGACCCCGAACCTTTTCGTATCAGGGTCGACCCGGGCGAGGTGAAGATGCACTACGGCATCCACCCGCTCGCGCCCCTCGTCCTCTTTGTCGGGCGCCTCACCTACCAGAAGGGGCCTGACCTCCTGGTCCAGGCCGTACCCGGGATCCTTGCCAAACGCTGGGACGTGCAGTTCATCTTCGCCGGTACCGGGGATATGCGTGGCTACCTGGAAGGAGCGGCGCACGGTCTTCCGGTGCAGTTCCCCGGCTACGTCTCTGATACGGAGCATATCAGGCTCCTGAACGCCTGCGACCTCGTTGCCATACCAAGCAGGAACGAACCCTTCGGGCTTGTCCTGACCGAGGCCTGGAGCGCGGAGCGTTGCGTCGTCGCGACCGATGTCGGGGGTCTCTCCGAGAACATCGATAACTACGTAAACGGGATCAAGGTCCCCGTCCGCCCTGAATCGATCGCCTGGGGGATCGGTCACCTCATCGATGACCCTGCCTACATGCAGAAACTCGGGAAGGCCGGCCGCCGGAAAGTGATGGAGAAGTTCAGGTGGGACGTCGTCACTGAGAGGATGCTCGGCGTCTACAGAAAAGTTCTCTCCGGCAACCCCTGATCCGGAAGGTGATACTATGCAGCAGGCGCTACCAGATATCACAAAGACCGGGAGTCTCATCACAGATTACGACGTCTACCTCTTCAGGCAGGGGAACCACTTCCGCCTGTACGAGCGACTGGGATCGCACCCTGTCGTTCTCGAAGGCACGCAGGGGACGTTCTTTGCGGTCTGGGCTCCGAACGCTGCGGAAGTCTCGGTCATCGGGGACTTCAACGGGTGGGAAGCGGGCAAAAACCCGCTCGCAGTCAGGAGCGAGGGATCCGGTATCTGGGAGGGGTTTATCCCTGACGTCGGCCACGGGGCGCTCTACAAGTATCGCATCAGAAGCAGGTACAACGACTACTCGGTGGATAAAGGCGACCCGTTTGCCTACTACTGGGAGATCCCGCCAAAGACCGCATCTATCGTCTGGGACCTCACCTATACCTGGCGCGACCGGGCGTGGATGCGGGGTCGCGAGGAGAACAACTCGCCCGACGCCCCGATCTCCATCTACGAGGTGCATCCGGGCTCGTGGCGGAAGGTGCCGGAGGAGGGGAACCGGTCACTGAGTTACCGGGAGGCGGCAGACAAACTCGCCGACCATATGCTTGATGCCGGGTTCACTCACGTGGAGTTTCTCCCCATCATGGAGCACCCGTTCTATGCCTCCTGGGGCTACCAGACGCTCGGCTACTTTGCCCCCACCAGCCGCTACGGCACCCCCCAGGACTTCATGTGTCTCATCAACTACCTCCACCAGCGTGGGATCGGGGTGATCCTCGACTGGGTGCCGTCTCATTTTCCGGCAGACGGCTACGGTCTCTCCTACTTCGACGGCACCCACCTCTACGAGCACGCTCTCCCCGGTCAGCGCTACCACCCTGAGTGGAAGAGTTACATCTTCAATCTCGGGAGAAACGAAGTCCGGTCGTTTCTTGTGAGCAGCGCCCTCTTCTGGCTTGAGCGCTACCATGCGGACGGGCTGCGGGTGGATGCGGTCTCCTCGATGCTCTACCTCGACTACGCGCGGAGCGCCGGGGAATGGATACCCAACGTCTACGGCGGGAGAGAGAACCTCGAGGCGATAGGGTTCCTCAGGAAGGTGAACGACACGGTCCACGCCAACTACCCTGATGTGCTCGTCATCGCCGAGGAGGCGACCTCCTGGCCGGGGGTGACCGCCCCGACCGCGACCGGGGGGCTCGGGTTCGACCTGAAGTGGAACATGGGCTGGATGCACGATACCCTGGATTATTTCGCGCTCGACCCGGTCTTCCGGAAGTACCGGCTCGACCTCCTCACGTTCAGCATATGGTATGCATTCTCGGAGCGCTATGTTCTCCCCCTCTCGCATGATGAGGTCGTCCACGAGAAGAGTTCGCTCATAGGGAAGATGCCCGGCGACGAGTGGCGGAAGCGGGCAAACCTCCGCCTTCTCCTCGGGTATATGTTCACGCACCCGGGCAAGAAACTCCTCTTCATGGGGGCTGAGTTCGGGCAGTGGTCCGAGTGGAGCCACGATGCCGGGCTTGAGTGGCACCTCCTGAAGTATCCTCCCCACCAGGGGATCCTCCAATGGGTCGGGGACTTAAACCGCCTCTACCGCCGTCTGCCCGCCCTCCACGAGCGGGACGCCGACCCCGGGGGTTTTGAATGGGTCGACTTCTCTGATGTGGAGAAGAGCATCGTCAGTTACCTGCGGCGGGGGCATGCGGCCGACGAGGTCGTCCTCGTAGCCTGCAACTGCACCCCGGTGCCACGCTACGGCTACCGGGTCGGCGTTCCGTTCGGGGGGTTCTGGGAGGAGGTGCTCAACAGCGATGCGGTCGAGTACGGCGGGAGCGGCGTCGGAAACATGGGCGGGGCGGAGGCGGAGCAGGTTCCGGCGCACGGCCGGCCGTGGTCGCTCCCGCTCACCCTGCCCCCGCTCGGGGTTGTCATCTTCGCTCCGGAGGGGGTGTGACTGGTGGACCGCGCTATCTGCATCCACGGCCACTTCTACCAGCCGCCGCGGGAGAACCCCTGGCTCGGAGAGGTTGAGGTCCAGCGGTCCGCCGCCCCGTACCACGACTGGAACGAACGGGTGGCAGCAGAGTGTTACGCCCCGAACACCGCCGCACGCATCCTTGATGCGGAGGGCATGATCGCGGAAGTCGTAAACACCTATGCACGGATCAGTTTCACAGCCGCACCGACGCTTCTCTCGTGGCTGGAGCAGCACCGTCCCGGGGTTTATGAGGCGATCATCGATGCCGACCTTGAGAGCCGGGAGCGCTACGCCGGCCACGGGTCTGCGATCGCCTCCTGCTACAACCACCTCATCATGCCGCTTGCGACCCGCGAGGATAAGCGGACCCAGGTCGCCTGGGGGGTCCGCGACTTTGCGTCCCGGTTCGGCAGGGAGCCTGAAGGGATGTGGCTCCCTGAGACGGCGGTCGATATCGAGTCCCTGGACCTGATGGCCAAGGCCGGGATCAGGTTCACGATCCTCGCCCCCCACCAGGCCGGGAAGGTGCGGGCGATCGGGGCGGATGGTTGGACTGACGTCTCCGGCGGCCGGGTTGAGACACGGATGCCCTACCTCTGCCGTCTCCCCTCGGGCCGGAGCATCGCCGTCTTCTTCTACAACGGTGCCATAGCCCGTGATGTAGCGTTCGGGGACCTACTCTCAGATGGGCGGCGGTTCGCAGGAAGGCTGCTCGGGGCCTTCTCCCGGGGTGGGAAGCGCCCGGAACTTGTGCATATCGCGACCGACGGGGAGACCTACGGTCACCACCGCAAGTTCGGGGAGATGGCGCTCGCCTACTGTCTCCGCGCCATCGAGGCACAGGATGATGCGCGCCTCACGGTCTACGGCGAGTTCCTTGCCGCCCACCCGCCCACGCACGAGGTCGTCATCCAGGAGAGGACGTCCTGGAGCTGCACCCACGGCGTCGAGCGCTGGCGGCGGGAGTGCGGGTGCCATAGCGGGGCGCATCCCGGGTGGTCGCAGGCCTGGCGCGAACCGCTCAGGGAGGCGGTCGACATGGTCAGGGATGCCCTCGCCCCCAGGTCCGCGGAGGCACTTGAGCGCCTTGTCCACGATCCCCGGGAGGCACGGGACGACGCCGTCAGCCTTGTCATCGGCCGATGGTCCGACGAAGCCGTGGAGGCGTTCTTCTCCCGGCACGCGCCCCGCGACCTTGCCCCCGATGAACGGCGGCGGATCTTAGCGCTCCTTGAGATGGGGCGGCAGGCGATGCTGATGCAGACGAGTTGCGGCTGGTTCTTCGATGATCTCACGGAGCCGGGGAGCATCCAGGTGATGCGCCACGCGGGCCGCGCGATGGAACTTGTCCGGCAGACGCTCGGGCTTGACCTTGAGCCTGCGTTCATCGAGATCCTCGACCGGGCCCCGGTGAACGATCCCGGGTATGCGACCGGTGCTGCGGTCTATGAAGCCCTAGTCAGGCCGGCGGCGAGGGACCTTGCCCGGGTAGGAGCGAGAAGTGCTCTCTATGAGCTCTTTGGGCTTGAGCCTCCCGCGATGTATGCTGTCGAGGGGGACTGGCGCTACCGGCTGGAGGATGACAGCCGGCGCGGTCGTGCCGGGACCGTCCGTGTGCGATCCCGGGTGACGGGCGAGGAGTCACTCTACGATCTGGTCGCGCTCTTTGCCGGGATGGACCGGGTCCTCCTCGGCGTGCGCGAGCCGGGCGGTGATGAGGTGCTCCGGGCGGCGTGGGAGGAGGTGACGGGTTCCGGCACCATACCGGGAGTCTTTGCCCGGGTCTACACTTCGCCGGATCTCTCGGACGAGGAGCGATGGGCAACCGCCCGCCAGGTTCTCCCCGGCATCGGGGAGGCCGCCTCTGCGGTCTACCGTGACGCGGCGGCGCTGATCAGGGTGGCCGAGGATCTCGGTATCCCCGCGCCCGGAGCCGTCATCCGTCTCATGGAGCACGCCTGCAACGAGCGGCTCTGCGCGATGCTTGAAGAGGGGTGCGCCGACCCAGACCGGTTCGGGGTGCTCGCCGGCGAGATGAGGGCAAAGAACCTCAGGCCCGACCTTGCGGCTCTCGGGGAGGCGGCGAGCAGGCGGATCGCACTCTCGATCGGGGAAGCGGCGGACCGGCCCGCCGACCCGGCCCCGCTCGAGGAGGCCGTCCGCATCGCCCGGTGTGCAAAGGTATTTTCGCTGCCACTCTCCTTATGGGAGAGCCAGAATGCCGCAATTGGTATGCTCAGGCATTATGGGGAGATGCAGCGGCGTGCCGGAGAAGGTGATAGGAAT
>Ga0209722_1003853_pt1 | contig 10188 bp, 6 predicted proteins | sample BioC12SIPDNA_2_FD_185745 | JGI IMG/M metagenome (GOLD analysis project Ga0209722, IMG submission 185745) | Anaerobic biogas reactor microbial communites from Washington, USA - Biogas_R1_A C12 SIP DNA (SPAdes) (version 2) | ecosystem: Engineered > Bioreactor > Anaerobic > Unclassified | place... | reverse complement strand
AAGCCTGTGCACATCGGGGTGCGCCTTTTCTATCTCGTCGAAGAGGATAACGCCGCTCGATCTCTCCTCGAGCCACCTGGTGAGAAGGCCGTCGGCCGTGCCGAAGGCGGAACCGTAGGGCGTCCCGATGAGCTTGTGCACGCCGTCCTGCCCCGGGTACTCGGCGAGGTCGATGTGGAGAAAGTCCTTCTGGCTCCCGAAATACTCCCGTGCCAGGGTCCGGGCAAGCTCCGTCTTGCCGACGCCCGTGGCGCCACAGAAGAGGAAAGTCCCCAGCGGCCTCCCCGGGGCCGTCTCCCCGTACCTTCGGGAGACCAGGGTCGAGACGACCCTGCCCACCGCGTCCTCCTGTCCGATCACCTGGCTGTTGAGAGCGTCCTCGAGGCCCGTCAGGTCCCTCGTCGTGCCCTCTCCGAGGGCGCTCATCATCCTTCCTGTCTGGCGGGAGAGGACCCGGTAGAGGTCCTCCGTTCCCATCACGTCCCTGCCTTCCCTTTCGACGAGACCCGCGGCGCTGTCGAGGAGGTCAACGCTCTTGTCGGGCTGGGTGCGGTTCGTGAGGTGGCGCTCCGTTGCGTGCCAGGCCTCGGAGAGGACATCGGTCCCGATCCGGATCCCGTGGTGGCTCTCGAGGCCTCGCGCGTGGCGCGCGAGGATGGCGAGCGTCGTCTCCCTTTCCGGCTCTTCTATCTTTATCTGCTGAAAGCGTCTCGCCAGGGCCGGGTCCCGGGTGATGTAGCGGTGGTACTCACCCGTCGTCGTGGCGCCGATGACGGAGACCTTCGATCCGGCGAGGATGGGCTTCAACATGTTCGCCGCATCCATGGGCGCCCCTTCCGCCCTGCCCGCGCCCCAGAGCAGGTGCGCCTCATCGATGAAGAGGATCGCCGGCTGACAGGCCTGAAGGGCCTCTATCACCTTCGATACCCGTTCTTCGAACATGCCGCGCAGTGTCGTCCCCGCGAGGAGGCTCCCCATGCTGATCTCATACACCCGGGTCCGAAAGAGACGTGCCGGCGCGAGGCGCCGGGCGATGCGCCGCGACAGGAGCTCGACGAGGGCGGTCTTGCCGACGCCCGCGGGGCCGGTGAGCATGGCGTTGCGTTTCTTCTTCCTCAGAAGGACCTCGAAGAGGCGGTCGATCTCGTCGGGCCGGTCGGAGAGGTCGTCGAAATCCCCGTTTTCGGCAAGCTTCGTCAGGTCCCTGCCATACTGGAGGAGGACACCGTCGTTGCGCAGGGCGCGCTGCCCACCGAGCAGGGTCTTGCGATGTGCCGCGTAGCCGGCGTGCTTCGCGCATATCGCGAGGATCGTCATGTCGATGCCTGCGGACTTAAGGGCCCGGTATATGCGGTGGTCCGGGCTGTCGCAGAGAATGGAGAGGACGTCGTATGCCGTCACGGGTTTCCTGCGTGTCTCGATGACGGTTCGGGTGAGGAGGCGCCGGTCCTCCTCCACGCGGTCTTCTATGAAGCCTTCGACGGCAAGGGAGAAGATGCTTACCTTCGTCTTCGCCTGCGCGAGGAGCTGGGCGAGGCTGCCATCCTCGTCGTGCATGGCCCAGACGAAGAGGATCCGGGGAAGGGTGCGTTCGCCGTCCGGGTAATACCGGCCCACAAGTTCACAGAGGTCGCTCAAGGTCATCGCGCCTCTCCTTCCGGGCCGAAAAGGGCATTGTAGTCCCTCTCCAGGCGTTCGGCGTCGCGTCTTATCTCCCCCGTGCGGGCCGCAAGGTCGGCCCTCACCCTGTCGTGACGGTCCGGGTCTTTAAGGATGGCCCGCTCCCTTACCCTGTCCTCATCCTCAAAGAGGGCCTGGAGTTCCGCCTTCGCGGCGAGCACCTCATCCTCGAGCAACTTCACTTCCCTCTGGAGCCATGTGAGTTTCTCCGGGAGAGTTTCACCCTGTATGGTGAGCCGCTCGTCGACCTCGACCCCCGGGTTGCCCAGGATGGCCTCGACGCGCGTAAGGGCGCTCTTCAAACCTTCCAGTGAGCGCATGTCGTGGAGCATGTACCCCTCGGGATAGCCCAGTTCCTCGGGGCGGACCTCGAGGGCGGCGAGCAGCATCTCCTCAAGGCGTTCCTTCTGGCCCTCTGTGAGATGTCCGTAGGAGGGGTGGTGCATCAGCCTGTCGGGATGCAGCAGCCTGCGTATCTGACGGAGCACCGTCTTGCACTCTTTCAGGTACCGGTCGGGCTCGACCGTCTTCCCCTCCGCGCCCGTTTCCCCGGAGATCCTCACGAGGTGGGGGGCCAGGGCCGCGTCGGTCTTAAGCCGCGTGAGCTCGAGCTGTCTTTGCGCCTCCTCTCTCTCTATGTGCTCTTCGATGTCTTCACGGGACCAGCTGGGGTTCACCTTCTTGAGGTTAAGGCGCATATCGCGCCGTTCCAGCATGAGGGCGGCCTCCCTGAGCCCGATCTCCTCCTTTCCGAAGAGGGAGAGCCACTCGCGGCGGGTGTGGGCGTTCCTTATCCGCTGGTTCTCGATGAGCAGGTAGACGTCTTCCAGTTCCTGCCGCAGAGATACCCACCGTGCCTTCTCGATGGCGTAGGCCTGCTGCTCTTTTTCGGTGCCTTCCACGAGAAGGAGGAATTCCTTCCGTGCCCGCGCCGCGAATTGGGAGACCTCCGCGCCCACTACCGAGTGGAAATGATACCTTCCCATGAGCATCTCTTTCACCAGTTCCCCGAAGGTGGAAGGTGTGTGCCCCTCGAGAAAAGGCCTGCCGGTGTCGAATGCCGGCGCGTGGCGGGCGGCAAGGTCCCCGATGAGTCTATAGAGGTCCTCCCGGGGTTGGAACCGGGCAAGGGCCTCCCTCAGGTCATGCTCGTTCCTGTCGAGAAGAATATCGGTCAGGCTTGTCCCGTCCGCCGCTCTCCAGCCGTTCACCTCGTGGGCGAAAAAGCGTTCCCATTCGGCTTTCAGCACGAGCGCCAGCGTTCGGTAAAGGTCAAGATGCATGAAAAGGCAGAAACGGGCCACGTCCTCCACCGGCGGGAAGACATGCCATCCCGCGTAATCCCAGAACCGGCGGGCACTGTTCTTCTTCAGGGAGCCCACCGTTGTGCCGTCTTCGAAAGCAAGGGCCTTTTCGTGGTCGCATCCGAACATGTCGTGGGTGATCGCCTTCTTCTTGCCGTCGGCCCGCCAGATGTTTCTCTGCCATTTAGTGACGGCGGGGTTCGTATGAAAGGACCGTATGACCGCGTCCATGTCGTCGCCGAGTTTGCTGTAGGGTGTCATTTTCCATCTCCTTTCCTTTTCAGCGGAAGAGGGTCGCAAATGAGCGGTTTCCTTCTAATCGTATATTATTCTTGTCGCTTCCGCGAGAATTCTCTTTACCGTCGCGGCGATCCACCTGCCCGCCTTCGAGTCCGGCCAGATGAGGTAGATGATAAAGGCGTAAAAGCATGCACTGGCGCAGAGATACCAGAGAAACGTGAGCGGACCTTTCAGCGCTTCCGCCATCGCGCGTACTCCCTCCATGAAAAGCTGGGAAGGGGCTTTGCCAAGGCGATGAAGGGCCAACCGTCGTGTCCTTCTGTTCCTACCCATCCGGCAGAGGCGCTCCCAGTGCGGAACGAACACCTTCTCTTCGCCCATCAGTTCACTCGCCAGGTATATGTACCGCTCGTCGGAGAGTACGAGGGCGACGAGAGCCTCGGCGGCATCGGACGCGCGCCTCTCGTCGAGGACGGTCCGGGGGACATCCTTGTAGATGGGGTCCTGGTGGATCTCGTACATCCCATCCGACGTTGTAGGATAAAGGGTGCCCTCGGAGACAGACATGGCGGGATTGGGCTCCAATCGCTCTGTATAGCCGACCACTTCACTCCGCATGACCACCTCTGTGGACGTGATCTCTTCCCGTATCCAGGCGATGAGCCTGTGGTGTCCCATGTTCCCCGGTCCTCTCGTGTGTTATCGCTTCTCTTCGGCGCGGGGCTTGCGGAAGGCCTCCGCCTGCTCCCTAAGATCGTTGCCAGCGTCCCGTCGACCCTCCCCATCGAGGATCCGCGCCACCGCTTCAAGGCATTCGGCGCAGATGAGCCGGTGCTCCTCGAGGGGAGACTCTCTCAACTTGTTAAAGGCGATCCAGTAGCTCTCCTCCACACCGGCAAGGTCTTCCCGTGTGGAAGCCCCGGCCGCAAACCGCAGGGCATCCCTGTATGCCTGAATCCCGTACTGTATTTCTTCATCTCTTGTCATGGTTACCTCCATTGACGGATCATAGAGCGTTTTCTAATTGGATATCAGTCAAAGTCCCGTGCACGCAATGGCAAAAGAGAAGGTGTATCATGCACAAAGTGGGGATTGCGGGGCGAAGAACGGATGGCAAGAGAGGTCAAAGCCCCTGCCCTTTCCCGTGATGGTCGGAAGGGGCCACAACCCGGGCCGGCACCCGATAATGGGAAGGGGCAGGGAGACAGAAGCCTTAGAATGAGGGCACGCAGAATGGTGGTGCGGGAGGCATTGGAGATGATGTTGTGTTCCTTGGGGGTCGGTCCCGGTGTCGATGATGCCCATCAGGTCAGGGCGGGGCGAAGACCGACGGAGCCGTTGCCGATCCGTGCCCTGTCGAGGACGCGGGCGTGGAGTGCGACCTGTTGGCGGTACTCTTCCTTCCCCGCGATCTTCGCCGTGACCATTGCCCGGTTGTTGTATATCCTCAGGTAGGCCCTGTGCTCGCTTACCCCTTCGCGGAATATCCTCGTGCCGCCATCGTTCCCCGACCGGGCCGTGACGGTGATAAGGTCTTCCCTGTCCGTAAAGAGCCAGCCCGAAGGGGCATGGTCATCGGGCGGGGTTTCCCAGAGGAACCCTTCGGGCAGTATGTGAAGGGCGGCGAGGACCTCCCCGGTCTCGATGCTCCTCACCTTTATGGTCCCGGTGATATCCGATGTCGCGAATCGTTTTCCATCGGGAAAGGTGACAATCTTTCTTATCCGGTTCTCCTCAAGGAAGTCGTCCCGCCACAGGAGCCGGTGTATCCGGGTGTCCCACAGGGCGATGTAGTACCGGCCCCGAAGAATGATACGCGTTTCGCCGGGCGACAGGGATGGGAGTCCGCCGAATGTGACGATGCCGTCCACGTTGCCCGGCTTTTCCGTCAGGGGTTCCCCGTCTTCCCGGTCCCAGAAGTGGAACCCTCTCAATCCCGCGGCGATCACCTTTCCCAGCGACGGGATGCAAAGGATGTCGTTGATGTAATCGTTGTGGTCGCATGTCCTCAGGAGGTTGCCTGTTCGTCCGTCCCGGAGCGAAAGGAGAGTCCGGTTCGCGGTGGCGAGGACCTGTCCGCCCATGCAGAATGCCTGGAAGGGGTCCATGCCGGCGAGAGGGAAACCGGAAACGGGGGCGCCCGTTCCAAGGTCGTAGGATCCCAGAAAGCCTGTGTGTCCCGCCACTGCCATCAGTCTTTTTCCGTCCCCGGTCACGTAGAGGGCACAAGGGCCTCCCGTTTTTTCTCCCAGGGGGAAACCCCCTTCATGCCGACCCGTCGACAGATCATGGATGGCGACACCGTTCTCGGACGGCAGAACCAGATGTCTCCCGTCGGGCGTGACTGCCATCACCGGCGCGCCCTGCGGCAGGTCATCCCAGAGTTCCATTCCGGGAACATCGAATTCCCTGAGACATCGGCCGCTTGAGAGCTCCCAGTATTTCACCGTCCCATCGAGCATCGTCAGAAGCGCTTTGCCGTCCGGAGTCGCCAGGAGGTCCCTGACGGGTTGTCTGGCGGGGAATGTCCTTGCCGGGCTTCCGGAAGCCGGGTCGACGAGGCGCACCACGGATTCCTCCCGGGAGATGGCGATGCGTCCATTGATGGTGGCGATCCTGCTAAACCCGCCCGCGTAGCCGTGGTATTCCCGGCTTGTCGACAGGGAGGCCGTCATTTCCTGGCTTTCCATGTCCCACACGTCGATCCAGCCGTGGCGGAACCCCAGGCAGAACCGCCCGTCCTCCGTCAGGGACTCAAGTTGCATCGCGCCCGAGAAGGTGTTCGTGTACAGGGTCTGTCCCGTTCGGATATCGATGACGCGGATATGCGATAAGGGATCGACAGTCGACAGGTCTATCTGGTTTTCGATCAGCCGGGAACCCCTCAGCGCGTACCATGCCCGATAGGGCTGTTTGAGAGACGGCATCGCGACGGTGTAAGAGGTGCCCGGCCCCGTTACGTCCCGTACCTCGACCCTGTCGGTCCAGTTCAGAACAACTGACCGGCTGTCGGGACTGAAGCCAACGATCGCCGGCCACCTGAACCCCCGGCGGGCCTGGTGAAGCATGTCCTCCGACGTGACGTTCCATATCCGGACCGAGTGGTCGTCGCCGGCGGCGGCGATCTTCCCGCCGTCGGGGCTTACGACGAGGGAACTGATATGGCTTCCCTCGATCCGGAACGTTCGGACTCTCTTTCCTGTGTTCACTTCGTAGACGAGGGCCTCGGACCTTTTGGAGTCAGGACCTTTCCCCCTGAAGAAACTCCGGACATTCCAGTTCTGCTTGCAGAAAATATGGTCGTCGTTGCAGTGCACGGGATCGCCGGGATGGTCGGACAGGGTCGCCAGGCAATCGCCCGTTTCAAGGTCCCAGACCTTCTTGGTGCCGAAGAGAAAGGCCGTTATCATGCGGTTCGTCCGGGGTGTTGTGAAGATGCCCGAAAGGGTAGGGCCTCCGCAGGAGAACGTCCGTACGCATCTTCCGGAGGCCATGTCCCACAGGCGAACTTCACCCCTCGAGGTTCCCGTGAGCAGGTGGGTGCCGCCAAAGGCCCCCGCGAGCGCGGCGATCTGTCGTTTGTGGAACCCCGCGTCGTGGGTGAGACGGCTCTCCGGGGCGGACCTCTTGAGGACGCCGGTCACCACCTTAGCCGGGAGATTCCCGGGGCGAAAGGATACGACCGAGGAAGACGACGGTGTTCCCGCTGTCTTACGCATCATTATCTTTCCCGGTCAGCATCGGGCGCGGGCGGGTCTCGATCCTGTCCTGTCCGTCCGCAAGGGCACGGGTATAACGGCCCGCGACGCGCGCGTATTCGTCGAGGCCCTTGAGGCGCGCCTGTACGATCGCCGCATTGTTGCGGGTCATGATATAGGTTCCTCGTCTTTCGTCAGCCAGGGGTACGGCACCAAGGACCCTGCCCTCGCTGCCTTCTTCGACGAGATGGAGCAGGTCTTCCCTGTCAGTCCATACCCAGCCGTCCGGGGCGTGCTCGTCGGGCGGCGTGAACCAGAAGAAGCCGTCATCCACGTTCCAGAGGGAGCAGACGAGGGCCGTGCTCTGTCTGTCTATGATCCTCACGGTCCCGTCGCTGAAGGAGACGAAGAGCCGGCTTTCGTCGGAAGAGAGCGCGAGCCCCGCCACCGGACTCCCTTCAGGAGGCCGGCAGATCTCACGTTGCCCGCTTTCGAGGTCCCATCGCTCCAGCCCTCCCGCATAGGTGCCGATGACCACATGACGTCCGTCGTTCTCGACGGCCATGGAGAGGATCGAACTGCCCACATTGATAGACCGCGCGGCCTTGAACGTGGAGAGGTCCCAGAGGATAATAAGGCCGTCACGGCCGCAGGAAACAAGACCCCTTCCCCGGGGGAGAAAACGAATGCCCGTGATGATGACGGAGAGATTGCCGTACTTATGTGCGTGGTCCGTCAGCGTGGCAAGAATATCGCCGGACCGAAGATCGCAGACGAGTATATGGTTCTTCCCCTGGCGACGCATCGCCACGCGTTGCGTGTCTTCATCTATCGCGGTGGTGTCGATGTCAATGTTTCCGGCCGTGTTATGGATCTTGAGACAATTGCGTTTTTCCGTGTTCCAGAGCTTCGGCACTCCGTGCCGGGTGAAGGTTGCAAAGGAGGCGCCTGATTCCAGCGGCAGGACGCAGGCGACCGCGGATGAGTAGGCCTGTAAGACCGCCCCGGGCTTCTCGTTGCCGCTCTCGATGTCCCAGAATCGAACTCGGCCGTCATCATGCCCGGTGGCAACAAGACGGGCGTTTTCGAGAAAGGCGACGGACGTTGCCCCCGGGAACTTCGCCCGTTGGGAACCGTCCGTGAGGTTCCACAGCTTGACCGTATCGCCTTTGTCACAGGCGGCGAGATACGTGCCGCTGCTGGAAAGGGAGAGATGGTGCACGCTCCGGGTGGAACCGATGGCTTGCAGGCACTCGCCCGTACCGATATCCCAGATGTTGCATGTCCGGTAAAAGCCCACCGTATAGAGGGTTTTTCCATCCGGCGAGAGTGTCATGTCGGTGACGAGCCTCGGACCGGTAAACTGTTTCTCGATAGCGCCCGTTCCGCTGTCCACCACGAGGACGGTCTCCCCGGGGCCGCAGCAGGCCACAAACCGTGTTTCGTCGGAAGAGGTGGTCACCTTGTAGGGCTTGTGCGGTTCCAGGGAATAGAGCCTCTTCCGGGCGCCGGTGCGAACATCGAAGCAGGAAAGGCCATCCCTTCCGGCGGCCACAACCTCTCCATCCCCCGCAAGAGCGATGTCCCAATAATCCCCGCTCGCGACAAGAGAGGGCTCGCCGATGCCGGGGAAGTTCCATCGAAGGATATCATGGTGTGAGTCCAGTGTCAGCATCGTGTTGCCGTCCCGGTTCACAAGGATCCTCATGACATTGTTGATCCCTGCCGCGGAATGTTCGCAGGTACCCTCGGGAAGGGACCATACCCTGAGTGCCCAGAAGCTGTCGCTGCTTGCGATATACCTGTCATCGGGGCTCACCGCCAGGCCGGCGACACGTCCATGATGACCTTTCAGGACGAGGATGCAGGCGCCCGTCGCGCAGTCCCACAGGCGCAGGGTGCCGTCATCGTCGGTCGTGACGGCCCGGTCCGCGTGGTTCATAAAAGCCGCCCGCACCACCTCGCCGGTATGCCCCCGAAACACCATGAGGCACTGACCGCTGGCGATGTCCCACAGGCGGGCCGTTCCGTCGCGGTTGGCAGTGATCAGCCGCGACCCGTCGGGCGAGACCGCCGCTCCGTGATACCAGTCCGTGTGTCCCCCTATGCGGTGGGTGGTCCTTCCCCCGGGGACAAGGGTCCCCAGCGCCTCACGCACGACGTCATCGGATGCCCGCCGTACCTTCCCCGCTTTGTCCGAAACCTTGAGTTCCTTCATGACCTTCCTCTAATCGTATATCATTCTTGTCGCTTCCGCGAGGATTCTCTTTACCGGCCCGGGAAGCAAGCGACCCTCCCCGGTCAGGTCCTTGCATCGCGCTATCAATGGGATACCAGTCAGGGCCCCCTGCAGGCAATGGCAAAAGAGAGGGGGCGTCATGCACAAAGAGGGGACGGCGTGATGTTGACTTTCGCTGTCGATATATGCGTATATATATAACGAAGTTGCGAGTGAGCCGTTACATGAATTGAGGACCATGAACATTTTGCGCGGGAAGATATCTGAGCTGACGACATCGGGGAACATGACGCTGGTGGGCATCGACGTGGATGGAACCAGGATGACGGCGATCATGATCGGAACGCCGGGAAAGGTCTCCTATCTGCGCATGTCGGGAGATGTTGAACTCCTGTTCAATGAAGCGGCGGTTTCGATAGGAAAGATGATCGGGGGGCAGATGAGCCTCAACAACCAGCTTGATTGCACCATCGAGAGGCTTGTGACGGGGGAGATATTGACGCAGGTGATACTGTCCTTCAGGGGTGAACACCTGACCTCCCTGATCACGACGATGTCGGCGAGGAGACTGGACCTTAAAGCGGGCGACCGCGTGACGGCCTTCATCAAGACGAACGAAGTGATGCTGAAGGAGCCGGACGAGGCAGGGAATGGAGATTGAACTGTCGGTAAGGAAAAGGCTGTTCACGGCCACGGGAGAGTTTCCTTTCACCGCGGAGCTGAGCATCTGCTCCGGCGAGATGGTGTCTTTCTTCGGTCCGTCGGGTGTGGGCAAGACGACGATGCTGCGTATCATCGCAGGCCTGACCGATGCCGAGGAAGGGTTTGTCAGGGTTGGCGGACAGACGTGGTTCGATTCGAAGGACGGGACGAACCTGCCGCCTCGTCAGCGCAAGGTCGGGTTCGTGTTTCAGGAGTATGCCCTGTTTCCGAACATGAGCGTCCGTGAGAACCTGCGCTTCGCGCAGCCGAAGGCGGACAAGAAGCACATCGACGAACTGCTCGGCATCTTCGGGTTGTCGAATCT
>Ga0209722_1003833_pt1 | contig 10237 bp, 6 predicted proteins | sample BioC12SIPDNA_2_FD_185745 | JGI IMG/M metagenome (GOLD analysis project Ga0209722, IMG submission 185745) | Anaerobic biogas reactor microbial communites from Washington, USA - Biogas_R1_A C12 SIP DNA (SPAdes) (version 2) | ecosystem: Engineered > Bioreactor > Anaerobic > Unclassified | place... | reverse complement strand
CCTTTTGAGCGTGTCATATCTCATTGATAGCAGAGGATTTAAGCGATTGTTTGGCAGAAAATGTCTCACTAAATGTCCCGCCGCATGTCCCAATTCTTGTCCGCGCGACATCCTGCGTCAAGAGACGAGTTCATCCGCGGATGTCGCGTGCCCCCGACGTGAGCCAGTTCAGCTCTTAGATGCGACTTCCTGGTTCCCGACCTCCCGCTTGGGAACCCGCCTATCCCCCGAAATTCTGGCTGCCGCTTGGCACCAAGCGGGTTTCACGCAAGCGTTTCCAACCTGGAGCTTGGGAACGGGGTGAGAGGGAAGATATTCGCTGGCCCGCACCTCTCTTCCCCGGGCAGCCTTCCCCGTCACCGTACAATTCCGGCAGATTGCTCCCGGCGGGGTTGATCCGCGCGGGATGGAATGAATTGCCTCTTGCAGGAGCCAATGACTTTCGAGGAGAGATTGACCGATGACCAGAATTGTGATGATGGCGGCGGCCGCCGCGCTGGTGCTTGCCCCGGTGTCGCTTGCCCGCGGTGCGGACAAGGAACAGAAGACGCCGCCGGCGCTGAACTTCAAGATGCAGTCGCTCGCCGGCAAGGAGGTCAACCTGGCCGGCTACTTGGGAAAGGTCGTGCTGGTGGTCAACGTCGCCAGCAAGTGCGGGCTGACGCCGCAGTACGAGCAGCTCCAAGCGCTCCACGAGAAATACGCGCGGCGCGGGCTGGCGGTGCTCGGATTCCCCTGCAACCAGTTCCGCGAGCAGGAGTCGGGCACGGCGGACGAGATTCGCCAATTCTGCCAGACCAATTACGGCGTGACCTTCGACATGTTCGCCAAGATCGACGTCAACGGCGAGGGGGCATGCGGGCTGTACAAGCACCTCGCGGCCCTCGATCTGAAACCCAAGGGAGAAGGCCCGATCCGTTGGAATTTCGAGAAGTTCCTCATCGGCCGCAATGGCGAAGTGGTCGCCCGCTTCGCTCCCAAGACCAGGCCCGACGACCCCGAGCTGGTGCGGCGGATCGAGGCGGAACTGGCCAAGAAATGATCCCGGGCAAGCGGCTTCGAGGCGCAGCGCGGACTTCTCCGCGCGTTGCTCGGAGAGTACAAAGCACGCACGCATCGAAGATAGCGGTGAACTGGCTCACGCTCGTATTCCCTCACCCCTGCCCCTCTCCCGTCCGGCGGGTGAGTGGAGTTGGTGCCGGTCAATAACCCATTCCGCGTTTTTGCGCTTCGGCCGCGAGTCTCTGTTTCCCGCACGCCACGACGGGGCGCGGGTGAAAACAAAGACTCCCGACGCCGTTTTTCGTCCCGTCCCGAAGGGACACCCCTAAGCCAGCCCAGGGCGGAGGACGGCGAGTGTAACGAGCCGTCAGTAGCCCTGGGTCAGAAGCCGCCTCAGACCCTGCAAGCCCCAACGGGGCGGCCCTAACAAACAGGCCGAAAGCATGCCTGAATCGTTGGCCAAAGGGATGGGATGGGCTGGCTTAGTGGTCCATTTCAGAAATGATGTCAGGGTTCCTTCAATGATGTAGGTTGGGCGTTCCCGCCCGACAGAGAACGACGGGCAGGAATGCCCATCCTACCAATGAGCTTGCACGATCTTCAATCTCGCCGCACCGCCGGGTTTCCGCGGCTTGAATCCGCATCTCCCGATCACGGTCCACTACCGCCATCTTCCGCCGAGTTCGCATCGCTCTCGAGCGAAATGCTGCAGCGATTGCGCGACATCAAAGGAACCGCTCTCGACGGGCGCAAGGAACCTTGACATCACTTCTGAAATGGACCACTTAGGGGTGTCCCTTCGGGACGGGCAGAGCAAACGAGTTCCCGACCCACAGCCAGTGGGCGGCTCGTTTCACTAATCAGGCGGATCAGGAAGGGACGCGAGACATTAAGCACGGGCTAATCGACGGCGCAGAGCCACTCGAAACTCCATAACGGGTTGCCGCAGACGGGGCACTTCTTCCCGTCGCCGAGCAATTTGCCCTGGCATCGCTTGCAGTACCCGATCGAAGGCAGGATTTTCACCTGTTCGCGGCGGAGCGTCTCGGCCGCTTTCTGGTCGCCGAAGGCCTGGACCGTGGCAATCTGGGCGGTGGTCGGCAAGAGGCGAAACAGCACCAGCGGCGCGCGGCGCGCTTCCGGCACGACGCGGACGAGAATGTCGCTGAAATCGAGCCGCCGCTCGTCCGCGCTGTTGTCCAAGTAGCCCGCCACGCGCTTGGGGATATCGCTCAAGGGCGCCCAGGCTTCCAGCCGCATCGCGGTCAGCCAGGAGACATACCAGGGGCGAACCTCCTTGACCAGCGCGAAGCGGGCCGCGGCGACCACCGATTCAGCGATCAGAAAGGCCTCGATCTCCTCGGCCGCCATCTGCTGGGCACGGACCTGAGAAGTCGGCAGCAGCATCGAGTCCTTGACGGACCCCTTGTCCGACTCCAAGAGGCGGCGGAAGAGCGATTCGCGCAGCGCGGTCAATCCGCTCGCCAGCCGACCGGCGATCTCGAGCCCGTCGCGGCGATTCTCGTGTTGGTTGAAAGCCTCGGCCGCCTTGGCCACCGCAGGCAGGACACCAACCGTGCTCATCGCTCTTCTCCCCCAGGAGGCGTGGGTTTCGCCAAACCGCTTTCCGTCCGCCTCCTATTCTAGTCGATCCGCCCGGCGGTGAGCAGACTATTTCTTGCCCAGCCGGCGCTGCTGTTGGAAGAACCGGCTGAGAATCCGCCCGCATCGCTCGGCGAGCACGCCCGGAATCACCGCCGCGCGATGGTTCAGCCGCGAGTCGTCGAGCAGCGTGTAGAGGGAGCGAACGGCCCCGGCCTTGGGGTCCGCGGCGCCATAGACGACCGCTGGAATCCTCGCCTGGAGGATCGCCCCGGCACACATCGGACACGGTTCGAGGGTCACGTAGAGGGTGCAATCGTCGAGCCGCCACGACTGCCGTGCCTCGGCGGCCTGGGTGATGGCGATCATCTCGGCGTGGGCCGTGGGGTCGTGCAACAACTCGCGCTGGTTGTGAGCCGCGGCGATCACGCGATCCTGGTGGACGATCACGGCGCCCACCGGGACCTCGTCCTCGGCCAGCGCCTGCTCGGCCTCGTCGAGGGCCCGCTGCATGTAGATTTCGTGCGATCGCATCCAGCCGTCTTCCGCTCCGTTCAATCGTGGTCCTCCTTGTCTGGCGTTTCCTTGTCCGCGCCGTTTCCCCCCCGTTCAAGCCACCAGCGCTCGACAATCCGGCACGACTCCGCCGACGCGTAACGGTAGCCCGTCAGGCCGTATTGCCTGGCGAGCATCCCGGCACAGGCGATGAGCTGGAAATCTTCCAGCGCCGCGCCGCGCCGGCCGTGCCGGGCGAGCAGGATCGCGGCCGCGGTGGCGCCCAGTTCCGGCGCCTCGGCCTGGCCGACGACCAGATGCTCGCGCCGAGGGACGATTCGGGCCAGCCAGGCGTCGACCTCCGGCCAGGGATCGCGCCGCGCGATCGCCAATGCGGCGAGCCGATCGAAGCGGTAGGGCATCGCCGCGCTGGGCGGCAACGCCCGGTCGCGGTCGATCGCCTCCAACAGGCCGGGAATCGCCGCCCGCGTGCCCTTGGCGCCGAGCCAGGCGCAGAGCAGCCCGTGGATGCTCGGCCGCGTCCGCTCGACCTCGGGCGGAGCGCTCGGTTCGAGCCGCCCCGCCGCAACGGTGCAATCGGCCACCGTCGCCAGGTATCGGCCCGCAAACCGCGAGACGTCTTCGATCGGGAACTGGGCGAGCATCGTCAACTCCCGTTCCTCCAGCGGCCGCCCCCGGCCAAGCAGATCCTCCGTCGTCCGCTCGACGATCGCCTCCAGCCGCCGCGCTTCGCTGCCGCGGGCCGCGTACTCGTAGGCCATCCGCCGCCGCGGCGTCGGCAGGTTCACCAGGTGGAAGAAGGCGGAGGGGAGCGTCGGGTGGGGCAGGGCCACGCCGACCGGGTAGTCGCCTTCGACCAGGTTCACGCCGGTCACGCAGTGAGCCGTCCGGTCGTCGATGCGGTCGAAATGGCTCGTGCCGCCCTCGCTCACGCTGGGCACTCCCACGAGCAGCCGCTGGATGTTCAAGTTCGCGCCCCCCTGCCAGAATTCAGCCACCATCGCCGGCCGCGCCAGGTCGATCATCTCGCCGAGCCGGGCGTCGGCCTCGGGCGCAAGCGCCGCGCTCCGCCGCCGCGTTTCCAGGGCAGCCCGGACGCGAGCGGCGTATTCCGGCCGGGCGAGAAGATCGCGGAGCTCGACCGCCGCGAGCGGCTCGCCAGAGAGGGGAAAAACGGCCTGGCTCTTCGGGTTGGCCAGCGCGTCGACCCAGCGGTCGATCTCCGAGTCGGCGACGGGGGGGAGGTCTCCACCGCCGGCGTCGCTGGCCAGCCATGCGCCCCGCGCCGCCTCGTAGATGTCTCTCATCCCCTCCGCCGCGCCGAGTGCCAGCTGGGGCGCGGCCAGGCGCCGCTTGACCTCAAGATAGATCGGCACCCGTGCCTCGCGACTGCCGAGCAGCCAGCGGAGCCGGCTCTCGGCCCCCAGCCGACGGCCGTAGGAATCATGCTGGAGCTGGTCGATCAGCTCCCGGATCTGCCCGATGGAGATCTTCTCCGCCGGCGGCAGATCGGCCGGCGGGAGCAACCGCTGGAGCTGCTCCAACTGTTTTCTGACTTCAAACGACGTGCCTGGATCGACGAGTGCCTGCTGGACCGCCAGGGCGAGCGGTTTTCGGGCGTCGTCCGCGGCGGCCATCTCGCGGAGGCGTTGAAGAGCGCCTGCCCGCGTCGCAAACTCATCGGCATCCAAATCGGCCAAGACTTGGACGATCCTTGCCCGGAGGCCGTCCTCCAGACCCTGCTCCGTGTTCGCCTCGCCGCGGCCGGTTGCCGGCGAGTGGAACGGGAAAGTCCATAGAAGAATGAGGATCAGCCACAACGGGCGCTTCATGTTGGAGAGCTTCGTCGAGTGCAGGAAACGGGCGCGAGCTGCTCACCCGGTCGGCAATTGCCCAATATGCCGTCTGGCTCAATCGCGGGCCAGTCCCCCGGCTCGGCCGAGTCGACGGCGGCGGCCGGGCAAGCCTACCGCCCGCCTTCCCGCGGACGCAATCCCACCTGCCGGCCCGACCCGCGGATATTCAGGGGCGCTCAACCGAACAAGGCTCCGGCATAGCCGACCACCCGGCTCGCATCGCCGGAGGCGTCGGCGCTGGTCGCATAGCCGACGATTTCGACGCGATCCAGCGCGCCGAGGCGCTGAAGCGTCTCGAGGACAAACACCGCCGGGACAACGCCGCACATCGTGATCCGGTTGCGGCTGACGGTCTCGAACAGCCCGGCCGGGTCGAGCGACTCGATCGCATCGAGGGCAAGCCGGTCGAGCCGCCGCGTCGTCTGGTCGTCGGCATAATGGTTCATGTCGGTGGAGATGACCAGCAGCGGCCGCCTGGGCATCTCGGCCAGCAGTGCCGCCATCTGGGCGGCGGCGCGCTGGATGGCGTCGAGCTGGCCGCCGTGCATGGCGACCCCCACGACCCTCGCCCCGGGGGCGAGTCGGGCCAGGATCGGCAATTGGACCTCGATCGCGTGCTCCGGCTCGTGCGAGGCGGCGTCGAGCTCCATGCCGGTGACGACATCGGCCAGCTTGCCGGCCAACTCGGGATCGGACTTGACCTGGCCGGAGGGGAGCGACCAGGCCCGGTGCGGGGCCACCGCCCAGTCGGCGCCGAGGCGGTTGTGTTTGGGCGAGAAGACGATCACGCGATCGGGAATCGCGACGCGGTTGAGCACGCGCGCGGCCAACCGGCCGGAATAGACCCAGCCGGCGTGGGGCACCATCGCGGCGGCCCAGGGCCTCTTCTCGGCCGTTTCGTCCAGAAAGCCGTCGAGTGTCGCGCGGATCTCCCCGGCGGAACCGGGATAGAAGCGGCCGGCGACGGCAGGCGCTCTCAAGTCCGGTCCCTTTTGAGGCTGAGGGACATTGGAGACCGAGACCTGGGCTTCGGTGGAGACGGTTTCGAGGCTGAACACGGCCACCTGCTGCGGATTGAGGAAATGGCCGGCCGCGGCGGCATTCTGGAGCGAATCGCGGGGCGCCTGCTTCGCATGATAGACAAGCGACCACTTGCCCTGGTCGATCGCCAGCACCGCGCGGCGGCGCGGCTGGATATCCTCCAGCGCAGGTTCGGCGAGCGTGCCTTGCATGGCCGGGTCCCAGAGAACGGTCAACCCGACGGACAGCGTCTTGAGCACCTCGAGCGGGATGCGGCGGGATTGCAGCGCGCTGGCCGCCGTCTTGAGCAGGTCGAGGAGCGTCGACTGGAGCGGGATTGCAGGCCGCACATGGACCCGGCTGCAATGGATCGCTTCGTGGGTCTGGGGCAGCTTGACCGTGACCACCAACCCGTGAATGTTGCCGTCGAACCCGCCGGGCAGGTAATAGCTGGGCACGGCCCCCTGGCAGAGCGCGAGCAGGTTCTGGCGGGCGAAATCGGCCAGTTCGGCCACCTGGTCGGCGTCGGGGCCCCCGGCGGGCACGGGCGTCTCGCCCGCCTGATTGACATCGGCCAGGCGGCCCTCAATCGCATATCCCTCGAAGGTCATCAGCGTGGCGTCATCCTTCTTCCAAGCATCGCCGGGCAATCCGGCCTTGCGGCAGACCGCTTCGAGGAAGGCCACGGCGTCCATCTTGTGTTCGGTGGCCACGCCCGGAAGCAGCAGGCCCCGACGATTGCCCATGGCAATCTGGAGGCCGTGCCTGCCGATGGTCACCGCTCCGGCGCGTTCGCCGCCCTTGGCTTCCACCGGTTTGAGCCCCCAGAGGAGCCAGACTTCCATCTCCAGATGCGGCAGTTCCGTCGGCGAGATCGGGGGGAACCGCGGGTCCTCTTTGGCCGCCCGAAACGCGGCCTGGTCAATCGCTTCGCCAAGCGGAACGGACTGGCCGATGAACCCACAGCAGGAGCGGAGCTGGCCGGAGCGCTTGAGGCTGACAAAAGCGCCCAGGAGCGGCTGTGCGGCCACTGCGGCAAGGGCCTCGGTCGTGGATTCACCCGGGAGGTTGCTTACGGCGGCGGCCACGCGGCGACCGGCCGCCTCGAAAACCCGCCGCTCCTGCTGCCGGTCGAGTTCCGGCTTCTCGGGGTGCCTGTCGCCGTGGGCGGTTGATGCGGCGCCTGGTAATGCCACTGCGGACTCTCCTTGGAAACGTGTTCGATGGCCGGTGTCCGGAGACGGCGGACCCCCGCCCTCGTTGGGTATCGGCTGATTGGCGGGCTGGTGTTGCGGACTTCTCCTCTCCGCCCGCGGGCGGGCGAACGAGGCGATTCGCACCGGCTGCCGCCGCGAACCCCAGGTACCCGGCCTGGTCGAAAACCGGCCGGGAATCTCCGCCTGGCAATGGCCGCAGCGGTCGCCGCACATGGCGTAGTGCCCGATCCGGTAACCGGAACGCTCGATGAGCAACCCCTGGCAGGCGTGGCAATACGTGCTCTGGGTCGCCGGATCGGCGATATTGCCCGTGTAAACATAGTTTATTCCGGCACGCCGCGCCAGTTCGCGGGCCCGAAGCAGCGTTTCTGGCGGGGTCGGGGGGCGGTCCAGCATGCGGAAGTCGGGATGAAACGCCGAGAAGTGGACGGGCACGTTTGGACCAAGCTCTTCGACGATCCACTCGGACATCCGCTTCAACTCGTCGTCGGAGTCGTTTTCCCGGGGGATGATCAGCGTGGTGATTTCAGTCCACACGCCGGCATCGCGGACGAGCCAGCGGAGGGTGTCGCAGACGGGATCGAGGCGCCCGCCCGTCAGTTTCCGGTAAAACCTTTCGGAGAACGCCTTGAGGTCGACGTTCGCCGCGTCGATGACTTCGTAGAACGGTTGTCTCGCCTCGGGCGTCATGTAGCCGGAAGTCACGGCCACCGTCTTGATCCCGGCCGCGCGGCAGGCACGGGCGGTATCGATCGCATATTCGGCCCAGATGATCGGATCGTTGTAGGTGAATGCGACGCTGCCGCACCCGTGCCGCCGTGCCGCCTCGGCAATCGCCTCGGGCAGGGCGGCCTCGGAGAGCGATTCGACCTGACGCGACTTGGAGATCGACCAGTTCTGGCAGAACTTGCAGCCGAGGTTGCAGCCGGCCGTGCCGAAAGACAGGACCGGAGTGCCGGGATAGAAGTGGTTGAGCGGCTTTTTTTCGATCGGGTCGATGCAGAACCCGGTGCTCCGGCCATACGTGGTCAGCATCAGGCGGCCGCCGAGATTCTGCCTCACGAAGCAGAAGCCGCGCTGGCCTGGCGCCAGCGCGCAGGCCCGCGGGCAGAGATCGCAGACAATTCGCTTGCCATCCTCCGCATCGTGCCACCACCCACCCGGCTTCAACCCCTCGGCCGTGGCGATTCCCTCCGGTGGTCGAAGAACGATCCGTTCCATCGCATTCCACCTCTGCACAAGGAAAACTGCGAGGCTGGGCAAGACACGCGGTCTGGCCAACCAGGGATGTCTCTCCGCGCGGGGCAGGCTCTCCCTAAAGCATACCAGTTTTCCCTCCCGCGGCCTATCACGCCAACGGGTTGGAATCGGTCGGAAGACCGGACCGTAGACCGGACCGTCGGAGTCGCTCGCGGAGAGTGCTCCCACCGCCCGCCATCGGCGCGTCGCAAAGGGCTATCGCCAGACCGCGATCGAGGGCAACAGCAGAATCAGCAGCAGTCCGCCGACGATGGGGATCGAGAAGAAGGCCGCGATTTCGACGAACAGCCGGCGCCCGCCGAGAATTCCCACCAGGGCCGCCTTGAACACCAGGCTTGCCACTGCCGCCGCCAAGATCAGCTTCCAGCCGTGTTCCAGGATCTCGGGATCCCGATTGGCCAGCGCGGCCGTTGAGAGCGTGATCGCGTCCATGTCCGTCAAACCGGAAAGCGCGGAGACAAGGTACAGCGCCTCGTTGCCCGTATATTCCTTGGCCGCCGCCAGGGCGATCAAGACCACGGCATACATGCCGGCGAAAACCAAGGCCGATTTCATCTGCGTGGGGTTGGCCTGTTCGGGCATCTGGCTGGGCTGGTTGCGAACGCGGTACCAGAACAGCAGCGCCGGGGCCGCGGTCAGCAACATCAACGCCGTAATCGGCGCCACGGAGGTGGAGAGGAACTGGGGCGAAACAACGGCGATTTCGATCAGCACGCGCACGAAGACCACCGCCGAGGCGATCAGGATGACTATCGCCGACGCGTGGTTCGCCTGGGGATTGCCGCGGGCCTGGCGCGAGTAGCTCACGGTCGTGGCGGTGCTGGAAATAGCGCCGCCGAGGACGCCCCCCAGCAAGATCCCCGCGGTGCGGCCAGAAAACTTGTAGGCAATGTAGCCGCCCAGGCTCATGCCGACGATCAGGACGACCATCAGCCAGGTCTTCCAGGGATTGAAGACCTCGAAGGGGCCATAGGCCTGGTTGGGCAGTATCGGCAGGATGATGCAGGTGATCAGCACGAACTGCATGATCGCCTTGAGGTCGTCGTTGCCGAGCGTCTGGGCGAACCGGTGCATCTCCGGTTTGAACTGGAGCAGGATCGCCACGCCGCCGCCGATGGCAATCGGCACCGCCAGCGGCGCGACCGTGGCCAGGGCCCCGACGCCGAACATCAAGAGCACAGCCACCTCGGTGGTGATGCCGGGATCGGGATTCTCTTGGCGCAGCTGGATGAGCCTGGGGAAGGCGAGCACGGCGACGACCCCCAGCATGCCGCCGAAGAGGACCCAGCCGCCGAACTGGCCGGCGAGGATTGCCGCCACGGCGCCGAAGACCGTAATCAGGGGGAACGTCCGCACGCCGGGCCGCTCGTCGCCCGCGCGCTGCCGCTGCAAGCCGACGAGCAGGCCGAGCAGAAGCGAAATGCCCAATTCTTGAAACAGTTCGATTGCGTCCACCCGTGCGGCTCGCGTGGGGCCAGTGGAATCGGCAAGGAGCGCCGCGGCGCCGCGCCGCGGTCAAGAAAGACTAGCACGCCGAAGCGCCCCGGTCCAAAGAGGGGGCGCCCCCGGTCAGTCGCGGAGCCGGTTGCGCGCGTCGACCTTGACGACCACCGGCCGATGCGCCGCGACTTGTCCGTCGTCCACCGCGCAGTAGGTGATGATCACCACCGGGTCGCCGGGGGTGCCCAACCGAGCGGCCGGACCGTTGAGCAGAACCGTGCCCGAACCGGCCTCCGCTTCGATGATATAAGTAACCAGCCGCGA
>Ga0209722_1003815_pt1 | contig 10263 bp, 7 predicted proteins | sample BioC12SIPDNA_2_FD_185745 | JGI IMG/M metagenome (GOLD analysis project Ga0209722, IMG submission 185745) | Anaerobic biogas reactor microbial communites from Washington, USA - Biogas_R1_A C12 SIP DNA (SPAdes) (version 2) | ecosystem: Engineered > Bioreactor > Anaerobic > Unclassified | place... | reverse complement strand
GCCACGCCGACCAGGCGATCATGCCCGCCTGAACCGCCACTAGGAGGCTCAGGACGGTTAGCAGGATTCTCGTGCGAGGCGCCACACGCATCAGTCGATCCACTTCCAACGCCCAACGCCGCCAGGCCACCGAGTCCACTCCGGCGCCGGTAGCCGGTGTCCGCAGTGTAGGCCCCGACGCCTTGGCGTCAACGCAAGCGCGTCGCAACCGGGTAACCGTTCACGGGAGCCAGACCGGAATTGGATAGGGTGTAACTCGCTGGCCGCCTGGCTCCCGGGGCACAACAGCGAATGCTCAAGGCCTAATGACCAATCAATGACCAAGCCCGAAGCCAGAACGCCAACCGCGAGCGGGGACGTTAGTCATGGGTCATTCGGACTTCATGGGTCATTGGGGCTTCGCCATGGGTCATTTCGCCTGCGGATCGCGAGTTACGCCCAAACCATATCGCTCAGCCAACGCGCAAGCCTCCGAACAGCCACAATCCGCACCTTGAGCGGACCGGATTGAGGCGGTATGCTGCGGCCATGTCGCTTGCGGGCGGCCCACGCATAAGGAGGCGTCCGCATTCAACGGCTTGGATAAGTCGGATTTGCCATTGTTTCGACACGCCGCGCGTGAAGGAGTCGCTCAAGTGAGGTACACGGGGTTCTATATTCTGCTTGGCGTCATGCTACTACTGTGGGGCTGCAATCAGCGTATGCAGGAGCGAGCGGAGGACACGATGGAGGCGGGTGTGCTGGAGCCGTTCCACTTGCGGTGTGAGTACCTTGTCGAGCCGCTTGGGATAGACAACACCAGCCCCCGACTGAGCTGGGTGGTCAGGTCGGCACTGAGAGGTCAGCGGCAGTCCGCGTATCACATTCTCGTGTCGTCAAGCCCGGACAGACTCGCGCAGGATGTGGGTGATCTCTGGGATACGGCCCAGGTACGAAGTGGCCGCACGAATCAGATCGTCTACGAGGGACGGCCGCTGGAATCGCGGACCGTCTGCTATTGGAAGGTGCGTGTCTGGGATGCCCAAGGCAGGCCATCGCAGTGGAGCGATGTGTCTCACTGGACGATGGGACTGCTCGAAGAGGCGGACTGGAAGGCGCGTTGGATCAGCTACCGGGATGATGACTCCATGACCGCGTCGCAACAGAACATGGTGTTGCAGCCGGCTCGCTACTACCGCAAGGCTTTCCACGCCCCGCAAGCCATTCGTCGTGCAACCGTGTACGCCACGTCGTTGGGCGTTTATGAGCTGTCCCTCAACGGCCAGGAGGTATCCGACAGGCTGTTTACGCCCGGGTGGAGCGACTACAAGAAGCGGGTCTACTACAACACCTTTGACGTAACGGATCACGTTCGACAGGGCGACAACGCGATCGGGGCGATTGTCGCGGACGGCTGGTACAGCGGCTACGTGGGTTACGGCAAGTTGGTGGGCTACGGGCCGGACAGATGCGGCCGCTACTTCTACGGGAAGACGCCCGCACTCCTGGTGCAGCTTGAGATCGAGTACCAGGACGGCACAACGGAGAGGGTCAATACGGACACCGATTGGAAAGTCACCACCGGCCCGCTGTTGGAAGCCGACATGCTGATGGGGGAAACATACGATGCTCGGCTTGAGATGCCCGGATGGAGTAAGCCCGATTTCGCGGACTCCCAGTGGGACGACGTTGTGCCGGCCGAGGCGAATCCCGGCATCAAAGCCACCTTCCACGATCGGGCGGGGCAGCGAGAGGTCAACCTCGGGTTCGAGCGCCCGGCCCTCATGCAGGCCTATTCCTCGGTTCCCATCCGCAAGACGGAAACGCTGAAAGCGGTGGGCATCACCGAACCCGAGCCGGGAACCTACATCTTCGACATGGGGCAGAACTTCTCGGGTGTGGCCCGGCTGCACACCAACGGGCCGGCCGGCACGCAGATCAGATTGCGGTTCGGCGAGATGCTGCATCAAGATGGGCGGTTGATGACCGAGAACCTTCGCAAGGCTCGCGCGACGGACACCTACATCCTCCGCGGCGACCCGCAGGGCGAGAGCTACCAGCCAAGGTTCACTTATCATGGCTTCCAATATGTCGAAGTGACCGGCCTGACGCACAAGCCCGACCTGGACACGATCACCGGCATCGTGGTTCATTCCGATACCCCGTTGAGGAGTTCGTTGCGTTGCTCGGATCCGATGATCAACCAGCTCTTCTCGAACATCGTCTGGACGCAGCGGGCGAATTTCTTCGAGATTCCGACCGACTGCCCGCAGCGTGATGAACGTCTCGGCTGGACCGGGGACGCGCAGATCTACGTCCAAGCGGCTGCCTACAACGCGGATGTGGCGGCGTTCTTCACGAAGTGGCTCGACGATCTCGAGGAGGCGCAGTGGCCGAGCGGCGCTTTTCCCGACTATGCGCCGTACCCGATGACACACGGCAAGACCGAACACGGGTACGCCACCGGCTGGGCCGATGCCGGGATCATCTGCCCACATGCCATCTACAAGATGTATGGCGACACGCGGGTGATCGCGCGGCATTACGATGCGATGAGCCGGTTCCTGGATTTCCGGCAGAAGCGGAGTCCGGACTTCCTTGGGGTGGACACCTGCAACGCCTGGGGAGACTGGCTGTCGATCGGTTCGCAGACGCCGATCGAGTTCATCGACACGGTGTACTACGCGATATCCGCAAAGAGGATGAGTGAGATGGCCCGGGCCATCGGCAAGGAAGAGGATGCAGCCAAGTACGACCAAGTCTACAAGAGCATTCAACAGGCCTTTGCCGGGCGATATCTGAATGCAGACGGCACGTTGACGGTGAACAACCAGACCGCGTGTGTACTTGCGCTGTCGGCGGGTTTGGTCCCGGAGGCGTTCCTTCCGGTGGTGCAAAAGCGTTTGCTTCAACTGCTGGAAGAGAATCAGTACCGCATGACGACGGGCTTCTTGGGCACCAAAGCGCTGTTATTCGTGTTGTCTGACGCCGGATATACGGACACGGCGGCCCGCCTCTTGCAGAGCCGCGAGTTTCCATCGTGGGGCTACAATGTCGTCAACGGGGCGACCACGGTCTGGGAGCGATGGAACAGCTACACCAAGGAAGACGGGTTCGGCGACGCGAGCATGAACTCGTTCAGCCATTATGCTTTCGGCGCCGTCTGCCAGTGGATGTTCGAGAAGCTCGCGGGCATCGACATGCTCCGGCCCGGTTTCGAGCAGATCATGATCAAGCCGCACATACCGTCGCCCGACAGCAATCCGGGCCATGAGCCGATCGACTGGGTCGATGCCCGATACGATTCGATCCAAGGCCCGATCGAGGTGTCTTGGAAACGCGTGGAAGGAGGATTGGATCTCACGGTGATGATTCCGGCCAACACTGAGGCCGTGGTCTACATCCCCGCGCGATCTGTCTCGCAGGTGACTGAAGGGGGAACTCCCATAGCCAAACACCCTGACCTCACTTGCGATGGGATTCACGATTCGGCCGTGAAGGTCCAAGCCGGCTCGGGCACGTACCATTTCAGCGTGCGAACGGAGTAGACGAGCAGCGCGGGACATGCTCAGCGTATGGCGTCTGGCTGGAGATTCCTGATGCACTCGCGCAAAATCGCAGCGTCGATGAGGCGTCCGCGTGTGTCTCGGGTCTGGTTGGGGCTCGTGGCTACGGGTGCGATGGTGCTGGCCTCCTGTACTGCCAACCACGAGCTGGGTCGCGCCGGATCACAAAGCGGCCAGGAACGCAAGCGATTGGGGCTGATCCGCCCGAGCGCCGACGGCACGCACTTTGTCCATGTCGACTCCGGTGCGCGGTTCACGGTCTGGGGCGTGAACTACGACCACGACCCCGACGGTCGCCTCCTGGAAGATTACTGGCACGACGAGTGGGCCACCGTGGTGGAGGATTTCGAGGAGATGGCCGCCCTCGGGGCCAACGCGGTGCGCATTCACCTGCAGCTCGGCAAGTTCATGAAATCGCCCGAGCAACCCAACACTGCGGAACTGGAGCAGCTTGGGCGTCTGCTGGATCTGGCCAGGCGGACCGGGCTGTACCTCAATCTGACCGGCCTGGCGTGCTACCACAAGCAGGATGTGCCGCCCTGGTACGACGCGATGAGCGAGGCGGACCGCTGGGCGGTGCAGGCTCGGTTCTGGGCGGCCGTGGCCAAGACCTGCGCCGGCCACCCGGCCATGTTCTGTTACGACCTGATGAACGAGCCGATCCTGCCTGGCGACGACAAAAAGGAAACCGACTGGCTGGCCGGCGAGTTCGGGGGCAAGCACTTCGTGCAGCGGATCACGCTGGACTTGGCCGGCCGCACGCGGCACGAGGTCGCCCGGGCCTGGATCGACACCCTGGTTTCCGCCATCCGCAAGCACGACCCGCACACCATGATCACGGTCGGGGTCATCCCCTGGGCCCACGTCTGGCCGCAGGCCAAGCCGCTCTTCTACGCACCGGAGGTCGGCGTCAACCTCGACTTCGCCTGCGTGCACTTCTATCCCAAGTCCGGCCAGGTCGAGAAGGCCCTGGCCGCACTGGCGGTCTACCGTGTCGGCAAGCCGCTGGTCGTCGAGGAGATGTTTGCGCTCGAGTGCGGCATCGAGGAGCTCGACGCCTTCATCGAGGGTTCCCGTGATTGGGTCGCGGGCTACTTCGGCTTCTACTGGGGCAGAACCATCGAGGAATACGCGGCACTGACAGGTGAACAACGGACCATCGGCGCGGCCATCACCCAACGTTGGCTGGAGTACTTCCGCGACAAGGCGGCTCAGTGGTTGCGGGAGAAGTAGTCCCAGACGAGGTAGACCTTGGCATCGTTGATCCCAGGGTACTGCCAGGGGCGAATGGGGCCGAGTTGGGCGGTGCCGATCCTGCCGCCGGGGTCGACAACACGGCGGGCATGGAAGTCGCTATAGAGGACGTTGTAGCTTTGCAGGTGGTAGCCTTGATACCCGCCGAAGAAGCCGTCCGAGACGAACGCGTGAACGGCGTGACGGCCACGGGAGGCCTGCGGGAACGGGCCAAGGAAGGACGGGTCGGGCTCAGCCGGGTCATGCAGATACCGCCAATAGGGATACTCAGCAGCAGGCACCGGGGCGAAGTTACGGATCACCTCTTCGGGGTACATTCGGCTACCCGCATCGCGCGGGTTCTTGCCCTCGACGGCGGGGATTGCGTAACCATAAGCCCCAAACGGCGAGATGGGAAAGTTGTGTGAGTTCTGGTATTGCGGGTCGGTGTGCTTGGGGTGGCGGTAGCGCTGGAGGAAAGTCGCCTTACCGTTGGGGCCGTTGATGTCGGCGGCTTTGTTGTTGGGGCAGTAGAAGACTTCAGGCGTCGAGCCGACGTAGCGGGGATAGAGAAGCCCGCCGTTGACCGCGGCCCAGTCGTGGCTCTCCGGCGGTTGAAAGCCCAGGTAGTACTTCCCCTCCATGAGCGAGTAGCGGAACGATCCGACCCAGGGCAGGTAGGCTTTGTGGTCGCCCCCGTAGGCCGCGAAGCCGACGCCCTGCTGCTTGAGATTCGCCAAACAGAGAGCAGCCCAGGCCTGCTCCCTCGCCCGGCGCAGAGACGGAAGCAAGACCGCGATCAACAGCGCGATGATGCCAACAACAACAAGGATCTCGATGAGGGTGAAACCCGCGTACATGCTTCCGCGCGGTCTTGCGGCAAGAGCCGATCGACCGCCTCGGGTCGGCGGTGTGCCCTGGTCACTCATCTTCTGATCGTCCTTCCGACTTGCGTGCGCGGGCAGCGGCATCCTCATCACGCCCAGATGGAGTCCGCCGTCGCGTACATGACCAGTGAGCGGGACGGACCATGCGAGTGTTTGCCGTTGTGGGCGCTGTTGACGGCGCTGTAGAACAAGTGGTACCGCCCGTCGCGATGCACCAGATGGCTGGGCGGATAAATGCCGTAGGAGTCCGGCTGCGTGCTATCGCCGCGGGGCAGCCAGGCGGAGCGCACCGGCCGATGCCACTTCAGGCCGTCGGTCGAGAAACACCATTCGAGGTCCATGGTCTGGGCCTGCACGCGGTAATGGCCGAGCATGCCCACCCGGCCGCGAGGCGTGTATGTGACCGCAAGGTGGTAGAACTGCTGATCGACGAAGTCGTTGGCGTCGCGCTGGATGACCCGATTGCGCGTCCCGAAGCGCAAGCCGTCCTCGGAGGTATAGCGGTCGATGACCCGCAGCAGCCCCGGGGCGTTGTCGTGGGGCATGTAGGCCGGGTCCTCCTTGGGCACGGAGATCAGGGCCACGGAGTACATCTCGAACGTGCCGTCGGAAAGCTGGTAAATGTTGGTGGCGTCGTTGGAGATCAGGCGGGCCGGTGCCTGCGGTTCGTCGGCGGGCCTATCCGGGCTAACCTGGCGGACCAGCATAACGCCGTCGGGCGAGGGCACGCCGTGTGCCGCCCGGTCGTTCGGGTGGTAAAGCACCGGGCGGTGCGGATCGACTACGCGGTACCGCCGGCCGTCATCGCTGTCGGCGGCCAAGTAGCGAAGGATGCCGCGTCCGTGCGCCCAGAAGTAGATCCGATGCTTGCCGTTGAGGAGGGGGACGTGGACAACCTGCGTCGGCCTCCACCCGTCGGGCAGGTGCCCGACGGCGAACGGTCCGTCGCCGGGCTCACCGGGCGTGAGCTGAGCGGGGAACTTCTTCATCGGTTCGCCCGACCGGCCTTCCGCGTAGGCGATGGTGTAACTGCTGCGGCCGCCCACCGCCGAGTACCACAACCGCCAACGACCGTCATCCAGTACCTCGACCGGCGAGGTGAAGTTCTGGATGAAGCCGTGCTCCCAGGGCTCTGTAACTTCGAGCACGGTGCCGTGTTTCCGCCATGCGCTCGGGGGGCAAGGCATGGGCAGTTCCGACTCATCGCCGAAAGCCCGACGACCGAGCCCTAGTTGGCCGGCCGCGGCGCCCAAGGTCGCACCGGCGGCACGAGACAGGAAGGTTCGCCGATCGAGCATGGGTATGATCCTCCAGCGGGCGGCACATGCCGAGCCCGCGAAGCGGTTCGCCGGGCAAGAGCTCAGGTCGCACTCGCAAGCCGACCCACCGGTCGCCGGCCTGCCGATCGGATCACATACAGGCCGAAGCACGATCCGCGGTCGGCTCCACCCGCCAGTGCTCATCCACCCACAAGCCCAGGATGCGTATCGGCAAGAACCATGTGGCGATCACCGGCTCCTGTACCCAGCCATCCATACAGTTGATCACCGTGGCGAATCGCCCGCGCATCAAGTGGTCCTCAGCTACACATACTCCGGCAACGTGGAGCTTCCCGCCGTCAGACGTCCACCCAGACTCCGCTACGAGCGCTTTCGAGCACCGCGTCGCAAACCTTCTGCGTCTCCAGGGCATCGCGGAAGGTCGGGCTGGCGGGCCGCCCCGTGGCGACGCCCTCCAGGAAGTCGGCGACCTGGTGGACGAAGGAGTGTTCGTAACCGATCTGCAGGCCCGGCACCCACCACTTACCCATGTACGGCTGGTCCCCGTCCGTCACGTGGATGCTCCGCCAACCGCGGACGATCGAGTCGTCGCGGTGGTCGAAGTAGCCAAGCCGGTGCAGATCGTGCAAGTCCCACGCAATCGAGGCCTTTTCGCCGTTGATCTCGAAAGTATAGAGCGCCTTGTGACCGCGGGCGTAGCGCGTCGACTCGAACGTCGCCAGCGAGCCATTCGAGAACCGGGCGAGGAAAGCGCAGGCGTCGTCGATGTTCACCTTCTCGACCTTGCCGGTGATATTGTGCTTGCGCTCTTTGATGAAGGTCTCGGTCATGGCGGTCACGCTGCGGATACTACCGTTGAGCCACAGGGCGGTATCGATGCAGTGGGCGAGCAGGTCGCCGGTGACGCCGGAGCCGGCCACCTTGGCATCGAGTCGCCAGAGGGCGTCGCCGCCCTGGGGCAGGTCGGAGGAGATCGTCCAATCCTGCAGGAATACGGCCCGGTAGTGGAAGATCTTGCCGAGCCGGCCCTCGTCGATGAGCTTCTTGGCCAGAGTGACGGCCGGCACGCGGCGATAGTTGAACGAGACCAAGTTGGGTACGCCGGCCTTCTCGACCGCGTCCACCATCTCCTGGCCCTCGGCGGTGTTCATGGCCAGCGGCTTCTCGCAGATGATCATCTTGCCAGCCGCCGCCGCCGCCATGGCGATCTCGCGGTGGGTGTTGTTTGGCGTGCAGATGTCGACGATGTCGATATCCTTGCGGGCCAGCAGCTTCTTCCAGTCGGTCTCGACCGACTCGTATCCCCACGTATCCGCGAATGCCTTGGCCTTGTCGGCGCTCACGTCGCAGATCGCCTTGAGTGCGGGCTTCAGCTCCGGCTTGAAGAAACTGTACACCTTGCGGTACGCGTTCGAATGCGTCCGCCCCATGAAACCGCAACCGATCAGACCGACGTTAAGTGGCTTGGACATGGCTGTTCTCCGCTTCACGTGGGCCGCACCCACGGCTCCTGCCTCGCACTCGCAATAATGACCCGTACAGACCTCACCCGGCATCCTAGCCCGAGCCCGCGGAGGTGGTCAAGCGGGCCGTCGGCGGCACGCTTATTCGCCTGCGAATCGGCGGCGGTGCTCGGCCTCGAGCTGCCCCCAGAACGCGGCCGCGCGACGATCCTGCTGATCCCGCTGGCGAGTGTGTTCGCTGAGGTATCGCTGACCGCGGACCGGCGAGTTCTGCAGACTATCCGCCCACGCGAGAACTTGGCGGGATGCGGATTCGGCGAGGGATTTCAGATCTGAGATTTGAGACTGCAGATGCACGAAGTAGGGCAGCCGTTCAGTCAACAGCAGCATGGAGCGCACCTCGCCGGCCGAGCCGCGGGCGATGTAGAGACAAGTGAGCAGTTCTTGCGTTGTGCCGCGTTCAAAACCCTCCGCGATGTTGTTCCCGACCGAGATTGCCGCCCGCTGAATCTGGCTGCGCAAATCACCTTTGCCCCGAAGCTGCGGTCGTCGGTCAGCCTGAATACCCCCTCAGCCAACTGCATGGCCGTTTGCCAGACCGGCAGATCCTCGAATCGCTCGTAAGTCATGCGCGACTCCCGAATCCCAAACCTGTAATCTCAGATCCGAAATCTCAGATCTGAAATCTGCAATCCCAACTCTGCCGCTTCGAATCTGCAATCTCAGATCTCCAACGCCCCATCTGAAATCTGCAATTTCGAATCTGCGATCTCCAATCTGCCACCTCAGACCCCCACTCGCAGACACACACCTCACAGCGCAATACGGCCATTACTCTGCAAGATGCTGCAAATCCATCATCCCCACAACCAAGACCCATCACTCCCGCCACCCGTGGGCGTCGCGGACGGCGAGCATGGCGGCCAGGATGCTGTTCCAGGTCTGCGGCCGGTGCATGACCTCATTGGAGAACATGCAGCCGTCCCAGCAGATGTGGCGAATCTTGCGGGTGGGTTGGCCGGCGTCATCACGGAGCCAGTAGCCGGCCTCGCGCACAATGTCCAGCTTGCCGTTGGGATCGCCGGGAAGGCAGTGACGGCCGGTCTTGTCGTGCGAGCCGCTGCCCTTGACCGTGGCATCGTTCTGGGCGACGTGGAAGTCGATGGTCCACGGGCGCAGCGCGGCGGTAAGCTGCCGGTAGGCGGCCTCGAAGGTCTGCGGAGAATCCCATCCAAAACCCTCGGGCAGAATGCGGTCCTCGGGAGCGTTATAGCCCATCGTATAGAGCAGCGTGTGGGCCATATCCGCCTGGAAGCCGAGCGTCTTGGGCCGGTCGACCATCTCGAGGAGCTGCACCATCCGCCGCCATGAGTGCATGCCGCCCCAGCAGATCTCGCCCTCGGCGGCCAGCCGCTCGCCACACTGCTCAGCCATGTCGCAGGCCTCGCGGAAAGTGGCCGCGATCTTCTTCTGGTTGCCCTCGGGATCCTTGTACCAGTCCTCGACGCCGCAGGCCGAGTCGATCCGCACGATGCCGTATGGCCGCACACCCAGTTTCCGCAGGGCCGCGGCGATGCGGCAGCCTTTGCGGACCTGCTCGACGAACTGCTTGCGTTCGCTTTCGCCGCCCATGGCCGACCCGCCGCCCGTCGGTGGCCAGACCGGAGCCACGACCGAGCCCACCACGAGACCCTTGGCCCGGACCTTGTCCGCCAGCCGTTTGAGCCCGTCGTCGTCGATGTCGATACTGACGTGCGGGTCGAAGAGGAACAGGTCGATCCCCTCGAACTTCACCCCATCCACCTCGGCAGCGACGGTCAGATCCAGCATGGTGTCCAGATCGATCGGCGGCTCG
>Ga0209722_1003810_pt1 | contig 10273 bp, 6 predicted proteins | sample BioC12SIPDNA_2_FD_185745 | JGI IMG/M metagenome (GOLD analysis project Ga0209722, IMG submission 185745) | Anaerobic biogas reactor microbial communites from Washington, USA - Biogas_R1_A C12 SIP DNA (SPAdes) (version 2) | ecosystem: Engineered > Bioreactor > Anaerobic > Unclassified | place... | reverse complement strand
CACACGGGAAGACCTCGACTCTCTCGGCATACCAAACCCGGTACTTCTCCAGAGGGTATGCACCCACGTGAACGCAGCGAACAGCAGGGCCCTTGAGCTGTCCGGGATAAAAAGCGAAGACGGGGTGCTCCTGGAAAGGGAGGCGATCCCGGCGCTACGGGCCATGGAGCGGGATGTCTTTTCCCGTTCGGCCGTCAGGGAGGCCCTCAGGAAAGGACTCTTTGAACTTGCGTCTCACGGCATCACGTGCGTCCACCCCTGCGGAGCCGATGATTACGGCATGGAGGAAGACCTCTCCCTCTACTCGGACCTCAACAGGGATCATTCGTTGCCCCTCCGCGTCTTCACATACCACGATACCCTTCCCTACCCGTCGCTTCCATCAGGATTCGGCGACGGAAGGGTCCATTACCAGGGGCTCAAGATTTACCTCGACGGGAGCCTGGGAGGGCACACGGCAGCTCTCTCGTTCCCATACTCCGACGATGTCTACGAGGAAGGGAGGCTCAACTGGACCGATGAGGAGGTTTTTGAGAAGCTTCGGTCCGCCAGGGAACGGGGCCTCCAGACCATGCTCCACGCCATCGGCGACCGGGCCCTCGACCAGGGGCTCAGGTGCATCGGGAGGGTGGATGAAGAATTCGGAAGGGACGGGCTGAGGGACAGGATAAATCATGTCATGGTCTGCCGGCCTGACCAGCGGCGAAAGCTTGCATTCCTCGGCCTCTTCTGCGACATCCAGCCCGCCTTCGTGGCGAGCGACATGAATATGGCGGAAAAACGGCTCGGAGCGAAACGCCTCTCCTGGGCCTACTCCTGGCGTTCCCTTCTGCAGGAAGGGCTTACCGTGTCGGCCTCAAGCGACGCTCCCGTGGAGGACGTAAACCCCTGGCATGCAGTCCGCCATCTCATGGATCGTTCAGGAGTGGACGGGAAGGAAGTCTTCCGGCCGGAGGAGCGGCTCTCCCTCGAAGAGGCACTGCCTCTTTTCACATCCAATCCCTGGAAGTCCCTGGGACTCGGGGATTTCTGCGGACGTCTCGCCCCGGGATATGCAGCGGACCTTGTTATCCTCGACCGGAACATCTCCGGTGCGTCCGGCAAAGACCTGACCCCTGTGTCGCTTTCATACGTGTTTTCCGGAGGAGTCCTCTCCAAAGGGAACCTGGAGGACTGGCCCCGGTTCGAACAATAGCCTGCTGAAAGAAAATCAACCTTAATAACTCCGGATCGGATTTCAGATTCCGGGGTTTTTCGTATTGGAGGCAAACTATAATAATGTAAAATTGCAAATAGAAGTCTATTTACAATAATGTGAAAATATCTTATGATGTAAGTCCGGTAAAAGGTTATTGATGTTTTCCCGCCCTCTCCTCCTTTCTCTCCATCCGGCGCGGGATACGGGAAAGGGGGAGTTCATGTGAGCAAATGGAAAGGAAGAGTCTCTGCGATCAGGGCGATATTGGTTTTTTTCTGCTGTCTTGTATTTTCATCCGTGTCTGCAGGAGCCCAGCGCTATTATGTAACCCCGAACGGCACCGGAAACGGGAGCAGCTGGGCGAATGCACTTGGAGAACAAGGCTTCAGGGGCAGGCTGGTAACCGCTGCGGACGGGGATGAGTTCTGGGTGGCAGCCGGAAAGTACCGGCCTTCGGATACCGACCGGATCGTATCGTTCAGTCTGAAAAGCGGAGTGTCCCTTTACGGAGGATTTGCCGGAAACGAGACGGAGTTGAGCCAGAGAGACTGGTCTGTCAACATTACCGTTCTGACGGGGGATCTGGATTTTAACGATACCACCGATGCCCATGGCGTGACCCTGACGGCGGACGATATAAATTCCGCCGGAAAAGGGAACAGCTACAGTGTCCTGTTTGCACTGAACGTCTCCGACACCGCCGTGCTGGACGGGTTCGTCATCACCGGGGGCAACACGGTCTCCGGCCAGGGCGGCGGAATGCATGCTGTGAACAGCAATGCGGTGATCCGAAACTCCTCGTTTATAGGGAACTTCGCCCTGTCAAGAGGAGGGGGTATTTATTCATCCCTCAGCGGTTCCCGGGTGACAAACTGCTATTTCTCGGGAAACACCTCGGACCGGGGCGGCGGAATGCATATCGAGAACAGTGACGGGGCGGTCCTTGAGGACTGCACTTTTTCAGATAATCTCGGGCTTTACCGGGCCGGAGGCCTGTCCCTCAGAGATTCTGATGTCAGAGTGTCCTCCTGCACTTTTTCCGGGAACAGTGCTTTCAACGGGACTTTTTGGGGCGACGGGGGAGCTCTTTTCACGGAGCTGGGGTCTCCTGAACTGACGAACTGCACCTTTTCTGACAACAAAGCGTATAACGGCGGCGGAATCTATAACGAAGGCCAGGCCGCTAAAATTATCAACTGCACTTTCTTCGGCAACGATGCAGACGTTGGCAGCGGGCTCTATGTCTACGACGGAACTCCGGAAGTGAAAAACTGCATTTTCTGGAACGACGGGGGAGGAAACGAAATCGTGGAAAACGGCGCGGTCGCCGTGGTTACACGGTCCGTGGTCCGTGACGGCTTCCCGACGGGATCATCCATCATTACCGAGGACCCTGAACTCGGTCCCCTTGCGGATAACGGCGGCTTGACCCAGACCCATGCCCTTCCCGCGGGCAGTTCGGCCATAGATAAAGGCACTTCTGCCGGGGCACCGTCCACGGACCAGCGGGGAATATCCCGTCCCCAGGGAAGCGGGTATGACATCGGGGCTTACGAGTTCGAAGTCGCCTCACCTGGAGGAGGCGGCGGGGGATGCGGTATCTTGGGTACCCCCTTCCCCGGTGTCCTTCTGCTGATCCTTCCCATGCTCCTTCTCATCAGGAAGTAGTGGAAAAAATCTCACCAGGGATGAACGCACCCCGAAGCCGAAATACGGTTTCGGGGTGCGTTTTTTTCGGGGGAACATATCTGAAGAAAAATTCTATTTTGATAGGTGATTTACGAGAGTTAAAAAGAATACTATACTATGAAAACTGAAATTTCAGTTTGAAATCGTTGGGACGGACGGATATTCAGGAGAGCTGGAATCGGAAACGGAGTGATCGCCATGGCAGGATCCAGGCGCAACAGGTGCGGCGGGTTCTTCTTTCTTTCCTTCCTGACCCTTTTCTTCTCCCTTTTTGCCCTTTACTGCGGCACGATGGAGGGGGCGGTGAAATACGTTACCCGGACCGGATCAGGCGGCAAAAGCGGCGCTTCATGGACGGATGCACTGGACGAGGTCGGTTTTCGGAGCGCCCTCGATGCGGCCCAGTCCGGGACGGAGTTCTGGGTGGCCCGGGGCAGGTACCGCCCGGTAACGAGCCTTGGAACCGTTTCTGCAGTCGCACGAAGCGCGTCTTTCGCCCTGAAGACGGGTGTTGCTCTCTACGGGGGATTCGCAGGCACGGAGACTTCAAAGGACCAGAGAAACCCCGGGGCGAACGTCACCGTGCTCACCGGCGACATCGAGCTGAACGACACGGTGAACGGCGACGGGGTGACCCTGAATTCATCCAATATTGCCGGAAGCAACAGCTACACGGTGGTGAAGGCCTCAGGAGTCTCCCACACGGCGATCCTTGACGGCTTCACCATAACGGGCGGAAAGGCGGACGGTGATTCCGCCGGGGCTCCTGACAACTCCGCTTCCTACGGAGGAGGGCTCTTCGCACTCAACAGCACCCCCACGATCACGAACTGCTCATTCACCGGCAACGACGCCTACTGGGGCGGAGGAGGACTCTGCTCCACGGCCGGCGGCCCGATTTTCACAAAGTGCACCTTTTCCGGAAATACGTCCAGGAACGGCGCCGGGATGTACAACGATTCGGGAAATCCCCTCCTCGCGGAATGCTCCTTTTCTGAAAACACTGCATACCAGACCGGAGGGGGCATGTACAGCCGGTCTGGCCGGCCGGTCCTCTCAGACTGCCTTTTCTCGAAGAACACATCGAATGACGGCGGGGGCATGCACAACTTCGACGGCGCCTCCCCGGTGCTCATGGACTGCGTTTTCTCCCAAAATACCGCGGTGAAAAGCGGAGGGGCCATGGGAAATGTCCTGAATTCCGCCCCCGAGATGACGGGGTGCTCCTTCGTGAACAACCGGGCTGAAGACCTCTCACAGGGAGGAGGGGCCATAGCCTCCACGGAGAGCGCGCCGAAAATGAAGGAATGCTCCTTTTCCGGAAATTCGGCCAGGGTCAAAGGAGGCGCCCTCTACAGCTACAGCTGCCAGGGTACGGCGGTGGACTGCGACTTCTCGGGAAACTCGGCCGACTCCGGAGGTGCGGTCTATAACACCAACGGAACGTCCACTTCTTTTCCGGGAGGTTCTTTTTCTGACAACGAGGCCCGGATGGGTGCGGGTATGTACAACTCGGGGAGCAGTCCTTCCCTGACGAAGGTTCTCTTTTCGGAAAATGCCGCGTCGGGCAGCGGCGGAGGAGTATACAACTATTCCGGCAGTAGCCCGGCAGTCACGGAGTGTATTTTCTCGGAGAACACGGCAAAACGGGCCGGAGGCATGGGAAACACGTCCTCGAGCAACCCCGTGGTTACGGCCTGCACTTTTTCGGGCAACACTGCTTCCTCCGACCACGGCGGCGGGATGCTCAATTCCAATAGTGCCCCGGAGATCAGGAGGTGTCTCTTCCATGGAAACACCGCGAAGGACATGGGAGGGGGGATGCTCAATCTCATGGGGAGCCCAGTGGTCATCAACTGTACTTTTGCAGGCAACGGGGGAGTCCGCGGGGGTGCCGCAGCCAATTTCCAGAGCACCGTCACCATGAGAAGCTCCACCCTTGCGGGGAACGAGGGGAGTACGGCCGCCGGGATTTATACCTATGACGGGTCTTTCTCCGCCGTAAACTGCATTTTCTGGAACCCGTCAGGAGCGGAGATCGTGTCCGCCGGAGGAGCGTCCGCGGCGGTGACCGACTCGGTGGTCAGGGGAGACTATTCGGGAATGGGGAACATCAGCTCGGACCCGAAGCTCGGCTCGCTCGCGTGGAACGGCGGGCCGACGAGGACCATGGCCCTTCTTTCCGGAAGCTCCGCCATCGATGCGGCCGCCGCATTCTTTTCCCCTTCAGTGGACCAGCGGGGCGTCTCCAGGCCCCAGAAAAACGGGCACGACATGGGTGCCTACGAGGCAGGCATAAGGAAGATGCTCACTATGAAAGCGTCCCTTGGAGGACTGTTCTCGTTCAGCATGACGGGGATGGAATTCCCAAGCGGCATGGGGGAGACGTGGAGTTTTCCTGAAGGGGCATCCCTGACGGTAACGTTTGCCCCCGATGCCGGGAAAGCGGTGAAAGAGGTGCTGGTGGACGAAGTATCCATAGGTCCTGCCGGGAGCCATACTTTCAGCGATCTTGACAGGGATCATTTCGTGGAAGTGATTTTCGACACGGCTCCGGCCACTGAGGGCGGCGGAGGATGCAGTGGAGGCGGTATTCCGGGCGCAGCCGCGGTGATTCTTCTTGTCCCGATGGTCCTGGCGGCCGGACGGAAAAACAAAGGGTAACAGGCGGATTGGGGAAACACCGGAAGTGTAAGCTTTTCGCTATTCCAGAAAAGGGGTGTACTTCGTGGCAAAAGGACCGGGTAAAAGTGCGTGGTACGCGGGGGTTTTTCTGCTTCTGACGATTTTTTATCTCCCTCTCTCCTCAGAAGGTGCGGTCATCAAAGTCACCCAGAACGGAGCCGGGAACAGGGACGGCACTTCATGGGACCATGCGTACGGCGAGGCTGAATTCCGCCAGAATCTGAACAATTCACCTGTGGGAACCGAGTTTTGGGTGGCGGCGGGAAAGTATCGTCCTTCCACGACAGGGGACAAGACCTGGTATTTTGTCCTTGATCCCGGTGTTTCCCTCTACGGCGGGTTCACGGGCACGGAGACCTCAAGGAACCAGCGGAACTGGAGGACGAACGTCACCGTCCTGACCGGCGACCTGGACTTCAACGATACGGTGGACGCCAGGGGCGTCACCCGGAAAGCGTCCGATATCAACACCGCCGGGAACGGCAACAGTATCAGGGTGCTCTACGCCTATGGTCAGGGAGGAGTGTTGGACGGCTTCACCGTCACGGCGGGGTATGCGTTGAATGATGACGGCGGCGGCATGATGGACGTGCAAAGCTCCGTGACGATACGGAACTGCACCTTCGCGGGAAACTTCTCCAGCCAGACCGGTGGAGGATTCTACAGCACAAAATCATTCTCCGCCCTGGAAAACTGCGTCTTTTCAGGCAACAAGGCCCAGTGGGGCGGAGGCATGTACACCGATGACAGTGCGTCCGTAATGGACGGATGCACTGTCACTGAAAACGAGGCCGTCTACGGTGGAGGCATGGCTGCCACCAACAGCCACGTTCCGGAAGTGAAAAACTGTACATTTTCAAAGAATACGTCTTCTGACCGGGGCGGCGGCATGTACACATCGAATTCAGCGAAGGTTTCATCAAGCACCTTCACGGAGAACAGCGCTTCCGATGGAGGAGGGATGTTCTGTATAGGCTATGCCCCGACGGTGACAAACTGCACTTTCTCGGGCAACACGGCCTCCGGCCAGGGGGGCGGTATCAACAACTACTGGCTTGCCTCGACTACAATAATGAACTGTACATTTTACGGCAACAGCGCCAATCAAGGGGGCAGCATGGCGAACCTGGACAGCAGTCCGGCAGTGACGAATTCCATCTTCTGGAGTTCAGCCGCCGGAGGGGAAATATTCAATGACGCGACCTCGAATCCGGTGCTGTCCCATTGCGTGGTCCAGGGGGGGTATCCCGGAGGGACGTCGATCATCTCCGGAGATCCGAAGCTCGGCCCACTCGCCGGCAACGGAGGCCCTACCCGCACATGCGCGCTTCTTCAGGGCAGTTCAGCTATCGACGCCGGGAAGGCTGCAGGGGCACCTGCGGAGGATCAGCGCGGGGTATCCCGGCCCCAGGAGAGCGGGTATGACATAGGGGCCTACGAGTATGCGCCCCCTTCGTCCGGAGGCGGAGGAGGATGCGGCATCGGCCCCGTCCCGCCGGCAGGAGTTTTACTTCTTGTGATTCCGCTGATGCTGGCTTTAAGGAAATAGAAAACAGGCAGATCCAGGGCGAAATGGCATAAAAAAGAGAGGTGAAGAACATGATCCGGAAGAAAGGCCTTTCAGGTGGAGTGATCCTTTTGATTTCTCTTCTGTTTCTTCTTTTTTCTGCTCCGCCTTCACGGGCTGCCGTCATTTACGTTTACGTTACGCAGGAAGGGGAAGGGCTGAGGAACGGAACGTCATGGGGCGACGCCCTCGGCGAGGCGGAGTTCAAGGCGGCCCTCGACACTGTGAATGTTCCCGCGGGGAGCGAAGTCGAATTCTGGGTCGCAAAGGGAAAGTACCGTCCTTCCCTTCCGGCTGCGGGCGCTCCGGCGGACCGGGAGGCTTCCTTCAACCTGAAATCCGGCGTGACCGTCTACGGCGGGTTCGCGGGAGGAGAGACCAACACCCGGCAGCGGGACTACAGGAAAAACGTGACGGTCCTCACGGGAGACCTCAAGGGAGATGACAACAAAAATCCCGACGGCGTAACGGAGACGGCTGCAGGCATAGTCGGCGAGAACAGCTACACCGTGGTGACTTCCTTCGGCGCCGCCGCCCCCAACACGGGAATACTGGACGGCTTCACCATCACCGGGGGAAGCGCGGACTGGACGGATACCAACACCGGCGGAGCGAAGCAATATGGCGGAGGAATGCACAACACGGGCAGCCACGCCGTCATCCGCAACTGCGCCTTCATGGGAAACACCGCCGAATGGGGCGGCGGGGCCATTTACAACGCCTCGAGCAATATCCGCCTCGGCTACTGCACCTTCTCTGGGAACGGAGGCCGGTCCGGGGCAGCCATGTACAACGTGGCCAGCAGTCCTGAACTCGTCAGCTGCACCTTCACGGACAATGCCGTCCGGACGGATGCCGGAGCCATACACAACTACGACGGAAGCAGCCCGACCATCAGCGGGTGCACCTTCACCGGGAACAGGGCGGAGTGGGACGGAGGAGCCATAGCCAACGTGGACGACTGCAGCCCGGAGATCATCAACTGTACCTTCTCGGACAACACCGCAAAAGGGGATTCCCTTCTCCATTTCGGCGGGGGAGCCATAGCCAGTGCCGGCAGTTCGAACGCGCAGATCACCAACTGCACTTTTTCCGGAAACATCGTGGAAGACGGGTTCGGGGGGGCGATAACCAACGCCCACAGCACTTCCGTGATCGTCAACTGCACCTTTTCGGGGAACTCTTCCACTTCGGGAGGGGGCATGTTCAATTTCAACTGCTCTCCCTCGATTGTGAACTGCACCTTCGCGAACAACTCGGCTGACACTGCCGGCGGCATGAGGAACAGCGATTCCGGGGCTCCGGTGGTGAAGAACTGTATTTTCTGGGACAATCCGGGGGAGGAAGGAAATGAGATCGTAAACGACGGAAGTGCGGCACCGGTGGTTTCGTTCTGTGTTGTCAACGGTGGCTATCCGGGAGGGACTTCCATCTTCACCGGCAGCCCGAACATCAGTCTTCTCAAGGACAACGGAGGCTACACGAAGACCCACGCCCTGCTCACGGGCAGTTCGGCCATCGACAGGGGGACGTCGGCCGGGGCTCCCTCCAGTGACCAGCGGGGTTACCCCAGGCCCCAGGGATCGGCCTATGACATCGGCTCCTACGAGTTCGCCCCGTCCTCGGACAGCGGGGGAGGGTGCTCGGCCGGGTTCTACAGCGGAACGGTTCCAGTACTTTTGCTGTTCCCCATGATTCTGCTCCTCCGGAAGTAAGGCTGCTGAAAAAGCGGAGGAGGGGGAGAATATGAGGTAGAATAAATTGCAGTAAAGCTGGACTTCCTTCCCTGCCAGGAAAGGAAGTCCAGGTATATTTCAGGGTTTCGAAAGGAGCAGGAATGAAAACAATCGGCCTTATCGGCGGAATGAGCTGGGAATCCACGGTTCCCTATTATTCCATCATCAACAGGGGGATCAATCAGAAGCTTGGCGGAAATCACTCGGCGAAGTGCATTCTCTACTCCTTTGATTTCCAGGAGATCCAGGATCTGCAGTACTCCGGGGACTGGGAGCTTCTTCGGGAAAAGATGACGGATGCGGGCCGCGGGCTGAAGAAGGCCGGGGCCGATTTTATTGTGCTCTGTACCAATACGATGCACAAGGTCATGGACAGTTTTGAAGCCGATGCGGGAATACCCCTGCTTCACATTGCTGATGCCGTGGGGGAGAGGATCGAAGAAAGCGGCATGAAACGAATCGGCCTTCTCGGTACGGTGTTTACGATGGAGCAGGAGTTCTATAAGGAAAGGCTCAGGAAGAAATTCGGCTTTTCAGTGGTGATTCCTGAAGCGGAAGACCGGAAGATCATAAATGACGTCATCTATAAAGAACTGGCAAAAGGAATTCTATTGGATTCCTCGAGGAGAGAATTTGAACGGATAATGGAAAAGATGAAAGAGAAGGGGGCGGAGGGGATAATTCTGGGATGTACAGAGATAGGGATGCTGATAAAAACTTTCTCCATTCCGATGTTCGATTCAGGGCAGATCCATGCCGAAAAGGCTGTGGAAATGTGCCTGTAGAAACTGCAGGTTTATCACTTTGAACGTACACAAACAAAGCCCCCGGAGAAGAAAGACCGCTTCCGGGGGCTTTTCGCCTCATTTTTTCGTTAGATCGAGTACTTGCTGAACTGTTCGCGGATGCCCTTCACCGCTGCCGCGAGGGCGTCGGGTTCGAGGACCATTTCCATCATGCTGATCTGTGCTTCCCATTCAGCCGGGTCGCACTCATCACGAATATCCTGGTCGAATACGTGGTACACGGGGAGTCCCAACGAGACTCCCGCGAGAGGGCCTGCATACGTCGGATCGCCGTTGCTTACAGTCTCGGCATAAATCTCCGCGCCTTCGGCGTCGGAGGAACCGAGGATGACCACAACGTTTTCCGCTCCGAATTTCTCAGCCGCATCCTTGATGCGCTGCTGATTCTGCAGGTCCATCGCTCCGGCGGCGGTTCAGACGAAGCACTCCGTCACGGAGAATTCGATGGAAGCGCCGCTCCCCTTGAGGCACGCCTCCATCGCCGGTCCGGGAACGCCGTCCCGCTCGCCGAGGAGAAGCAGTTTCTTGCCTGTCAGTTTGCCCATTTTTCCACCTCCTTTCTTCTTTCCAAGAGTACATGGAAAGAAAGTTT
>Ga0209722_1003764_pt1 | contig 10363 bp, 7 predicted proteins | sample BioC12SIPDNA_2_FD_185745 | JGI IMG/M metagenome (GOLD analysis project Ga0209722, IMG submission 185745) | Anaerobic biogas reactor microbial communites from Washington, USA - Biogas_R1_A C12 SIP DNA (SPAdes) (version 2) | ecosystem: Engineered > Bioreactor > Anaerobic > Unclassified | place... | reverse complement strand
TCTGTACGGCCGGTCACAGAACCCCGTTCACCGGGGTCGGCACCGTCGCGAGCGGACAGGCGCAGGACACGTACCTTCGTTGCTGATGGTCAGCACGGGATCACCAAGGATCCGTTAACTCCCAAATGTTATAAATCTTTTTTTGTAAAGTTCATTCGATTAACAGGGGGTGCAGAACCCCATGTTTCGCTATCAGGCGTACCATCATGGTAAACCCCCGGAAAGACCGCCACAATACTGGTCTGGAAGCATAAACGCCTGCAGGAGATCGGTTTCCGGCCTCCTGGTCTCTCCAGCGGCTCAGCCGCAGGGCGCCTGCTGCCACGCAGGGATGCCGCGCACAAGCGGCCGTGCAAGATGCCTGCGGGCGCTTGGGGGCACCTCATACCACCCGGGCCTGATTGGGCGTTTGAGCCTCTCGATCTCGGGCTCCCGTGTCCGGGCCCCGCAGACCCTGCATTTGTAGCCTTTCGCGGTCCCGGCGCTCGTCATCCGCTTTGCGCAGGCAGGGCAGATCGGGGGGCGGATGCGGACCGCATCGGCGAGACGGGAGACCCCGATCTTCTCGAGGTTGAGGCTCTCTCCCTTGTAACTCCCGGCCACGACAACCACATCGCCCGGGATGAGGGCTCGCACGATATCCCGGAACCCCTTTGTCGGCTCGTAGGCCATACAGCGGACCTCGTCATCGCCATCTGTGAGGAGAAGCGAGACATGGCCGCCGGGCCCGGTAACCGGGGTTCCGGCGACCGTGCCCCGCACCAGGTACGACCGCCCCTCCCGGAGTTCTCCGATCTTCCCCGGCACCAGGTGGGCGTCCGTCCCCTGGTTGGTGGTGTAGACCTGTTCACAGGCCGGCTCCTCGGAGCGGAGATACGACCGCGCTTCCCTGACCCATGCCGGGCTCTCCCCCCTGATGCCGAAGAGGACCGGGTCGGGGGTATGGGGCACACAGACCACCAGATCGTTCTCGCGGTCCACCGTGTCCCAGGTATGGGGGTACGTCATCTCCTCGGCGCGAAAGAGGCTCTCGCGGTCCACCTTCCGGGGGGTGCCCCACATCTCCTGTTTCCGGTAGGCAAGCACCTCGTATGTCCGGTCGAGAAAATCGCTTGCAACCGCCGCCGTCGCGCCGATAAGCCCCCTCCGGTTCTTGTACCCCCGGTAGCGGGCCCCGACCGACTCAAGCACCGCGCAGGCCTCCCCCACGTTGCAGAAGTCCCGGAGCGCCGCGTAGTAAAAGTCAGGCGGCGGTCGGATGGGGGAGACCACCACCCCCGGGTTGGTCTCGGCGGCGTCAAACTCGGCGAGTTCTTCCACGCACGCACAGGTGAGTGCGAACGCTGCATCAGCATCGCCCTCGGCCTCGATGCAGACCGCCGCGTTCCCCCGGGTCTTATGGATGACGTTCGGGTTCAGCCTGACCAGCCGGGCGTCAACGACACGGATACCTGCACGCGCGAGCCGCCGCACCAGGATCGCCCCGATATAGGTCGTGCACATCCCGGCAGGGGAGTCCGTATCATCGATCCCGATCCACATAACCCCATAGTTTATATCGTTCTCCGGCTATATCGATTCTTACGGGTTATGTCGCAGGATCGCCTTCCCCAGATGGTCATCAGCATCATGCTCCTTGCGGACTTCGATGTCTCGGAACGGTGCAACATCCGGCCGCGGAGTTTCGACCTTATCGCGAAGAAGGGCGACACCCTTGTCATCATCAAAGTCGTCTCTCACATCGATAGCGTGAGCGCCGATATCGCATGGGATCTTGACCTGATCGCCCGACACCTCGAGGCCACCCCCCTCATCGTCGGGGAGCGGGCACGGGACGCGGAACTTGAGCGCGGGGTTGTCTACATACGCTATGGGCTCTTTGCCATCAGCCCGGAGACGCTCTTCGACTACTTCGTGGAAGGGATCTCACCGCTGGTCTACGCATCGCCCGGCGGTCTCTACGTGAAGATCAAAGGCGACCTCCTCCGTGAAGTGCGGATGCGTTCCCGGATGTCGCTTGGGGATCTGGCATCAGAGCTCGGGGTCTCCCGCCGGACCATCAGCAAGTACGAGAGTGGGATGGGCACCACGCTCGATGTCGCGATCAGGCTTGAGGAACTCTTCTGTGCCCCGCTCGTCGAGACGATCGAGCTCCTTGGTTACCACTCCCTCGAGCCCCAGTCCCGGACGCCTGCAGAATCCGCAACCGGTGAGATCCTCGTCGATCTCGAGCGCATGGGCATGGAGATACACGCGATGCGGCAGGCCCCGTTCCAGGCGCTGGCGCTCTTTGGCAGGCATACGATCCTGACGGCATATGGAACCTCCCAGAAGGTCGTAAAGCGCGCTTCCCTTATCGGCAACATCTCCCAGATCACGAAGACGTTTGCGATGTGCATCGCCACAGATTACAAAAAGCAGAAAAAAATCGGCAAAACCCTCCTTATCGGTGAAGAGCATCTCCACACCCTCGAAGACGGCTCAGAGCTCATAGATATGATTAATGGGTGAAAATGTTTATATAGAACTACAAACCTACATTTCTATCGCTTAACAACGGTGATACCTATGTCAAGTCTTGGAGGACAACCAATCCTTATTCTGAAAGAGGGTAGCCAGCGTACCCGCGGCCGTGACGCACAGTCAGGCAACATCGCTGCCGCAAAGGCCGTCGCAAGCGCTGTACGGACAACACTCGGCCCTAAGGGCATGGACAAGATGCTCGTCGACACCATCGGTGACGTCGTCATCACAAACGATGGTGTGACCATCTTAAAGGAGATGGATATCGAGCACCCCGCCGCGAAGATGATGGTCGAGATCGCCAAGACCCAGGATGATGAGGTCGGCGACGGCACCACGACCGCGGTCGTCATCGCAGGCGAGCTCCTGAAGCGGGCCGAGGACCTCCTTGACCAGGATGTGCACCCCACGGTTATCGCCCACGGATACCGGATGGCTGCCGATAAGGCGCAGGGCATCCTCGACGAGATTGCCATCGACGTCAAGCCCGACGACATGGCGATGCTCAAGAAGATCGCCGACACCGCCATGACCGGCAAGGGCGCTGAGGCCGCAAAGGAGAAACTCACAGAGCTCGTCGTCAGGGCAATCACGATGGTTGCCGATGCCGACGGCACCGTCGACACCGAGTTTGTGAAGGTCGAGAAGAAGGTCGGCGGATCCATCGAGGACTCCGAGATCGTCGAGGGTATGATCATCGACAAGGAGCGTGTGCACCCCGCCATGCCCCGCGCTGTCAAGGATGCGAAGATCCTGCTCCTGAACGCCGCTGTCGAGTTCAAGAAGACCGAGGTTGACGCCGAGATCAGTATCACAAGCCCCGACCAGCTCCAGATGTTCCTCGATGAAGAGGAGCGGATGATCAAGGGCATCGTCGACAAGGTCGTTGCAAGCGGTGCAAACGTCCTCTTCTGCCAGAAGGGCATCGATGACATCGCCCAGCACTACCTGGCCAAGGCCGGCATCTTTGCCGTGCGGCGTGTCAAGAAGAGCGACATGGAGAAACTCGCCCGCGCTACCGGCGCAGCTGTCGTCAGCTCCATCGACGCCATCGCCCCCGAGGAACTCGGCAAGGCCGGCAACGTCGAGGAGAAGAAGGTCTCCGGTGAAGAGATGATCTTCGTCACCGGGTGCGAGAACCCAAAGGCAGTCTCGGTCATCATCCGCGGCGGCACCGAGCACGTCGTCGACGAACTCGACCGCGCCATCGAGGATGCTCTGCGGGTCGTCAGCGTTGCCGTCGAGGACAAGAAGTTCGTCGCCGGCGGCGGTGCGCCTGAGATTGAGCTCTCGCTCCGGCTCCGTGAATACGCCGCAACCGTCGGCGGGCGTGCCCAGCTTGCCATCGAGGCGTTTGCAACCGCGCTTGAGATCATCCCGAGAACACTTGCCGAGAACGCAGGTCTCGACCCGATCGATATGCTTGTCGCCCTCCGTGCAGCCCACGAGAAGGGTGGCGCGAACGGGAAGTACATGGGACTTGACGTCTTCAACGCCGTCTCCGGGAATATGCTCGATGCCGGCGTTGTCGAGCCCCTGCGGGTGAAGACCCAGGCGGTCTCAAGTGCCGCCGAGGCCGCCGTCATGATCCTCAGGATCGACGACGTCATCGCTGCATCCAAGTCTGCCGGCCCCTCTCCTGAGGAGATGGCTGCCATGGGCGGCGGCATGGGTGGCATGGGCGGCATGGGCGGCATGCCCCCGATGTAACATCACCGTACCGCTTCGTCACAATACGGTCCGGGGTCATGATCCGGCCCCGGAATCTCTCTTTTTCCCGCCTGGCAGGCGTCGTTCCCCTGAACCGGGCGGCCTGCGAGGTCTATCGCTTCCCCGCGTTATTGAATACTGCCAAAAACTGCATCAGGATAACAAGATCGCTCATTCTATCTCTGCGGGGCTCGTCGGCGGCATCGAGCGGGAGGACTCCCTCCACAAGGGGGGAGGGGAATCGCGGCGCCCCTTCTTCACTTTCGGGCCGCACGGCTCACCTTAATGCCGGAGGAGAGCTAACACGATGCTATCGTATGCTGCGGAGGTACCGGCTGTATCCGACCGAGGATCAGAAGACCCTGATCGCCCAGCACCTTGGGTGCTGCCGGTTTGTGTACAACTGGGCGCTTGCCCGCAAGAATCAGGCGTATCACGACGAGGGCATCAGCCTCTCCAAATACGACCTCATAAACCAGCTCCCCACGCTCAAAGCGGAGTTGCCGTGGCTGAAAGAGGTCAACGCCCAGTCGCTGCAGCAATCGATCCACCACCTTTTCCGCGCGTTCACGAACTTCTTCGAGGGCCGTGCCGAAGAACCGACCTTCAAGAAGAAACACGCCCCCGAGCAGGCGTTCACGGTGCCGCAGGCATATGCCGTGGACTTCAAGCGGGGTACCGTGAAGCTCCCGAAGATCGGTTCGATCAAGGTCAAGTACCACCGCACCTTCACCGGAACGATGAAGTCCGCGACGGTGATCCGAACTTCGACCGGCCGGTACTTCCTCAGCATCGCGGTCGAGGACGGCCGGACGCCGCCGAAGCCCGCCGATCCGATCCCGGATCAGACAGTTGGGATCGACCTGGGGCTCGCGCACTACGCGGTTCTCTCGACCGGCGATGCGGTGGAGAACCCCAAGTATCTCCGGAACGCTCAAACGCGGTTGGCCGTCTTGCAGCGACGGCTCGACCGCAAGAAAAAGGGCTCGAAGAACCGGAACAAAGCCCGGCTCAAGGTCGCCCGGTGTCACCAGACGATTGCCGACCAACGGCAGGACTTCCAGCACCAGCTCTCTTCTCGACTGGTCCGCGAAAACCAAGCATTGGCTGTTGAGTCCCTGAACGTGGACGGTATGGTGAAGAATCACTCTCTGGCCCGGGCGATCAGCGATGCCGGATGGGGAACGTTCCTTTCGATGCTGGCGTACAAGTGTCAGGAGGCGGGGAAGACCCTGCTGACGATCGGGGTCTTCGAGCCCTCCTCGAAGACCTGTTCGGTCTGCGGGTACAAGAACCAGAACCTGACGCTGAAGGATCGGGAATGGACATGCCCGGACTGCGGGACGACCCACGACCGGGACCTGAACGCCGCGACCAATATCAAACAATTCGCACTTGCAAGGCGACGGATCAGCGCCGTCGAGCCTGTGGACTCGCTCCCGGTGGGGAGGGGGATGATAGCCGGGAAGCCCGCTCGCGCAAGCGGGGGGTAGTTCACATAGCCGCAGAGACACCTTTCTTTCAAGGGCAGTTCTGGGCCGGGTGGTGGGAGTAGTATGCGGAGCGGAGGGGGTACCTGAATGGGGGCAAAGAGTCCGGAGCAGCCATCGCTCCCGTTTTCCCTCTACCTCATGCTTGCCATCCTGCTCGCGATGACCCCCGTCGTCTGCCTGATCTCGTTTGTTGACTACATGGGAGTCAGGCAGGAACTGGAGACGAACGCGCAGGAGTTCCAGGAGCAGACCGAGGCCGGCATCATCCTCTCGATGGATCTGGTGGACACCGGGCTGAAGATCTTTGATAACACCCTGAATCGCGAGATGCAGGAGGGGTTTGGACCGTTTCTTGCCGAGTACGAACGGGCGGGAGGAGACCCGGCCGCCATGAACCTCTCCCGTCTCCGCGAGGAACTTGGGGAGGGGTTTGATCTCTACATCATCAACGAATCGAGCGTCATCGAGTATACCACCAACCCTTTCGAGTCAGGGTACGACTTTAAGGAGGTCCCCTACTTCTACGACCGGATCACGGAGCTCCGGCTCGGGGACACCTTCTCGGCGGATCGGGTCGTGCCGGAGATCTCCACCGGCGAACTCCGGAAATATGCGTATATGCCGACGCCGGATCACCGCTACCTCCTTGAGCTCGGGCTCGCGGAATCGGAGATCCGGCAGTGGCGCACGGGGCTTGAGTACAGGGACACCGCGCGGGAGCTGGTGGACCTGAACCCGAACATCGACGGGATCCGGCTCTTCGACTGCCTAGGCACGCTGGTCAGCGGTGAGGCCTATCCCGACGACGATCGCCGGATTCTCCTGGTCAGGCAGGCATACCGGGAGAGGGCCACCCTTGAGACGAAGAACGCCACCACCGGTGAACTGACCCGGTACCTCTTCATCAACCTGACAGACAGCGATTACGCATCCGACATGAGCATGGTCGCCGAACTGACCTACAGCACGAAGGCAGCTGAGGCAAAACTTGCCGGTATGCTCGGCCAGCATGCGAGCATCCTGCTCATCGGGCTTCTCATTATCAGCTGCCTCTCGGTCCTTGCCGTGCACTACCTGACGCGGCCGGTACGCATGCTCGTCGTGGACGTCGATGCCGTCGCCCGCGGTGACCTGGACCGCCCCATCAGGGCGAGCGGGGCAGAGGAGTTCGTCGATCTCGCGGAGAGCATATCAGCGATGGTCACGGCGCTTGAGGAAACCATCCGGAGACTCCGGGGGTCGGAGGAGGAGATCACCCGGTACAGCCGCACCCTCGAAGAAGAGGTCAGCAACCGGACTGCTGCGCTTGAGGAGTCCAGCCAGATGACAAACCTCTACCTGGATATCATGTGCCACGATATCAGCAACGCAAACAACGTCGCGGGTCTCTACTCGGACATCCTTCTTGCCGGCCTGGAGGGGGAACATGAGGCGGAGTATCTCCGGAAGGCGAAGATGGGGCTTGCAAAGAGCATCGAGATCATAAGGAACGTCAGCACCATCCGGGATATCCACGAACACACCCCTGTCCTCAGGCCGATGAAGCTTGATCCGGTCATCAGGCGCGAGATCGAGCACTTCCCGGACTTCAGCATAACCTACGCCGGAACCGGGGTCGCCGTCCTCGCCGATGACCTCCTGCCCGAGGTCTTTGCGAACCTGCTCGGAAACGCGGGGAAGTTCGGCGGGCCTGATGTCGGGATAACCATCAGGGTCGAGGAGCGCGGGGAGGAGGTCGAGGTCTCGGTCGAGGATACCGGGCCGGGTATCAGTGATTCCGTAAAACCACAGCTCTTCGGTCGGCTGGCCCGGGGGGCCCACTTGAAGGCCGGGACCGGGCTTGGGCTCTACATCTGCCGCATGCTCGTCGAGCGCTACGGCGGCAGAATCCGGGCTGATGACCGGGTTAGGGGAGAGCCCGGATGCGGCGCGGCCATCAGGTTCACGCTCCGGAAGGCCGGCACGGGAGGCGGTCCATGACGACGGCTGGTGGTAGCGGAAGAAAGGTCCGCCGGTTCAGCACATGCCTGATGCTTGTCATGATCCTGATCACGCTCCCGGTGGTCGGGCTGATCTCGGTCCTGGATTACCGGCAGGTCGAGCAGGGGCTGATCGCAGATGAAGATCTGCTCCGGGAGCAGACCGAGAAGAGTGTTATCCAGGAGATATCTCTTGTGGATGCGGGCCTGAATCTCTTCGACGACACGTTAGATCAGCGGATGGAAGAGGGTTTTATCCCTGTCCTTGCCGAGTACGAGCGGGCGGGAAGGGATCCGGCCGCCATGGACCTCTCCCGTGTCAGGGAAGAGCTTGGGGGAGAGATGGATATCTACATCATCAACGCATCAGGCATCATCGAGTACACCACCTACCCGCCGGACCTCGGCCTTGATTTTGCGGAGATCCCCTACTTCTATCGCCGGATCACGGAACTCAGGCTCGGGGATACCTTCTCGGCGGACCGGATCCTGACGGAGCCGGCAAGCGGAGAACTGCGGAAATACGCATACATGCCCTCTCCCGATCACCGCTACCTCTTCGAGCTCGGGCTTGACTGCACCGCAACCGGGGCTGACCGGTGCGATCCACAGTACCAGACTCTCAAAGAAGACCTGATGCGGCTGAACCCGGCGCTTGAGGGGATCCGGATCTATGATGGCTTTGGGAGGGTCATCAACGTAACCGATTCGGAGGACCCATACGACCCTGCCGTCATCAATCCCATTGCCAGGGAGGTCTTTGAGGCGAAGCAGGGCCGGACGCTGACAGATGCGGCCGCCGGAACAATCACCCGGTATATCTTCGTCGATCTCTCAGATCCCGGCTACGCCTCTGATGTCAGCCAGATCGTCGAGCTGACCTACAACACCACTCCTCTCGACACCCAGCTCGCGGAGATGTGGTTTGGTCACACCATTCTTGCGGTCTTTGCGAGCCTGATCGCCTGCTGCATTGCGTTTCCGGCTTCACGGCGGATAACCCGGCCGGTGCGGGAGATCGTTGACGACGTTAACAGGATTGCCGCGGGCGACCTCGACCACCAGATCCGGATATCCACGGGGACGGAGTTTACCCGTCTCGAGGAGGGTATCGGCACCATGGTTGATTCCCTCAAAGAGTATATCAGACGCCTCCGCGAGTCTGAGGAGACAGCACGGGAGTACAGCGTCCACCTCGAGGACCTGGTCAGGGAGCGGACGGCCGAACTTGAGGAGGCCAGCCAGATGGCAAACCTCTATCTGGATATTATGGTCCACGATATCAACAACGCCAACACCATCGCTATCGGGTATACGCAGCTCCTTGTCGATGCGCTCGAGGGAGAACAGCAGGAGATTGCCAGCGAAATGCTCTCCCGGCTCGAGCAGAGTTCAGAGACCATCAGTGGCGTCGCTACCCTCCGGAGAGCCCGGGAGAGCCGGGCGGCCCTGACGCGGGTGGACCTTGACCGGGTGATCCGGGCACAGGTGGCAAACTTCCCTGCGGTCCTGATCCAGTATGAGGGACACCCCGTTGCGGTCCTCGCCGACGACCTCCTGCCTGAGGTCTTTGCAAACCTGCTCGGGAACGCCGAGAAGTTCGGCGGGCCTGATGTCGGGATAACCATCAGGGTCGAGGAGCGCAGGGAGGAGGTCGAGGTCTCGGTCGAGGATACCGGGCCGGGCATTCCCGATACGGTGAAGATGGATCTCTTCCACCGTTTCGGGAAGGGAGAGTGTAGGCTGGCCGGGGCCGGGCTCGGGCTCTACATCTGCCGCATGCTCATCGAGCGTTACGGCGGGAGAATCCGGGCTGATGACCGGGTTAGGGGAGAGCCCGGATGCGGCGCGGCCATCAGGTTCACGCTCCGGAAGGCCGGCACGGATCATGAGTAACCGTGTCTGGAGCGTCTCACCTTGTCCTGCGGGTGTGCGGGGCGGAGCGCCACCTCGCACGCTGGAGAGCGCGAAGGGTGACGGGGGCGGTGGAACGGCAGACGCCAAGGCAACGTTGCGTATAGTTTGGGTGCGATGCTCCGCTACTGCACCATGTCACCTTATTTTAGAAACTTTTGTCGCATGCTGAGATGGGCACAATGTCCTCACGCGAAGCCGCGAAGTCCGTATATCTTCAACCGGAACCCTTCGCGCCCTTCGCGGCTGGTATGAAAAACCCCTCCGTGTCTGGAGAGCGTCCCCTCGAAGAGGCGGCTATTACCAATACGGGCCGGCCATCGCCGGTTTTCATGCTCATCTATGAGCCTTCGGCTCATAGCACGCTTCGCGTGAGACCGGCGATCACTCCAATGCACCCGCCCGATACGGTGAAATGCTCCGCTACTCGATAATCTCCTGCACCCGCCCGACCTGTCCGTCCCTGAGCCGGACCTTGATCCCGTGAGGGTGGAAGGACGAGTTTGTCAGGATCTCGGCAACAACGCCCCTGGTGCGCTTTCCGGTCCGCTGATCCCGTTTGAGCACGATATCCACCGTCATGCCGGGGTGGATGACGGCCCGGTTCTGTCCGTTCATGGTCATCGCGCGATGGCTCGCCGGGTCACTCCTCCCCGGCATCCCCGTTCGGGCCCGGGACGGCGGTCTTCATCTGTGGGAAGAGGAGCACTTCCTTGATGGATTCATTGCCGGTGAGGAGCATCA
>Ga0209722_1003756_pt1 | contig 10383 bp, 7 predicted proteins | sample BioC12SIPDNA_2_FD_185745 | JGI IMG/M metagenome (GOLD analysis project Ga0209722, IMG submission 185745) | Anaerobic biogas reactor microbial communites from Washington, USA - Biogas_R1_A C12 SIP DNA (SPAdes) (version 2) | ecosystem: Engineered > Bioreactor > Anaerobic > Unclassified | place... | reverse complement strand
AGTCCCGTTTATCCGCACCGCGCTGCAGATAGGAGTTGACGTCCCGTTCCATGAACACCGTGCAGCGCTCGCCCAGGCGCACGGGGGCTTCGGAGGAGAGCGCCAGCTGGGCGAACTCGCCGATGATGCTCACACCCAGCTTCTCCGCCTGCTCCTCCAGGAAGGAGCCGGTACCGGCGGCACAGGCCTGATTCATGGCGAAATCCACCACCACGCCGTCCTGGAGGCTGATGAACTTGGAGTCTTGCCCCCCGATCTCGAAGATAGTGTCGGGGACCCGGCCGTCCAGCAGCGTGTTGCCGACAAAGGTGGCGCCTGTCTTGTGGGCGGTGATCTCGTCCGTGACGATATCGGCTCCGATGAGCTCGCCCACCAGTTCGCGGCCCGAACCGGTGGTGCCCACCCCGAGGATGTTGAGCCGTAGGCCCATCTCCTCCCATATGTCCGAGAGGCCCTTACTCACCACTTCCACCGGTCGCCCGTCCGTCTTGGTGTAGATCTCCTTGATGAGGTTGCCCTCGGCATCCAGCACCACCAGGTTGGTGGACACCGAGCCGATATCCACGCCCAGGTACGCGTCTACGCGGCCGCCATGCTCCGTGGCGGCCGGCCACTGATAGGGATGGATGCGGTCCCGCAGCAAGATGACGCGGTCCATGGAAAGGGGCTCTCCGGTGGGGAAGCCATCCCCCCGGGCGCGCTGGAGGGTGTCGGTGCTGAAACTGGCGCCCGAGAGCGGGTCCGTAACCTGCTCACCGCTGCCTGCTGTTGCGGCAGTCTCCGTTTGCCGGTCCTGCTCCAGGAGGGCGGCGCCGATGGCGCCCATCCAGGCGTAGTAGCGAGGAACGAAGAAACGCTCCTCGGGAAGCTCGAAAGCCTCGCGCATGGCCTGGGCCGCACCCTTATTGGCGGCCACTCCGCCCACGAAGGCCACTATCCCGTCGATGGTCTTGCCCCGGGCGATGGCGCCACGGAAGTTCCGCACCACGGCGTCGCAGAGGCCCTTGAGGACCTCGGGAGGCTGGTACCCTTTTTGTTGGGCGTGGATCATGTCCGACTTGGCGAAGACGGAGCATCGGCCGGCCACGGTAGCGGCCTTCCCAGCCTGCAGCACGATGTCGCCCACGTTCTCAATCTCGTAGAGCAGGCGGTTGGCCTGTTGGTCCATGAAGGAGCCGGTCCCGGCCGCACAGTCTCCGTTGGTCTGGTAGTCCGTGATACCGGTGCGCCCTGTCTCTCCGTCCACATCCAGTTCGATGAACTTGGAGGTTTCGCCGCCCATCTCGAAAACGTAGCGTGCTTCCGGGTAGAGCGCGCCCATGGCTCGGGCGATGGCCTTGAACTCGTTCTCGAAGGTGAGCCCCAGTTGAGCCGCCACCACTCGAGATCCGGTGCCGGTCATGCGAATGCCGGTGATCAAGCCGGCGGGCACGCGCCCCCGGAGCCCTTCCAGCAGGGCAAGGGCGGATTGGCCGGGACTGCCCTTGCTGCGGCGATAGGTGGTGACCAGCAGAGGAGGAGCGGTCTCTGTGGGGGAGAGCCCCGTCAACTCAGCGGGCGAGGCGAAGAAGCCGTCCCCTTCCGCCTCCCGTGCCAGCCGGGAGATGGCCTCCGCCTCACCGGGGTTCGCGACCAGCGCGGCCTTCACACTAATGCAGCCGATATCGATGCCAAGGGTAGCCATGGGCTTTGCCTCCTGCGCACGGCGGCTTGTTCCGGCCGCAAACGCGGTCCGGCGTCGAGGCAACCACCCCGCCGCCGTAGCCAGTGAAATCTGGGAAATGTCTGCCGCAAAGCTTACCATGCGGGGCCGTTCGCACCCTGAAGCAGGTCGGCCGGCCCGAGAAGCGGGGGGGCGGCGCCGCGAACGCGGCGCCGCCCCCAATAGTTGCCTGGAACAGCCGGGTGAGCTACTTCTTGACCGGGCCGATGGGCAGGAGCACGCGGCCGTACACCTCGTTGAGCACCTGGGCGATAGCGGCGTACACGGCCGAAGCCCCGGTGAAGATGCCTTCCCAGCCGGCGATCTTGCCGACCATTTCGCTACCGGTCCAGTCGCGGATGGCCAGCAGCAGGAAGAGGACGGTCAGCGTGAAGAACACCACCTGTAGGGCGCGGTTGAGCTTCAGCGTGCCGATGTACATGCAGCCGGTGAAGATACCCCAGAGCAGGAAGTACCAGCCCATGTACTCAGCCGGATCTGCCTTGTACCATCCCCATTTGCCGATGAGAAGCAGGGCCACCAGCGACAGCCAAAAGAGGCCGTATGAACAGAAGGCCGTGGTTCCAAAGGTGTTGTTCTTCTTCCATTCCATAATGCCGGCGATGACCTGGGCGGCACCGCCGTAGAAGATCCCCATGCCGAGAACCATGGGGCCCAGATCAAAGAAGCCGGCGTTATGGATGTTGAGGAGAATGGTGGTCAGGCCGAAGCCCAGGAGGCCGAGCGGCGCTGGGTTCGCCGTGGTGTCCTTGATGCTGATGGTGCTACCGAGTTGATCAGCCATGCAGAAGTTCCTCCGAGTTGCCAAGTAGACATGACAGCCGGCGCAATCAGCGCGATCCCGAGAGGGAGCACTCCACATGAGGCCTTAGCAAAGACGGAAGACGATGGGGATCGCGAATCGAGCCGGGTGGTGGGGCGGTGGCTCCATGTAGCCGTCCGGCCCCTCAGGCAAGACGATATGTCCGGTGCCTCACCCCCTTCCTTGCCACACCGCGCGAGTATCTCGCCGAAGGATATCAGTCCAAGAAGCTAGCACGTGGTGAGCCAGGAAGGGAAGCGGTACGCGCGGATAATGCAGCGTACAGGGCTCGGGTGGGTCTGGGATTATCTCCTATGAGCCTGTCGGGCAATCACCAGGTGAGATTCCTCGATCGATGGTCTTCCCACCGGCAGAAGGGAAGGCTGGGCCGGTCTTCATGAGGCCGAGGCCAGGGCAGATTGAAAACAAGGGCATATCCGCTCCCGGTGTTCTCGCCACGCCTGAGGGCGGGGTTTTCTTCCCCCCGAACCCCGCTCAATCCCCGCCTGCGCCCGGAACAGCTTGAGGAGATGGTGGGTGAGACACACCAGCCGCCATTCCGCCTGCACCGCACACAGGCCCCGCAAGGAGAAGCGGCGAAAGCCTCGGGCTTCCTTTATCTGGCCGAAGACCGGCTCCACCATGGCCTTGCGCCGGGCGTAGACGGCCCGACCTTCCTCGCTCGCCAGTCTCTCCCGCATGGCCTCTGCCAGGGCCGGCTCCTTCACGGATTGTTCCGGGGGGACGTAGCAGGTGACACCGCTGAGAAGCGGGTCGGAGAGGTTGGTCTCGCTGAAGAAGCCGGAGTCCGCCGATACCCGCCTGGGCAGGGCCCCCAGGTTCTCTTCGATCTGGGTAAGGAGAGGCAGGAAGTCCTGCTTGTCGTTGGCTCTTTGCGTGAGCGTAGCGGCCACGATCACCTGTGAGTGCTCGTCCACGGCAGCATGGGCGTTGTAGGCCTGGACGAAGGACTTGGTGGCTCCGTCCACCATGATGCGGGAGTCGGCGGCGGTGAAGTTGCGTTGAGCTTTGGGCTTGGGTTTGGCAGTGTCGGGGTCGGGAACGGTGGGGGGCCGGCCTCCGAACTTTCGGCCCCGATCCTTCTCCTTGGCTTCCCGCTCCGCAATGCGTTGGCGGGCATCGGCGGCCTTGGCTTCGGCCTGCTCGCGGGCTTCGGCCTCAAGAGCGGCTTTGGCCTCGCGTATCTTGCGCAGACGGCTTTCGCGCCGGGTGAGGTCGGCCTCGGTGCGGCACATGCGCTCGTAGCTCATGGCCTTATGCTTGGAGGCGTTGGCTTTGACCTTGCTGCCGTCGAGAGCCACGTGCCCGAGTTTCACCAGACCGGCCTGCTGGCAGAGCCTGAGCACCTGCAGGAAGAGGTCGGCCAGCGCGGGAAGGTGGCGACGACGGAAGTCGGCCAGACTGTCGTGGTCGGGATGCCCGTCGGCGGAGAGGATGAGCTTCACCATCATGGCCGGGTGATAGCCTGCCCGACCGCGCAGGTCGTCCTTCTGATACGTCCTCATGATGGCGGAGAGATCCAGGCTATCCACCACATCGGAGAGGAACCAGATCAAGTGGCCCTCAGGCACCCACTCGCGCATGTCCGGGGGGAGGAGGTACTGCTGATCGGGGTTATAGGGAGAAAGTCCCGTGCCATTCCTCTTCGGCCTCCTCTTCCGCTCGGCTCCCCGGAAAGACTACAAGGGATGGGAGGCCGAGCCTATCTCTTGGGGGGCTTTTTCCCGACAGGCTCCTAGGGTGCGTTGGTTTCGCCCTCGTCCAGCGGGACGTAGACAGTGGTGCCGTCCTCCAATTGATAGAACTGGCCGATGAGCGTCCCGACCCCGCTCACCTCCTCCCCCGGCTTGAGGTCCAGCGTGGTGAGTTGGTCGCCCTGACGCATGATCACCTGCATGTCGTCCCTACCGGGGTTCTTCACCAGAGTCATGTCCTCGCCGGCCAGGATGTCCGCCAGGCCCAGTCCCGACAGCGCGGCCAGCAGGAAGGCCACCGCCAGGACGATGGCCACATCGAACAGGTTGACAACGCCGTCCAGCGGATCGCCGTTGCGGTCCGTCCGATCCAGACGTTTTCTCTCCATGAAACGGCCGTGGCTCCCTATGCGCGGGGAGTGGACCTCCGGGCGAAGCCGCTGGTGTCGGTAACCGTTCACCGCCGGGTTCCGGTGTCTGCCTGCGCTGCCACCGTCTCCAGGGTGATGTCCTCTTCCGTCTTGTCGCGGGTTGCCGGAGCCAGCGATTGGCCGGGGGGCGTCGGCAGCGGCAGGTGTGTCGTCTGCGGTCCGCGGGACTCGAGCAACTCCAGCATGTACTCGAGGTCCGAGATGTCCTGCGAGTACATGCGCTCCCTGATGGCGCTGATGACGTAGGCCAGGCCGCCAATCAGCAGACCCAACACCGTGACCGAGAAGGCCACGCGTAGATTGCTGGCCAGAACCTGGGTGTCTCCTTCCGCCAAGGCGGTCAGTGCGGGGGACAGCGGGATGAGCGTGCCCATGAGCCCCAGCATGGGGCCCACGCGAACCAGTACCCGGGTCTTGCTCAGGCGTTGCTGCGTCTGGAACTCGAATTCTTCCAGCAGTTTCAGCGGCTTCTCCGGGATCTGAGCCGTCTGGTAATTACGGATCAACTCGTAGAGGAAGCGCACCACCACCAGCGAGTAGCGGTTCTGAGAGAGGTAGGTGTAGGCTTCATTGGGCCTGCCGTTGAGGAAGGACTGTCGCGCATAGAGCGCGCGGGACTCCAGCTTCTCCAGGTTCCGGTACCGCGTGCGCAGGTAGATCTCGTATCCCATCCAGCCGAGCTCCACCAGCACCCAGGCCAGGCAGGCGATTGCCCCGATGAGCACCGGGTAGAGCAGCGCCCGGGCCACCACGAAGATGATCTGTTCTATGGCCTGGGCCAGAGAGATGGCAACCACATGTCCTCCTAATCGGGGAGAGGGAGGTGCGCCAGCCGGTGCCGGAGGCGACCCTGGAACTGGACCCACGCGGCCTGGTCGCGGGCGGCGGTCACGTCTGCCGGAGGCACGGGGGCGTCGGGATCATCCTCAGGGAGAACGGCGCCCACTTCTTGGAACACCGATCCCAGGAGCGAGGTCCGCTTGCGCAAAGAGGCCTGGGATAGGAGCGCACCCAGCGGCAGCAGCGCCACAATGCCTCCCACCAGGAGCCCGGTGGCGGCTTTCCCCTCCCCTTCGTCCTCAGGTATCTTCTGCCCGGTCACGGCGATGTCGCCGCCGTCAGCCTCGCCAAAGGTGCCGTCCTCCGGAGTCTGCATGGCTGTGCCCGCCACAAGCCCATCGTTGGTCTGCAGAGGCATGGCCTCGCCTGCCCGGGTCTGCGCGTGTCCGGCAGAGTCGGTACCGATGCGGGTGCGGGCAGTGCTGGTGGTGTACCCCAGAGGATCATAACCCGAGGGAGTACCGATGCGGGCGGGACGCGTGGAACCGCCTGAGGTACCACCGCCGCCGGATCCGGTTCCGCCCACATAGGTGACCCGGCGGGTGGTGGTTGTGGTGGTGGTTGTGGTGGTGGTTGTGGTGGCTGCCACCGAGATGGTGGACTCCTGGGTCAGCGTATGGCCGGCCAGGTCACCGATAGTGAGCGAGAGACTGTGTTGACCGGCGCCCAGGTCATCGATGACCAGGGTGAAGCCGCCTGTCGTGGCGCTGTTGGCGGGGACCTGCCTCTCCGCCCCGTTGATCTTCAGATGTATGCGGGCCTGGTCCAAGCCGGTGCCGCCGGTGTTGTCGGCGAAGGAGGCCACGATCTCGAAGGCCCCCGAGGGCAGTTGCGCACCGGCTGTCGGAGCGAAGGAGTGCAGGATGGGAACATAGTCCGGGGCAACCGCGTTCGCCGTCAACGTCACCGGAAAGGGCCGGCCGCACAGGGCGATGATGGCCTGGGTGGTGGTCATCACCGGAGTGGCCACTTGGCCTTGGTAGTGGGCGAAGCATCCATCGGCCTGCTGCAGCGCCAGGAGGTAGGAGATGGGGTTGGCCCCCTCGGAAGTGGTCCAGGTGGAGGGGTCCCCGCCGGCGGCCAGTATGGCCTGTACCGCCCAGGAGGTTGACTCGGCCGTGCTCTTGTTGCTGACGCCCCAGCCCAGGAAGCCGCCATCGGGCAACTGACTGCTACGCAGGTAGTCAAGCGCGCGGGTGACCGCGGGATCCGCGGCATCCACGCCGGCTGCGAGCAACGCCTGTACCGCCGCCCCGGTGTCATCCACGTCCGTGGCCGCGGCACTGGAGGACTGGAAGGCAAAACCGCCGTTTTCCCCCTGCACGCTTGACAGCCACTGAGCCGCCCGGGCCGCATCCTCACTGCGACCGGCCGCCGCCAGGGCCAGTGTGGCCCAGATGGTGGTGCTGATGTCCGCCGAGGTGCTTCCCGCAGATATGCGGAACCGCCCGTCGGCAGCATCCTGGTAGGAGAGAAGGGTGGAGACCAGGTCCAGTGAGGGATTGCCGGCCAGCACAGCCAGGTCCGGCCGGCCGGCCGCTGTGAAGGCGAGTATCAGCTTGGCGTAGAAAGCAGGCGTGTTGTTGCTGCCCGAGCCTCGCTCCGCTTCCTGTTCCAGGTCTGCGTCACGCAATAGAGTCACCAGATCGTTGCCATCTGCCATCCAGGTGCTGGGATCGTAGCCCGCGGCGGAAATGGCCATGATGGCCCAGGGGGTGGAGCCCAGGTCGCCGGTGCTCGAAGAGGGTGAGAAACCGCCGTTGTCACGCCACTGCGCATGCAGGTAGTCAAGCCCCTTGGCTGAGGCCTGCTCGGGTGTGGCCGCCTGCGCGGCGGAGGGCATGGCGGCCGCCGTCAACAGGAGGAGGACCAGCAGGGCCGCCGAGAGCGCGGTCGTCCGGGGGTGGATTGCGTGTGAGAAGCGACGACGATGGCTCATGAGGTCTCCAGGGGGAGGAAGCGGCAGTTGGTACGGGCCCGGTAGCGCGTCAACATGCGAACGGTGGCGGGCCCGAAGAGGAGGCAGAAGAGGCCGGTGGCTGCACCATGCGCAGCGTCAAAAGGGAGGCCTCTGACGTAGAGGGCGAGCAGAGACGGCCAACTGTGATCGGTGAAGGAGAGGAACATCCACAAGGACACGAACCAGTCGAACAGCACGGACAGCATGGCGCCGACCGCGACGAGCATCCACCGTGACGGCATCCGGCCTCGGCCGGCCAGGCCGGCGCCGGCTAGGCCGATCAATCCCCAGGCCAGCATTTGCCAAGGTGTCCAGGGGCCCTGCCCGAAGAATAGATTCGAGATCAAACCGGTGGTGGCTCCAACCATGAAGCCGGGTCCCGGTCCCAGCGCGGCCCCGGCCACGAAGACCAGGTAGGTCACCGGCTTGAAGTTGGGCAAAGCGGCAAACAGGACGCGGCCGGCGGTGGCCACTGCCGCCAGGGTGGCCACCAGAGCCAGTTGCTGCGCCGTCTGCACGCGCCGGGACAGCAACGCATAGAGGAGCCCGCAGAGTAGGAGCACCGCCAGCATGGAGAAGGTTCCCCAGGTGAGCGTGCCAGGCCTGATGAGCCCCCAAGCCACCAACCCCAAGCATCCGGCGCCCATGGCGAGCGCGGGCCAGAGACCGCCATGATGAGCCGGCGCGTTCGGCGTCGTCGGGGCAGAGCGAAGGGCGGCCGCCGCAGCGCCCGTAGGGATGTCTCTCTCAGGCGGCACAGGTGGCCTCCTCTCCGCCCAAGGCCACGTCTTCCACCACCAGCACCCCCGGGAGGCTGCGCCTGAGTAGCCGGTTGATCTGGGTGGAGAAGAACAGGGAACCATCGAGTACCTCTCCGGCCGGGCCGTCCGCCACGATGCCACCATCTCCCAGGATGACGACCCGGTCGGCAAAGCGGGCGGCGAACTCCACATCGTGGGTCACCAGCAGCACGGCGGTTCCCGTGCCCACCCAGTCTTTTAGAACGGTGCCGAGCAGCAGTTTCGTCTCCGGGTCCAGGCCGCGCGTGGGCTCGTCAAGCACCAGCACGTCCGGATGGCCGGCGGCCACCAGCCCGAGTGCCGCACGGGTACGTTCGCCACCGGAGAGATCCCGGGGATGTCGGTCCAGCAGACCCTGGAGGTGCAGTTCCTGTGTGATGCGTGCTTGTTCGGCCTCCAACTCCACTCCACCCATTCCGCGCAGGGTCAAGGAGTAGCGCAGTTCCTCTTCGACCGTGTCCTTGACGAAGTAGTCACGCGGGTTCTGGGTCAGAAGCGCACAGCGCGTGGCTCTCTGTGCGGCGGGTAGCGATTCGATAGGCGTCCCCCCCAACATGACTTGTCCCGCGAGTGGGCGGCTCAGGCCCATCAGGTGCCGGATCAGCGTGGATTTGCCGCTGCCATTCTCGCCCATGAGGGCGGTGAACTCCCCCTCATGGATTGCCAGGCTCAGCCCGTCCAGTACCGGTGCATCCGGTGGGTAGCCCACTGTCAGGCCGTGCGCTACGATGCGCGCCACACCGCGGTGGGAGGAAGGGGCGAGCGGGGGTCGCACCCGGCGCGCCGTCAATCCCCGGTCTCCCAGAGCGCGGCGGGCCTCCTTCACCGTCAGCGGCAGCACGGACTTCCCACCCTGCCCGTCCCCCTGTGCGTGTGGCGACGCGGCCAGGAGGCTCGTCACCGGCGGTAGGTAGAGAGGCTTGTGTGTGTCGGCCCACGAGCACAGCTCACGTGGAGCGGCGTCCTTGACGATGGAGCCCTGCTCCAAGAAAAGGACGCGTGAGGCAAGATGAAGGCATCGGTCAACACGATGCTCTGCCAAGAGGATGGTGGAGCCGGTGTCCTCACTCAGGCGCCGTAGCGCGGAAAGCAGTTCCTCCGCACTGACCGGGTCCAGTTGCGATGTGGGTTCGTCCAGCAAGATTATCTGCGGCTGGAGTGCCAGGACGGCGGCCAGCGCCACCTTCTGCAGTTCTCCCCCGGAGAGGGTGGCCAGGGACGCGCGGCGCAGCCGGGAGAGCCCCAGCGACACCAGCGATTCCTCCACCAGACGTCCTATGGCTGGCGCGGGGATGCCCATGTTCTCGAGCCCAAATGCGATCTCCCTCTCCACTGTGGTCATGACCGCCTGGCTTTCCGGATCTTGAAACACCATGCCCACCATGGTTGCCAGATCACGCGGACGGCAGGAGCGGGTGTCACAGCCTCCGACGCGCACCTGGCCTCCGAAGGTTCCTCCCGCGAAGTGGGGGACAAGGCCGTTGACGGCGCGCAGCAGGGTGGATTTACCACAGCCTGAGGCACCCAGCAGCAGCACCACCTCCGCCTCGCCGATCTTGAGGTTGATGTCACGAAGGCCGAGGCAACCGTCGGGGTAGCTGTAGCTGACACTTCTGAACTCTATGAGTGGCGCCATACCGTCCCTGCGATTCCAGGAAGGGCCAGCGAGACGAGCAGCAGCATCGGCCAGAACGAGAGGAAGGTAGAGAGCGGGTCGTCGACGGCGGGGAAGTAGGCGAAGCTCACGGAACCGGCTGCCGCGCAAGTCACGGCCAACGCCGTGCCGGTCAGCCCGATGCCGGTGAGGAGGGCGTCACCCCTGGCAAAACGTCTGCGGCCGGACCACGTGGTGCGATGCCGCCTACCGAATCCCCTGGATTCCATGGAGGCGGCCACGTCACCGGCTCGCTCCAAGCTCTGGCCCAGGAGACCGCTGAGAAGTGGCCCGCGGGCGGCGGCGCGGCGGTGCCATCGCCCGCGGTCCAGCTCCGCTCCCCGGGACCTCTGCGCATCGCTGATGCGGCAGGCATCCTGGGAGAGCACGGGGAGCAGTCTGGTGGCTAGGGATACCACCAAGGCCGAACGGAAGGAGAGCCGGCTCAGCAGGGAGAG
>Ga0209722_1003753_pt1 | contig 10391 bp, 10 predicted proteins | sample BioC12SIPDNA_2_FD_185745 | JGI IMG/M metagenome (GOLD analysis project Ga0209722, IMG submission 185745) | Anaerobic biogas reactor microbial communites from Washington, USA - Biogas_R1_A C12 SIP DNA (SPAdes) (version 2) | ecosystem: Engineered > Bioreactor > Anaerobic > Unclassified | place... | reverse complement strand
TTCAATACGTCGCCAGGTACCGCTCAAGCTCCCACGGATGGACCGCCGTCCGGTATGCCTCCCACTCGGCCTCTGCGACGTTCGTGAGCGCCTCGACGACGTGAGGCCCGAGCGCCCGGCAGATGAGGTCGTCGGCAAGCAGGGCCTGGTGGGCCGAGTAAAGATCCCCGGGGAGCGTCTCGATGCCGGCGCACCTCCGGTCTTCGGCCGCCATGTGGTAGATGTTCTTATCGACGCCGGCCGGCGGTTCGATCCTCTCCCGGACACCCTCCATCCCGGCGGTGAGCATCGCGGCAAAGGTGAGGTAGGGATTGCAGGTCGGATCGGGACTGCGGAACTCGACCCGGGTGCTGTTGCCGCGCGGCGTCGGGACCCGGACGAGGGCCGAGCGGTTGCCGGCGCTCCAGCTGATGTAACAGGGTGCCTCGTAGCCGGGGACGAGCCTCTTGTAGGAGTTGATCGTCGGGTTCGCGACCCGGGTGATGGCCTTTGCGTGCCGGAGGAGGCCGCCGATGAAGTGCATGCAGGCCGTTGAGAGCTCCCGTGGGGCATCGGGGTCATAGAATGCATTCACCCCGCCCTTGGCAAGCGAACAGTTGGTGTGCATGCCGCTCCCGCATATGCCGTAGATAGGTTTCGCCATGAACGACGCGTGCAGGCCGCGCATCAGCGCCATCGTCTTTGCCACGAACTTGAACGTGATGACGTTGTCCGCGGTGTGGAGGGCGTCGCTGTACTTGAAGTCGATCTCGTGCTGACTCTCCGCGACCTCGTGGTGGGAGGCCTCGATCTCAAACCCCATCTCGGTGAGGGCGATGATGATCTCGCGCCGGACGTCCTCCGCGAGATCGGTCGGCGCAAGGTCGAAGTAGCCGCCGGCATCCTGGAAGAACGTCGTCGGTTTGCCGTCGATCGTGCGGAAGAGGAAGAACTCGAGCTCCGGGCCCGTGTTGAATATATACCCGTCCCGCGCCGCGTCCTCCATGGCCGTGCGGAGGACGTAGCGCGGGTCGCCCTCGAAGGGTTTGCCGTTCGCCTTGTAGACGTCGCACATGAAGCGCGCCACCGTGTACTCCCCCGATCGCCAGGGAAGGAGGGTGTAGGTGGAGAGGTCGGGTTTCAGGATCATATCGGACTCCTCTATCCGGACGAACCCCTGGATCGACGACCCGTCAAACCCGATGCCCCCGGTCAGCGCCTTCTCCGCCTGCTTCACCGGGATGGCGACGTTCTTTGGCATACCGAGGAGGTCGGTGAACTGCAGGTGAAGAAATCGAACATTATCCTCTCCGATGCGCTCAAGCATCGCGGAAGTGGCATCACGGGACATGTGGAAGTCTACTTCTATCCGATGGAATAAATACCTATTGACACAAATATACCCAGGCAGAACTATAGGAAACGGCAATACAACGTTGTTCACCGAGGTTACCATGTGCGGCATTTTTGGTGTAATGGACAGGAGACGCCAGATGATGGACGGTTCCGGCATCCGGCAGGCTCTCTCCATAATGAACGAGCGCGGCAGCGGCGAGGGGGCGGGGTACGTGGCGTACGGCATATACCCCGACTACCGGGACTGTTATGCGCTCCACGTCTTCCTCGACCACGCCTGCGAGAGCAAGGCGGCCGTCGACGCAACGCTGGAGCAGTGGGGAGCGATCGAGCACGACGAGGCGATCCCGACCTGCGACCAGCCGAACTTCCGGGCAGCCTGCACCCCCTGGCGCTACTTCTTCAAGCCTGACCCCTCCCTCGCCCCGGGGAGCGCGACGCCCGAGAAGGATATCATCACCAACCTTGTGATGCAGATCAACGCGAGCCCGGACGGGGCCGAAGTCATCTCGTCCGGAAAGAACGTCGGTGTCTTCAAGGCCGGAGGAGCCGGGAGCTGGCCGGAGACCGTCGCGGATTACTACCGGATCGAGGACTACGAGGGCTACATCTGGCTCGCACACAACCGCTACGCGACGAGCTGCCCGGAGAGGTGGGAGCGGCCCGACCCGTTCAACCTGCACGACTGGAGCATCGTGGAGAACGGGAAGACCACCACCTACGGGGCCAACCGGCGCTACATCGAGAGCTTCGGCTACAACTGCTCGACCGGCACCGACAGCGAGGTGATCGCCTACACAATCGACTTCCTGGTGCGCAGGCACGGCCTTGAGATCGACCTCGCCATCCGGGCGCTCGCCCCGCCCTACTGGGACGAGATCGACCGGATGCCTGAAGCCGAGCAGAAGCTGAACCGCGCCCTCCGGTTCGCCTACGGCCCCGCGACGATGAACGGGCCGTTCACCGTCGTGGCGGCGAACCCCGATATGATGGTCGGGTTCACCGACCGGGGCAAACTCCGGCCTATGGTCGTCGGCGAGTGCGGCGACCGGCTCTACATCGCAAGCGAAGAGACGGCGATCCGCACCATGGAGCCCGGCGTCGAGTCGATCACGAGACCGGGTGCAGGAGAGCCGGTCATCGGGAGGGTTGCACCATGAGCAGCAACATCGGCAGCATGCCGCTCCGGTACCGGGTCACCATCGACCGGGAGCGGTGCATGGAATGCGGGCGATGCATCGAGAACTGCTCCTACGGCGTATTCCGATGGGACGGCGACCGCATCCTCATCAACTCCCGGAACTGCACCGCCTGTCACCGGTGCCTCGCCTACTGCCCGCGAGACGCCATCATGCTCGAGGAGCACCCCTGCGATTACCGGAGCCATCCGGTCTGGTCGCGGCAGGTCAGGGAGTCGATCTACAACCAGGCCCGGACGGGTAAGATCATCCTCGCCGGGATGGGGAGCGTCGCCGACCTCCCGATCATATTCGACCACCTGATGCTGGACGCCTGCCAGGTCACCACGCCCCCGACCGACCCGCTCCGCGAACCCGTCGAACTCCGGACCTACCTCGGGAAGAAACCGTCGAGGCTGGATTTTGCGCGAAAACCGAACGGCGATATCGAGGTCTCCACGGAACTCGCTCCAAACCTCATGCTCGAGACGCCGATCATGCTCGGCCACATGAGCTACGGCGCAATCAGCCTCAACGCCCACCTCGCGATGGCCCGGGCGGCAAAGGAGACGGGCACCTACATGGGCACCGGCGAGGGCGGCCTGCACCCCGGCCTCTACCCCTACCAGGACCGGATGATCGTCCAGGTCGCCTCGGGGAGGTTCGGCGTGAACGTCGACTACCTGGAGCGGGGCGCCGCGATCGAGCTCAAACTCGGCCAGGGAGCAAAACCGGGCATCGGCGGGCACCTCCCCGGCGAGAAGGTGAGCGCGGACGTCTCCCGGACAAGGATGATACCGGAGGGAAGCGACGCGATCAGCCCTGCGCCGCATCACGACGTCTACGGCATCGAGGACCTCCCCCAGCTCGTCAACTCCGTCAAGGAGGCGACCGGGTGGAAAAAACCGGTCTTTGCAAAGATTGCGGCCGTCAACAACAACGCCGAGAACGTAGCGGCCATTGCCCGTTCCGGCGTGGATGCCGTTGCAATCGACGGGTTCCGGGGCGGCACCGGCGCGGCACCGCGGGTCTTCCGCGACCACGTCGGCATCCCGATCGAGGTCGCCATCGCGACCGCCGACCGCGAACTCCGCAAGCAGGGACTCAGGAACGAGGTCTCGCTCATCGCCTGCGGCAGCATCCGCGAGAGCGCAGACGTCGTAAAGGCGATCGCTCTCGGCGCCGATGCCGTCTACATCGGGACCGCGGCGCTCGTGGCGATGGGCTGCCGGGTCTGCGGAAACTGTTACCAGGGGGTCTGCTCCTGGGGCATCGCCACCCAGCGACCGAACCTTGTCGCACGCCTGGATCCCGACGTGGCATCAAAGCAGGTGGCAAACCTGATCCACGCCTGGACGCTTGAGATCACCGAGCTGATGGGCGCGGCCGGCATCAACAGCATCGAGAGCCTGCGCGGCAACCGCGACCGGCTCCGTGGCTACATGCTCGACGAGGGGCTCCTTGAGATCCTCGACGTCAAATCGGTGGGAGCGTGAGCACAATGACAAAATTGGTCACGATTGATGCGAAAGGGGTACACTACACCCCCCTGAACCAGCAGATCAGGAAGGCCATCGAGGATGGAGCGGATGAGATCGTCGTCGACAACGTCCTCGGGCAGCGGTTCATCGGCAACGGCCTTCGCGGGAATGCAGTCATCCGGGTCAACGGCGTCGCAGGCGGGGATCTCGCCATGTTCATGAGCGGCCCGACCGTCGTCGTTCACGGGAACGCCGAACACGCGCCCGGCAACACGATGGACTCCGGGAAGGTGGTGATCCACGGGAGTGCCGGCGACGCGGTGGCGCACAGCATGCGGGGCGGCAAGGTCTTCGTCCGCGGGGATATCGGCTACCGGGGCGGGATCCACATGAAGCAGTACGAGGCCCATCGGCCGATACTGGTCGTCGGGGGGTCTGCGCAGGCGTTCCTCGGCGAGTACATGGCAGGTGGCCTTCTGCTCGTCCTCGCACTCGACGGGGCCATGAAAGCCCGGGAGATCGGGAGCGGTATCCACGGCGGCGAGATCGTCATCCGCGGGAACGTGGATGAGGCCTGCCTCGCCGCGGGAGCGAAGACATTGCCGCTCACCGATGAGGACAGGGCACGGATCGCCCCGGTCATCCGGGAGTTTGCGGACGATTTCGGGCTCGATCCGGAACCGCTCGTGAACGCGGATTACACACGGATCGTCCCTGCGAGCGCACGGCCCTTTGCCGGGAAGTATACGTGGGAGTGATGGGGATGGAGACGAAGACTTTCAAGAACCTGGAGGCCGAGGTCTGGGCTACGGACCTCTGCTCCGGGTGCGGAGCATGCGTGGCGGTCTGTCCGGCGGATGCCCTCCGGTTTGTGCCGGGGAAGACCGATGCGCCGGTGAACATCGGCTACTGCAAGTCCGAGAACGACGGCGTGCCCTGCGGGGCCTGCTACGCGGCCTGCCCCCGGGTCGACCTTGCGGGGCAGGGGCGGATGCTCGGGGCCTACCGGGAGATCGTCGCGGCCCGGTCGGCTTTCCCGGTGGAGAACAAGCAGAGCGGGGGCGCGGTGACGGCAATCCTTGCAAACGCCCTCGATGAAGGGCTGATCGATGCGGTCGTCACGGTGACGAGAGACCCCTGGACGCTGAAACCGTCCTCGGCGGTGATCACATCGTCGGATGCGCTCATCCATCACGCCGGGAGCCGATACTCCTGGTGGGTGCCGCTGCTTGCCTCCTTGAAGGAGGCGGTGGTCACCCGGAAGTACCGGCGGATCGCCGTCGTAGGCGTGCCCTGTGTGGCGCGGGCGACCCAGGCGATCCGGGCAAGCGACCACGATCTCCTCCGGCCCTACGCGAAGGCTATCCGGCTCGTCATCGGTCTCTTCTGCACGGAGACCTTCGACTACGCGAAGCTGGTCGAGGAGAAGCTGCAGTCCGAGAAGAAGATCGAACCCTGGGAGATCCAGCGCCTGGACGTCAAGGGGAAACTGGACGTATACCTGCAGGACGGGCGGCACATCCCCATCCCGCTTGCCGACCTCGAGGAGTGCGTCCGGCCCGGGTGCCGGGTCTGCACCGACCTTACGGCGGTGGATGCGGATATATCGGCCGGGGCCATCGGGTCGCCGGACGGCTACACGACGCTCGTGATCCGAAACGATATCGGCAGGGGTTTCGTCGACCGGGCTGTCTGGAAGGGAAAGCTTGCAACCGGCGGGAACGTCGATATCGCCGCCATCGAGCGCCTGGCGGCAAAGAAAGCAGAGCGCCGGAAAGAATAACACTTTTTTTGCAACGTGCTCCCCGATCTGCCGGAGCCCCGGGGCAAAGCCTCTGCCCGCTTGATCGGGGATGATGGGGGATGCGCACGACCGTAGCACTTCGCTCAAGTTCCGGAAAATCCCACGGAGAAGTCAAACTACAGATTCCCCTTCGCATCTTCGCGCGGGGTTGTTCCATCGCCCATACCCTCGAGCTCGCGCGAGCCGCGAAGGACGCGAACTTCGGTAGAGGGGGGCCTGGAACATCCCTTCGCGCCTTCGCGAGAGGCCGCTTCATCGCGTATACCCTGCCGTCTCGCGCGAAGCCGCGAAACCCGGTGTCCGGGTGCTGCCGGTCCCGCGTTAAGGCGCCGCGAGACCACATTTGAGGCGGGTGCCGGATGAGCAAAGTACTGGAACAGGGGGTTCATATGGTATGAAAAATCATACTTATGTGAATAGTTCGATCTGAGGGGCGAGAAGATTGCACCAGGTTCATAAAGAGGTGCCGGAATCTGTATCGGCGCGTAAACCAGAACGGGCAGACCGCACGGCGGATCTCCATTTCCGGCTGATACGGTTGCAGACCTCATCTATGCCCTCGACATGCTCCGCAGGGTCGGGAATCAGGGCGCGCTCCTTGCGGAACTCCGGCGGATCACGAAACCGGGGAGCGCCCTCACCCCTAACGACGGGCACCAGCCACGGGAGGAGAGACGCCGGGCGATCCACGACGCGGGGGTCTGGATGGTCGAGGAAGAGAACTGCGAATACCTGCGGTGCCGGTCGGTATAGGCCGTAAACCAGGAGAGAGTGAGATCATGTCCCACGATAACCACCGCTGCCACGATCACGGCAGCAGAAGATACATCTTCGGGACGGTCAAGGTCGGCGAACGCGGCCAGATCGTCATACCGAAAGATGCGCGAGAGACTTTCGATATCAAGCCCGGCGATACACTGATGATCCTCGGCCATGAGGGGCGCGGGCTTGCCGTCGTCAAAGCGGACAAGTTCCAGAGGATTGCAGAGGAGATGCTCCGGATCTTCGAGATTGAGCCGGAGGAGCCGCCGGAGGAGTGAGGAATGGACCGTTCAAGCGCATCATCCCCGGGGACCAATCCCGCGCCGGCCATAGACGTACGCAACCTGACGAAATCCTTCGGCAGCTTCGTTGCCGTCGACAACATATCGTTCTCCATCGCAAGCGGCGAAGTCTTCGGGCTCCTCGGCCCGAACGGAGCGGGGAAGACAACAACGATCTCCATGCTCTCGACGATACAGAAACCCACATCGGGCACGGCGACGGTCAACGGCCACGATGTCGTGGCGCGGGAAGACGACGTCCGCAAATCCATCGGCATCGTCTTTCAGGACCAGAGCATCGATGAGGAGCTGACGGCGTACGAGAACATGGACTTTCACGGCCGCCTCTACCGGATCCCCGGAGAGGAGCGGCGCCGGCGCATCGATGAACTCCTGACCCTCGTCGGACTTATCGACCGGAAAGACGACCTCGTCAAGACCTACTCGGGAGGCATGCGCCGGCGCCTCGAGATCGCCAGGGGACTGCTCCACGAACCGAAGGTGCTCTTCCTGGATGAACCTACCCTCGGCCTCGACCCCCAGACACGAAACCACCTCTGGGAGTATATCGCGCAGTTGAATGAGGAGAAGGGCATCACCATCATCCTCACCACCCACTACATGGAGGAGGCCGACCGGCTCTGCGACCGCGTGGCGATCATCGACCGGGGGGCGATCGTCGTACTCGATACCGCGGAGAACCTGAAAGATTCCATCGGCGGCGACATCGTCACCATAGCCTCGCCCGACCCCGACGCAATCGCCGGCCTCCTGACCGCCCCGTGGATCTCCTCAATCGAGCGGCACGACGGATCGGTAACGATTCACCTGCAGGAGGCCGACCGGCACGTTCCCGGTATCGTGACCGCCATCCACCAGAGCGGCATCGGCATCACATCCCTCTCGGTGAGGAAACCGACGCTCGAGGACGTCTTCCTGCACTATACGGGGAGGATGATCCGGGAGGGAGGGGCAAGCGGCAAAGAGACCATGCGCATGGCACACCGGGCACGGAGGCGGTAAGGGTGGATATCGTCTATACCATATGGCTGCGGAGCGTCAAGCGCTATCTGCGTTCGAAGAGCCGGATCGTCGGCAGCCTCGGCATGCCCCTCTTCCTCATGCTGGTGCTCGGGTTCGGGCTCGACTCGGTCGTCCAGATTCCCGGCATGGAAGAAGGCTACATGGACTTCATCATCCCCGGCATCGTGGCGATGAGCGTCCTCTTCACATCGGTCTTCTCCGGGATCCAGATCATATGGGACAAGCAGTTCGGGTTCTTGAAAGCGACGCTCGTTGCCCCGGTCTCGCGGCTCGATATCATGATCGGCCAGACGCTCGGGGGAGCGACAGCGGCAGTCATTCAGGGGCTGATCCTGATGGTGCTTGCACTCTTCATCGGGCTCCACCCCGTCGGCATCGCCGGGTTCCTGATCGCCGTCGGGTTCATGGCGCTGATCGGCGTGACCTTCACTGCGCTCGGGATCGCTATCGCATCCAGGATGGAGGACATGCACGGCTTCCAGCTCATCATGAACTTCATTGTCTTCCTGATCTTCGGCCTTTCCGGGGCACTCTTCCCTATCGACGGTCTGCCCGACTATATCCGGCCGCTGACGCTCGCTGACCCCCTGACATACGGCGTCGAGGGCATCCGTTACGGCCTCTCGGGCACCGCCCAGATTCACCCGCTCACGAGCCTCATCGTCATGATAGTCTGCGCCGCGCTCATGATCGTCGTCGGGGCATACCTCTTTAGAAAGATCCGGTTCTGAAGGGGCAGGTGCGGGAAGGTTATCCCCTTCCCCGGACGGCCTGTTCCGCCGCATACCCGATACCGACCGCGATGATCGGGATCATGAGGTAACGCAGCCCGATCTCTCCCATGTAGGCGCCGATATCCATCCCCGAAAGGGGCAGGAGGACGGCGACATCGAGCGCCCAGTTGATCGCGAGCCATACGCCGCCGAGCAGGGCGCCTTCCCGGACATACCGGGCACGCACACCCCTGAAGTAGACCAGGATGAGAGCAGTCCCGAGCGCGGCCGAGAAGACGAGCAGGACCGACTTGATCAGGAAGATGTCGTAGAGCGGTTCGCCCTCCGGCGAGTAGAAGGGGACGGATACGAGGAAAGGAAGGAGCCAGGTGAGGATGCCGAAGCCGAAAAGCTTCGTGCCTGACGCTATGTGCATGGATGAGGATGATACTCCGGCGCGAATATACCAATCGGACATACGCCGGGAGAAAGCAGGGCAATAGTCCTCCCTGCCGGCGCCGTCACGGAACGGATGCACCGGAAAGCAGCGTAGCGCGGGTTGCCGGCGGGTTCTTCCGGAGAATCCCCGCGGTTCGCTAAAGCTTCTGCATCATTAACAAAGGATCGTGATTACGGTCGGCCCGCCACCGACGGAAGGTTTATGAAATCTCAGGGGAGAATGCAATCAGGCACCGCATATATGCTGTCACTCCGGTCCAGCCCCGGAACGCGAAACCTGGCCGATACAGGCAGTATTCAGGCCGATGGATCAGCCAGGGCCGAACATTCCACGATATCTCCGTAGATCAGCGATCTCCCGACATGCAGAACATCCTGTACCGCTTCTCCGTGGAGCGCGCATGAATAACGAGTTACAACCCCCCAACCTCTATCTCACTCTCGCAAGGGTGGGAGTGTTCGCATTCGTCCTGATGAGCGTATACCAGTATCTCAAGGATTACCTCTACCCCGAGATCTCGCTCGCAGACTCGCACCTCCATACCGTCGTCTTCACCACCCTGCTCGCCACAGCTGCTGCCTATTTCGTCCTCCGTAAACAGCAGGCCCTTCTTGCGATGCTGGTTGCCGAAGCGAACGAGAGGAGGGAGACGGGTGAAGCCCTGCGAACGAGCGAGGAGAAGTTCCGCTCGATCGTAGAGACGGCAAACGAGGGGATCCTGCAGATCGACAGCGCCTACACGACCACCTACGTCAACCGTACGATGGCCGGCATGCTCGGCTACCCGACCGGGGAGATGCTCGGCCGGCCTCTGGCCGATTTCGTGGTTGCAGGGGACCTCGACGTATACTGGAGCCGCATGGCAGCAAGAGAGCAGGGCCTTGACGGTAGATACGAGTGCCGCCTCAGGCACAGTGACGGAAGCATCCGGTGCTTCCTCGTCTCCGCCACTGCACGGAAAGATGGGGACGGAAGGTTTGCCGGGTCGTTTGCCATGTTCACCGATATCACCGAGCGCAAACGGACCGAGGAAGCGCTCCAGCGTCACACCGAAGATCTTGCCCGGCTCCACCAGCAGCTCGCCGCAGCGAACCGCGAAGCAAACCTCTACCTGGACATACTTACCCACGACATCAAGAACACCGAGAACGTCGCGAACCTCTACAGCGACCTTCTGATCGACACCCTGGACGGGGATGCGCGGATACACGCGGAGAAGTTGCAGCGGAGTATCAGGAAGAGCATCGAGATCCTCGGGAACGTCTCCAAAATCCGGCGGATCCACCAACCGTCCGGGGGGCGCAAGCAGATGGATCTCGATGCGGTCGTCCGC
>Ga0209722_1003733_pt1 | contig 10427 bp, 4 predicted proteins | sample BioC12SIPDNA_2_FD_185745 | JGI IMG/M metagenome (GOLD analysis project Ga0209722, IMG submission 185745) | Anaerobic biogas reactor microbial communites from Washington, USA - Biogas_R1_A C12 SIP DNA (SPAdes) (version 2) | ecosystem: Engineered > Bioreactor > Anaerobic > Unclassified | place... | reverse complement strand
ATGAAACGTTTAACATATATTATAGCAGCAAGCATCTTCCTTTTTGCAGGTTGTGAAAGTTTTCTGGATACCGAAAGCTACACCAAGAAGAATACTTCCAACTTCCCCGCTACACAAAGTGATGCCGAACTCATGATCACAGGCATTTATGCCTCCATGAACGATCTTATAGCAGATCCCGAATCACATCCCTTTTACATTTTTGAAATGGCCGGAGACGACCGTTTGGGAGGTGGCAGTACCAGCAACCGCGGTGCTCAGTCTTATGACCGTCTATTGAATGCCGGCATAAGTTTTAGTGAATCTTTATGGCGGGAATGGTATTCCGGAATATTCCGGGCAAACAATGCCATTGAGACCATGGATAATGTGACGGAATGGAGTACTGCAGGCAAACGTGAACAATTGCTGGGCGAGGCCCATTTTTTACGGGCTTTCTTCTATTTTGACCTGGTTCGCGTATACGGACAAGTGCCCCTTATCCTGGAAACAGCCCCGCAGAACCTGCCAAAATCCCCGGTAGACGATATCTACGCTCAGATAGCATATGATCTGAAACAGGCCATTGACCTGTCACCCTCACTGAAATTTCCTGAATACGGATCGGGACATGCTTCCAAATGGGCAGCAGAGGCTCTGATGGCCCGTGTTTACCTTTTTTACACCGGTTTTTACAACAAGACCGAACTTCCCGTAGCAGGCGGAGGTTCTGTTGGTAAACAACAAGTTATAACCTACCTGGAAGATTGTATCAACAACAGTGGCCACACACTGGTCAGCGACCAGCGTAATATCTGGCCTTATACCAATCCTTATACGGGAGCCGATTACCAATATGTTATTGAAAACGGGTTACTCTGGGAAGGTGACGGTTGTAAGGAAACGATTTTTGCACTCAAATTTTCAAACACCGGAGACAGAGGTCGTTTCAACCGTATAGTTGAATACTTTGGTATGAGAAAATCCAATGAAACGTGTTTCCCGTTCATACCCCAAGGATACTCAAATGGCCCGGTAAATACTACATTATGGAATGACTGGTCTTCAGATCCCGATTATGCAGGCGACACCCGTCTAAGGGGTTCCATCTGCCGTGAACAGGACGAAATCCCCAATTATGCCGGGGACCCGATCAAAGAAGTAGAAAAAACCCGTCTGTGGGCTAAGAAATACCTGGGAGTAGGAGCTTACGAAGGTGATAACCTTATTATCTCTTTTGCTTATTTCTATGGCGGGATCAACAACCGCCAGGTAGGTCTTACCTCTGATCTTATTCTGATCCGCATGGCCGATGTGTACCTGATGCATTCCGAATTGACCCAGACAGTAACCTATATGAACAAAATACGTCAACGTGCAGGATTGCCTCCCTATGCTACCTATTCCCTGGAATCCCTGAAAAAAGAACGTCGCTACGAACTTTGCTTTGAAGGCGTTCGCTGGAACGACCTTCGTCGTTGGGGTGATGTACAGGAAAAAGTCAACAACCAGGAAGGTGTAGCCATTACCAACAGAGGAGTTCCCTCACAATATACCTTCGGAGCGTTTGACTTCATGCAACGCTACCAGCAAACCGGCGGCGGTTTCTGGAAAATCCCCGAATCCCAGGTTACCCTCTCTGAAGGCGTCCTGGAACAAAACCCGGGATGGGATAGTGCTTACGATTTCATAAGCTTGCCCTACTACGCAAACTGAGTGCAACGCACACATTGTTCTTTTCGCTGATTATCAGCGATTTAATAAAAAGCACCCCCCGGGGGTGCTTTTTATTAACTGCCTGTCTTTCAGGCAAAAGAACAATGTGTGCGTTGCACCCTTTTTTGCTATCTTTGGCCCATGAAACAAACCATTCTTCTTTTCGCGGCACTGCTTTGCATTTCCGGCAACCGCACCCAGGCCTGCACCAATTTACTGATCACAAAAGGAGCCTCGGCCGATGGTTCCTGCATGGTTACCTATGCCGCCGATTCGCACACCCGGTACGGGTGCCTGGCGTTCTACCCGGCAACGCTCTACCCCGAAGGTACGATGATGGATATCCGGGAATGGGGAACCAACCGACACCTCGGCAAGATACCACAGGCCACGGAAACATATTCTGTGGTAGGCAACATGAACGAACACCAGGTGGTGATCGGGGAAAGCACATGGGGCGGACGTGCTTCACACCGGGATCCGCAGGGAATAGTCGATTACGGTTCGTTGATGTACATCAGCCTGCAACGGGCACGGACAGCCCGCCAAGCCATTGAGGTCTTTACCACCCTGGCCAATCAATACGGCTATGCGTCCAGCGGAGAATCCATTTCTTTTGCCGATCCCGATGAAGTCTGGTTTATGGATGTGATCGGGAAAGCCCCCCGGATGGTTGAAGGTGAGAACGTCAACAAAGGAATCGTGTGGGTAGCCATACGCCTCCCGGACGGAACCATCAGTGCCCATGCCAACCAGGCCCGGATCCGCCGTTTTCCCCTGGATGATCCGGAGAATTGCCTGTACGCCCCAGATGTGATAGACCATGCGCGGGAAACCGGCCTCTACCGGGGACCGGACAGTCTTTTCAGTTTTGCCGAGGCGTACGGTCCGGCAGACGGAGGCACCGTCCGCGGGTGTGATGCCCGGGTGTGGGCCTTTTTCAACAAGCACGGTGCCGAGGATATGGCTCCCTACCTGTCTTACGCTCTGGGACACGATCTGAGCCGGCCCCTGCCGTTGTATGTGAAAGCCAAAGAAAAACTTACCGTCAAACAGGTGGCCGATATGATGCGTGACCACTACGAAGGAACCCCCATGGACATGACATGCGATATAGGAGCCGGAGGTCACGACCTGCCCTACCGCTGGCGTCCTATGGGTTTTGAAGTGGACGGGAAGCAATATATCAATGAAAGAGCCATTGCCACCCAGCAAACAGGATTCTGGTTCATAGGACAATGCCGCTCCCGGTTTCCCGACGAGATCGGAGGCATTTTCTGGTTTGGTGTGGATGATGCAGGGACCTCTCCTCTCACTCCCGTATATACTTCTTCGCTGGAAGTCTCGCCCCATTATGCCCTGGGACAAGGAGCCTCCATGCTGGAATATTCGCCTGAATCCATGTTCTGGTTGTGCAACCGCATTGCCCAGTTCGCCTACCTGCGCTACAACCAGATAGGCGCCGAAGTCCGGCAGGCCGTTGATTCGCACGAATACGCCCGAATGGCAGAGATTCCTTTAACAGATTCCCTGGCAATGGACCTCTGGAAACGTGATCCCCTGGAAGCGCGTCGCTTTTTGACTGACTACTCCCTGCGCACCGCTTCTGATCTTTTCAAACGTTGGCAGGAACTGGACATCTACCTTCTGGTAAAATACATAGACGGCAACATCAAACGCCAGATGCCCGACGGCAGCTTTGCCACCAACGGCCATTCGGACTCCATCCCCCCCGCCCCCATCTACGGCGGCTACAACCAGCGCTGGAAAGAAGCCGTGGTCAGGGATACCGGAGAAAAGCTGCTGGCGCCCTAAGGGGGAGGATGAGGGTGCAACGCACACATTGTTCTTTTGCCTGAAAGACAGGCAATTAAAAAAAAGCACCCCCGAGGGATGCTTTTTACTAAAACGCTGATAATCAGCGAAAAGAACAATGTGTGCGTTGCACCCTTTTGCGCCGCTGCCCACCCGGGTTATCTGCTAGGTGGCTTGATTCCCACCCGTATTATCCAGTTAGTAGCAAAGCCCTCCCCACTGCCAGATAAGGTTTGAGCTCTTCACGGGTATGTCGCTGGGGAGGTGGTAAGTAGATTAAAAGAGGTTTTTCCATTAACTTGTTTATTAACAATTATTTATAAGTTTCTATAACATTTTTATTACTTACCACCTTCCCCTTAAAATGCCCAAAATTCGCAAAAACAGCCGGAGGTAGTAAGTAGTAAAAAAAGAGCCTCCCGCCTTAATTTATTTATTAATAGCTTGTTACGCATTTTTGTAGCATTATTGTTACTTACCACCTCCCTGCAAAACATGCATCAGACCTTAAGAAGCCGGCTTGGCCAACGACTTCCTACCGCCAGGGAAGGTTTGGGCAGGTGTTCATCTGGGTAAGTGTTCGCTGGAATCGGTGTTTCTTTGGGTAGGCGTTCGTTGGGACAGGTGTTCGTTTGATCAACGGCTTGGCCGACGGCCTTAAACGACAAAACCCCTGACCGTTTCGGGTCAGGGGTTCGTTTAAGGGCGGCGGCTACCTACTTTTAGACTGCAGCTTTTCGCTGCAGTCTTCTCCTCCTCACCGCTCGGCAGAGTGAGATCTCTCCTTTGCGCTCGCTTGTTCGTCGGTTCCCACCCAGGTGGTCGTGTAGGTAGCTAAGCCCTCCCTACGGCCAGGGAGGGTTTGGGTGGGTGTTCGTCATTCAGGCGGCACAGCCGACGGCCTTAAACGACAAAACCCCTGACCGTTTCGGGTCAGGGGTTCGTTTAAGGGCGGCGGCTACCTACTCTCCCACCTGGTGGGGCAGTACCATCGGCACAAACGCGTTTAACTTCTCTGTTCGGAATGGGAAGAGGTGGGTCCACGTCGTTATAGCCACCATGATCTTGCTGCATTACAGGTTTCCATTCTGCGTTTCTCTCCTGTTTCCGAATGGTCACATACCTTTGTATGCTCACATTCTTCGCCAGGCTCAGCCTTGCCTGAAAGCCTCTTTTCCGGCAATCTCCATTCCAGATCGCCTCTGCAGTGCTTTCCTGCGGCTGTCTCTTTCGCCTGTCTTGCGTGTTTTATGTAAAAAGAGAGATAATTTCAGTCTTTATGCTTCTGTAGAAAAAGTTTCGGGATATTAGTACTGCTCAGCTATGACGTTACCGCCTTTACACCTGCAGCCTATCTACGTAGTAGTCTTCTACGTCCCTCTATGGAAATCTCATCTTAAGGGCAGCTTCGCGCTTAGATGCTTTCAGCGCTTATCTGTTCCGTACGTAGCTACCCGGCAATGCAACTGGCGTCACAACCGGTACACTAGAGGTACGTCCAACCCGGTCCTCTCGTACTAAGGTCAGCTCCTTTCAAATTTCCAACGCCCACAACAGATAGAGACCGAACTGTCTCACGACGTTCTGAACCCAGCTCGCGTGCCACTTTAATCGGCGAACAGCCGAACCCTTGGAACCTGCTCCAGCCCCAGGATGTGACGAGCCGACATCGAGGTGCCAAACCGCTCCGTCGATTTGAGCTCTTGGGAGCGATCAGCCTGTTATCCCCGGAGTACCTTTTATCCTTTGAGCGATGGCCCACCCATGCGGAACCACCGGATCACTTTGCCCTACTTTCGTACCTGGTCGACTTGTTTGTCTCACAGTCAAGCGCACTTCTACCAATATACTCTTTGCACGGTTACCATTCGTGCGGAGTGCACCTTGGGAAGCCTCCGTTACTCTTTTGGAGGCGACCACCCCAGTCAAACTACCCACCAAGCGGTGTCCTCTTTCCAGAGTTAGATCCCAGATAAGCAAAGGGTGGTATTTCAACGGTGACTCCACAAATACTGGCGTACCTGCTTCTCTGTCTCCCACCTATCCTACACATCACTTATCCAAAATCAGCGCTAAGCTATAGTAAAGGTTCACGGGGTCTTTTCGTCCCGTTGCGGGTAAACGGCATCTTCACCGTTACTACAATTTCACCGAGTTCATGGCTGAGACAGCGCCCAGATCGTTACACCATTCGTGCAGGTCGGAACTTACCCGACAAGGAATTTCGCTACCTTAGGACCGTTATAGTTACGGCCGCCGTTTACTGGGGCTTCAATTCAGCGCTTCGCCTTGCGGCTAACGCCCCCTCTTAACCTTCCAGCACCGGGCAGGTGTCAGGCCTTATTCTTCATCTTTCGATTTTGCAAAGCCCTATGTTTTTGTTAAACAGTCGCCTGGGCCATTTCTCTGCGCCCTATCGCTAGGGTCCCCTTTTCCCGAAGTTACGGGGTTATTTTGCCGAGTTCCTTGGCCATGATTCTCTCGAGCACCTGAGGATCCTCTCCTCGCCCACCTGTGTCGGTTTACGGTACAGGCTGTATGAAACGTAACGGGGGTCGAAGCTTTTCTCGGTAGTCTGATTACTGTAACTATCCGCGCAGCCGAAGCCTTGCGGTACTGTCGCACTTCAGCATCATCCAACTCTTAATCTGATGATTTACCTTCGTGCTTTAACCAACTATTCCGTCAGTTGGCGTACATGTCACTCCTACGTCACTCCTTCCCTATCTCATACAGGTAATGGAATATTAACCATTTCTCCATCGGGTTCTCCTCTCGGATTCCCCTTAGGCCCTGACTAACCCTGATCTGTTTAGCATTGATCAGGAACCCTTGGGCTTTCGGTGTGCGGGTTTCTATCCCGCATTGTCGTTACTTATGCCTACATCTTCTTTTCCAGTCGCTCCAGATACCCTCACAGGTTATCCTTCTACGCCTGCTGGAATGCTCCCCTACCACTTCATTGAAGTCCATGGCTTCGGCAGTGTGTTTGATGCCCGATTATTATCCACGCACAGTCGCTCGACTAGTGAGCTGTTACGCACTCTTTAAATGATTAGCTGCTTCCAAGCTAACATCCTAGCTGTCTCAGCAACCGCACCTCGTTCTTTCAACTTAACACACTTTAGGGGCCTTAGCCGTTGGTCTGGGCTCTTTCCCTTTCGCTACCGGACATTAGCACCCGGCAACTCACTCCCAAGCATCATTTACCGGCATTCGGAGTTTGTCAGGATTTGATAGGCGGTGAAGCCCTCGCATCCTATCAGTAGCTCTACCTCCGGTAAACTCTGTAGCTTGAGGCTGTCCCAAAAGACATTTCGGGGAGTACGAGCTATCTCCCAGTTTGATTAGCCTTTCACCCCTACCCTCAGCTCATCCAAATCCTTTTCAACGGATACTGGTTCGGTCCTCCATATCCTTTTACGGATACTTCAACCTGGCCAAGGGTAGATCACTAGGTTTCGCGTCTACTACTGCTAACTTCAGCGCCCTGTTCAGACTCGCTTTCGCTTCGGCTCCGTACCTGAAGTACTTAACCTCGCTAACAACAGTAACTCGTAGGCTCATTATGCAAAAGGCACGCCGTCACGGATCTTGTCTCCGCTCCGACCGCTTGTAGGCGTACGGTTTCAGGTTCTTTTTCACCCCCCTGTTCGGGGTACTTTTCACCTTTCCTTCACAGTACTGGTTCGCTATCGGTCTTCCGGTTGTATTTAGCCTTACGGGATGGTCCCCGTGGATTCAGACAGGATTCTTCGTGTCCCGCCCTACTCAGGATACCCAATATAATATGACTCTTTACGTGTACGCGACTTTCACGCCTTACTGTGTGCCTTTCCAGACAACTTCCACTTCCGTGTCATTTTATGTGTTCGGGTCCTTCAACCCCGACCTTGCCGAAACAAGACCGGTTTAGGCTCTTCTCCTTTCGATCGCCACTACTCAGAGAATCGATTTTTCTTTCTTTTCCTGCAGGTACTTAGATGTTTCAGTTCCCTGCGTCTGCCCCACCTCTAACGGTGGTACCGGGCCTTCAGCCCGGTGGGTTGTCCCATTCGGAGTCCGCCGGATCATCTCATGTTTGCTAATCCCCGGCGATTTTCGCAGCTTACCACGTCCTTCTTCGCTCCCGGAAGCCAAGGCATCCCCCATACGCCCTTCGTAACTTTTTCTCGTTCCGAATCTCTCGCTGTCACTGACCTCCCGGTCAGCAACCCTTGATCTTCTCAAATTGTAGTCCCTAATTTTAACGGTCCTTAGACCTAATTATTACAGACTATCTTCATTTTTTTTAACCTCTATTATCTCTCTTTAATACGTCAATGAACGAATATATTTCAAATACTATGAAATCAATAAAAAAATTGGAAGAAAAGAGCAGAACACGTAACGAAACTTGCTCCAAAAAGGAGGTGTTCCAGCCACACCTTCCGGTACGGCTACCTTGTTACGACTTAGCCCCAGTTACTTGTTTTGCCCTAGGTCGCTCCTTGCGGTCACGAACTTCAGGCACCCCAAGCTTCCATGGCTTGACGGGCGGTGTGTACAAGGCCCGGGAACGTATTCACCGCGCCATGGCTGATGCGCGATTACTAGCGAATCCAACTTCATGGAGTCGAGTTGCAGACTCCAATCCGAACTGAGAAGGGTTTTTGAGATTGGCGCTCCGTCGCCGGATGGCTGCCCTCTGTACCCCCCATTGTAACACGTGTGTCGCCCCGGACATAAGGGCCGTGCTGATTTGACGTCATCCCCCCCTTCCTCTCACCTTACGGTGGCAGTCTCATTAGAGTCCCCAGCTCTACCTGATGGTAACTAATGACAAGGGTTGCGCTCGTTATGGCACTTAAGCCGACACCTCACGGCACGAGCTGACGACAACCATGCAGCACCTCGATACATGTCCCTAAGGTCTGAACAATCTCTTGTCCATTCATGCACCGTTCGAGCCCGGGTAAGGTTCCTCGCGTATCATCGAATTAAACCACATGTTCCTCCGCTTGTGCGGGCCCCCGTCAATTCCTTTGAGTTTCAACCTTGCGGTCGTACTCCCCAGGTGGATAACTTATCGCTTTCGCTTGGCCACCGACTGTGTATCGCCGACAGCGAGTTATCATCGTTTACAGTGTGGACTACCAGGGTATCTAATCCTGTTTGATCCCCACACTTTCGTGCCTCAGCGTCAATCTTGGCTTTGTGAGCTGCCTTCGCAATCGATATTCTGTGTGATCTCTAAGCATTTCACCGCTACACCACACATTCCACCCACAGCAACCAAATCCTAGCTCCCCAGTATCAACGGCACTGTTACAGTTAAGCTGCAAAATTTCACCGCTGACTTAAAAAGCCGCCTACGCACCCTTTAAACCCAATAAATCCGGATAACGCTCGCATCCTCCGTATTACCGCGGCTGCTGGCACGGAGTTAGCCGATGCTTATTCCTACGGTACTCTCATCAGTCTACGCGTAGACCTTATTGCTCCCGTAGAAAAGCAGTTTACAACCCATAGGGCCGTCTTCCTGCACGCGGCATGGCTGGATCAGATTTCCATCCATTGTCCAATATTCCTCACTGCTGCCTCCCGTAGGAGTCTGGGCCGTGTCTCAGTCCCAGTGTGGGGGGTCTTCCTCTCAGAACCCCTAGACATCATCGCCATGGTGGGCCGTTACCCCACCATCCAGCTAATGTCACGCGAGCCAATCCTATACCACCGAAGCTTTAAATAAAATAAGATGCCTTATCTTATTGCTATGGGGCATTAGACCAAGTTTCCCTGGTTTATTCCCCTGTATAGGGCATGTTGCTCACGCGTTACGCACCCTTCCGCCGGTCGCCACCAGGTATTGCTACCCGTGCTGCCCCTCGACTTGCATGTGTTAAGCCTGCCGCTAGCGTTCATCCTGAGCCAGGATCAAACTCTTCATTGTAAATTTGTTTTTACACTCTTAGCTTGTCCCGTTACGCTCATTCTTTCCTTTTATTAGAAATTAACGTTCTGCTCTTGTACTTTTTTGTTGTACTTGTTCTTCCAATTTGTCAATGAACTTCTTTTTCTTGTACCCTCTCTTGCTGAAAGGGGCTGCAAAGATAGAGAGAAAATTGAAACTCCAAAAAATATTTACAATTTTTCTCCTTTTGAGGGTGAAAGAGGGGATTCGAACCCCCGACCTCTAGAGCCACAATCTAGCGCTCTAACCAACTGAGCTACGATCACCATAAGGGACTGCAAAAGTAAAACAAAAATCGGAATTCGCAATCAAAAGGGTACGTCTTTCCAATCATCTATCATAAATCTGAAACGGTACCTGTAAGAAATTCCCTCAATTGTCATGGGCAATTCCACGGACACATTCTGGCCAATATTCCCTTTTCTGTGATAAAACAGATAATTGATGCGCCAAAGTGTGAAATTGTCCGGATCGTAAAAAATGTTGGAGGCCGGAAGCAGAAAATCTTCAAGGGACCCATCCGGGGGTATGGCAGTGACTTTTTGAACAGAATCCCTGGCAGAAAAATCGATCCCGTCGTGAATTACTCTCAATGTATCCAGATACTGATTGATATAAGAAGCCCTTTCCCAGTCAATGGTCAATGTGTCAGCAGACAGATTTTCAAGAAAAAAACCAAAACGGGTATTGGTCAGTTTCCAGGTGATTCTGACAGACGGATCTTCATAAATATATTGTGTGGTTCCGTCCGGTTGTCCCGCCGTAGAAAACATCATATCCCTGGTCGGGGACAACGGAACACTTTCCACGTCCTGTAACCTGATGGTATAGATGCCAATACGAGGTCCACCGCACCCCGTCATAAAAAACAGGCAGCAAACATACAATGCTATGTGTCCCCCTTTGGTCATCACTTTATTTTTAATGTACAAATATAGTTAAAAGCGACATATTCAGCGGATACGCC
>Ga0209722_1003722_pt1 | contig 10460 bp, 9 predicted proteins | sample BioC12SIPDNA_2_FD_185745 | JGI IMG/M metagenome (GOLD analysis project Ga0209722, IMG submission 185745) | Anaerobic biogas reactor microbial communites from Washington, USA - Biogas_R1_A C12 SIP DNA (SPAdes) (version 2) | ecosystem: Engineered > Bioreactor > Anaerobic > Unclassified | place... | reverse complement strand
CATCATCGCCGAGCACCTTAAGTAGGATCCATCGGCGTCTCTCTGGGTGATCTATGGGCCTAACGGATGGCAGAAACAGTCTGCCGCGTGGCACTGCTCTGTGAGCAGTGCGGGGCGGGTAGGTGACCCCCATTCTCCCGCCAAGCCCGCAACGGGAGCCGGGGCTCGGCCCGATAATCGGAATCGGGGTGGGGCCGTATCTCCACATCTTCCGCGATTCTCTTGCGTACACACTTTAACCTCGCCGTCAATCACGAGGGTCGGCCCGTCAATTGGGTCTTGTCCCGTGGATCTCCAAGATTCGAGTTGCCTGGCCTATGAATCTGGTGTAAACTTATCGTGGATCTGAACCTCGGGTAGTCCGAGTAGTAGGATCCACCAGGGCCCGTCAGGGCCCCATTTTTTTGCGCTTGCTCAGAGCCTCACCACCCCTTGTGGGTCTTTGCTACATGCATGTTTGCAGAGCACCGGATCAAGCCTTTGGAAGTAAGCGCTCCCTCCGTGCTTCTTCATGTAGCCGCATGGCTGGATGCTTTGCTTGAGCAAGTACGCTGCACAGTCGGCGACCTGAATCAGGTAGGAATCGCGGGAGTCTCGAAGGACCGGGTCCTCAATGATCACCTTGATCGGCTCGTCTTTGTAGACAAACGAACCACGTGCCTGCCTCACCTTCAGCTTGTTGCTGAGACGCATCTCGTTGAGATAGCGACGCAACTTGCCTCCGTCCGTATGGTCGGGGAAGACCATGCCGCGTTCGTCCGCGTTCTTTGGCCCCGGGAAGTTCTGGTACCGAATCGTATTCTCAAACCGCTGAAACAACGTGTACCAGGACCAGCGGAACACCTCTTCCTTGCCGGGTACTCTTCCATGCTTGTCTACGACAACATTGATCAGACTGATATCCGAAAGCCCTGCAATCGTGTCAGCGAAGTGGCGAATGACCGCCAGTCGCTCGTGCTTCCTGAGCCGTTGGAGCGATGTAGCCGTCCTGGACGGCTTGCTGATCATATCTGCCGCATGGAGCTCATCGTCAAGATAGACCTTGTACCTGGACTTGAGCCAATATCGAAAGCGGAGTAAGTGTGCCATCGTATCGCGCCAGCGAAGCTCATGGACAACCATACCCGCCAAACAGAAGTATCGAGAAGGTGACCCATCGACTCCACAATCGCCGCTTTCATCAACATACATCAAGTACATGTGCGTCTCCTGCAACGACCTGGCTGGACACAAAAAGGGAGTGGGGGTGCAGCCGCTTCCCCATCGGCACGCCGACGATTCTACCATATCCGGAGCATCGATGGCACCCGCCGCCGGTGTGCATTGACGAGTTGCGAGCGACGGCAGCCTTGACGGCCATCTGCGTCCATCTGCGTGATCTGTGGGCACAAAACCAATGGCGAGAAGCGTCCGCCGTGTGCCACTGCTCTGTGAGCAGTGCGGGACGGGTGAATGCACACGTACCTCGCACACCCACTGTGGCGTGTGTGTCTACGACCTGATGTCGTGAAAGGCTTGCTCAATCTCGGGCGGAAAAGACCTGTCCTGGCTTTGCTCCCGCGGATCGAACGGCGGAAGCGTGTACTCGGAATCACGCTCCACCGCGCGCAGGTACGCTCGCTTCGTCACCCTCTGGTCACGGATCCAATACCTGGGCCAGCCGCGCCGGAGTCGGCCCTGCTCATTCCATTCCCGCTCGATACCGTGGCGCAGGTTCTGATGCCAGCGGCACTCATGCGAAAGGCGCTGGTTCTCATAGAACCACCACGCGTAGCCATCATGGTTCCCTTCACGCAAGAAGTATACCTCGCTGACATAGACCGTGCCGTCCTCGCGCACCTGCCGCCAGATGTCGAAGCCCGTACCATGGGTCATCGTGTAGGTGCCGATCAGACGGCCATCCGGCTCCCACTGCTTGGCCGTGCCGTGCGGGAGGTTCTTCCAGAACGGTTCAGCCGACAGCAGTTGGCCATTGTCGTACCACCACAGCTTCTGGCCGTGGAAGTGCCCCTCCTGGTCAAGCGGATCCTCCGCGATCAGGCGATCCTGATCGTCGTACGAGCGTATGCCCACAACAAGGCCATCCACCATACATTCCGCCTGGCGCAGGCATACACAGTCGTTCTCCTCTCGATAAGGACGCACGGTGCGCTCAAGCACCTCCGCAGGAAGCGACGATTCGCGATGAGATTTCATGCCTCCTCCGCAGACTGACGGATCAGGCTCCCAAACCAGGGGACTATCCGCACATCCTACCGATTGCCCCAATGGAGAGCCAACGATCTCGACAATCGAAACCCATCTGCGTCCATCTGCGTGATCTGTGGGCAGAAAACCAATGGCGAGACGCGTCTGCTCGCCGGTCGCCACGGGGGGCGACCGCTACCGCGGTAGGCCGTGGCCGGGGGGCGACCGTTACGGTGCGCCCATCGCCGGTTAGCGCGGCAAACCCTGGCGGCGGCGTTCGAGGAATCTGACCAGTTCCTTGGTGTTCTCGCGAGCCATGTCACGGACACCGTGCTGCAAGGGCGACTCGCTGACGCCCTCCACGAAGACCAGACCCACCACCGCGTCGCTCTCGACATCCCTCAGCGTCACCATCCAGTCGAGCCTGCCTTCGCCCCCGATGAGGCCGCGTTCCTTGAAGAAGCGGCACAGCACATCAAACCGCAGCACTCTGCCGCCACCGGGAAACGCCCGGACCGCCTCTTCATCACCCAATTGCTCGATGATCGCCGCCCGCACCTTGGCCAGCACTTCGCCCGTACAGATCGGCGGTACGTCCGTGGTCACCTCACCCAACCGCAGCGACCGGTAGGCCGCCAGATCTCCCGGCACCGCACCACGAATCAACGTCGGGTCCGCCTCGGCACCGCGAACCACCTTGTACGCCGCCCCCGCCGCCGACGTGGCCATCGACACCGGGTTGCATCCCGTCGCGACCAGCATCAGCCAGCAGCCGACCCACACCTTGACCGTCAAGCGCATCATTGTGTTGACTCCCGTTCCGTCCTGAACCTGTCCACAGATCAGGGATACACACATCGCCCTCAATGCCGATTCAAGCCCTCAGACCACAAGCCCCTAGCACAATCACTTAGGCGCCTCGACGTGCCCCGAGCGCAGGCGTTCGAGCATCTCAACGAGCCCGGAGCGCAAGCGACGGGAGGGCCGTCGATAACCAGCCCCGCGCCGGTGCTCTCGGGACGCACCGAGACGGTCGCTGACGCTCCCCCTCTCCGCGCCAGCGTTTGGGGCTCGTGATCAAATCCACACGCCCCACGCATATCCCGCATTGACCCTCGGGGCACGTCAGGGCGACGATACCTCCTCACTGGTAAGACGCTGAAACCGCCGCGCGATCGCCTCCGCCAACCCAGTAGCGTATACCACTTCATCCGCCTTCAAGAACAAACCGGGCGGATCCTTGCGCCCCAGAAAGTGACTCACCAACCACACCTGCTCGGACAGTTCTGCCAGTGCATCGCCGCTGCTCGGCAGCTCATCTCCTTCTTTCGTCTCCAGATCAGCCCGCAACCGCGACAGCCACGCCTCGGCCGCTTCCGGAACCTCACTCAATCGCACCATCTCGCCCGGCTCGATACGCCCCCCCACTACAAAGAACGGCATCACCCGCACCCGGCCGGGCCCACGCTGCACCACCAGATAGTTGAACCTCTCCATCGGCCCGGTCAGTCGAAACGACCGATGCTCCACACCACGCAAACGCTCCAATCGCTGCTTCAATGCCGCCGCCTGCTCAAACGCCTGCCGCCCCGCCGCCGTACGCATCCGCGAATCAAGATCCGACCAGACCGAGTCCCGCTGCCCCAAGGCAAACGCCACCGCCCGCTCAACCTCCGCCCGGTATGCCGACATGGGCATCGAACCATCACACGGTGCCGCACAACGCCCCATGTCGAAATACGCACAACGCTGCCCCGCTGGAGCCTGCTCCAGAATATGCCCGTACCGGCACAGATCAAAACCGTCTTCCAGAAGCTGCACAAACCGCTGAGCGTCGCCCATCGTCGGGAACGGGCCAAGATCCACGCCCGGCCGCCCGCGCAGCACCTTGCCCACCGAAAACCGCGGGATGGCCGCCCCGGCGTCGACATGCACGAACCACGACGCCGCGAAGCCCAGTTGTTCCAGGTACGTCCGCGGCATGAGCTGCCGTGCGACCCGCCAGAATCGGTAATACAGCTCGAATTGCGAGTGCGCCGGCTGCCACCAGATTTTCCGCACCACCGCCGCCAGATTCGCCCGCCGCGACACCGCCCCAGCCGACGCGTCACCCTCGGCCGTCGCCGGCCCCGCCAGCCGGGTCCGCAACGCACGCCGCAGATCACCCGCCGCCGACAGCAGCACCGTCCGATCCCGCTCATCCGTCAGCAGGTAAACCCCGCCGCCGGAGGGAAGCCGTCGAAGCACATCGCCTTGCCCCGGTGCCGTCTCAACAACAGACTCTACACAGCCGCCATCCGCCGTCTCGGAAACCGGCGAATACGGAATGACTTGTTCAAACACCTCGTCCGGTCGCACCGCCGCACCTCTTCCGATCACACGAACGGTAGTGTAGGCGAAAACACCGTCACGCGGGAATCGTCTCGCACGGGCGTAACTCGCCTGCCGCGTGCGCGAGGATAGTCACGTCAAGGAAGGCGACATTCGCTGATCTCTAAGCCCCCACCGCTCATCCCGCCAACCTCAATCGCTTGCCACCCGAACGCGATGCTTATATCGTGAACCCTGACCCGGCGTCCGTCGACGCGTCGTCGGCTGTGCCCGGAACATGATTCTGGTCCGCTACCGTCAGCCCGAGGTAACCGTCTGATGGCTACTCCGCAACCCACAAACGCACAAGCCCAACCCACCAAGCCCCAATCCATCTGGGACAATGACTTGCCGGCCGGGGACTGCCCCCCCCTGCCGCGCTGGCCCCTCAGTACAGCCATCGTGCTCTATGCGATCTGGATGATCTTCCTGTTCTCCATGCTCATCGTGCGACTCACCTACTAGGCCGCACAGGATGCGAGCGAAGATGGACAATCCACGAGCGTACTTTGAAAGCCAGCTTGCCGCTTCGCGGTCAAAACGCTCGACCGGTGCGCGGACGGCCCCCATCCCACAGGCGACCCGCCCCTCACCCCCAGTCACGGCCAAGCGAGACCCATGACCGAACACCAGACTCCCGCCCCTGATCCCGCCGTCATGGCCTCCAACCTGGCCGCTCTGCACAACCATCACCCAGCACTCGCGGCGGCCATCGAGTCAGCACCCGCCCCGGCCGCCGTTCCCACCCTCACCCGCGACGGCCAACTCAGCTTCCAGCTTGCCCAGCCCGACGGACGCCCAACTTGGCTCGGCCGGACCTCCATACCCGGCGTCCGGGCTCGGGCCCTCATCGAGCAGCTCGATCTCGGGCCCGGCAATGTCATGCTGCCAGGCATCGGCCAAGGCGCTGAGGTGGACCTCCTCCTGGCCCGCCTGCCCGGCCATCGAGCCGTCTTCATCTGGGAGCCCGAACCCGCTACCCTCGGACTCATCCTGCGTCTCTATGACTGGAGCAGACAGATCGCCCACGGTCGCCTCGTCTTCATCGCCTGCCAGCTCGACGAACTGACCGAGACGCTCGTGAACTGGCTGGCGGAGCACCCCGGCCATCTCTGCCCTGAGCGACTGATGGTATGGCCCTGGTCCACGCCGCCCGAACTGGCGGCCATCCGCTCCGCCGTCCAAAACGCCTACACTGATACCGACTACCGACGTACCACGCGATTGGCCGAACTGCGTGCTCGGCTTACCGACAAGCCCCCTGCCTCAGCACCACCGCTCGTCGCCGTCCTCGCTCCCAAACCCACAGAAGAGGCCCACCTGCTGGCTGCGGGTCTTGCCGACGCCGCGAAGACCCTCGGGTGGCAATCGGTCACCGCCACCGTCACCGGCCCCGGCGACGTCCACCCCCTGGCCCAAGCCAACAAACTCGCGACGGCCGGGCAGCGACCCACCTTCGCAGTCCTGGCAGACTATGCCCGCCAGGGAGCCCGCTGCCTGCTACCCGACGAAGTCCCCGCCGTCTCATGGCTTGGCATCAGCGCCGCCCCAACCATGACGCCCACTGGCGAATCCGACATGCTGGCCGTGACGCATACCCGTCAGCAACCGTGGGCTGCAACGATTGCCGCCAGCACGCCACGTCCTCTCGTCCTCCCGCTGCCGTGCCTGACTCACAGTGCTGGAGACCCAATCCCGCAAGCTGATCGTGAGGACACGGTCCTGATCCTCGCGGACCTCCACCCCGCGCACGCCTCGACCCTCGGCTTTCGGCTCGCCAGTCATCAGCGATTGTGGGACGCCGCCCTGCGACTGCTGGAAGAAGTGGTCGACGGGTTCACGGACGACCAAGCGGTCCGCCTCCTGAGCCGAGCCGAGGCCCAGACCGGCGTCCGACTGGATGACCAGAATATCAGGCAGGCCATGCTGTCTGGACTATGCCATCCTGCCGCGACAGGGCTGCTATGGCGGAAAACGGCGCAACACCTTACCGCCAATAAGGTTCCGGTTGACATTCGCGGGACGGGATGGGCCCTGCGGCCGCCGCTATCCCCGCCACAACCGTGCCCTTCGCTGAGCGAGCGAGCGAGCCTGCTGGCGAGAGCTCGGCTTTTCATCTACGCCGACCCGACTGGCAGGATTTGGCCCGAGGTCCTGCTCGCTGCGGCAGCTGGCGCGGTCGTGGTCGCGCGAGCCCACCCCGGCGACGACGCACCAGGCGGCTTGGCAACACTGCTAGCCCCCGGCCGAGAACTCGTCACTTTCCGCGGAATGAACGAGCTGGTGACCGTGGTCCGCCGTTTACTCGCCAATCCGGGCCAATGCCAGAAGCTGGTCGGCCACGCGCGGACACGGGTACTGGCGGAGCACCTGCCCCTTCACCGTCTCAAAGCCCTCATCACTGCCTCAAGTTCTGTTTTTTCCGCTGTGCCCAGGCTGCCGTAACCTCCCAAAACTCGGGGAGTTCAGATAAATTGATGGTCCGGTAAAGTTTTGCGCGGTCACCGACCGATAACAGCGCCATGATTGGCTCTGCGACTGCGGTCCCGAGTGCCATGGACGCTCGTGGATAATCCATGAACGCTGTTAGAAGGTTGTACATATCATGAGAACCATCGCCATCGCCAATCAAAAGGGCGGGTGCGGCAAGACCACGGTCAGTATTAACCTTGCCGCCTGCCTGGCGCGGGAGGGTCGGCGAACACTACTGGTAGACATGGACCCCCAGGGACACTGCGCCCTCGGGTTGGCTGTGCCGGAGGATCAGATCGAACTCAGCATCGCTGAGGTACTCCGTTCGGCTTCGCTCAACGGCCAGGCCGCGCCTGCCGAGCGGGTCGACCTGGTTCGTAGTATCTGGCAGATCACCGCCAATTTTGACCTAACCCCCGCCACCACCTCGCTGGCCGCCTTCGAGATGGAATTCGGCGGCCGCCCGGATGCCGAGGATTTCCTGGCTGAGGTGCTTTCATCGGTCAACGATAAGTACGATTTCGCACTGATCGATTGCCCCCCGCACATCGGCCTGCTGACGCTGAATGCGCTCGCGGCGGCCAGTGAGGTCATCATCCCGGTGGATACGGGGTACTTCTCGCTCCAGGGGCTCGCCAAGCAGATCGAGACGGTCGAGGCCGTCCGATCGCGGCGAGAGCAGGCTCTGGAAGTCCGCGTCCTCGCCAACTTGTACGATGTCCGTACCAAGCTGGGCCGCGAGATCCTCAACGAACTGAAACGCAAGTTCGGATCGTTGATGTGCTCGACCTTCATCAACTTCAACACCAAGCTTCGCGAGGGGGCCAGCTTCGGGCAGCCGATCACTGAGTACGACCCAGGCAGCATGGGATTCCGAGATTTCGTCCGGCTGGCTCGCGAGCTGATCGCGGCAGGCGGTCCTGACATGATCCCGACCGCCCTGCTTCGCCAGGCGAACAGCCTTGCGGATCGAGCGGATAAGCTGCTGGCAACCACGCGGCCGTTGTTCGGCAAGAACGGCGTCGTCCGCAACGACCAACCGTCGACGCCCGAGCAAATCCAGCAGAAGATCGAACGCATCTACGGCGCCCAACTCACCAACGAGGGCGTGCTCTTCGTCGCTCAAGCACCGGGAGCTCAGGCCGTTCACTTGGCCGGCGACTTCAACAACTGGTCCGCCGACGCGACTCCCATGGTCTCAGAGAAACGCGACGCAACCTTCCAGGCATTGCTCCCGCTCGCGCCGGGCAGGTATCGTTACCGCTACGTGGTCGACGGGCAGTGGCTGAACGACCCGCACAACAGCTACGTCGAGGCTAACCCCTTCGGCGAGTTGAACTCAGTCGTTGAGGTTTCCTGACAGGACGGGCGGCGACCAGAACTCGCCATCCTGCGACCCGCCGGTCTCGGCGTGCTATCCCAGGATGGCAACCTGCGGAACCGCCCAGGCCGGCGAAAGAAGTGCCCCCACCGTGACCCGTCACAATCGTGCCGCGAGCTCGCGCGGCGCGGCTCTCCCTGCTCATTACCTGTACAGAAAACGGCTTGCTGTCCTACCATCGGTGTCCGGAGTGCGGTATGCTCTCCCCGGGCATCCAAGGCCTCGCCGCAGCCGTGCCCCGCAGATTGGGTATGGCAGCGCTGCCTCGCAGCGGCGATGGAGGCTGAGCCGCCGGTCGCCACCGCCTGCCCACCCCGCCACGGCGGGCAGGCTTCGGCGGAGGGGGCGGCCGCTACCAGGCAGCAGGCATCGGAGCCGCCGGTCGCCACGGCGGGCGACCGCTACTTGTTCCGCGTTTGTCATCCGAGGGACGGGATCATGAAGAAGGTCCATCTGGCCTACGGCAAGACAGGGCTCGATGTGAAGGTACCGGCCGACGCGGTCGTTATCCAGCCAAAGTATGTGCCCGGCCTGCCTGACGAGCAGGCTGCGCTCATTGACGCTCTACGCAAGCCCATCGCGTCCTTGCCGTTGGGTAAGCTCGTGCAGGCGGGACAACGCGTGGCGGTGGTGCACACGGACATCACCCGGGCAACGCCCAACGAACGCATTCTGCCGCCCTTGCTGGCCGAGCTGGAGGCCGGAGGCATCCGCCGGGAAGACATCATTCTGCTCAACGCGTTGGGCACCCACCGGCCGCAAACCGACGCGGAGCTGAAGGCCATGCTCGGCGAGAAGATCGCGGCCAATTACCGCTGCCTGCAACACGACGGCCACAACGATAGCTCACTGGTACACGTGGGCCGGACGCGGTTTGGGCACGACGTACGCGTCAACCGGCACTTCATGGAAGCGGACGTGCGCATCCTCACCGGGTTCATCGAGCCGCACTTCTTTGCCGGCTTCAGTGGCGGTCCCAAGGGCGTGCTGCCGAGCATCGCCGGTGCCGAGAGCGTTCTCGACAACCACGGGGCGAAAATGATCGGGCATCCGCAGGCCACCTGGGGCATCACCCGCGGCAACCCAATCTGGGAGGAGATGCTCGAAGCTGCGAGCATGACGCGGCCGACCTTCCTGCTCAACGTCACCATGAACCGCGACAAGCGGATCACCGGGGTGTTCGCCGGCAGCATGCCCGAGGCCCACGCGGCCGGCTGCGCGTTCGTGAAATCCGCCGCCATGGTTCCGGTCCGCGAACCATTCGACGTGGTGATCACCAGCAACTCCGGCTACCCGCTGGATTTGAACCTGTACCAATCGGTCAAGGGCATGTCCGCCGCGGCTCAGGTGGTGCGTCAAGGTGGGAGTATCATCATCGCTTCGCAGTGCTGGGATGGCGTACCGGAGTTCGGCGAATTTGGGCGGCTGCTGCGATCGGCGACCGGACCGGCCGAGATCCTCGCCCGCATCGAGTCCCCGGGCTTCGGATGCATGGATCAATGGCAGGTCCAGACGCAGGCTCGCATCCAGCAGAAAGCAACGATCTACGTCCACGCCGACGGTCTGACCGAGGAGCAGATCCGCGAATGCACGCTGGAGCCTTGTCCGCGAATCGAGGAGACGCTCAACAACCTACTGGCCCGCGGCGAAGGCCGGCGACAAACCGTTTGCGTCCTACCCGAGGGCCCACTGACCATTCCCTACGTGGAATAAGGAGGGATCAAACAAAAATAGTGTCAGGATGATTTCTCCGAGATGGTGAGCGTGATTTCGCAGAAACTGAAACCCCCCACCCCCGGGGCCACGCCGCCCCTCGCGGAATCAAATTTCCTATCAGTTTTCCTATCAGTCAGTCACCTATGGTACCGGTTGCCCGCGAGCGGGCTGCTTTGCGCGATGTGAGACACAGTCCAGAAATCCGTGGAGGTAGTGTCAAGTCCTGTGTAAATTGCCTCGGGGCATCCTGCCGGTCCAATTCGTTACGCCACTTTCGATTTCTTCTTTGAGGATGAAGAGGGTAGCGGCACCGTCGGGCACAGGTGTGCCGACC
>Ga0209722_1003713_pt1 | contig 10489 bp, 9 predicted proteins | sample BioC12SIPDNA_2_FD_185745 | JGI IMG/M metagenome (GOLD analysis project Ga0209722, IMG submission 185745) | Anaerobic biogas reactor microbial communites from Washington, USA - Biogas_R1_A C12 SIP DNA (SPAdes) (version 2) | ecosystem: Engineered > Bioreactor > Anaerobic > Unclassified | place... | reverse complement strand
TTGACCCCGACCGCTGCCTGGATTGTGGCTTGTGCGTAGATCGCTGCCCGGCAGGAGCGATCCATGCCGAGCACGACCTGCCCGCGGAATGGTGGCTCTACACGCTCATCAACGCCGCCTTTTTCCGGCTCAGAACTCCGGCCCATCGGCCGCCATGAACAAGAATCCGCCCGGTTCGGCTGAACATCTAAATGGCAGTGCGGGTACAGGCGGACGGCAGTTTGACAGAGGAGACAATGCCCATGATCAAAACCATTCACCTGTTCTGGTCCCGATGGCTCACCGGCCAAGTGATGCAGGCCAACTCCGTCACCGGGGAGAGCTACACGCTGGGTATCTATCGGCTCGATCCCGACACCGACAAGGTTGAGCCGATCATGCTGGTCGATGGCCGGGAACTCTACGATATACGTGTTCTGGTGGATTCAGCCCTCAGCCTGATCGAACACATGCTCGACGGCGGATCGCACACCGCCTGGTGCGATCGGCGGGGCTACGTTTGGCCACAGACTCCCAGCAGCCCGCCCCGGTCCGCCGCCGAGATCGTGGCCGAAGCCTTGCAGCCCTCTGGTCAAGAAAGCTGAGGTGCCCGCCGTCTCCGGAGTTATTAGATTGGTTGTACATCCTATAGGAGTAATTAATACGCTTTACTCGCTTCGACGCCAGCAGGGACCTCCGGTGGGCAGAGCCTCCCCCGATTCCAGCCAGGCGAGGATTCGCGACGGGTCAGAGAGCACAGTCTGCTTCTCCTCAAGGCGGCGCAGCTCTTCCGGCGTGAGCGTGCGGCAAACGACAGCCGTATTAGAATCAGCGTCGCTGCACTTAATCAAGAGAAGTGAACCTAGTTGAATGCACGCGCACTTCGTTTCTTTCAATGCCGCGATCAGGGCCGCGGCAGCTTCCGCCTGGCACTTATTCACGTCAGCCTGCGGTTTCTCACACGCGCCATGAAGGGCGCGCTTGCCAGCTTCCAGCGTGTCACGAACCTCAGGGTGCGTAGCCAACTCTTTCGTTTTGAAAAACAGCTTCTTCCACCAGGAGCCCGACTCCTCCGGAAGCTCTTCCGACGGGAGCAAGTCCAACGTACCTGCGAACCTCCGCAGCGCCTCGACTAGCCGCGCCAGCCGATCGGAGTCAGGAAGCGGGTCACCAACATAAAGGCGCGACGGAACGAATCGTACGAGTTCTGCCTCCGCGAGATTAACACCGCAACTAGTGGCCCAGAGAAACGCATGAAGCTCTGACCGTGCGCCGACAAGTTCCTGCTCTGTCGCGACCACTCTGCCAGTCGCATCTTTGACTTGGGCCGACAGCCCATCGATCGCCTCCCGCACATGGCCCAGGTCTTCCCGAACCCTTGGCTCGAACGCCGATTGGAAGCCGTCCACAACAGACTGCGCGATTTCCCGAGCCTCCTCCATCCGACGCCGCGTCCGGCTCCCACGACGCGGCAGCATCATGAACAGTTCTTCGAGTTCTGGGGACCAAGATCGTTCACGGCGATGGGCCCACCGCTTCATCGTTCGATGCAGTAACTCGGCAGTGAAATCGTCATCTGCATCCGAAGCAAGTATCGCAAGGAGCATCAGAAGGACATCATCATCGCGTTCCATCATGTTGGCTTACCTCCTGGACGTGCTTGCTAGGCTTCAGCGTCCCAATCAATCTTCTCGGCGTATCTCACAAATGCCCGTTTCGTGACCTCTGCCCAGCTATGCCTAGACCTGAAGCATGGATCGACAAAACCAAGCGACTTTGTCAGGTAATCGGTGCCGGAGCGGAACAAACGCGGCTCCTCAACTGCAAACGCCTCAACAGCGTGCCGTGCACGCTTGTAGGCACATTCGATGTCGAGGATGGATCGATACAGCAATGCGTCCAAATCGGCGAGTAGGTGAGTTTGCCAGAATTCGTCCACCGGCAAGTTGGGGAAAAGACGCTCAGTCAATGCGCGGAGAGCTTGCGGCGTGATGGCGGGATGCTCCAGCCTATCCCGCCTCAGCAAGCGTGTGACTCGCTCCACAATTGCGGAAACGCCGTCAGCAGATCGGGCGGCCATGCGATCAGCCAAGAGGGGAGCGTTGGCCAGCAAGTCTGCGAGTTCGATGTCATGCCAGATTGGAATAATGTGGCTTGCTCCATCAGTCTCTTGTGCGAACAGTGCACCTAGCTCTTTTTGTGGCCAAGGACGCGAGAAGAAGGCCCTGCTCAATACCACGATTCCGAAACGAGATCGCGTGAGTCCCTCTGAGATCGAGCCGGAAACACTATGACCAAGGTCGATTTCCCAGCGGTCCAGCCATACGCTGATGCCCCGTGCGCGAAGCGCCTCCGCCAGCGGAAGAACGAATCCCTCCTTATCAACGCTCGCATGACAGATAAAGACATCCCACCGCTTGAGTGGCCCGTATTCGAGTGCGGGTTCTCTAGTCGCAAGCGACCTGTCCGAGTTGCCTCGCTCCACTGGTCACACTCCTGCCCAAGAAGGGTCTGCCGAGTATCCTGCGCCAGCTTGCGACATCATACGCCCTGACGTGTTCGGGAGCAAGGAAGGCAGAAGCGCGGGTACGGGGCGAGACGCTGCCGAGAGGCCCGAAACCGTTGCCATTACTCACGGTGAACCGAGAGTCCGGCAACATAATCGGGTCGATCCACGGGGTGACCTACACGCGGCTGTACGACGCGGAATCGTTCTAGATGGCGATCCAGGTCGAGCGAGCCTCACCCTCACGAGCTTGGCTGGGCCATGGACGAAGCGATGACCACGTTACATATCGCCTCCAACCACGCATAACCCTGACGAGAGCCGCAGTTCCTCGATGCACGCAGCCGGACATGCCACATGAGAGACCGGTGGTGCCAACAAGAGAGGTTTGTTTTCGAGGTTGCGTCAATCGACACGCAAGAAAGGATGGATTGCCATGCAGAATCTGACTCGCGCGAGTGAGGAACTGTTTCGCCGAAGCCCGGACGAACGCTTCGGCTCCCTGACCGAGCTCTGGCAGTTTTGCCAGAACGAGAAGCAACACGCGGCCGAGCACTGGCCGGCCCCACAGAGCGTGCGGCCCAACTGCCAGCCGGGGACGGTAGTTCTGGGCTTCGACATGGACCGGGAGTTCTACTTGAACGACTGGTCGTTCTCCCAGCTCTGCCGGCTGGCCGGGGTGAGCAAGGACACGCTCAACCGGCTGTCGCCGGAGACCGCCAGCCGGGCCTTGCAGGAGACCATGCCCACGGAGCGACCGGAGGGGCCATTCAACCAGCACGATGGTTGGCGTGAGATCATCGAATTCGGCCGCACCCCCGAAGGCCGCTGGTATCCCACGAGGGTCCGCAGCGGCAGCGCGGTGGTTGTCGACGGCAGGCGTTCTGTGTACGACCCGATCGAGACGCGCATCGTGATCGATTTCAGCGTTTCTGTTCCGGACGACTTCTTCGCTGCTCCGGCCGCACCGGCGGAGTAGAGTCGCGCTACCCCATCCGTTTGAACGAGAAGCCCACAGGGTCGGCGAGGTCGGGCGGAAGCCGGCCTTGACGGCTGTGGCGCTTTCCTGAAGACTGCGGCTTCGCTCCAGCCGAAAGGATGAACCATGCATCATCGGTATAGGCTCTGTGTTGCGGTGCTTTGGGCGATGGTTTGGGGAGGCGCGCCCGCTGGTCTGTCGGCCGAGGGGATGCCGTGGAAGCTACCCGCGATCGCGGCTCCGCGGGTCCGGGAGCGTTGCGACCGTATTTAGTCGTCCCTGAAAAAGTCGCTTTGCGGTTTTTTCCGGTCGGCACGGGCCATCCGCGGGCTGAGGGTGGGCGGATGACTCCTGATCCTGGCCATCAGGCGGCGTAGCCGAGGGCTGAATTCGGGCTTTGGAGCAGGAGAATCTCGCTCCTCAGCCGGCGAATTAGCGCAAAAAAGAACCACCGGAGCAGTTTGCGCAGATTGGCCCCAGCGGCGGCCAGCACCGCGTTGATCGCATCGCCTCTTAATCCTGCCAGGAAGCACCGGTCCATCCGGTGGTCGCTCTTGAGGTGGCCGATCTTCGGCTCTATGGCACTACGCCTTCGCCGACGCCGTCGTTCGGATCGCGAGCAACCGTGGCTGCTTTGGCCGGCCACGTGAATCTGAGCGCTGCCGGTGTAATCATGCCCACGATACCCCTTGTCCACGTACGCATCGGTGATGGGGACGCCGGTATTCGACTCGGCCGACGTGATGGTTGCGTTCAGCGTATGTCCGTCGTAGGGATTACTGGCCATCAGTTGTGAGGCCACGATCCAATTGCTGCGGTTGGTGGTCGCCAGGGCCACTTTCTGGCCGAATTCGTAACGTTTGTGGGCTTTACCCTTGCTGATGCACTGAACCTCCGGTTCGTGCAGGCTGTAGAGCTTGTGCGAATCCTGCCGCTGTTGCTGGCGAATGCGCTCCGCACGCGACAACAGCGCAGCCAGATCTTCGTCCAGTTCACCGGCGTTACGACGAATGTCTCGAATCAGCCGACCCACGTAGGTGCGAAGCTTACGCAGTTGCCGACGCATCCGCCGATACTGCTTGGCGTGGGCGTAGCGGCCGGCCATGACCGCTGCCTTCTTGCCTACCCGAACGTACGACTGCCGCAACCAGATGCCCCGCGACTTGGCCGCCGCCACCAACTTGACCAAAGCCTTGTACAACAGCTTCGAGTCGGTCGGATAGGTCACGTTCTTCTCTTGAACGGTCGTATCCACATTGATCTGCTGGAGATCTCGCGTGGACAACTGCTTTTCACGCAACGCCAGGCTGATGGTTTCTTTGAGCAACTCTTCCAACCGCTCAGGCCCCACCCGGCCTCGCCAGCGGCTCAGGCTGCTCGGATGAAGCGGGCACTCGTGCTGCATGTGCGTGTAGCCGCAGAAGTACTGCCAATACGGGTTCTCCACCCAACGTGCCACCACCGACTCGTCCGATTGATTGAACGTGTACTTGAGGTACTGAATGCCGACCATCAGCCGAGTGGCCTTGGCCGGAGCCCCCATGTCCTGGCTGTAACTGCCCGCGAAAGCCGCGTCGAAACGTGGCCAGTCGATCTTCCGAGCCAGCTGAATCAACTCGTGGGCGGGGTTGAGAATCTGATCGAAATGGGCCTGGAATAGCTGAAAAACGTCGCAAGGCTGAGGCTTGGGTTTCATGGAATCCGTTCCCAAATTGCAAGGTTCTGGCAAGCCATCCGTGGTTTCCTTGCAAAATATACACCCCGCCAAGCGACATTGCAGCCCCAAAACATTGGGCTTTTAACATTTTTCAGGGACGACTAATTCGGCGAGCAATTTCGGAGGTGGTGTCGGCCTTTTCTCCGGCGCGAATGCACGCATTCGCGATTGCGTTATCCGGGGCAATGTGTGCATTAATGACTACGGGCTTTCCGGGGGCGGGGGTGGTATCTCGTGCGTTACGTCCAGTGCCTGTGTCACCCGCTGTACCATCACGGGCAACTCGGGCAAACGAGGCAGCGGAGTCCTGAACTGGGACGCCAGCAACGGCGACGCCGATCCCCTTTTCGCCGACGCGGACGGACCAGATGACGACCCTGACACCATCGGCGACAACAACTATCGGCTTTCCGCCGGTTCGCCTTGTATCGACTCAGGCAGCAACGCCGTCCTGCCCACCGACACCACCGATGTGGATCGCGATGATGTGACTCTGGAGTTGCTGCCCGAAGACCTTGATGGCAACCATCGTCTCTGGGACGATCCGGCCACGCCGGACAGCGGTGAAGGCACACCGCCGATCGTGGATAGGGGAGTTTATGAGTACGGCTCCATCCCGCCGGCGCCCGTGTTGCTCGCCGCCGAGTCCCTCAAACAGCATGGTTCCGTGGGATCTTTCGGCATATCCGTAACCGGATCCCAAGCCGTCGAACCGCGGTAGCGGCCGCCGCCTCCGCCGCGGCGGACAGGCTGTGGCGGCCGGCGTGTGAAACCCCATCGCCGCCCAGCCGCCGCAAAGCAACGGTGTCATCGGCGGGAGCCCGAGAACTCGTAACGGGCGGGAGGAACTCTTCTTGGGTCGATCAGCCGTTGCGAGGCGGACGCCACATGCTGATCAGGTTGCCGCCCGATCCGCGGCGCACTTCTCCCCAGTCTGCCAGGTTGAGCGCGACGCGGGCCAGGCTCGCCGTGCCGAGATGCTCCAGAACGCCGGTCAGCCGCGCCACAAATTCGTCGAGACACGGGTTGTGCCCAACCAGCATCACGCAATCATGCCCGGGCGGTAGGCGACCGAGAACATCAAGACAGGTGTCCGGGTCAGCGTCATACAGCGTGGCCTCGAGTTGGATTTCGCCTTTGTAGCCGCAGGCGTCCGCCACCTTCTCGGCGGTCTTGCGGGCTCGCCGGGCGGTGGAGCTCACGATCAAGTCGGGCACTAAGCCGGTCTCCCGCAGATGCTCGCCGACCCGTGACGCGTCCCGCTTACCTCGCCGGTTCAGCCGCCGGTCATGGTCCGGCACGCCGGTCTCCTTCCAGCTCGATTTTGCATGTCGCAGGAGCAGGAGCGTCTTCATGATCACTTCACCTCGGTACCTATCACCCAAGGTCGAGTCTGCTTGGGCTCATCAGGATAACCGATAACGTCGCTTCTGCCCGGTTCTGCGGAAGGTCAGTCTGCCTTGGATGCACTGTCGCTTCACCGCTTCGCATGCCGCGTACGAATAGGGTGACGGATTATCGCCATGTGTGGTGTGACTTGACGTGCGTGGCTTCTGCAATGCGCGGATTCCCTTAGGAGTAGGGAGTGCACAGCGGTGGGAGGCAGACCTAAGTTCATGATGGGTTTGTAAATGGGATTGCCGAGCAGCCCTCCATACATACTGTGCGGACGGCGGGCTGGTTGTCACCGGTGCTGAGATTCCGCGGCAAACATGCGGTTCACGGCCCAAAAAACCGTGGAAAAGGCTATTGAAACGCGGACAATCCGGCGATAAATGCCTCAATGGTCCCGCTCTGGCAGGCGCGTCGGAGGAGGTACACCATTTTCGTAGGCTTGGGATTCGTTGGGACGTGCGTGTCCGCTTGGCGGGCTGCCTCCTGTGATTTCCGACTGCAGTATGGGGCGCTCCATCCTGTGAGGTTTGCGTGGGTGGTGGTGCGGGAGCGATTGCAAGTGCCGATTCCGCAAGCGTTGGGCGACGTCTGCCGAGCCGAAAAATAATGCGAAATGCCCTTGACAACCCCTGGTCGCTCCGTACTATTGGGCCGGCAGGCAACTGTACTCGGGCTCTGTGCGGGTGATTGGCCGCGCTTGGCGAACGGCAGTCATAGAGGGCATGGATGGAAACCCGTGGCGAGCGACCCTGTGGCGCGGGGTTGCGTAAGTTGCAGGAAAAAATGCACATCCGGACGCCAGATAAGGCGGGAGGACGATTCATTGGCAGACGTTTCTTTTTGGCCGGTCCGGCAGGGCCCGGAGGAGGTGAGGTGACCCGGAGTTCTTGTTCGTGGACGTGGAGGCTGGCCGGAAGGCTGCCATGGTGAAGAAGTGTAAGACCCGACCCGTTGATGACAGGCGTGAAGCTCAGGCGGTGGGGTCAAGGCAAGAAACTAACGTATTCTCTTTGTACAGGGAGGACTGACATGACGCGAAGCAAATGGTGTTGGTTGGCCGTTGCGGTGGCGGGGATGCTGCTGCCGGCCGTTGCTCTGGGTGCCGCAAGTGTCGACACCAAGGGTGCGGTGACGGTCAATGCGGATGACAATGTGGGTGACGCGGGAGCGTTTGCCGCGGCGACGGCGTCGATCATCGAAGAGGCCGACCCGGCAGACATCACCGTGGGCAACATCGTCATTACCGCACCGGCCGGTTTTGAGTTTGACACCACCGCAGAGGTGACGGTCACCCCGAACCCCGGTGACCTTAACCTGGGAGCGGGTGATGGTATCGCGCTCGTCGTGACGCCGGAAGAGGACACGATCACCGTTCCGGTGACGGAGGTCAGCACGGCCGCCACGACTCTCACCTTCACGGGTATCACGCTGCGGGCTCTGGACTGCGAAGCCGCGGATGCGACCGCTACGCCAGATGTGACGGTCACCGCCCCGGGGGGTGACCTCACCGATGCTGCTCTGATTGACGTTACCATCACGGCTGGCGAACTGGCGGGCCTGATGTTCAATGCGGCGATCGCCAATCAGGTTGCATGCACGAACTTCAATGTCGCCGTTCGTTCCGTGGACGCGTGCGAGAATCCGGTCAACGTGGCCGCCGATACCGCAGTTGCGTTTGCTGTTGCGACCGGCACCGGTGAGCTGACCGCCGCCGCCGCCCAGATCGCCAACGGCGCCAGCACGACGGGCAACGTGGCTGTGAGCTACGACACGATTGAGGAAGGTGTTGTGCTTGAGGCGACAGCCGAAGGCCTGACCGCCGCCGAGTCGAGCGAGTTCAACGTGGCCGCCTCAGCCGCCGCGGCGTTGGCTGTCCAGCCGATCGCTACCCAGGCGGTTGGCTTTGAGTTTGAGGTGACTGTCCTCCTGCTGGATGCCTGCGGCGATGAGATCGTCAATGCCGGCGACCCCGTGACCGTGACCCTGGCTCGTGGCGACGGGACGGGCGCGTTGGGCGGCCAGGACGTTCGGGCGATCAATGCCGGTGCGTCCAGCGTGACCTTCACCGGTCTGACCTACGACACGGCCGAAGCCGACGTGACCATCACCGCGAATGACGGTGGGGCTTTGACGGATGCGGTATCCGATGCCTTTGACGTGATCGCGGCTTGCACGGAAGATGCCGATTGCGATGACGCCGTGTTCTGCAATGGTGCGGAGACCTGCAACCTGGACACCGGGCTTTGCGAGGATGGCGAGCTGCCGTGTGCCGCCGAGCTTTGCGTCGAGGCCGACGATGTGTGCCTGGAGTGCATCGACGCTGAGGACTGCGCCGCCCCCGAAGATCTCTGCATGGTCGCGGTGTGCGAAGACAACGTCTGCGGCGAAACCGCCAAGGATTGCGGCGACGATGTCTGCAACCCGGCCGACGGTGCCTGCGTCGAGTGTGTGGCGGCCGCCGACTGCGATGACGCGAATCTCTGCACGACCGATACCTGCGTTGACTTGGCCTGCGTCAACACGCCGGTCGACTGTGGCGACGAATTCTGCGATCCGGCCACCGGCGGATGCGTCGAGTGCTTCGAGGACGCTGAGTGCGACGACGGCCTGTTCTGCAATGGCGCCGAGTCTTGTGTTCTGGGTGCCTGCGAGGCCGGGACTCCTCCCTGCCTGATCGGTCTGTGCGACGAGGAGAACGACTGGTGCGCTCCGTGCGTGGCCGATGGGGACTGCGACGATGAGAACCTGTGCACGACCGATGCATGCGTGCTGGGCGAGTGCGTGAACACGGCCGTAGACTGCGGCGAAGAGCTCTGCGACCCGGCCGACGGCGAGTGCGTCGAGTGCCTTGAGGACGCGAACTGCGACGACGGTGTGTTCTGCAATGGTGCCGAGGTTTGTGCGGACAAGGCCTGTGCGGCCGGCACCGCTCCGTGCACAGCCGAGGAGATCTGCCTCGAGGACGAGGATGCCTGTGTCGAGTGCGTCGAGGACAGTGATTGCGACGGAGAATTCTGCGTCGACGATGTCTGTGTCGAGTGCCGCAACGCAGCGGACTGCGACGACGGCCTCTGGTGCAACGGTGCCGAGACCTGCTCGGCTGCCGGTGCCTGTGTGGCCGGTACCGCGCCGTGCGACGCCGCAGCGGGTGAGACCTGCAACGAAGAGCTCGATCAGTGCGAACTCTGCATGTTCGACATCTGGGGCTGCTACCCAGTCTGCATCCCGACGCTGACTCTGACGGTGTTCGGTCTGATGACGCTGCGGTTCGGCCGCAGGCGTCAGGCCTGAGCGACCGGTAACTAGAAGCTGAGGCCGACCCTTGGGTCGGTAGATGCGAAGAACAGGGCGGGCATCGTGCCACTCCGGCGCGATGCCCGCCTTCTTGTTGCACGGAGCCTCGTTGTGCTTGGCATGGCAGATTCGCTTGACCGCACTGGTCCGCCATGATAGGTTAGGGGTCACATTGCTTTGCTGTGTGTGAGGCTTGCCGGCCTCGCATACCGGGTCTGGCTCTGACGTGGGCGTAGCTCGCCCCAACGGCCGATGACTCGCTTCGGGAGAGGTGGCAGAGTGGCTGAATGCACCGGTTTGCTAATATGAAGCGATACTGCATTTGGCTTGCGTGTGCCGCGGTTCTGATAGCGCCAGGGCATCCCTAAGACTCCCTAAGCATCCGCAAATCGCCCGCCCGGTTGTCGCGACAACCGTTTGTACAGGTCGTTGTTCCGGGCAAAAAATCACGCTCCCAGCCGCCTGCTTTTCAGCTCCATCGGATCGGGGGGGAAGCTCATATACATCGACCAACCCGCAGCACAGGCAGGCGGGGCTGCTTGATGAGTGCCCCGCCGCCTGCGCTCCAGGCCGTCCGGTCGCCGGCTCGCCATATTTCCCGCTTAGCTCGAACCATATA
>Ga0209722_1003698_pt1 | contig 10510 bp, 2 predicted proteins | sample BioC12SIPDNA_2_FD_185745 | JGI IMG/M metagenome (GOLD analysis project Ga0209722, IMG submission 185745) | Anaerobic biogas reactor microbial communites from Washington, USA - Biogas_R1_A C12 SIP DNA (SPAdes) (version 2) | ecosystem: Engineered > Bioreactor > Anaerobic > Unclassified | place... | reverse complement strand
GTCGTTCACCGTCGTCACCGCCGCCGACATCGACCCCGTCAACGTCGACCGCGCCTGGTTCGTCGGCGACCTCGAATTCGGTGCCGAGTACCTGCGCCGCCTCGACGTCCGCTGGCTCAACATGGGTCGGCGCACCTCGCAGGGCGGCAAACGCACCATCGCCGGGCAGGAGACCACCACCGGATTGTTCCGGGTGTGTTCGTCCTGCGGGCAGCTCGACAAGAACGCCGGCCGCAACACCCGCTACGAGCACCGCAGCTGGTGCCGGCACCGCAACTCCACCGCCGAACACGTCCGGGAGATCGCCCTCGCCCGCACCCTGCGCACCCAGGGTGTGCTGCTGCACCTGCCGCGCTCGCTCGAATACGACCTGTTCGCGCACCCCAGCCTGTCCGCAGCGATCCTGCTGGGCCTGCGCCAGGTGATCGGCGGCTCCCCCGAACACCTCGACGTCGCCACCATCACCGACGCCCTCTACGCACCCAGCCAGCGAGCGCTGCTCATCCACGACACCGTCCCCGGCGGCACCGGCTACCTCGCCGAGTTCGCCGACCCGGCGAAGGTGTGGGCGGTGCTCGACGCCGCCCGCACCGTGGTGAAGAACTGCGACTGCGCCGAGCACGACCGGTTGGCCTGCCACAAGTGTCTGCTGCCGTTCGCGCCGCCGCACGAACTGGACAGGGTGTCCCGCACGACCGCGGTCCGGGTGCTCGATCAGCTGCTCGGTGTGGACGGCGACGCCGACCCCGACGTCGACGCCTGGCTCAGGGCTGTCACCGAGGAAGCACCCCGAACCCCGATCGGCAGCGAGGAGTCTCCCCTGGAAAAGGAGTTCTACGTCGCGTTCGTCGAACGCCTCCGCAGCATGGGCGCCACTGTCAAAGAGACGCCCGGAACCTATGGTCCGTCCGCGGCGATCACCCTGCCCGGCAAGATCATCCGCACCTGGAAACTCACCCCCCAGGTGCACATGGCCAATTCGAAGCCCGACTATGAGCTGAGCACTCAGGATTCGAATATCCCGCGGATCGCACTGTTTGCAGACGGCAGGAAGTACCACGCGATGCCTGGCGACCTCAACAACGTCGCCGACGATGCCACCAAACGGGCAATCCTGCGCGACAGTGGGCACTTTGTCTGGTCTTTCGGACACGAGGACCTGCAACGGTTCAAGCAGAACGAAACGGTGACGCCGGCGTGGCTCACCGACCAGGTGGCTGCGAACGTGACGAAGGCCGGCAATCTCCGGCCGGCGCTCGTGAAACTGTTGTCCGCGGATCCGATCACCATGCTGCTCGCGTTCATCGGTGACCCGGACCGCGAGGCGTGGGAAATGGTCGGTCGCTGGCTGCCATTCGCGTTCGTCAACGGCAGGAACCGCACCAAAGGAGACGGCGACACCATCGCCACCGCCGCGCTGGATCTACTCGACGGTGGCAAAGCAACGTTCGGGGACGGCGTCGACATGTGCTGGTCGTATACCGACGGACCGTTGACCGTCACCGCCACCATGCGGACCGGTACACGCGCGATGAATGCCGTCGTCGTGGTGGACGATCACGACGATCGGATCGAAGTCCTCGACGGCCGCGCGTGGAAAGAGTGGCTGCGGCTGTCCAACTGGTTCGGGCTCGGCGGTAGCCATCGCATCACCACCCGGAAATTGTTGGAGCTCGACTCGAGCTCTCCCGTCGAGGCACCGACGTCGGCCGCGCTCAGCCCGGAATGGCAGGACGTGTTCGACGCCACCGTGTCCGACGTGGAGAAGCAGCTCGTTCTCGCACTCGCCGACACAGGCGTGCCGGTGCCCGAGCTGAGTTACGAGACCGACGACGGCGAGGTGGTGGACTTCGCGTGGGGCGAACACCGCATCGGCGTGCTGCTCGAGCCGAACGACGACATCGTTCGTACGATGTCCGAGTCCGGGTGGACGCTGTGCCCACCGAACGCTGAACAGATCGCAGCAGCTTTGAAGAACGGAGTGTCCTAGACCGTGAAGGGCAGTATCAGGCGGATCACCGAGCTGTTCGACGGCAACAGCAAGCACTTGCTGATTCCCGTCTACCAGCGCAACTACGACTGGAAACTCAAGCACTGCGCCAGGCTGTTCGACGACCTGATCGACATCATCCGGCAAGACCGCGAGACGCACTTCTTCGGCGCGATCGTGGGGCATCCGGAGGACTCGTTCACCTACGTTGTCATCGACGGCCAGCAGCGGTTGACCACCAGCAGTCTGCTGATGCTGGCACTGGTCCACTCCCTCGAGGACGGCACGGTCACCTCGAAGGACGCCAACCTGGCCTCGAAGATCCGCGACAGCTACCTCGTGCTCAAGGACAAGCACGAGGCCGTGAAGTTCAAGCTGAAGCCGGTCAAGAACGACAACGACGCCTACAGCCGGCTCCTGCGCGGAGACACCCCGATCGAGTCCTCCACGGTCACCGCCAACTATCGGTTCTTCCGCGAGCGGATCGCCGGGGGCGAACTCGACGGTGACCAGATCTGGGAGGCCATCTTCCGCCTCCAGGTGATGGCGTTGGATCTGGAGAAGCAGGACGATCCCCAGCGGATCTTCGAGAGCATCAACTCCACCGGCCTCGAGCTCAGCGAAGCCGACAAGATCCGCAACGTGGTGTTGATGCACCAGCCGAGCCACGAGCAGGAAGACCTGTACGAGAACTACTGGAACCGCATCGAGAAGGCGGTCGAGTATCGCACCGACTGGTTCATCCGGTTCTACCTGGTTTCGAAGACCGGCAAGACACCACGCCAGGACGGCGTATACGAGGCATTCCGCGAATATCAGAAGAACGCCAAGTCGAGCACCCGCGAAATCCTCTCCGAAATGCGCGACTACGCCGAGCACAGCCACGAGCTCAACACCGCCAGTACCGGCATCGCCGCCGCAGACAAACGGCTGCGGCGCTTCAACATGGTCAAGCACGACGTGACACTGCCATTGACCATGCCGCTACTCGGCGAGGTGAAGGCCGGGACGGTGTCGGCAGAGGACTTCACCGCGGTGATCATCATCCTCGACTCCTACCTGTTCCGGCGCTTCGTGAGCGGTGTCCCGACCCACGGACTCAACAAGATTTTCGCGACCCTGTACTCCGAGATTCATCGTCTCCGCGGCGCCCGAGACCGGTTCTCCGACGTGCTGGCATACTCCTTGCGCCGACGGACCGCCAGCGGTCGGTTCCCCACCGACGACGAATTCAAAGAGTCCTTCGCCACCCGCAACCTCTACAACATCAAGGGCGAGAACCGCAGTTACCTGTTCGAGTGCCTGGAAAACAACTGGTCCAACGACACTCACGACATCGCCAAGGCGCTGGAGAGTCAGTCGATCAGCATCGAGCACATCATGCCGCAGACACTGACCTCCGCGTGGCGGCACGACCTGGGACCGGAAGCCGAAGAGATCCATGCGACATGGTGCAACCGCATCGGCAACCTGACGGTGACCGGCTACAACTCCAGCTACTCGAACTCGACGTTCGCGGACAAGAAGAAGCGCGACAACGGGTTCGACGTCTCACCGTATCGACTCAATGCCCTGTTGAAGAGTTCCGACGTGTGGACGGTGACGCAGATCGAGGAACGCACTCAGGCACTGACCGATGTCGCGCTGAAATACTGGCCGCTACCGTCCACGGACTTCGAGCCCTACGTACCCCCGCTGCCGTCCGTGCCGATGGGCGACGACGAGTCCTTCACCAACCGCACCATCGTCGCGTTCGAGTTCGGTGACACCCGCAAGACGGTCGCCAGCTGGAAGGTCGCCTACGTCGAGGTGATCCGTCTTCTCGTCGACGAACGCCGCGAGGAGGTCTTCGCCTACGCCTCCGAATCGAACGATCTTACGGTCACCGAGGATTCGTACGAACTACCCGGTTGGGAATCCCTGGTGGTTCCGGGTCTCACAGTGCTGACCGGGAATTCCACCCGCACGAAGCTGGCGTCCCTGCGGAAACTGTTCAACCATCTCGACGTGGACACCGACGACCTGGTGTTCACGCTTCGCAATGCCGAAACCTCCGAGGTCGAAGAGACCGTGGACGAACCAGGTCCCTATGCGGAACTGACGAAGTTCCTTCCGAGGATGACGGAATTCTCGTCCACCGCCGCCACCGAGGAGGACACTCGTGACCTCCGTGACGAGTTCGCCAAGGCGTTCACCGCGTTCACCGTCACAAACCCTCAGGCGGCACTTCCGGGGAAGCAACTCCCCGATCTGGAGACTGCGAGCTTCATCGAAAAGGCCACGGCCGACGATATTCTCGCCGCGCTGAGCATGATGTTCCAGGTCGAAGGCATGATGCCCCAGTTCCACCGCCTGATCACATCAGGAACTGTCGTGCGGTGGCTGACTGCGCTGGCATCGAACTCGCCGGGGGTCAGCGACGGACGTAGCGCCCCCACCGGAAGCCGCGATGACACCGGCACCCCGATCGCCGCCACACTCACCCCGCAGTGGCAGGCACTGTTCGACGCCACCGTCTCCGACGCCGAGAAACGGCTCATTCTCGCACTCGCCGACACAGGCGTGCCGGTGCCCGAGCTGAGTTACGAGACCGACGACGGCGAGGTGGTGGACATCGCGTGGGGCGAGCACCGCATCGGCGTGCTGCTCGAGCCGAACGACGACATCGTTCGTACGATGTCCGAGTCCGGGTGGACGCTGTGCCCACCGAACGCTGAACAGATCGCGGCAGCTTTGAAGAACGGAGTGTCGTAAGTGGCGAACCTGGTCATCGCATCGAACACCAAGGCGATGAAGAAGCTCGACAAGTCGGTCAAAGAGAAGGAGTGGGCGTTCCTCGACAAGCTCGCCGCCGACCACACCGCGCCGGGCCTCCACATCGAACCGCTCCAGAAGGCCGTCGACCCGCGCATCCGCACCGGACGTGTCGACCTGCACTTCCGCGCAATCCTGTTCAAGATCGACTCGAAGCTGGGCGACGATCCGACGTTCGTCTACATGGGCACGTGGCCGCACGACGAGGCAAACAAACTCGCGGAACGCTCGAAGCTGAGGGTCAATCCGATCAACGGTGTCCTCGAAGGCATCATCGGTGAGCTCGACGGCGACGAGGACCGAAAGAAGCGGACCGTCGTCCCGGATCCGCGGGGCGAACTGAATCGGGTCGTCACTGCCGCACCGACGTCGTATCTCGGTGCGACGTTCAGCCTCGCCGATCTCACGGAACGGCTCGGGTTGGACGCAGATCTGGCCGAACGCGCACTGGCTGCCCCCGACGAGAGCACCCTCGTCAACATCGCGGCAAACGCGGTGGAGTGGCAGGGCAGTGCACTGCTCGAACTCGCGACCGGCGCGCACATCGACATGATCCGCGAGAAGCTCGGGTTCTCCGACACCCCCGTCGATGAGACACTCGACGAAGACGAGCAGATCCTCAAGGCGCTCGAACAGCCGGCGTCGAAGATGCAGTTCACCTACGTCGAGGACAACGAGGAGCTCCGTCGGGTCATCGAGGGCGGTGACTTCACGGCGTGGCGGACCTTCCTGCACCCCGAACAGCGCAGGTATGTGGAGCAGAACTTCAACGGAGCTTTCCGCCTGTCGGGTGGCGCCGGCACAGGAAAGACCGTTGTCGCGATCCATCGTGCGCGTCGCCTGGCGAGGGCGGACCCGACTTCCAGAGTCGTACTCACCACATACAACAAGACTCTCGCAGCCGACCTGAAGGCCGCGCTGAAGACACTCGATCCCGGCATCCCCATCGCCGACCGGATCGGTGATCCCGGTGTCTTCGTCAGCGGGATCGACGCGCTCGGGCATGCTGTCCTCAACCAGGCCCGCGACATCGGTGATGCGGCTGAGGCCGTACTCGGATATCGCACCGAGTTCACTCACCAGCGCACCAACACCGACAAGGTGTGGCGTGGAGTCGTGCAATCCGTGAGCAGTGGCCTCGACTCGAAACTTGCAACACCGGGATTCCTCGAGAACGAGTACGTGGCCGTAATCCTCGCCAACAAGGTGACCACTCTGGAGCAGTACGCGAAGGTCGCCCGTCCGGGCCGTGGCGTGCGGCTGACACGACCACAACGAATCGCAGTGTGGAAACTCGTCGACGCGTATCGACGTCGGAGCAGGATGGACGGGAGCCTCAGCTTCCCCGAGATCCTTGCAATCGCTGCCGAACAGCTGCTCTTGCGCGCAGAAGCCGACAAGGACTTCCTCACGAACCATGTGCTCGTCGACGAAGCTCAAGACCTCCACGCCACCCACTGGGCTCTCCTGCGTAACCTCGTGGCAGAAGGGCCGAACGACCTGTTCATCGCCGAAGACTCACACCAGCGGATCTATGGACAACCTGTCGTGCTGGGACGACTCGGAATCAAGATTGTCGGACGTGCTCGTCGCCTGACGCTGAACTACCGCACCACCGCCCAAAACCTGCATTTCGCCGTCAGCATCCTCTCCGGCGCCGACTACAAGGACCTCGAGCAGGGCGAGGAGAGCACCGACGGATACCGGTCGGCGCGCCTCGGACCCGATCCGAAGTTCCTCGAATGTGACGACGCCTCAGACGAACTCGACAAGGTGGCCGACCAGGTCCGCGAATGGCTCGCACCACCTGCCGACCCGAACGAAGCTCCCCTCGACCCGTCGAGCATCGCCGTGCTCACGCGCGGTAAGACCGACCGGACGCAGTTCATTCGCGCCCTGGGCGAACGCGGCATCGACGCCAGAGCACTCGACGACAACCCCTCCACCGCAGGATTCGTACAGGTACTCACCATGCACCGCTCGAAAGGCATGGAGTTCGCCCGAGTCATCCTCGCCGGAATCGACAATGCCCATGTCCCCTCCGCCGCGACCCTGCGCTCGGTTTCAGAGGGGGAACGGGCGGACGCACTGCTGCGAGAGCGTTCGCTGCTCTACGTCGCCGCCTCGCGCGCACGTGACGCACTGGTCGTGACGTGGAGCGGGAAGAAGTCGGAGTTGTTGGGCAGCCCCTCCGAACAGGACGGGTCGTCATGCCCCAGTTGAGGTTGGCCGGCGTCGACCTGCAGATCAACTTCGATACGGTTCAGCCAGCAACGCTCGATCCGGACGATGGGCGCCTGGGCTCGCGAGCAGGCCAGGCCCAATCCATTCGCGATGCGAAGGACTCGACCCTGCCGGCCCCAATGCACGAATCCACGAGTCACCCAACCACCTCTCGTCGATTCGGGCGATCGTCGTCCTACCGTGCTGCCAGGCCGTACACGCTGGGTCCGCGTTCCGGTAGTCGGTCCACCCTGCCCTGCGAGACGAGGTCCACGACTGTCGACTCGATGTGCTCGCGGTTCTCGCCGAGCCGGTGAGCGAGATCCGACAACGAGACCGGACCGGATTCGAGTGCTCCGAGAATCCTCGACGCCAGTGGGGACTCTGCACCCGGATCGGGTTCGACCGGTGTGGCGGCACCGAAGCCTGAGCCGACCTCGACGTCCGTGTCTTCGCCTTCGCCGGCGACCCGGTATTCGGTCCGCTTGCCCGGAACGGGGATTTCGTTGACCACACCGGCTTCGAGAAGTCCGTCCAGCTCGGCGAGCACAATCTTCCAGTCCATGTCGAGCCGACCTGCGATCTCGACGACCGGAAGGGATTCGTGCCCGAGCGTCGTCACGATCGTGTCGCCCAGCGGCGACACCGTCGGCCGCGCAGGAACCTCCGCGGGAATCAGCGGTTCGGTGTCAGCGACCTTCGACGTCTCCACCGTCGCAGGCTCGACCGCTGCCACCGTCGGTTCCGGTTGCACCTCCGGATGCTCGGCGATGTCGACAACATCGTCAGCCGAAGTGTCGTCGTCGACCAACTCGACCGGAGCCCAGTTCTCCTCGGGAGCGGCAGCTACGTCCTCAACCCCGACAACGTTGGGTGTGATCCCGCGTCGTTCGAGTTCGGCCCACAGCCCGGTCAGCGACCCGACCGGGTCGAGGTAGTACTCGGATTCGCGGATCCTCCAGAACTTCCACCCGCATCGCTGAAGCTCACGTTCCCGTTCGAGGTCGGCTCGCTGCTGGTCGGGGCTGCTGTGCCAGTGGTCGCCGTCGCACTCGACCGCGAGTTTGCCGGCCGCACCCGTCACCACCAGGTCGATGCGTCGTCCGTTCGCTTCGACCTGAGGATTCACGTGATAGCCGCGCGCCACGATGTCGAGGAACACGCGCTGCTCGAAGAGACTGTCGAACGCGTCGTGTCGCTCGTCGCGGGTGACGCCGTCGGGCATGGGTTCCGCCGGCGCCGGCGACGTCGACTGCATGTACGTGAGCAACGAATGACGAAGGTCCGTGGCCCGCAGCGAATCGGCGGTCCGGGAGTGGAACAGCCACAGTTGGTCCTGCGCGCGCGACGCCGCCACGTTGAACCGTCGCTGATACTCCGTCTTCGTCATCGCGGCGATGTTCTGCTCGGGCGCCACAACCATCGACAGGAACACCACGTGCCGTTCGTCGCCCTGGAAGTCCGGGGGCGTGCCGACGCGGAGCCGGCGCTCTTCCCACTGGTCGGGGGTGAGGCGGTCGAGCAGTTCGTTCTGGATGACGTCGACCTGCGACTGCCCTTGCAGGACGACGACCCCGAAGGTCTTGCCGTCGTATGCTTTGTCGTCGAGGCACGTCGCGAGCGCATCGGCGAGCGCCCGCGCCTCGACCCGGTTGGTCAGCGACGCATTGCGGCCGGTGACGACACCGCCTTCGACGTAGGTGGTGCGCAGCGGCGGTAGCCTGTCGGCACCGAACTGCCGCACCGGTACCAGTGGGGCGTCCGCGTAGAACTGGTTGCTCGACCAGTTGATGATCTCCGGCATGCAGCGGAAGTGCTCGCGCAGTCGAATGATGCTCCCGAAACGGGAACGTAGCAGCGAGAACACGCTCGATCGTGGTGTGAAACTGTCGCGCAGATACTTCGGGATGTCCGACAGGTACGAGTCGAGCCGACTGAACACGCCGTCGAGCGCACCCGACGCGACGTCACTCGGCGCGCACTGCTTGTCGTCGCCGACGACGATCACGCGCGGCGCCAGCCACAGCAGGAACAGGCTGCTGATGTCGGCCTGGCTCGCTTCGTCGACGATGACGACGTCGAACGAATTCTGTTCGGGCGGAATCGATGCCAACACCTGCTGCAACGGCATCACCCACGCCGGGACGGCGCCCTGCGCGACCTGCATGGCTTCACGCGCACCCGCTCGGTACCGTTCGGCGTACTTGCCGGTGCCCTTGCCGATGCTGGCGACGTGGTCACGGTACGTCTGCAGTGCTTGAACCTGCGTCGCCGTCGTGCGGTCGAGGCATGAACTCCACGCTTTTTCGGCCGCGAGTTGCGCGGTGAGCCGGGCGATGTCCTTCTCCACGACGTCGAGTGCATGCTCGAGTGGGCTGTCCCGACGCTCGTGGTGGTGCCGCACCCATTCTTCGGCCCGGCGCCACGCCCACGCACTGTCGATGGAGGTGAGGCGCGCCGACCGGTCCGGGTTCGTCGGGTCGTCCGCGATCGCCTGCGCGAGCGCCGGTGCCGCATCGGCCAACCGGGTGTGCAGCGACTCGAGTTGCATTTCCTCGTGGTGTTCACGGACCGCGACGTCCCAGGCGTCGAGCGCCGCGCGGATACCGGCGCCGTCGGCGGCGTGCAGGGCCTGCGTCAATGCCTGGCCTTCGGGTGACGCGCCGCGGACGGTCGCGTCGCGCACGCGGGCGGCCACCGACTCGAGCCAGGATCTGCTCGCCTCGGCACTGCTCGCGGCGGCGATGGCGTGCGCCGAGTCACCGACCGACCGTGCCTGGGCGATACTCGCGATCCGAGGTGCATCCGGGCTCACCGCCTGCAACGCGTCGCGGACGTCGCGGACGCGCGCGGTGAGGGCGTCGACGATCGTCCGGTCACGGTCGATGTGGGTGAGGATGCCGACGGCGCGGCTGCGCGACCCGTCGAGGGGGATGTCGATTCCGAGGTCGTGCAGGATGACCCCGACTGCTCGTGCGATGTCCAGGGCGCGGAGGTGTTCGGCGACGATCCGCACGGTCGGTGCCGTTGTGGCGGCCACACCGTCGACGGTCGCGAGTGGACCGAGCGCCTCGACGGCCGATTGCTCGTCGCTTCTCCGGAACCGCGACAGGCCGGTGCGCCACGACTCCCCCGCGTCGAGTTTGTCGGCCAGCGCCTCGTACGCGTCGAACGCTGCCCGGCCGACCGCGGGTGTCTCCACCGTGTGGGTGTCGACGAATCGGTCGGCTTCCTGCGCCATCCGGACGAGTTCGGGAATCTGTGCGGTCTTGCCCCACAGGTGATGTGCCTGACCGGACAGGACGTGATCGGCCGCGCGCTGGAAGCGCGGGTCGAGCTGGTCGACATCGCGTAGGGCGCCGCGCAACTGCTCGCAGAGCCCCTGGATGCGGGTCAGTGTGTCGGGCGATGCCCCTTCCAGCATTCGCAGCAGGTCCGGCACCTCACCGCCGGTCGCAGCGCCGGGTGCCTGCGCGATCACAT
>Ga0209722_1003678_pt1 | contig 10547 bp, 8 predicted proteins | sample BioC12SIPDNA_2_FD_185745 | JGI IMG/M metagenome (GOLD analysis project Ga0209722, IMG submission 185745) | Anaerobic biogas reactor microbial communites from Washington, USA - Biogas_R1_A C12 SIP DNA (SPAdes) (version 2) | ecosystem: Engineered > Bioreactor > Anaerobic > Unclassified | place... | reverse complement strand
CGCCTTGGCCGGCTTGGCCATGATCGCGGTGCGAGCCGCGGCACGGTCGGCGTAGCCGAGGTTGGTGGCGGCGGCGTCGAGCGTCGTCCAGATCTCCTCGATCCGCGCGCGGGTCCACTCCTGCCGGTCGTCGATGGTGTCCTGCAGGTAGAGAGCCTTGTCGCCGCCGGCCATACCGGCGACCGGGGTGCCGTTGGCGTCCTGCGTGATGGTGACGGTCACCGCCAGCGGGCTCGCCGTGGGATTCGGGGTCGCCCTGACGGTGGACACCGGGACCGGCTTGGCCTGCGCCGGGCCGGCCTTGCTGTGGCACGTGCTGCAGCCCGAGAACGGCATGCCGTCCCGGGTCACCGTGACGGTGGTCGTGACCACCGGGGTGCCGCCCGGTACGGGTGTCGCAGTGGCGGTGGCCCTCGTCGTGACCATGGGCATCGGCGACGCGTTGGTGGCGTCGGCCGGGGTGACGACCTTGAAGGTGTGGTTGGCACCCATCTGGACCTCGCCCGGGTACCCGGTGCTGGTGGGCACCATGTGGCACTCGACGCACTTGCCCTTGTGGACGCTGGGGGAACCCGGGACGTCCACGGCGCCGTAGCCGGCGATCATCTCCTTGGCCGGTCCGCTGAGCTCCTCGCCCGGCGACGCCGCGGCGCCGACGGCGAGCCCTGCGGTGTGGCACGTGATGCACAGCTTCTTGGCGGACACCCTGAGCTGCGGATCCGCATGCCCGTTCCAGGTGGCGTGCTCGCCGCTGGCGCTGTGCGGGGCGTGACAGCCGACGCAGGTGACGCCGTACTTGGCGTCGGCGCTGGTCGGGCTCTTGCCCGCCTCCTTCAGAAGCACGAAGTCGGTGGAGTGACACTCGAGGCAGCTCTGCTTGGTCGGTTCGTCAAGGTAGGGCCAGAAGGCCTGGCCGGTGAGACCGGTCAGCGCCCTGGCGTGGCCCTCGCCGGCCCACTCCGGGTACTGCTGGGCGGCGCCGTCGTGGCCCGACTGCTGCCAGACGGAATCCTCGCCGTCGATCTTCCAGTAGGTCTGGAGGCTGCCGAGGCCCGGCGTGGTCGCGGTCGGGGTCGGCGTCCATCCCGGCCGTGGGACGGTGAGGTAGTCAGTGAGTGGCGCCGCCGGATCCCAGCCCGGAGGCGGAGAGGCGGGCTCACCCACCATGCGGTATCCGCCGAGCGCCATCTGCGGCTGGATCAGGGTCGTCGCCACCGCAGTCGGCGTCGGGATGGGCTCGACGGCGAACGTCTGCGTCGTGTACGAGAACCTGGAGTGGCACTGGCCGCAGATGTCGGCGTTGGCCATCAGGCTGATCGGCGCCCTGTGGGCCGTGTCGTTGGGGTCGACCCCGAACCTGTCGAGGCCGCCGCCGCCGACGTTCGCGCCGTAGTGGCACGACGAGCAGCCGACGAAGTTCTCGGACGCGGCGGCGTTGCCCAGCGCCTGGGCCTGGGTCGCGTAGCCGTTGCCGGCGCCCCACGAGACGACGCCGGCGACGCTGGTCGCCGTCGGTGTCGGGACGACCTTGGCCGGGTCGAAGTTCGCCGTATGGCAGCCCTGGCAGACCGACCCGTAGGGGAGTCTGAGGGCCTGGTCCTCATGGCCCGCCCTGGCGTGGCCGGTCTCGGCCCAGTCCCCGTACGTGGCGGGGATGCCGGCGATGCCGCTGTGGCAGATCGCGCAGGCGTCCGACGTCGTGTAGTCCGCCCGGTAGCCGTTGAAGGCCAGCGCCGGGACGGCCAGCACCAGGAAGGCGGCCACGAGCAGCGCAACGATGGTCACACGTTTGAACATGGTCACCTCCTTGGAGCTGCTGCTGGAATGCTGAGGTCTGTCCGCTCTCACTGAATCACCTCCTCTCCCGAAGCGGATCGTGTATCGAAGACGCCTCTCGAAGACTGGGCGACGTGAGGCGGTGTTCGTGCGTCAGGGAGCTGGAGGCGGGCGACGGACGGCGCGGCGACCATGTGCCCGAACGCACATGATCGCAGGCCCCGGCGTCCGTGCCCCGATCACCCACGATGGCTCCCCGGCCGGCGTGTCTCGGCTGTCTGCGCCGGTCCATGCGGGCAGGTATACAGGATTTCGTGGGTGTTGGCAAACATTCAGAAGGGACCAGGGGAGGGTCCGGAGCGCATCGGTCCCGGGGCCGGTGGCGGTCCCGCTCGTGCGGTCCGGCGGAAGGAGGTTTCAGCTGACGTCGCACGGGTACAAAGTTGACAGCATGTGACTCAGTTTTTATGATTCGTCGAGTGTAATTCCCCAAGGAGGAAGCCCCATGGCCAAAGTCATCGGCATCGACCTGGGCACGACCAACAGCGCGATGGCCGTGCTCGAGGGCGGCGAGCCGACGGTCATCCCCAACAGCGAGGGTGGCCGCACGACCCCGTCGGTGGTCGCGTTCTCGAAGAGCGGCGAGCGCCTGGTCGGCAGCGTCGCCCGTCGTCAGGCGGTCACCAACCCGGAGAACACCGTGTTCTCCATCAAGCGCTTCATGGGCCGCAAGTACGGCGACGTCTCCGAGGAGATGAAGATCGTGCCGTACAAGGTCGTCAAGGCCTCCAACGGCGATGCCTCCGTCGAGATCGGCGGCAAGACGTACTCTCCGCCGGAGATCTCCGCCATGACGCTGCAGAAGCTCAAGCGGGACGCGGAGGAGTACCTCGGCGAGAAGGTCACCGAGGCCGTGATCACGATCCCCGCCTACTTCAACGACTCGCAGCGCCAGGCGACCAAGGACGCCGGCAAGATCGCCGGGTTCGACGTCAAGCGCATCATCAACGAGCCCACCGCGGCCGCGCTCGCCTACGGCCTCGACAAGGAGCACGACCAGACCATCCTCGTGTTCGACCTCGGCGGCGGCACCTTCGACGTCTCCATCCTCGACCTCGGGGAGGGCGTGTTCGAGGTGCGCTCCACCAACGGCGACACGCACCTCGGCGGCGACAACTTCGACAAGGCGATCGTCGACTGGATGGTGGCCGAGTTCAAGCAGAGCCAGGGCATCGACCTGAGCGCCGACAAGATGGCCCTGCAGCGTCTGTACGAGGCGGCGGAGAAGGCCAAGATCGAGCTCTCCACGACGATGAGCTCGGCCATCAACCTGCCGTTCATCACCGCCGACGAGAACGGCCCCAAGCACCTCGACCTCACCCTGTCGCGGGCCAAGTTCGACGAGCTCACGCACGACCTGGTCGCGCGCGTCGTCAAGCCGGTCGAGAACGCCATGAAGGACGCCGGCGTGAGCAAGGGCGACATCCATCACGTGATCCTCGTGGGCGGCATGACGCGTGTGCCGGCGGTGCAGGAGAAGGTCAAGAACCTCATCGGCAAGGACCCGCACAAGGGCGTCAACCCGGATGAGGTGGTCGCCGTCGGCGCCGCCATCCAGGGCGGCGTGCTGGCCGGCGAGGTCAAGGACGTGCTGCTGCTCGACGTCACGCCGCTGAGCCTCGGCATCGAGACCAAGGGCGGGGTGTTCACCCGGCTCATCGAGCGCAACACCACGATCCCGACCAAGAAGAGCGAGATCTTCAGCACGGCGGACGACAACCAGACGAGCGTCGAGATCCACGTGCTTCAGGGCGAGCGCGACATGGCGGCCTACAACAAGACGCTGGGCAAGTTCCAGCTCGTGGGCATCCCGCCGGCGCCGCGCGGCATCCCGCAGATCGAGGTCACCTTCGACATCGACGCCAACGGCATCGTGCACGTGAGCGCCAAGGACCTCGGCACCGGCAACGAGCAGAAGATCACCATCACCGCCTCCAGCGGCCTGAGCGAGCAGGACATCGAGCGGATGATGAAGGACGCCGAGTCGCACGCCGACGAGGACCGCAAGGCGCGTGAGACGGCCGACGTCAAGAACAGCGCCGAGAACCTGCTGTACAGCACCGAGAAGTCGCTGCGCGACATGGGCGACAAGGTCGACAGCTCGACGAAGGCCGAGATCGAAGCGGCGGCCGGGGAGCTCAAGACGGCGCTCGAGGGCGACGACGTCGAGGCGATCAAGGCCAGGAGCGACGCGCTCATGCAGGCCTCGCACAAGCTGGCCGAGGCCGTGTACCAGCAGGCGCAGCAGGAGCAGGCGGCCGCGTCCGGCGACGGCTCCGGCGGCGCACAGGACGAGGAGAACGTCGAGGAGGCCGACTACGAGGTCCTCGACGAGGACGAGAGCAAGTAAGAGGAGGTACCAGGCATGGCTATCATCAGATGGGACCCGTTCCGCGAGATGACGCAGGTCCAGAACCAGTTCAACCGGCTGGTGGACCAGGTCTGGGGCGGTCGTCAGGAGAGCTGGCTGCCGGCGGTGGACGTCTTCGACAAGAAGGACGCCGTCGTGCTCAAGGCCGAGCTCGCCGGCATGGACCCGGACGACATCGAGATCGAGGTCGAGGACAACGTGCTCACCATCAAGGGCGAGCGCAAGTTCGAGGAGAAGGTCGAGGACGAGCGGTACTACCGCGTGGAGCGCCGCTTCGGGAGCTTCCAGCGCGCCCTCGCCCTTCCACAGGGCGTGAAGGCCGATGAGATCCAGGCCGGCTACGAGGACGGCATCCTCACCGTGACCGTACCCAAGGTCGAGGAGGAGAAGCCGAAGCGTATCGAGGTCAAGGCCAAGAAGACGGTGGAGACCACGGCGGCAGGCTCCGAGGACTGAGCGCCGGTCGCCGGGGTCCGGCGGGGCGGGGGCGCAGCGCCGCCGCCCCGCCGGCGCCCTCCGGCGGAGGCCGACGGGGCGTCCGGAGGACGCCCGACGAGACCGACACAGAGAAACGGACATGACGGACAGGAAGCACTCGAGACAGGAACGCAAGCGCGCGTCGGCCGACGAGGCCGCCGCGGCGGCGGCCGCGCAGGCCGCCGAGGCGTCGGCCGAGGCCGAGGCGGCACAGGTCGCCGACGGCGAGGCCCAGGCGGACGCCGACGACCTCGCCGCGGTCACGCGCGAACGTGACGACTACCTCGATCATCTGCGCCGGCTCAAGGCGGAGTGGGACAACTACCGCAAGCGCGTGCGGCGGGACAACGAAGAGCTGCGTCTGCGCGCCGCGGAGACGGTGGTCGAGTCCTTGCTGCCGGTCATGGACAACCTGGACCGCGCGCTCGACGCCGCCGACGGGCATGAGGAGAGCCAGTTCCTGGCCGGCATCGCCTTGGTGGCCGACCAGCTCCACGGCACCCTCGCCGGGCACGGCCTGGAGGAGATCGAGGTCCAGCCCGGCACGACATTCGACCCCGAGTACCACGAGGCCATCATGGCGCAGCCGTCGGACGAGCACGACGAAGGAGTGGTGACGCAGGTTCTCGAGCGGGGCTACCTGCTGCACGGCAAGCTGCTGCGGCCGGCCAAGGTCATCGTGGCCGGCTGAACGGGCGGAGATGGCTGACTACTATCAGACCCTGGGCGTCTCGAAGAACGCCTCCCAGGACGAGATCAAGAAGTCCTTCCGCAAGCTGGCGCGGCAGTATCACCCTGACAAGAACCCGGGCGACAAGGCGGCGGAGGACAAGTTCAAGGAGGTCAACCAGGCCTACGAGACGCTCTCCGACCCCGAGAAGCGCAAGCAGTACGACGAGCTGAGCCGGCTCGGCGCCTTCGGCGCGGGGCCGGGCGGCGGCTTCCGGCCGGGCGCCGGCGGCGCCCAGGGGTTCGACCCGCGCATCTTCCAGCAGTGGCAGTCGCAGGGCGGGGGTGCCCAGTTCGAGATGGGCGACCTCGGCGACCTCCTCGGCAACCTGTTCGGCGGGGCGGGACCCGGCCGCGGCCGCCGCCGGCAGTCGGAGCGGGGCGCCGACCTGCAGGCCGACGTCACCGTCTCGTTCGACGACGCGCTGCACGGCGTGACCGTGCGCGTGCCGGTGGAGAAGCAGGACACGTGCGTCACCTGCCACGGCAGCGGCGCCAAGCCGGGGACAACCCCCAAGGTGTGCCCCGAGTGCCAGGGGCGCGGCATGGTGGCCCGTAACCAGGGCCCGTTCGCGCTCAGCGAGCCCTGCCCCCGTTGTCACGGGCAGGGCACGATCATCGAGCAGCCCTGCGCGACCTGTCACGGCACGGGCGTGCAGACGAGGACGCGGCGCTACAACGTCAAGATCCCGGCGGGGGTCAAGGACGGCAGCAGGATCCGCATCAAGGGCAAGGGCGAGGCCGGGCTCCGCGGAGGTCCTGCCGGCGATCTGTACGTGCGCGTGCGCGTCGAGACCGACGAGCTGTTCGTGCGACGCGGCGACGACCTCGTCGTCGACGTCCCCGTGACGGTGGCGGAGGCCGCGCTCGGCGCGACGGTCAAGGTCCCGACCCCGGGCGGCGGCCGCGTGTCGCTCAAGGTCCCGGCCGGCAGCCAGGACGGACGCTGTCTGCGTCTGCGCGGCAAGGGCATGCCCAAGCTCAAGGGCGGCCACGGCAACCTGTTGGTCAAGCTGCGGGTGACGATCCCGGCCAAACTGACCAGGGAGCAGAAGCAGCTGTTCGAGAAGCTGGCGGCGACGCTCCCCGACCCGCGCTCCACGACCGACTGAACGGCGGGGCTGACGGCGGAGACCGGACATGAGACAGGACAACGACAGCGACAGACCGCTCTTCATGATCTCCGTGGCGGCGGAGCTCGCCGGCATGCACCCGCAGACGTTGCGGTTGTACGAGCGGCGCGGGCTGGTGAGTCCGCAGCGGACGGCCGGCCGGACGCGCCGCTACTCGGAGCGCGACGTGGAGCGGCTGCGGCGCATCCAGGAGCTCACCGAGCTGGGGCTCAATCTGGCCGGTGTGGAGCGGGTCCTCGCCATGGAGCAGCAGCTCGAGGCGATGCGGGTCCAGATGGAGACGCTCCAGGAGCGCCTGGACGAGGCCGCCGAGGCCATGCGCCGGGAGGTCGAGCGCATCGAGCAGTCCCACCGCAGGGACCTGGTGCCGGTGAGCCGCGCCCAGGTCGTGCACATCGGCCGCCGCCGTCGCCACGCCTGAGCCGGTCGACCGCGGCCGTGCGGGCGCGGCGCAACGGGTCTTGGCCTGCCTCCGCCGGCGGTACGAGGAGAAGACGCGACGTCCGCACGGACGTCCGGAGTGAGCGAGGGACCTTATGGACATGGACAGATTCTCGGAACGGGCGCGCGAAGCGCTCGAGACGGCGCAGGGCATCGTACGCCGCGGGCCCGGCAACCAGCTGGGCACCGAGCACCTGCTGATCGGCGTGCTCAGCCTGCCCGGCGGGGTCGTCGAGCAGGTCTTCAACCTGCTCGGCGTGGACAAGGGCACCGCCATGGCGCGCGCCAACCACTACCTGCAGACCGCCGGAGCCGGCCGTGTCGGCGGCCCGGGCGGCGGCGACCAGCTCTACCTGACGCCGCGCGCCAAGGCCGCCCTCGACATCGCCGGCCAGCGCGCCCAGAGCATGGGCGACGCCTTCGTCGGCACGGAGCACCTGCTGCTCGGCATCCTGCTCGAGGGCGACGGCCCCGGCGGCGCCACGCTGCGCGACCTCGGTGTGACCGAGGAGGGCATCATGCGGGCCCTCCAGCAGATCCGCGCCGGCGGCGTGGACTACGAGGGCCAGGCCACCGGCGAGAGCATGCTGAACAGGTACACTCGTGACCTCACGGCGCTGGCGCGGGACGACAAGCTCGACCCCGTGATCGGCCGCGACGACGAGATCAAGCGTGTGATCCAGGTGCTCAGCCGCCGGACCAAGAACAACCCGGTCGTGATCGGCGAGCCGGGCGTGGGCAAGACGGCCATCGCCGAAGGGCTGGCGCAGAAGGTCGTGGACGGCGACGTCCCCGAACCGCTGCGCGACAAGCGCGTGCTCGCGCTCGATCTCGGCGGCATGGTCGCCGGGGCCAAGTACAGGGGCGAGTTCGAGGAGCGGCTCAAGGGCGCCCTCGACGAGATCCAGCGCTCCAGGGACGTGATCCTCTTCATCGACGAGCTGCACACCGTGGTCGGCGCCGGCGCGGCCGAGGGCGCCATGGACGCGAGCAACATGATGAAGCCGATGCTGGCGCGCGGCGAGCTGCAGTGCATCGGCGCGACGACGCTCGACGAGTACCGCAAGGACATCGAGAAGGATGCCGCCCTGGAGCGTCGCTTCCAGCCCATCCTCGTGGGCGAGCCGACGGTGGACGAGACCGTCGCCATCCTCACCGGTCTGCGCGACAAGTACGAGGCCCACCACAAGGTCAAGATCACCGACGAGGCGATCCGCGAGGCGGCCGTGCTCAGCGACCGCTACATCGGCGACCGCTTCCTGCCCGACAAGGCGATCGACCTGCTGGACGAGGCGGCCAGCAAGATGCGCATCGAGGCGACCATGCTGCCGCCCGACCTGCGCGAGATGGAGCGGCGCCTGCAGGAGCTGACGCGCGAGGGTGCCGCCGCGGTGGAGGAGCAGGATTACGAGCGCGCCGCGCAGCTCAAGGAGCAGACCGACAAGATCCAGCACACGTTCGTGACCGCCAAGGAGGCGTGGCTGGCGGACAAGGGCATCGCCGAGGCGACCATCGACGGCGACGACATCGCCGAGATCGTCAGCCAGTGGACCGGCATCCCCGTGCAGCGCATGAAGGAGGAGGAGGCGGACAAGCTCCTCAAGATGGAGGAGCGGCTGCATCGCCGGGTGATCGGCCAGCACGAGGCCGTGGTGGCCGTCTCCGAGGCGGTGCGTCGGGCGCGGGCGGGGCTCAAGGACCCGCGGCGTCCGATCGGCTCGTTCCTCTTCCTCGGTCCGACCGGTGTGGGCAAGACCGAGCTCGCCCGGGCGCTGGCGGAGTTCCTCTTCGACGACGAGGCGGCGATGGTGCGGCTCGACATGAGCGAGTACATGGAGAAGTTCTCCGTGAGCCGCCTGGTCGGGTCGCCCCCCGGTTACGTCGGCTACGAGGAGGGCGGCCAGCTCACCGAGGCCGTCCGCCGGCGGCCCTACAGCGTCGTGCTCTTCGACGAGATCGAGAAGGCCCACCCCGACGTGTTCAACATGCTCCTGCAGGTGCTGGACGACGGCCGGCTGACCGACAACAAGGGCCGCACGGTCGACTTCAAGAACACCGTGGTCATCATGACCAGCAACGTCGGCTCGGAGCTCATCCCCGACGCGGAGGCCCTGCGGCGCGACCACGACGCCGTCGAGGAGCGGCTCATGGGCGCGCTGCGCCAGACCTTCCGCCCGGAGTTCCTCAACCGCATCGACGAGACGATCGTGTTCCACAGCCTGGGGCGCGAGGAACTCGAGCAGATCGTCGAGCTGCTCCTGACGCACGTGCGTCGGCTGGTCGAGGGCCAGGGCATGGAGCTCGAGGTCTCGGACGAGGCGCGTCGGTCGGTGGTCGAGGCCGGGTACGACCCGCAGTGGGGCGCCCGGCCGCTCAAGCGCGCCATCCAGCGGCTCATCGAGAACCCGCTCTCGCGCGAGCTGCTCGGCGGCCGGTTCGAGGAGGGCGATCGCATCCGGGTCGAGGTGGCCGACGGGAAGCTGGTGTTCCGCAAGTAGCGCCGGCCAGATAAAGTGGTGCGATGGCGAGGCGCGGACCGATCCTCGGAGGAGTCGTCGCCGCGGCGCTGGGCGTGGTGCTGGCGCCGCGACGCGGCGAGTCACGCCGCGAGGCGGTCGAGCGCCTGCGCCTCGCCGTGCGTTCCGGCCGGGGCGCCGTCGGCGCCTTCGCCGGCACGCCGTGCGCGGTGAGGGACCAGCCCGCGCCGCATGCGCAGGGTGCCCTGGGGACCGACCGGCGCCCGGCCGCAGTCACGACACGAGGAGGAGACGATGACGGATGACGCCCGTGCCGGCTTCGAGGCCCTCGGCCCGGACCCCGGGTTCAAGGAGCTCGAGGTGGTCGCCTACATCGGGGAGTTCCGGATCGTCGGCAACGCGCATTTCGGCGTGGGCCAGCGGGCGAGCTCCCGGCGGCCCTCGGACTACATCCGCGCCTTCAGCGACAGCCGGCTGACCCTGTCGAAGGTCCGCATCTACAACAAGGGCAGCCAGGACCTGCTCGAAGCGGCTCCGTTCATCATCCTCAACCTGGACAAGGTCGACTTCCTGTACGCGCGCGACGAGCAGGAACCCGGCGCCGAGCCCGCCTGAGCCTGTGGCGGCCTGGGAGCTCGACATCCTCATCCCGACGGCGCGCTTCGTGTTCAGCGTGGAGGGCGGGGCCGTCGACGTGCTGCCCGAGCACAGGTCGCCGGAGGCGTTCGTCGCCTACCGCCGGCTCCGCGACCGGCGTCCCGTGGTCGGGATGACCACGTTCCCCAACACCGTGCTGCTGCGCGGCCCGCTGACGGTCGTCGTGGATCCGGGGCTGCCGCTGCAGAACGACCCCGTGCTCCGCGCCCTCGAGGCGTGCGGCATCCCGGCCGCCGGGGTGGACCTCGTCGTCCTCACCCACGCCCACCTCGACCACGTCGGCGGCTGTGCCGCGCTCCCGGCGCCCGTCGCGGTCCACGCCCGCGAGACGGCGGCGCCGTACTGGCGCCTCGCCGAGGGCGTGCTCGCATCGCGTCCGCTGGAGCGCCTGGACGGGACCGCCGGCGTGATCGCGCCGGGCCTCGA
>Ga0209722_1003674_pt1 | contig 10551 bp, 10 predicted proteins | sample BioC12SIPDNA_2_FD_185745 | JGI IMG/M metagenome (GOLD analysis project Ga0209722, IMG submission 185745) | Anaerobic biogas reactor microbial communites from Washington, USA - Biogas_R1_A C12 SIP DNA (SPAdes) (version 2) | ecosystem: Engineered > Bioreactor > Anaerobic > Unclassified | place... | reverse complement strand
CGATTATCTGCCCAAGCCCTTCAGCATGCGCGAGCTAATCGCACGCGTGAAAGCCTTGTTACGGCGGGTCCGCCTGATCCGCGAGGAAGTTGGCGCTGCTGTGCAGGAAGGTAATTTGCCACAAATCATGACCTTTGGAAACCTGGAAATCGACATGACCCGCCGAGAGGTCCGTTTGAATGGAGTGGTTGTGCCTTGTAAACCCAAGGAATACGATCTGCTGACCTTCATGGGGCAGCATAAAGGTCGTGTGTTGACCCGTGAATTGATCCTTGAACGAGTATGGGGTTGGGGTTTTGTGGGGGATTCCCGTACAGTGGATGTCCATATACGCTGGTTGCGTGAGAAGATTGAACCAATTCCAGATAAACCAGAGCGGATCATTACGGTTCGGGGGGCGGGTTACCGTTTCGAAGGATAAATCAATGAAGCCGCGCTTTCATTTGCGCATTCTGTGGCCTTTTATCCTGATTTTAGTGGCAAGTCTGGCTGCCCTGGCACTGTTGTTCCCCCTGGTCCATGGTTCCATCTTTCAACAAGCCGTAGAAACAGGTGAAGAGGTAAATTTTGTTCCGATATTCACTCTTGTATTTTTGATCGTTGCGATCGGTCTTTTGGTTGGATTGTTGATCAACATATATTACACCAACCAACACCTGAATGTCCTTGAAGATTTGACCGATGCAGCCAAAGAACTGGGTGAAGGAAAATTCACAGAGATTGAGATACCAAAAAATGTAGGCGACCTCCCCGAAATCCAGGAGCTGGCTGAGGCGCTGCAAAAAACCGCGCTTCAGACCGAAGAGCAATTCAACGCGTTGACCAAAGAGAGGGCAATGCTCTCTGCTGTTCTGGATCACATGACCGATGGTGTCTTGATCGCGGATGATAGTGGCAGCGTACAATTGCTCAATACGGCTGCCGAAAGGCTCTTTAAGGTCGAAAACGAGCAGGCAATTGGTCGTTCAGTCGTCGAAGTGATGCGCCATTACAGCCTGGTTGAATTGTGGGAAAAAACGAAGAATGGTAACCCCGAGACCATAAACATGGAATTGGGCTCCGCACATAAGTATCTTCAAGTGGTTGGAATATCCCTTGAAAAGGATCTGCCTGGTCGAACCATGTTACTCTTCCAGGATCTGACCCAGACTCACCAACTGGAAATCGTTCGGCGCGACTTTGTCTCCAATATTTCTCATGAATTGCGCACCCCCATTGCAGGCTTAAAAGCAATCAGCGAAACACTCTTGGATGGTGCCCTGGATGATCCGCCGGCTGCACGAAAGTTTTTGGTGCACATGGACAACGAGGTTGATAACCTGACCCAAATGGTCAATGAACTGCTGGAGCTTTCGCGCATTGAAGCCGGGCGTTCAAACTTTGAGTTCCAGCGTGTTGAACCTTGCCAGCTTCTTAATACAGCATTTGATCGCATGATATTGCAGGCAGAAAAAGCAGGGGTGACCCTCATGCAAGATTGTCCGGCAGGGCTTCCTCAGGTATATGCCGACCCGGTGAGGATATCACAAGTATTTGTCAATCTGATCCATAACGCCATTAAATTTACACCGAATGGCGGGCATATTCGCCTTACTGTCTGGCGCGATGACAAACAAGTAGTTTTTATGGTAAAGGATGATGGCGTTGGAGTCGCAAAAAAAGACCTAAAAAGAATTTTTGAGCGGTTTTATAAAGCCGATCGAGCTCGCTCAGGGGGTGGGACCGGATTGGGTTTGTCGATCTGCAAACATATTGTAGAAGCACATGGCGGACAGATTTGGGTTGAAAGCGAAGGAAATTCTGGCAGCCAATTCTTTTTTACAGTCCCGGCGACAGCAGGCGGGAACATTGGTTAACCAAGGTTTTACCCGTTCAGCCTGTAGTACAATTAACCTCCGCAACTACGCGGAACTTTGGAGGCATTTATGTCCCGTTTTACTTTAGACCAGGAAATTCGCCTGGTACAGGATGAAATACTGTTATTGGGGAGCCTGGTGGAACAGGCAATTCTCAATTCTGTTGATGCCTTGCAGAGGCGAGATGCTACCGCCGCGCAACGTGTTTATGAAAATGATCGCAAAATCAATGCAAAGCACCATGCTATTGAGAATCATATATTGATCACGTTTGCCACCCAAAGTCCTTTGGCAAGCGATTTGCGGTTTTTGGCAGCCATGCTGGAAGTCAATACCGAGTTGGAACGTATCGGTGATTATGCCAAGGGGATATCCAAGGTAGCCATCCACCTGGCGGATAGCGATTATGCCATCCCGATCCGTGAGATCCAGCAAATGGCAGACCTGGCTACCTCCATGCTGCATCGTTCCTTGGGCGCTTTTGTGGCAGGAGACACGGTTGCAGCCCACAGCATCCCCGAAGAAGATAACCAGGTGGATGAACTATACGAGAGTATTTACCGCAAAATTGTGGAAGGGATGATCAAAAATCCTGATACCATCGACCTTGGAAACCAGGTTATTTGGGTCATCCACAACCTGGAGCGAACAGCCGATCGTGTCACCAATATTTGCGAACGGGTGGTTTTCATTGTATCGGGAGAATCGGTTGAATTTGATGTCTCTGACGATGAACAATTAGACCAAGACTGACAACCAGAAATTATGAAGGAAGAAACGCGCGATGAGCGTGTTTTTTGCTGTCCAGTCACACTATGGGGTTTAACTGTTGCAAAAAAGTAAACAAATCCTATCGAAATTATCAGGGATTACGCTATAATCACAATCATCTAAACAAAACTTAAGAAAAAATACCCAATGCGTTTTCGAGCTGTGTTGAGGAGGTGGAAAAAGTGTTAAGACCAAATGATACGAAAGGAAAGTTGATCGTCGTCGAAGGCATTGACGGGTCAGGCAAGTCGACTCAGATCGACCTGCTTTACAAGTGGCTGCTTTCGAAAGGCTATTCGGTTTATTTTAGCGAGTGGAATAGTTCCGCTCTAGTTAAGAGCACTAACAAGGTCGCCAAAAAGAGCCAAACATTTACCCCGGCAACTTTCAGCATCTTGCACTGTACCGATTTTGCGGACCGCTGGGAAAACAGTATCTACCCCTTGCTCAAAGCAGGCGTGATCGTTTTGGCAGACCGTTATGCTTTCACTGCCTTTGCCCGTGATATCGCCCGAGGGAACGATCCGCAATGGGTGCGTGACATGTATTCCTTTGCCTTCATGCCCGATGCCGCCCTGTACTTCCGGGTCCCACTGGATATCGCCGTAGAACGGATCACCGGATCAAGAGCCCAATTGAAGTACTACGAAGCTGGCATGGACTTGGGGCTGTCAGATAGTTACGAAGAGAGTTTCAAGCTATTTCAGGGCAAGATCCTGAATGAATATGACAAAATGGTCGACGAATTTGGATTAACCATGATCGACGGCACCTTACCGGTGAAAGAACAACAGAGGAAAGTCAGGGCAATGATCAAGCGTGTTCTGGAAGGTTTTGAAGGACTTCCAAATCCAGACAAACAACCCATTGCTGTCGACAATCCACAAGCTGGAAAGAAAGGTAAAAAAGGAGGGAAATAATGGCTAACGCAGATTTCTATGGTGCTGGTTTTCCCTATCGTGATTTTGGCAAACTGCCCGGTAAACTGATTGTTCTGGAAGGTACAGATGGCGTCGGTCGCTCGACCCAGGTAAGTATGCTGCGGCATTGGCTGGAAGAGGAAGGTTACGCCGTTGCCGATACTGGTCTGACTCGTTCAGAGCTTACCGGTCCGGGATTGGATGCTGCCAAGAGTGGACACACACTTGGTCCAATTACGATGAGCCTTTTTTATGCAGCCGATTTTGCTGATCGGCTTGAGAACAAAATCATCCCAGCCCTACAGGCTGGATTCATTGTTCTCTCGGATCGGTATTTTTACTCGATGATTGCACGAGACAGTATTCGCGGCATTGAAAAGAACTGGTCCAGAGCTCTATATGGCATTGCCTTGCGCCCTAACTTGGTTCTGTACCTGCAGGCATCTGTCCCTTCATTGGTACAACGCCTTATTCACGGTCGTGGTCTCAATTATTGGGAATCAGGCATGGACCTGCATATGGCAGATAACTTCTACGATAGCTTTGTGACCTATCAGACCGCCATCATTAAAGAATTGGAAGAGTTAGCAAGAGAATATAACTTTGTCACGATCGATGCGGACCGTACTCCACATGAGATTTTTGAGGATCTCAAACGACCGATCCGGTTGTTACTGCATAACCGACTGACAAAGTCAGAACGACCATACTAGCTCATCCTTACTTCAGCCAACACTAAGTAAGGTATGAAACCGGGATGGAAAAAACCCCCATCCCAACTAGGAGAATACAGGCAGACCTGTTCCTGTAAGAATAGGGGTAGTTTTCAATCTCCGCGGAGGTGAAATGGCAAAAATAAGCGCCGAAGCGATCAATGTCTATGGGGCAAAAATCATCTATGAACACCTTTCGGCAATGCAGGCTGAGGTGCAAGGTGTGTTGACCAGCGAGGATATTGAATATGTCCATCGCATGCGCGTGGCAACCCGGCGGTTGCGCAGTTCCTTGGCAATTTTTAGCGATAGCTTCCCAAAGAAAGATTACAGACAATTCCTCAAGGATATCAGGGCGGTTACAAAAGCTCTGGGGGCAGCCCGCGATCTGGATGTGCAACTGGAGTTACTTGAACAGCTCCATCCGCAATTTGCTGACCCCAAACTAGCACCGGGTGTCAACCGTCTGCAGTTACGTTTGAAACAACATCGCCAGGATGCCCAAAACCAGGTGATCAAGGCAATGAAAACCCTGGAAGATGATGAGACCCTGCGAAGAATCGCGCGCTGGGCAGCGCCATGGCTGGAGAAGGCTGAAAATATTTACCTGTACTCTCCGGCGTTATTTGAGCGGGCTTTTTCCAGCATTAAGACTCGTTTACAAGAAACGTTGGAATTTGACCAACCCGTTCGAGTTGAAACGAACGTGGCGGAGTTGCATGCCATGCGAATCAGTGCAAAACATTTGCGCTACACCATGGAGGTTTTTGAGAGCTTGTATGGCGAGGAAATCAAATCCTTGATCAACCTCTCAAAAAAATTGCAGGACTTGTTGGGGTCGATCCATGATGCAGATGTCTGGATGGATATGATCCCGAGCTTTATCAAAGAAGAAGAGCAGCGCATTATCACCTATTTTGGGCATAACAGACCTTTGCGCAGACTCTTGCCAGGTTTGAGAGCATTTGCAGCCAACCGTGAACGCAGCCGCGTGGAAGATTACCGAGCTTTTTTGCAGCTGTGGGATAAAACCCTGCAAGATGGCGTTTGGGAGAAATTGGACATGCTTATCAACGCTCCCTTGAATGTTGGCGAGGCGATCAAATTGTTACAGAAGATGGAAAACCCTGAAGAGCAAGAGGGAAGCGGAACGCCGGAACCGGATGGGTAAATCAGAGGCGGATGATGAAATACTTCATCGGCACGTTGCCTGCCTACCAAATTTCACTTTTCATATCTTTCGTCAATTTCAAGGTGTGTTAGGAACTATGGCAGTTCGCCTTTTATGAAATGATCCTTCAGTTCGAGGTATTCAATCCTGAAAATGAGTACAGACTGCCACGCACCCTGTTTGTTAAGTAAGGGTAGAGTAATTTCCCCGTCAGGTTTTGCGGTAACTGAACTCAATGATTCATTCTTCGTCGTTGATCTCACGCTCCATGCGTTTTAGCATGGTGTAGTTAAGTACCGCAATGATTGCCATCACAACAAATAACACCAGATAACCGACCTTGAAATTTTTTTCTCCCACCCATAAGGTAAACTCTGACATTCCCCCAATCCCTGAGATCAACGTGAGGGGCATAAAAATGGTTGTGATCAAAGTAAGCCGGCGCATGATGGCATTGGTGCGGTTGGATGTCTGCGCCATACGGTTGTTGATCATGGAGAGGTGAATTTCCATCAGGCTGGTCACCTGGTCGCGGGCGGTTTCTGTGATTTCATAATAGCGGGAGAGGTGATCATAGACATCCCGGAAGAAGATGATCGCTTGGCTGTTAATAAAGGGACTATCCTGGCGGATTAGTTTGCTGATCACTTCGCGTTCATAGAATACGGATTTCCGAATGGTCATTAAGGATCGCCGCGAATCCATCAACCGCGAAAGATCGAAATCGCGTGTATCAGCCAGGATCTCATCTTCATCCTGGTCGAGTTTTAGTTCGATTTGGTCAATTACCTGGAATTTATGGTCGACCATGGTATCTACAATCAAATGTAACAGGAATGTCGGGCCGTTCTTGATGCGTTGGCTTTCCCGTTCTATAGCTCTTTCCACCCCTGCCAGGATTGGCTGACCTGCCCTGTTACGCCTTGAAGTGCTGATGATGAAGTTTGCTCCGATAAAAAAGTCCAGCTCATGGGTAATGACTTCTGTATCTGTGCTTTCAAAGACATTGAATACCATGAAAGAATAATTAGGGAAAAGATCCAGTTTGGGCAATTGGTCTTCATTGAGCACATCTTCAATGGAGAGCGGATGGATATTGAGTTCGGTGATGAGCGGTTGCAGGGTTTCCAGATTTGGATCACAGTAATCAAGCCACAAATATCCCCCTGATTCAACCGCTCTTAATCCATCTTTGAGTGATGAAAGCGTAGAGAGATCCCCATTCTTTTCGATAAAAAAGAAGTGGGTTTGTGGTTGAGGGGATGGGTTGCTTGATATCGTTTCGAATAAATTATCCGTCATGCCAGCTCCTTAGAAGAAGGCGACCTTGCCTTTAACTTGATAAATGGAGAAAAGGGGTTCCAATTCAACCGCCGGGCAAAACTCCAAATGGATAAGGTTCGTGCAGATTGAACCTGGCGACGTTTTTGCCAGATGACTGGCAGAGCGCTTATGGCTGCTTTTTTTGCTTGCCAAAGTGCTTTCCCGTTGGGCATGAACATGGCAGCGATCAGATAAGCCAGATTAACCAGGATGTGGGCAGGCAGTAAGAGCCAGAAGAGCAGCCCTGGCATATTCTTTACAAAAGCCCATACCAGGTTGCGCTGACCATAAAAGGTGGAGAACTCGCTTCTATAGCCTGTGCTGCCAGAGCCGACATGCCGAACCACTGCCTCAGGCAGATAAAGACAGGGGTAGCCCGCCAGCCGCAAACGGAGGTCGAGATCCATATCTTCCATGTAGGCAAAAAAATCCTCATCAAAACCGCCAATTTGCTCGAAGGCAAAGCGGGGATAGGCTGAGGCAGCCGCGCATGCGCTCATGACATAGCGAGGGCTGGCTGAACCGAAGGAGGTCGGACGGGAGTGGTTTTGACGCCAAGCCAAGCCGCTGGCGTGGTAGACATTCCACTCCCCATCCAAAACATTAGGATTATCTGCCTGAAGCAGGCGGGAGGCAAAGCAGTGCCCTGGATAACTCTGGGCAAATTGGTGGAGTGTGGCTAGCCAATCAGGTTGAGGGAAGGCATCGTTATTCAGCAAGATCACGTATTCGCCCTGAGCTTGGCGGGCTGCCAGGTTGTTGCCGGCAGCAAAACCCAGGTTGGTCTCGGAGCGAAGAAGATGGAGATCCAGTTCAGGATGCAAAGAGAGTACAGAAGGATCAGGTGGTTCTTCTGCTCCGTTATCCAGCAGGATCACTTCGAAATCCTTGAAGGATTGTTCTTCCAACGCCTGCAGATTGTCCGCCAGGAACTGTGCACTTTTCCAAAACAAGATGAGAACTGAGAAGAAAGGCTTGGTCATGGTCGTTGTTCCTGGTTAGGGATATTATAGTGTAGGTGGGGTTGTATGCAGAAGATTGCTTGGCAGGCTAAATAAATCGTATAATATGCCAAATTTCCTTGATAGGATGTCCAATAATGGCGAAATCAAAGCAAACCCATCACAAGAAAGCCACTAAATCAACCAAGAAGACCCAGGTTGGTAGTGCAACAACCAGATCAAACAAGTCTCAAATTGTTACCAATACAAAACAGGCAGGCACCATACCATCGTGGGTTTGGAGTTTGATTGTGATTGTCGTCGCGGTTGGTGGGTATTGGCTAGTTCAACTCACTAATCAGCGCCGGCAGGCTGTCAGCAGTTTGCCAGCAGAAATGAGCGTGACAGAGGTATCCAAACTTGACAGGGAAGAATGGTTTTTCCTGGACGTGCGCGAACAAAGTGAATGGAATCAGGGGCATATCGAAGAAGCAACCTTGATACCCCTGGGGCAGCTGCAAGACAGACAAGATGAGCTCCCCAAAGACCAAAAAATTGTAGTGGTTTGCCGATCTGGCAACCGCAGTGCCCAGGCAAGAGATCTATTGTTAAAGGCAGGCTTTACTGAGGTGACCAGCATGGCAGGCGGCATGAATGACTGGATCAGCCAGGGTCTGCCAGCGGTGATTGGTCCTTGATTTATTAGTAAACTCCTCTGTAATTGCTTTTTTTCTTACCTTTAAGCGTTGTATCTCTGCTGGTCGAATCTCCGGTGCTGGTTACGCGTGTGCCCTCGCCATCTTCCTATGGTAAGATTAGAAGTTGTTTGATGCTTAATTTCGAAGGTGAAATGATTGGCTACCGCTGCTAAACCCGTCTACGATTCTGCCAGTTACCGCGTTTCTGCGATTTCTGAATTGAAGGAATTAGGAAAATATCGCTATCTGCTCGGACAACTGATCCGGCGGGATATTCTGACACGCTACAAGCGCTCTGTGCTAGGCGTAGCATGGACGATGCTCAACCCTCTTGGCACCATGCTGATTTTAACTTTTGTATTTTCCAATTTTTTCAAGTCTGCTGTACCGCACTATCCTGTTTACATCCTAAGCGGTTTGCTGGTATGGAACTTCTTCTCCCAAGGTACCAATGCTGCTATCAGCGGGTTGGTTTGGGGGGGCAGCCTGCTCAAACGAATCTACATTCCCAGTACTGTTTTTGGTGTCTCGGCAATTGGCACTGCTTTGGTTAACCTTATCCTGTCATTAGTCCCTCTTTTGCTGGTGATGCTGATCGATAAGGCGCCTTTTTTTGAGTCTCTGTTGTTTTTACCTGTCTCAATCCTGCTTTTAACCGCTTTTACACTAGGATTTGGGCTCTTCATCTCTTCATTGGCTGTCTTTTTTCCCGATGTAGCAGAGATGTACCAGGTGTTGTTAACCGCCTGGATGTACCTGACGCCTATAATCTATCCAGAGAGTCTGATTTCAGCCAGGTTTATGCCCATTTACAAAATAAACCCCATGTATTGGATGGTAAAAATGTTTCGCCTGCCAATTTTTGAAGGGCGCATGCCAACTTTGCAGGAATTTCTACCTGCTCTTGCCTGGTCTTCAGGTATGCTGGTTATAGGTTGGATCTATTTCACCTCAAAATCGGAGGAGTATGCCTACCGTGTCTGAGTTGGAAGTAGAAAATTCAACAAATGGTGGAGATGAACCGATTATTCAACTCGAGAATGTTTGTGTGAGTTATCGTTTACCTTCAGAACGGATCGGAACGTTCAAGGAATATGCCATCCGTAAGTTGCAGCGTAAGATTCGTTTCGAAAAATTTTGGGCTTTGAGCGATATCAGCCTGCAGGTCAACCGGGGTGAAGTGTTTGGGTTGATCGGTAATAATGGCGCCGGTAAAAGCACGATGTTAAAGGTGATTTCCAAGGTGTTGAAACCTACCAAGGGGCGAGTGGTGGTATATGGCAAAATTGCACCCTTGCTTGAACTGGGTGCTGGTTTTCATCCGGAATTGTCTGGACGGGAAAACGTATTCCTCAATGGAGCCTTGCTAGGTTATAGTCGGGCCGAGATGGAAGCGGTTTTTGATGAGATTGTTGAATTTTCTGAATTAGAGCAATTTATTAACGCGCCTGTTCGCACCTATTCTTCCGGGATGTTTGCCCGTCTGGGCTTTGCTGTGGCGACCGCACATATGCCGGAAATATTGATATTGGATGAGATCCTCAGTGTTGGTGACGAGGCTTTTCAAAAGAAAAGCCGCGATCGTCTCCAAAGCTTCCAAAGAAAAGGGTCAACAGTGCTGATGGTTTCGCATGCATTGGATACCATGATCGGGATGTGCGATCGTATTGCCTGGATCGACCATGGTAAAACCCAGAAAATCGGCGAGCCGCAGGAAGTGATCGCTGCTTACCGGGGGCAAAATTTGTGATGGAATACATACGCACTGCTATCCCGGATGTGGTTTTAATGAAGCCCACGGTCTTTGGTGATCATCGCGGATTTTTTATGGAAACCTTCCGCCAGGCTGAGTTTGATGCTTTTTGCGGGCACTATGATTTTGTGCAGGATAATCACTCTGGCTCACCGCGAGGTATCTTGCGCGGTCTGCACTATCAGCTACATCAAACGCAAGGCAAACTGGTGCGCGCAGCCGTAGGGGAGGTATTTGATGTCGCGGTTGATATTCGACAGGGCTCTAAAACCTTCGGTCAATGGGTTGGAGCAGTGTTGAGTGCCGAAAATCGTCATCAGCTCTGGGTGCCGCCAGGTTTTGCGCACGGTTATTATGTGATGAGTGACTGGGCTGAATTTCTTTATAAAGCAACCGACTATTTTG
>Ga0209722_1003661_pt1 | contig 10586 bp, 8 predicted proteins | sample BioC12SIPDNA_2_FD_185745 | JGI IMG/M metagenome (GOLD analysis project Ga0209722, IMG submission 185745) | Anaerobic biogas reactor microbial communites from Washington, USA - Biogas_R1_A C12 SIP DNA (SPAdes) (version 2) | ecosystem: Engineered > Bioreactor > Anaerobic > Unclassified | place... | reverse complement strand
AGGGCGTGCTCATGGGCATCCCGGGTGAATGGCTGTTCCAATCCTGTCTCCTTTCATCAAAACACGCTTATCATGCTATACTATGGCCGAATCGTCAATGAAAGGAAATCAGAATGAGACAGCAAATTGAAGCCATCATGCGCAACGCCTCCCGGATTATGATGGAGAAGGCGCCCCGGAACATCGAAAGCAAGGAAGGCCATGCCAACTTCGTGACGGAGGCCGACCTGAGGACCCAGGAGCTGCTGCAGGAGGGCCTGCTGAAGCTGCTGCCCGGCAGCGCGGTCTTCGGGGAAGAGAAGGACAACCAGCCCCTCACCGATGCTCCCACCTGGGTAGTGGACCCCATTGACGGCACCCTGAACTACATCCACGGCCTGGCCCATTCCGCGGTGTCTGTGGCCCTGCTGGAAGGCAGAAAGACCCTGCAGGGCTACGTCTTGAATCCCTTCCGGGACGAGTTTTTTGCTGCGGAGGCCGGCAAAGGCGCCTATTTGAACGGCGGGCGCATCCAGGTGTCCAGGACGCCCTTTGAGCATGCCCTGGTGTTTTACGGCAGCTCCCCCTACAAGGCTTCCCTGGTGGATGCCACCTTTCAGGCGGTGAGCCGCTTGATGAAGCAGACAGCGGACATCCGCCGTCTGGGCGCCGCCGCCCTGGACTTTGCCTATGTGGCCTGCGGGCGGGCCGACATCTTCTTTGAATACTCCCTGGCCCCCTGGGATTATGCAGCCGGGCAATTGCTGATTGCGGAGGCGGGCGGCGTGTTTGAGCTGCTCAACCCCGAGGTGGTGGCTGCTGACTTCAAGCAGTCCGCCGCCGTGTTCACCGCCAGCCCGGCCTGCGCCGCACCGGGCCTTGACATTGTGAAGGAGGTCTATCAGGCATGGGCAGCAGACTCCCGTTAGCCGCCCGCTCCTCCCCCCACGTCCACACCCAGTTTTGCGACGGGCGCAGCACAGCGGAGGAGATGGTGCAGGCTGCCCTGGAGAAGGGCTTTGTCAGCCTGGGCTTCTCCAGCCATGCCAAACAGGATTTTGACCTGAAATACGCCATGGACGATGCCCGGGAAGCGGCCTATATCGCGGAAATCCGGCGGCTGCAGCGCCTGTATGGCGGCCGCATCCGGATCTGGCTGGGAATGGAGCAGGACCTGTATTCAACCGCCAGGCGGGAGGGTTTTGAGTACGTCATCGCCTCGGTTCACTACATGAAGATGCCCGATGGCAGCCGCCTGGCAGTGGACTCCTCCCCGGCGCAAACGGAGCGCATCATCAGGGAGGCCTTTGACGGCGACCCCTACCTGCTAGTTGAACGCTACTACAGCCTGCTGGGCGCCTTTGTGCGGGACAGCCGCCCGGACATCATTGGACACTTTGACCTGCTCACCAAGTACAACCAGGGCACTCATCCTTTTGACGAAAGCCATCCCCTCTATGTGACTGCAGCCATGGCGGCCCTGGAGGAAGCCATCACGGGCTGCAGGCTGATGGAAGTGAACGTGGGGGCCCTGGCCCGCACGGGGGTCAAGGGGCCCTACCCCAGCCTGGCCATCCTGACAGCCTGGCGGGACCTGGGCGGAGAGGTGATCCTGTCCTCCGACTGCCATGAGGCCCGCTACCTGGACAGCGCCTATGAGGCCGGACTGGCCCTGATGGCGGCAGCAGGCTACAAAAAAGCCGCCATTCTGGGGCGGCATGAGGCATTGTTTGAAACGGTGTCCCTGATTAGTTGATGGTGGTAGCCTGGCGCTTTTTCCGGGCTTCCACCAGCGCGCTTAAGCGCTGGGTGCGCTGCCTGACCCGGTAGGCCGCCAAGACGCCTGAGCGGTATTTGTCCAGCATCACCCGGACGGACACCGCCACAGGCACCGCCGGCAGCACCCCCAGGCCGGCCGCCATCACGGCAGCCCCTGCCGCCATCCCCGCACCGGTTTTCAGCATCCGGTAGGAGCCGTCCGCCAGGGCGGCTTTTTGGGTTTTGCGGCCCAGGATGACCTTGCCCTGCTCGGTGATGGCGATGACTGCAAAGGGCAACCCGGCTGTCAGGGTACCCACCAGCTCGTTCATCAGGCCGCTGTCCTCCATCAAGCCCAGGCTCACCCCCACCTCGTCCATGTGGGACAGGGCGGTGGTGATGCTGTCCGTCAGCGTGCTTTGGCTGCGCTGCTGGTAGGTTTTAACCATGTCTTCGTATTTCATCTTATTTCACAAAGGCGCGGATCAGGGTGGTGATCACCCAGGCGCCGCCCAGGATGGCGGATATCCAGGTGATCTGCTTCAAAATCCGCATCAGGCCGGAATCCTGGCGCGCCCGTTTGTCCGCGCGGGCTTTCAAGGCGTCCACCTTCCTGCTGATGTCGCTTAGCTGCTTTTCCATGTCCCGCTGCTTTGTGGACAGCTGGTCCTGCTCCTCCCCCTGGAGGGTGAGGGCTTTGCGGAGGGCCTCCTGATCCGCGTACAGGCCTTCCGCCACCACCACCATCTCCTGGGTGAACTCCTCCACCAGGCGGGGCAGGTCCTTGCCGGAGATGGAATCCCGGGCGGTCTGCAAAAAATCCTTGGACTTGGCCAGGATGCCCGGCTTCCGGGTTTCTTCCTGCGCCAGCAGCTTCTGGTCCTGCTCTGGCAGATGTGGTTCTGTCATCGTTACACCAGGCTGATGCCGCTGGCCGCCTGCTCTGCCCGGTAGCGGGTGAGGAGGGACTGGATGCGGTTGTAGGGGTTCAGGAGGGCGGAGAGGCTGCGGTCGTGGTTCAAGGTGGCGATCAGGTAGGAGATGTACTTGCTCATGTCCGCCTCCACAAACCATTTGGCGGCCATCAGTTCCGGCGAGCGGTAGGTGAGGTTGGTGGCCACCACCCGGCTGATGATGCCCTGCTGGTAAGCCTCCTCAAATTCCTGGATGCCGTTGGTGAAAAAGGCGAAGGTGACGATGCAGAAAATGCGTTTGGCCTTGCGCTTTTTCAATTCCCGGGCCAACTCCAGCATGGACTCGCCGGAGGAGAGGATGTCGTCGGCCACGATGATGTCCTTGCCCTCCACCGAGGCGCCCAGGTATTCGTGGGCGATGATGGGGTTGCGGCCCTGGACCACCGTGGTGTAGTCGCGCCGTTTGTAAAACATGCCCAGCTCCAGCGCCAGGAGGGAGGAATAATAGATGTTGCGCTGCACGGCGCCTTCGTCCGGGCTGACCACCATCATGTTGTATTTGTCGATCTGCAGGTCCTTCACGGAGCGCAGCAGGGCCTTGAGCATCTGGTAGGTGGGCATGACGTTTTCAAAGCCGCACAGGGGCACAGCGTTCATCACCCGGGGGTCGTGGGCATCAAAGGTGATGATGTTGGCCACCCCCATGTTCTCCAGTTCCTGCAGGGCCATGGCGCAGTCCAGGCTCTCCCGGGTGTTGCGGCGGTGCTGCCTGCTTTCATAAAGCATGGGCATGATGACGTTGACCCGTTTGGCCTTGCCGGCGATGGCGGCAATGATGCGCTTTAAGTCCTGGTAGTGGTCGTCCGGGGACATGGGCACTTCCAGGTCATACATCTTGTAGCGGACGTTGTAGGCGCAGACGTCCACCAGGATGTAGATGTCATAGCCCCGGACGCTCTCCCGGATGACGCCCTTGCCCTCCCCCGTGCCAAAGCGGGGGCAGCAGGCCTCAATCAGGAAATCTTCCCGGCCGTGGCCGGGGGTTGTGTAAAACTCCTCGTCCTGCAGGTCCTGCAGCTCGTGCCAGCGCAGCAGGTAGCTGTTGACGTTGGCCCCCAGGGCATCGATGCCCTTCATGGCGATGATGCCCAGCGGCCCGTATTGAACATTGCTGAGGTTTTGACCCCATTCCGACAGAAAATTATCCACCATGGCAATCCCCTCCCCTGTCTTCATGCGCGTGCTGCGCTGCGGTAGAACAATACATCACTTGCCGGTGATCAGATTCAGGCTGAGCCTGGGCAGGGTTTCCTCCTGGCCCTGGTCGTCCCTCCCGATGTTCATACCCACCATCTGTCCGAAGATGCGCACCTGGCTGTTTGCCTGGAATGCGGGCTCGGTGTCCGAGGTGAGCAGGAGAACATCAGAAAAGCCGGCGTCGGTTTTCGTCAGGGCAAAGCGCAGCACCCAGCTGTCCTGCTTGTCTTCCTTGCTGATGAGGGTGCCTTCGTACATGAGCATCTTGCCGTCGTACATGTTGGGGTTTGTAATCAGCTCCTGGTAGGTGGGGCTGAGGGCGTTCTGGCGCAACAGGTTCTCCCGGGCTTCCGGGCTTAATACCCGCATGGCGGTGTAGTTGAACACCCGGTCCTGAAGGCCTTTTTTGGTGAGCACCAGCCGGATGGCGTAATTGCCTTCGGCTTTTGTGTCAAAGGTGAAGCTGAAGCTGCCGTTGCGGGCCACGTTCTTGCTGGTTTCCTCGCCATTGACCGTGAGGGTGGCACGGACACCGCTTTCCGTGGTGCTGCCGGCCAGGGTGAACTGGTCCTCCTTCAGCTCGGCCGGGGGCGCCATGGCCAGGCTGACGGGGATGAGGCCGGACTGGTAGCGGATGTTGTAGGAGCGGTTCAAATCCTCCAGCCCCGGGCTGGACACCGTCAGGGTCATCACATAGATGTTTTCGCCGGGCAGGTCAATGGGCATATTGTAGACACCGGCCTTGTTGGCCTTGGCCTCAAACACCTTGGTTTCGCTGCTGCTAAAGGACATCAGAACCGCCCGCAGGCTGGCCTCCGGCTTGGTCTTGCCCTTCATGACAAAGCTGCTCTTGCTGGTTTCAACCGGTGCGGTGGCGGTTTCATCCAGGCTGATGGGCAGGGGCGGCACCGGGAGGATCTGGCTGAAGGCGAAGGTGTCAAACACCTTGTTGAGGGCTGTGTTGTCCCGGGTGGTGAGCTGCCGGCCAAAGACCTGCAGGTCCACCGTGATGGTGTAGCCGTTGCGGATGCTGCGCCGCTGATAGCCCCTGCGCACCACCTCGCCGCCCTGGCGGTAGGAATAGCGCAGCTGCAGGAAGCGGCCCACCTTGGGGAAGTTTTTCCAGGAGACCGAGTCATAGCGGTAACCCAGGATGGAATAGGCACCGGAGGCGCCGTGGGAGGTGCGGTATTTGGCCCGCACGTCCGGGGTGTGTTCGTTGATATCAAAATATTGCTGGCCGTCCACATCCTTGAGGGCTGTGATGACCAGCATCCGGTTGTTCGCATTGTCATAGGCCTGCAGCAGGATGCCCTTGGCTTCAAAGTCTGCCGCCCAGGCTGCCACCGTCCCGCCCTGGGACTGGATGAAGGCCTCATGGTCCTTCAGGTTGGCAGGGGTGAGCACCGGGTCGTACACCCCTTCGGGCAGGCTGACGCCCGCATGGACCCCGGTAAACTCGTAGGCTTCCGCAGATGCCGCCGGCAGCAGACCAAGCAGCAGCATCACGACGCAAAGCAGAAAAACTGACCGTTTGCGCATCACAGACCTCCTTGATTCAATCTGTCCTCATCCTAACACACCAGGCGCCTGCCTTCAACCAGAAAGGGCCGGAAGCCTGCAAAAGCGGCGGCAAAATTTCCGGGATAAAACCCGAACTTTTTTACAGGTTTTTCATCTATCGTACCTGTTTTGTGGTAAAATGGTGGGAATAACAACGAGGTGAGTGGAATGGAGAAGGTAAAACGCGGAGAGCGCCTGGTGGCCATGGCACGGATTCTGTCCCAGAACCCCAACCGGGTCATCCCGTATCAGGTGTTCTGTGACCGGTTTGGCGCAGCCAAGTCCTCCGTCAGCGAGGACATCGCCATGATTGAAAAGGTGATGCGCCAGTTTGACCTGGGCCAGGTGGCAACCGTCACCGGGGCTGCCGGCGGGGTGCGCTTCCGGCCCATGATGGGCTGGGGCCAGGCGCTGCAGTTCATCCGCGGCATTGCAGAGGCCCTCAACGCACCGGACCGGGCCCTGCCCGGCGGCTACCTCTACCTGTCGGACCTCCTCTCCGACCCCGTCCTCACCCGGCAGATGGGCAGCATCCTGGCCCGGCCCAGCTACGACCTGGACGTGGATTTTGTCCTCACCATGGAAACCAAAGGCATTCCCGTGGCCATGATGACGGCTGAAATGCTGGGGGTGCCCCTCCTCATCGCCCGGCGCAGCAGCAAGGTGTACGAGGGCAGCGCCGTGTTCATCAGCTACCCCGACGGCAAGGGCGGCATTGAAACCATGTCCCTGGCCCGCCGGGCGGTGGAGCAGGGCCAGCGGGCCCTGATTGTGGATGATTTCATGCGCCACGGCGGCACCGCCCTGGGCATGGTGACCCTGATGAAGGAGTTCAACATCGAGGTGGCCGGCCTGGCCTTCATGCTGGCCCAGCAGCGGGAGACCCCCCTCACCGACCTGCCCGAGTGGCCCCTGCTCACCTTTACCGGGGACGGCGTCACGGACCCCATGGTGGTGCAGCCCGCGGACTGGCTGGTCAAACTGGGGGCAAACGAAGGATGAAAGCCCTGGTCGGCCTGGGCAACCCGGGCCCTGAATATGAACTGACCCGTCACAACGTGGGGTTTCTGGCCCTGGAGGAATCCGCCCGCCTGCTGGGCGTGGCCGGGGAGCGTCGGCGCTTCAAGGGGCTGGTGATGGAGGGCTTTTTGGGGGGCGAAAAAATCGTCCTGTTCAAGCCCGCCACCTACATGAACCTGTCCGGGGAAGCCCTGGTGGAACTGATGCACTGGTACAAGCTGGAGCCGGAGGACATCCTGGTGTTTTCCGACGACATCGACCTGGCCCCCGGCGTCATGCGCCTGCGGATGAAGGGGGGCGCCGGCACCCACAACGGCTGGCGCAGCATCATCCAGATGGCATCTAGCCAGGATTTCCCCCGGGCCCGGATCGGCATCGGCGCCCCGCCCCCCGGCTGGGAGCTGAAGGACTGGGTCCTCTCCCGCTGGGACCGGGATGACCATGCGGCGGGCGTCCGGGAAGCCATCAGCCTGGCGGCCAAGGCCGGGGTGAGCTTCCTGAAAGACGGCATCCAGCTCACCATGAACCTGTACAACACCAAAAGCAGGCCCCCCAGGGCGCCGGCTAAACAGGCAGAAGAACACCAGGAAAGCGGGGGCCGGGATGATTCATGAGTTGATGTCCCGGTTCCGGGCCCAGGCAGGCTTCAAAGCTGCACAGGATGCCCTGGCCCGGGGGGAGCGCACCGCCCTGTATGACATGGTGCCCACCCAGCGGCTGCTGTGCGCCCTGGCCCTGTCCCTGGACCAGCCGGTGATCTACCTGCTGCCCAGCGAGCGGGCGGCCCGCCAGGCCCTGGAGGATGCCGCTGGCATGCAGGCGGAAGGCGTAGCCCTGTTCCAGCCGGGGGACATCCGCTTCATGCGGGCAGTGACCGGCCTGGAAAGCCAGTGGCAGCGCATCGCTGCCCTGCAGCAGCTGTTGACCGGGGAGACAAGGCTGGTAATCGCCTCTGTGGAGGCGCTGCAAACCTACCTGCTGCCGCCCCAGTGGTTTGCGCAATCCCTGGTGACCATCCATCTGGGCGACCAGCATGAAACCCCGGAGCTCGCCGCCCGGCTGGCCCGGATGGGCTATGAACGGGTGGACCTGGTGGAAGGCCGGGGGCAGTTTGCCCTGCGGGGGGACATCCTGGACATCTATCCCCCGGGGATGGACATGCCGGCCCGGATTGAGTTTTTTGACGTTGCGGTGGACAGCATCCGCAGCTTTGACCCCTTAACCCAGCGCAGCGCCGGGCAGCTGGCCCGGGTCATCATCCCCCCTGCCAGCGAGCACGTGATTCCCCCGGAGTACCGGGCGGAAGCGGCGGAGCGCCTGCGCAGCCACCTGGGGGACCCGGGCAGCCACCTGACCCACCACGCGGTGATGGACGAGCTGCTGAGCCTGCCGGACCCGGACATGCTGCTGGTGGAAGGTACCGTCATAAACGCCCCCCAGTGGGCCCACGCCCTGTATCCTCAGGACAGCAGCCTGCTGTCCTGGCTGCCGGAGGCCCTGGTGGTGGTGGACAGCCCGGAGCGGTCCATGCAGCGCCTGGCGGACAGCACCGAAGGCTTTCTGGAGGCCTTTAACAACGCTCTGGAAGGGCGCATGGCCCACCCGGACCAGGTGCACCTGCTGCGCAGCCGGGAGGATGTGCTGGCCCTGCTGGGGCAGCGGCGCATTTTAAGCGTGATGGACCTGCTGCGGGGTATGGGCGGCCTGACCCCGGACACCGTGCTGGCCCTGCCCGGCCGGGGGCTGGACAGCTACAAGGGGCGGATTGCCGCCCTGGCTGAGGACATCAGCGCCTGGCAGGCTGCAGGGATGATGACGGTGCTGTTCACCGGCGGGCAGGCCCGCTCCGAGCGCCTGGCGGCCGCCCTGGCCGGCAGGGGCATCAGCGCCGACCCCCTGGAATCCGGAAAACAGGACGCAAAAGTGCTGCTGCACCCGGGCAACATCCAGGCAGGCTGCCTGGTGGAAGGGGCCCGGGTGGCCCTGGTGGCGCCATCGGAGCTGTTTGGCACCGGCCGCCTGAAGGCCCGCAAGCCCCAGACCGCCGGCCAGCGGATTGAAGCCTTCACCGATTTATCCATCGGGGACTATGTGGTGCACGACCACCACGGCATCGGCGTCTATCAGGGCACGGTGCGCCTGGCCTCCGAGGGCATCTGGCGGGACTACCTGTTCATCCAGTACCGGGGCAGCGACAAGCTGTACATCCCCGCCGACCAGTTTGACCGGGTGCAGAAGTACATCGGCAGCCCGGACAGCGCGCCGCCGCTTAACGACCTCAGCAGCAACACCTGGTCCCGGCAGAAGTCCCGGGTGAAGGCAGGCCTGAAGGAGCTGGCCTTTGATCTGGTGGCCCTGTACGCCAAGCGCCAGGCCAGCCCGGGCTATGCCTTTGAGCCGCTGGAGCCCTTTGAAAGCCAGTTCTGGGACCAGTTTGACCACGAGCTGACCGTGGACCAGGAGCAGGCAGTCGCCGATGTGCTTTCTGACATGGCACAGCCCAGGAACATGGACCGGCTGCTGTGCGGGGACGTGGGCTACGGGAAGACCGAGGTGGCCATGCGGGCCGCCTTCCGGGCGGTGATGAACAGCCGGCAGGTGGCTTTCCTGGCCCCCACCACCATCCTGGTGCAGCAGCATGTGCGCACCCTGAAAAAGCGCTTTGAAGGCTTCCCGGTGCACATTGACTATGTCAGCCGCTTCCGCTCCCCCCGGGAGAACCGGGAGACCTTGAGCCGGGCCCGGGAGGGCAGCATTGACATCCTGGTGGGCACCCACCGCCTGCTGAGCCGGGACGTGGGCTTCAAGAACCTGGGGCTCCTCATCATCGACGAAGAGCAGCGCTTCGGCGTGCGCCACAAGGAGCAGATCCAGAACCTGAAGGCCACCGTGGACGTGCTGACCTTAAGCGCCACCCCCATCCCCCGCACCCTGCACATGAGTATGGTGGGGGTGCGGGACATGAGCCTGCTGGAGACCCCGCCGGAGGACCGCTTCCCCGTGTCCACCTATGTGGTGGACTACCGGGACGGGCTCATCCGGGACGCCATCATGCGGGAGATAAACCGGGAAGGCCAGGTCTTCTTCCTGTACAACCGGGTGGCTGATATGGACCGGATGGCCGCCCACCTGCGGCAGCTGGTGCCGGAGGCACGGATTGCCGTGGCCCACGGACAGATGCCGGAGAGCGCCCTGGAGGACGTGATGCACGAGTTTTATCTGGCAAAGCACGACGTCCTCCTGTGCAGCACCATCATTGAAAACGGCCTGGACATCCAGAACGCCAACACCTTGATCGTCTATGACGCCGACCGCTTCGGCCTGTCCCAGCTGTACCAATTGCGGGGCCGGGTGGGCCGCAGCAACCAGGCCGCCTATGCCTTCTTCACCGTGCGGCCGGACAAGGCCTTGTCGGAGACGGCGGAAAAGCGCCTCAGCGCCATCAAGGAGTTCACCGCCTTTGGCGCAGGCTTCCGCATTGCCATGCGGGACCTGGAGATCCGGGGGGCCGGCAACATCTTCGGCCCGGAGCAGTCCGGCCAGGTGGCGGTGGTGGGCTATGAGATGTATGTGCGCATGATTGAGGAGGCCATCCGGGAGGCCCAGGGGGATTTCTCGGGCCTGCGGGACAGCGAACTGGAGACCCGGGTGGACATCCTGGTCAACGCCTTCCTGCCGGAGGACTACGTGCGGGGCGAGGCCCAGCGCATCGAGATCTACAAGCGCATCGCCATGATCAGGAACCAGGCAGATGAGATGGAGTTGATCGACGACCTCATCGACCGCTTCGGGGAGCCGGAGGAGCCGGTTATCAACCTGATCCACATCGCCCGGCTGCGGGCCCTGGCCAACGCCCTGGGGGCGGACCAGGTGAAACTGGACCGGGGGGATTTGCTGCTGCGCTTCCATTCCAAATACGCTGTAGACCCCATGGTGCTGTACCAGGCTTTGAGCCAGGTGAAAAGCGGCATGTCCCTGCAGGCCGGCAAGCGCCACACCAACCTGCTGGTTGCAGTGCCCAAACAGGACAGCATGGCAGCGGTGAAAGCGGGCATCGCAGCGCTTGAAAAACTGATGGCATTGATGGCGGAAGCA
>Ga0209722_1003657_pt1 | contig 10597 bp, 7 predicted proteins | sample BioC12SIPDNA_2_FD_185745 | JGI IMG/M metagenome (GOLD analysis project Ga0209722, IMG submission 185745) | Anaerobic biogas reactor microbial communites from Washington, USA - Biogas_R1_A C12 SIP DNA (SPAdes) (version 2) | ecosystem: Engineered > Bioreactor > Anaerobic > Unclassified | place... | reverse complement strand
GTGGCAGCCATGAAGAAATTGCTCCATCTGGTCTATGGAGTCCTAAAACATGGAATACCTTTTGATCCTGAATACGTTCAGAATTCCACGCTCATCCCTTGACATTCAAGACGGTATCTACAACAAGCAAAAAGCCTGGTTCAACAACGGAACCCGGCATGCAACAAAATAAAGCTGGGTTCAACTACGGAACCCAGCCTACGAAAAGAATAAGCCGGGTTCAAATTCGGAACCCGGCCTACAATTTACTGTTCCCTCAATTAAACCTTCCGCTCGATCTCATCCAGTGCCAGCGCTACAAAATCATCCACGCTCATGGCACCGGGATTCTCGCCATTCCGACGGCGCAGGGCGACTTGCCCCTCTTCCATTTCACGGTCACCAATCACCAGCATGTAGGGATACTTCTCCTTCTGTGCGTTGCGGATCTTGGCGTTCATACGTTCGGAACCATCGTCTACGCTCACACGCAGACCGGCGGCCTTCAACTTACCGGCAACTTCATACGCATAGTCGTTGTGACGGTCAGCGATAGGGATCAACTTAACCTGTTTGGGTGACAACCAGGCTGGGAAAGCCCCGCCGTAATGTTCGATCAATACACCGAAGAAACGTTCCATCGAACCCAACAGGGCGCGGTGCACCATGTAGGGGCGGTGTTCTTTGCCATCTTCGCCGATATAGGTCAGGTCAAAGCGTTCCGGTTCGTTGAAGTCGAACTGAATGGTCGAAAGCTGCCATTCTCTGCCCAAGGCATCGCGCACCTTCAGGTCGATCTTGGGTCCATAGAATGCGCCGCCGCCTGCATCCACCTCGTAAGGCACACCCATGCGTTTAAGCGTGTCTTCCAGGGCAGCTTCGGCGTCATGCCACATCTGCTCGTCGCCAACGCTCTTCTCGGGCATGGTGCTAAGATAAGCCTGGAAATCGCTGAAGCCGAAAGCACGCAGCATGTTGATGCTGAAATTGAGCGTGAAATCAACTTCTTCCGTCATTTGGTCGGGACGGCAGAAGTGGTGGGCATCATCCTGGGTGAAGCCGCGTACGCGCATCAGGCCGTGCAGTACGCCCGAACGTTCATAACGATAGACCGTGCCCTTTTCGGCAAAACGCAGAGGCAGATCGCGATAGGAACGCAGCTGGCTCTTGTAAATGTGCAGGTGGAAGGGGCAGTTCATCGGTTTGATGTAATACTCCTGCTCCTCGATCTTGATCGGAGAATACATATTTTCTTTGTAAAAACCGAGGTGACCGCTGGTCTCCCACAAACTAGCTTTGCCGATATGGGGCGTGTAGACCAGGTCGTAGCCATTGGCGATGTGCTGATCATCCCAGTAGCGTTCAATCTGGTGCCGGATCATACCGCCATTGGGGTGCCACAAAATCAGACCCTGACCAACCTCGTCATTCGAACTGTACAGGTCAAGCTCTTTGCCGAGTTTGCGATGGTCACGTTTTTTGGCTTCTTCCATTTTCCAAAGGTAATCTTTGAGCTCATCTTTGGTTTCCCAGACTGTGCCATAGATGCGCTGCAGCATGGGGCGGTGTTCATCCCCGCGCCAGTAAGCTCCGGCAACATTCAAAAGTTTGATGGCGTGCGGATTGATCTGGGCGGAATTTTCAACATGCGGACCGCGGCAAAGGTCGACAAACTTGCCGGATGTATAGGTGGTGATGGGCACCCGTTCGTCAGTTGGGTTGCCGTCATCGTCCAGGTTACCGCTTTCAAGCCCTTCAATCAATTCCAGTTTGTAAACCTGATCTTTAAAAAGCTCTTTGGCTTTGTCGGCAGAAATTTCTTCGCAGACGAAGTCAGATTTTGCCTTGATCAGTTCCCTCATGCGGTTCTCGATGGTTTCGAGATCATCCGGGGTGAGGGTTCGGGGCAGGTCGAAGTCGTAATAAAAGCCGTCTTCGATAGCCGGACCGATGGCAACCTGACCCTCCGGGAACATTTCCAAGACGGCTTCAGCCATCACGTGGGCGGTTGAATGGCGGATACGGTAGAGTTGCGACTTTTCGTATTCCTCTTGTTTGCTTGACATACTTCCTCCATTACCGGTTGTTTTCTGAGATTTTTACGGGATCTTTTCATACAACCGAATCTTAAAACAAAAAGACCCTCGCCCTGGGGCGAGAGATCTCTCACGCGGTTCCACCCAGATTGCTCCAGTGGAGCATCTCGTTGTGCCGATAACGGGGCTTCCGTTCACCTTAATCAGTTACCTTTTCAGGCTCATGCTGGCAGGTGGTTTTGGGAAGTTCCTTTGAACCGGTTCACACTTTCCCGGTCTCACTGGCAAAGAAATGCTTCTTAATCTTCCTGCGTTAATGCGTTGAAATAAATATATCGCATTTTGGTGAAAAATCAAGAAAAATGTGGAGGTATGATGATAAAAATAAATAAATCGACCGCTCCAGGAATCCACGGAGCGGTCGATTGCTTAAGTTTTCAGTAATTTCAAAGGATCAACTGCCTCCATCCACTGTTTCTTGCAATGGTGCGGCTGCCAGACCTGTTTCTCCAGGTTCATTGAGGGTGTCCTTTCGGAACTTCTTCCAGGCATGCATTGCCAGTGAGAGCGCGATAACGCCGTAGGAGACGAACACCCGGAAATATTCACCGATCTGGGCGTTGTTGAACAACTGCTTGCCAGCCTGCGGCGCCACGATGAAGAGCGTGTGGAACAAGATCACGCCTATGATTGCCTGCTTGTTGGTAGCTTTTTGGACCGAAGCCCCGCCTACCAGGAGCGCGGCAATGGCAAACTGCGCAATCTGGGTGTGAGCACCATAGGTCGAAAATGTGCCGATGTTCTGCAAGAAAATGATCTGCCCCCAACATGCCAGAACGGTTGAGATGACCATGGCAATCACACGGGTCTGGTCAGAATTGATACCGGAGGCATTGGCGATACTCATGCTTTGCCCCACCGTGCGCATATTTTGACCCAAGCGTGTCGATAAAATCTTCTGATTGAACCAACATAGTCCAGCGATCAACAGGATCGGTAAAACTGGCAGCTTGACAAACAACATCACCTCTTCGATCTCGGGGATGTAGGTCAACGCATAGAGGGCTGCATACAAGACCAGCAGCAGAACAGGCTTTTTCAAAGAATATGCTGATTCTTTTTCGATGAATTTGGCTTTGATAATGTTGATGATCTGAACAATCGCCAGCACGATCAGTGCTGCCGTGAATGCATCCAGCAAGCCCAGGCGGTCAGTCGACAGGAAACGTTCAACGGTCGGGATATAAGAAATGCCGAACAAGAGGGCGGTTACAGCAAACAAGACCAAATCACCGCGTGTCAATTTGGATTTCTTCATCAAGTGCAAAATCCCCTTGATGACCGTGACCGCAAGGATCGCGTAGAAAAACACTGTGACAATATCCACCATACGAACAGAATCGATGGCATATTTAAGGTTGCCTGTCAGATCGATGGTGTTCTTTACGCCCACTCCACCTGAGATGATCAACTTGGGATTGTTGACAGGGATGATCCCACCAATGACAACCAGGAAGATAAGTTGGTAAAGACCATCGGCGAAGTAGCCCAGGATCAACCCGGCAATCATCTCCGCGCCCTTCATACGATTGAAGAGCTTTCCCACCAGGTAACCGAAGAGAATAGCCAGCGGCGTAGCGATCAGAACCGTCAAAAGGATGCCGCCGAAACCTTCGAAACCCCAATAAACCACCCAGAAAACAGCAATTTGGGCTGCCACAGCACCGATAACAATACCAAAGTTTAAGCCCAAACCAGCCAAAACCGGGATGATCAAAGCCAGCACGGTGAAGGTGTTCCTAGTAATACGGGTGAAAACACCATCCACGACGAAGGTCATCGGACTGCCTGATAGCTTGATTGCAGCCAGGCAGATGATCGCGAAAGCGATCATGACTTTGTTATCGAAGAGGAATGAACCAACTTTTTTAAGGACATTCGTTTTTTGGTTCATTGGTTTTCTCCTTTCGTCTTGGATAAGGCATAGAGGATGATGCCATTCGAGATGATGATCCTCAAGACTTCCGGCAGCGTGCCGATTTCGACGACCTCATTGACAACTGGCAGGGCGGTCACAAGAATGCCCTGGAACAGTAGCGTGCCGATCAACACATGCGAAATGCGCGCTCTGCGGATGGTGGCACCACCGATAAGGATCGAAGCAACACTGGCAAAACCCATCATGAGAGGTGCGTTGTAAAGCTGCAAAAAGCCATAGGTCTGGGCGTAGAGAATGATACCCACGGCACCCAAAACGGTTGAAATCGCCGTTCCCTGGATGCGCTTGCGGTCAACATTAATGCCAGATGAAGTGGTGAAGAGTTGGTTCTCGCCTGCGCCGCTCATGGCGATGCCAGTTTTGCTTCTAAAGAAAAGCCAAACAAAGAAGCATAGCAAACCGAATACCAGGATCAGTCCAAGGGGAATTGTAAAGTCACCAACTCTGAAAGCCAACCAATGCAGCCATTCAGGTTGGGTAGCCTGAACCACATCCGGGTTGCTCAGCAGACCCCCAAAACTGCCGGAAAGACTGGCGGTATTGCGCAAGCCCTGACCCTGCAATGGCCAGCTCAACTCACCGTTTGTGAAGGCAAGAGAGAGCCAGACAATGTTCATAAATGCGATCACCGAGAAACCCACATAAGTGGAGACAGTCATCTCCGAACCTTTGACCCGGTTAAGCAGCATGCCATAAAGGGTTCCAACGATGGCGGCAAAGAGTACGCCAAAGGCAAGTGCCAGAAGCAGGGTCATCCAGGGTGCTCCAGCACCGTGGACAGTACTCCAGTCTCTGACAAAGGCAATTTCCATTGCCAGAACGGCACCCAACAACCCCGATGAAATACCCAGCGAGATGCCAAAATTGAGCCCAATTCCGCTCTGGATGCCCGGGACCATAGCTAACACCAGAGTCCCATACATCAACCAGCGTCTGACGACATCACTGAACAATGCTGCTGGAGAAAAGCCTAATAAAAGTGAAGCGACCACAAGCAAAATGAAAAACAAAGCGATGATTAGTCTCGGCAAACCAATGTTTTCGTAGAGAGTCTTCAGGTTTTTCATGAAGCAACCTCCTCCCTGACACCAGCCATCGCCAGCCCATAAGCCGCATCCGGATCGTCGGGGTGCATGATGGAGAAGACTTTGCCTTCCGAAACAATCGCGATGCGGTCGCAAAGGGATCTAAGTTCAACCAGTTCTGAACTGATCATGATAATGGTTGTGCCTAATTCCCTGTTGATCTTTGTCAGGTACTCCAGGACCAATTTTTTTGCGCCGATGTCGATGCCGCGGGTTGGCTCTGAGACGATCAGGATTTTTGGAGCCATCGTCAGGGCTCTCGCCAGGCACACTTTTTGTTGGTTACCGCCCGAAAGGCTGCCCGCTGTTTGCGCGGGACCTGTACAACGGATGTCGAGTAACTTGATCATGTCTTTTGCGTGTGTATCAGCGGCTGATTTATTCAGGATTTTCATTGGTCCGATCTTTGTCAGAAACTCATCCTTGATTTGCATTGCCGAAAAAGTGATATTACGTTCAATCGACTCGCCTAACAAAAGACCCACCCCCCGACGGTCTTCTGAAACAAAGGCAATATCATGGCGTAGTGCTTCCCCTAATTTGGAGAGATCCATGGGCTTGCCGTAAGCTAATACCTCTCCTGCTGTGTCATAGAGACCCATGATACCGTTGGCAATACCAATTTTGCCCTGCCCAGCCAGCCCGCCAAATCCGAAGATTTCACCTTCCCGGATTTTTACATCCATTCCCCGAACACGCTCTCCAGGCATATCGACATAATAATCCCGGAATTCAAGCGCAATTTTTTCATCCGATAATTCGCGTTCCCCCAACAAATTTTCTTCGACCAATTTTTCGACTTTTCTTCCGATCATCAGTTCGGCGATATTTGCCAGGGTGGTGTCTTTGACGTCCTTGCGGGCGACAAATTCTCCATCCCTCAAAATGGTCATGCTGTCCGCAACAGCCATCACCTCGGTCAGCCGATGGGTAATAAAAATGATGGCGATACCTTTTTGGGCAATCAGCCGCATAATTTCAAGCAAACGGTCGGCTTCACTTTCGGTCAGTACTGCTGTTGGTTCGTCAAAAACAAGAAGTTTGATGCCAGATTTATCGATTTCACGAGCAATTTCGACGAACTGTTTATAGCCGATCGGCATTCCTGCGACTTTGGTGTATTCTTCAATATTCATCATCCCGATGCTGTCGAGTGCTTTTCGGGAATCACCGGACATTTGCTTCCAATTCAGTTTGTCAAGCAGAGGTCCAAAAAGTTTGCTTAGTGCGGTCGTTTCGCCAATCTCACGACCTAATTTGATGTTCTCCGTCACCGTAAATTCGGGGATCAGCATAAATTCCTGGTGAACCATCCCGATACCGCAGTTCATAGCGGTGTGGGGGCAATCCACATCTGTCGGCTGACCGTTCAGGACGATCTCACCCTCAAAACCGCCTGTCGCGAAGATAACGGGCATACCAAAGAGAATGTTCATTAATGTTGATTTGCCGGCACCATTTTCACCAACCAGGGCGTGGATTTCACCGGTTTTGACATTGAGGTTAACATTTTTTAAAACGCGGTTGCCGTAATACTCTTTGGAAATATTACTCATTGATAATAAATATTGATCGTCCAATACTACACCTCCTTTTTATATTTCAAAAAGAAGAGCCGGCTTGCGAAGCGCAAGCCGGCGCTCTGTGGAGTTTACTAAATCTTCAAAGACATCTTATTTCGAAAAATCATAGAACGGGCACAGTAACATCAGGAAGTTTGGCAGATCAACGCCGTCTTCATTGTAAGATGTCACGGCGACTTCACCCACGTTTCTTGCTGCGGCAGCTTCGTTCAGAGTTTCTTTGAAGGCTTCCACATCCCGGGGGTTAGTGATTTCACCTTCTGCGAATTTGATGGCGTAGCGCACACCGGCATCGATCATGAGCATGTTGATCGGCACACCCCAGGTAGACATACGTCCTTCCTGGCCTTTTTCCTTGAGTTTGATGGCAATCTGATCGAGCATGTACTGGACATCGCCTTCATGACCCTTGACATCGATATTCAAGCCAGCGGGGTACCCATGATAGGGGCTGGGGCAGCATTGCTGCGGATAGATAGCGCCATTTTCCCAAATGGTGCGGATAAGGGGTTCCTGCATGGCACAGTTGGTGGAGAAGAAGGCTGTGTCTTTGCCATAGGTGGCAATTTGCCGTGGCACGTCCTCGGTAATAAACTGCTGTGCACCCGAGACACCAGCGTCGCCGGTGGGATCGGGGGCGTTGACTTCTACCAGTTCGATACCGAGTTCAGCGCAGGTTTCCTTCATGATCTCAAGCCGACGGGCAATGGTGGCGTAAGACAAATGGCGGGGGAATGAGTAGTGAATGAAGGTTTTGGCACCCATCTGGGCAGCCAGTTCAGGGATGGTGCGACCCATGGAGATCTCATCCACCTGCAGGACAATGTCTGCCTTTTCGGCAATGATGGGAGGATCTTCGGCAGGCACACCGGCAACGAAGAGCATATCAGGGCGGGTTTCGCGCACTTTTTCGATAGCTGCGGCAGCACCGGGAATGGCTTGCACAAAAACGATCGCCTTGACCTCAGGGTCCGATGCCATCTGGACAACCTGTGAGATGGTGGTCTCGGTTTCAGTGGAGAAGTTGTCAGGGTAGGTGGCGTGAACGATCAAATCGCCATATTTCGCGATCTGGTTCATGGCTTCCTGGTATTCCTCTTCACCCTGGGAGACGGTACCGGTCATGATCCCGATTTTATAGGACCTTTCTACGGGTTCCTCCACAACAGCGGTTTCTTCCACTTCAGGTTCTTCTGCTGCGGGAGGTTCTGCTGTACGGCAGGCTGCTACTGAAAAGATCAACACAAAACTCATGATCAACAGTACCAGTTGAACGAATAACTTCTTTCTTTTCATCTATTACTCCTTGTTTAATTTATTTAAAGGATTTGGCGATAAACAATTGTCTTCTGGAAAACACTTCGACCAGCTCTCCACATAACCAGTCTGGTATGCCCCAAGCCAATAGTCTGAATGGGTAGATAGATGTACCCATTATTTTGATATTACCATCCGTAAAATTTACTGTCAAGATGGATTTACTAAAACATGTATTCACAAAAGTCTGCTTGTAATATATGGTAATAAAAAACATCCTCAAAGAGGATGTTTTCGATGGGTGGTATTGGACTCGAACCTACTCATTGCGATTCATTGTTATTGTAGCTAAAATAAATTTCTATATATAAATTATACTTCTTAATTGTTCTACCTAAGAGTGAAACAAATTCTATTATGGAAAAATGAGAGATTTAGCTGATTTGTTCTAATTAGAGACTAAATATTTGGATTTACTTACTGGCGAAAAGCGTTATAGCATTCCAAAACTCACTGGATTATTAAAGATTAAATTTTTTTTTGGTTTAGAATCAATGGATCAAAAAAAGACTGTGTCTGAACTGACACAGTCTTTAATTTGCCTCGGAGCAAGTCCTAAAAAAAATTATTACGGCAGCAATATATCTAGTATGTGGGTAATTGGGTCGTAGGTAAAGCTTACCTCTCCATCCACGCTCAGAGAAAACGGGATATTTGCTCCATCTCTCACGCCACCAGCGCCGTAGTTTTCATCCCAATTACCGTCAAGGGCAACTTTGCACTCATAGCTTCCAGCAGGTAAGGAGAAAGTGCCATGAAACAAACCGTCGCCCCCTTCAGCCAGAGCGGTGAGGGAACAGGCTGGATCCCAGTCCCCACTGCACCCCACTTCACTTTGATATGATCCCGGGACATTTACCATACCTGTCAGGGGGTAATCAATACAGGAACGAATTTCGTTATACGCATCGGTGTAGGCGTCAGTTGGAGTCTTAGCGCCAGTCATAATAAACGTTAGGGCATTTCCCCAAGGTCCCCATACGCATCCCATCTCAGGGACGTTGGGCATGGGTTCTGCCCCTGCAGCAATCTGTCCAAACGCAATCATATCCGGATCGGTGATCGTTTCCAAAACAGGAATGTAAGCCGGGGGTCGATAGCCTTGTTCATATAATCGAGTCATAGGGTACGTGTCAGCCATGAATTCAGTAAGGAAGCTGGCGGCGAGAGTCTGCTCTGTGCTGAAAACACTGATCACAAAGCCCTGAACTCCCAGGAATGGGAAACCACTGGGGAAGTTATGAACGGTATAAGAAACCCCCGAATTGCGAATGTCACCCAGTGCCCAAGGACCTGCCATGAGCCAGGGGACTTCACCAGCCATAAACAAGCTATGTGCTTCTGTCCAATCAATTGTTGGATCTAGGAAACCCTCAAGGTTCCAAGTGTTAGCCGTTTCACCGAAGGTAATCATCCCTACACTGCCAATACCCAGATCTTCTGTATTCCAAGATCCATCAGGATTTTTACCAAACACATATCCGCCATTGGCAGTCATCAGGGGATACGCGTCGTATGTAGTTCCAGAGAGAGCAAATCCCCACGTAGCCGCTCCAGTATCCTGCAGTACCGTACCTATAGTGTGAAGTTCATCCCATGAAATTGGTGGCGTAGGTACCAGGTCAGTGTTGTAAAACATGGCGAGGTTCTCGGTTGCATAAGGAAGGGCATAAATGTTGCCCCCAATTGTTACGGCGTCCAAAGCTGTTTGCACAAAATCGGTCTCTAGACCACTTAGATCTATCTGGGATAAAAGTCCCGCTCCAAATAGTTGTGCAATTCGGTCATGTGGAAAGATCGCAATGTCTGGACCTTCACCAACCGGAACAGTGGTCAAAAAAGCGTCCCAAAGGTTGTCACGGCTTTCCACCACCACGTCCACGTTATGTGTGGATTCATAGGTTGAAGCCAATTCTTGCATTACAACCAATCGGTCCTGGTCTGTCCAGATGGTTAATATTGGTTTTCCGTTCTGAATCAGAGGCAGGTAGGTGTAATTGAGTTGGGTCGTTTCCGCTTTGGTTGTTTCTTTTTCATAAACAATCGAATTTGCATTTGTTAAATCTTGGCGTGAGGTTTCATCTTGCGCAAGGCTAGGTAATAGTGATGCGCTGAGCAATGACAATAATAATCCTGTGATAAAGATAAATTTACCCAGGTCTTTGCTTTTTTTGAACTGTGGGTTGATGTGCATGTATTTTAATCTCCTTCTTTATTGAATTAATTTGTCCAGTTAAGCAATAACAAATAGAAACATGGTACGTTGAGAGTAATCTTTTTCCCCGAGATCGATGTCATTTTAAATACTTCATGAAATTGGATGAGATTGAAGTTATTATAACCTAACCTACAAAATCCAAGACAAATCTTGTCATTTTACACCCCATCGTTTAGGAAGTTGATTTGCCATAAGACAAACTGCATGAAGATTGGTTACTTTCGAATCAATACATGAATAGAGTGTCCAAAAAAAGCATCCTTCATCAGGATGCATTTTTGTGGGTGGTATAGGACTCGAACCTACGACCTTTGCGATGTCAACGCAACGCTCTAACCAACTGAGCTAACCGCCCAAGGAAACAGCATTATAACTGAGGC
>Ga0209722_1003656_pt1 | contig 10597 bp, 10 predicted proteins | sample BioC12SIPDNA_2_FD_185745 | JGI IMG/M metagenome (GOLD analysis project Ga0209722, IMG submission 185745) | Anaerobic biogas reactor microbial communites from Washington, USA - Biogas_R1_A C12 SIP DNA (SPAdes) (version 2) | ecosystem: Engineered > Bioreactor > Anaerobic > Unclassified | place... | reverse complement strand
ACGGTGCCGCTACCCTCTTCATCCTCAAAGAAGAAATCGAAAGTGGCGTAACGAATTGGACCGGCAGGATGCCCCGAGGCAATTTACACAGGACTTGACACTACCTCATCGTGATTGTTCATCGCCCTCTTCACCCAGCGCTACTTGGCCATGGCCGCGAGGCCATGCTTTCGTTACTCAAGATCCTTACAGCTAAGCTTGCGACTCCCACATGACGGCGGCGGGATCATAGGGGACATCACTCATTTCGTCTTCTCTCTGTCATGTTATCCCCAACGAATCAGCGATGTCTCTTCCTATCCGTCCGCGCCGCGAGATGCGGCGTGCCACGGGTCCACAGGACCTCATCGAAAGGTTTCAGCGACTCAGCTCATTCACATCCCCCTTTTCCAGGTTGCTTGGCGCACACTCCTTTTTCTGTCCGGCCGTTTTGCCCCTCTATCCCTGTCGGGGGATAGAACTCCTGGACAAGTTGAATCAGTTCACCAACCGTCCCAATCTTACCGGGACTCACGATCAAGCCAGTCGGTATGGAGTACCTCGTTCGGATAGACTCAAGTGCCATCTCCATGCCGCCATTGGGATCATCAAGGACGATACACCACGTGTCGCACGGACACAGATCTGTATCGAAGCGGTCGCTGGGATAGATTTGAGTCGGACGAATGGCCAGAGGGTCCGCGATAGTGCTGAGCACGTCAGCAACCACCTTATCCGGCAAGGCATTCTGAGGACGGTATGCCTTCAGCCATTCCTCCCAGGTCAGCACTGGGCGTTGTCGCAAGAGCCGGGTACGTCGGCGATCTGCAGCACACGCAAGCACACACCATGCAATCCCAACAAAGAGCAGACACCACACAAAGCACCCAGTAGTTGCAGCAAGCCCGAACAACGCGTTCATATCAGGATTCTCCAGGCAGTATCTCCCAAGAGAGATGATCTGCCAGAGGCAGGCGCCAACACTGGGCCAGGGCCCCAGCCTTCATGCCACGTCGTAGTGCCGGTGCGCAGGGAATGGCACAAGCGACCCCGAAGGACACTCACGCGCATATCTTGCGTCATATACTCCTGTCGCCCTGCATGTGCTGGCTTACGAAGGCCCTGCTAGCAACTACTGATACCAGGGAGATAGCACGGGGCCCACGTCTGGCGATGCGCCCCCGGGGGGGCGTACCCGTCCCTCGTCCTGACCGCCGCAGCACAATGCAAGACAGGGGGATCACAGGGGACATCACTCATTTCGTCTTCTCTCTGTCATGTTATCCCCAACGAATCAGCGATGTCCCTTCTTATCCGTCCGCGCCGCGAGATGCGGCGTGCCACGGGTCCACAGGACCTCATCGAAAGGTTTCAGCGACTCAGCTCATTCACATCCCCCTTTCCGAGGTTGCCTGGCGCACACCCGTTTTCTCCGCCACCCCTTTTCTCCGCCCGAAGAAGCCCCGCAACGACATGCACAACTGCCACAAGCGACCACACATAGCATGCTACCACCTGTAACATCGCCCCGCCAAAGAATGTTCCATCATCGAGCCATGCCAGCACACCACATCCGAGACAATGAAGGATGGCGATTCCCACTGCTCCAGCCGTCCGCAATGACGAAGAGGAGCCGGAAGGAACTGCCAGTATGCCACCCACGAGGATCAGTCCCCAGAATACCGGGTAGTAACCGCCAATTACATAAGACAGCAGCCCCACGTCGACAGCCGTCCAATCCAGAAGCACGGCGATGTCGGCAAGAACAACGCAGCTTATCGCAAGAACAAGCCACAAGCTGATGCCCCCAGAAGGCCTACTCCTCGACGTATAGCTTGCACCAACATGTCTCGTTATCAAGTTGCCGCACGCTTTCCTTAAATGTGACCAACCCCTCATCGGTCATCCCCTGGGTAAGTAACGCACGTTTAGTACCTGGTACCAGGGGGCAGGACAGAGGTCATAAGCCACTAGCAGGACTCCTGTTTCTTCTTCGGCCATCCGACGGGTCGAAACGTGCTTTCCAGGCCTAGTTTCGTGGCGGCCCGACGTGTCCAGGGTTCATTCCCATAAGGCCGGCCTCGGCGGATGCAGGCCCGCAAATGCTCCAGTTCCTCCCCGTTTTCCGGCCGATTCACCGCTCGACTCCACCCCCTCGGCCGATCCACGGGCCAGTCATTTAGCAGTGCCTCCGCCTTGGGCAGCTTCCTCTCCCGGCACGCCAGCGAGCACCAAGCCCACTCCTCGGCCTGCGGGGCTTCGACGGCGAGAAGGCCGCCGACCTGTCCTTGACGCGATTCGAGAGGGTCAAGGGTGCCGCCGGCGTTGTGGATCGAGGGGAGGCCCGCTCGCTCGCACTCGGGGCTCGTTGAGGTTCGACCCGCTCGCTCGCACTCGGGGCTCGTTGGTCGAGATGGCGAGTGGGGTTCTTGAGTACGTCGCTGACGCGCCGCATCCCCGCGCTCGCGCTTGGGGCTCGTTGGCGCTTGACATTCCTTGATCGCGCTGACGATTGGGGCTCGTTCATTGCGCTGGCGCTTGGGGCTCGTTGGGGCTCGACCCGCTCGCTTGCGCTCGGGGCTCGTTGGTCGAGATGGCAAGTGGGGTCCTTGAGTACGTCGCTGACGCGCCGCATCCCCGCGCTCGCGCTTGGGGCTCGTTGGCGCTTGACACTCGTTGATCGCGCTGACGATTGGGGCTCGTTCATTGCGCTGGCGCTCGGGGCTCGTTGGGGCTGGACCCGCTCGCTCGCCCTTGACAGCGCTGCGCGACGTCAAGGACAGGCGGTCGCGGCTCTGTGCGCCGGCGGTCGCACCGTCCGAAGGACCGCGCGGGCTGAAGCCCGCGGCTCCTTGGCCCGCTGAGCCGACATGGTACGCGTCCCAGGCATACCGCCAGTGCAAAGGCATCTCCGGCAACGTGCCCGCGGCACAGGTGTTCAGGCTGTCGCGAAGTGCTGCCATGCTGTGCGTCACCTCCACGGCGAGTGCCGGGATGATGCCGAGTCTAGGCCGAGACGATGCCCTGCGGCCGATGCCGAGTCTAGGCCGGGACGATGCCCTGCGGCTGAGCGAACATCGAATGTGCAACGCGCTGCCCGCGGCCCAGCCTTCGTTCGGCAGGTTGCCTCCCCGTTGGCGGGGGCAAGAACCCTGCTTGGGGATCGCGGAGCCGACTTTCGCCATAGGCCACTCGCTCAAGGTAGCATACCACCAAGGGCGGGTCAACTCCCGGAACCCATCATTACTATACGTATTGGGTGCAACTCGCTGGCCGCGTGGCTCGCGGGGCAGAATGGCGAACGCCCAAGGCCCAATGACCAATCAATGACCAAGCCCGAAACCCGAACGCCGACCGCGAGCGGGGACGTTGGTCATGGGTCATTCGGACTTCATGGGTCATTGCGGCTCGTTGGTCGCGATGGCGAGTCGGGGTTTTGAGTACGTCGCTGACGCGCCGCATCCCCGCGCTTGCGCTTGGGGCTCGTTGGCGATTGGCGCTGGTTGATCACGCGACGATTGGCGCTTGTTGGCCGCGACGAGCACGCCGGTCGCCACGGGGGGGCGACCGCTACGGGGAACACGCCGGTCGCCGTAGCTCGCCGAAGTCCGGGGGCGACCGCTACGCTATTGCGCGGGCTGCTCTGGCATTCACGGAGCGAGTCAGATGGTGATCATCTGTGCGCCGCGTGAGCCGGGCCGCGCCTTGGACTTGCCGCCGGTGTGGAATGGACCGCATAATGAGTCTTGGCCACGCACCAGGCGAGCGACTCGCCGTGGGCAGGCGGGGCGCGGTTGACCTCAAGCTGCGGGGACTGGCGATCTCCGCTTTGACCTGGTGATCGATTGGACCCTCTTCTGCCAGAATCGCAGCAGGGAGTACGGGGATGCATCAGCAACACCTCTATCTGACACGGGAGGAGTGCCGGGCGGTGGATCAATACGCCATCGAGCGGTTGGGCATTGCCGGCACGGTGCTCATGGAAAACGCGGGGCGTCATGCCGCTCGTCTGATTGACCGCTGGCTGCGGCGACGTTTGCGTTCGGCAGGCGGGCCGGGACGTGTGGCGATTCTCTGCGGCCGGGGCAACAACGGCGGTGACGGCTTCGTCATTGCTCGTCACTTGGTTCTAGCGGGGCACACTGTATCGATCGATCTTCTCTGCCGAGCCGGTGATCTGACGAACGACGCGGCGATCAACCACGGCATTGTTGAGCGAATGGGACTGCCCATCAGGGAGGTCATGGCTTCACGAGCGATGGCCGCCGCCGCACGGCGATGGCGGAACAGCGATGTGGTGGTCGACGCATTGCTTGGGACCGGTTTCGCGGGGCAGGTTCGCGAGCCGCTGGCCGGCGCGATTGAGCGGGTCAATCGCCTTCGCGGCCCGCTGATCGTCGCGGTGGATGTTCCTTCCGGGTTGGACGCGAACACGGGCCTGCCCGGCGGCGTGGCAGTGCGAGCGGATCAGACGGTGACTTTCCTCGCCAGGAAGACGGGATTCAGCAAGCAAGGCTCGAAGGGCTACACAGGACATGTGACGGTAGCCGACATTGGGGCACCGCTGGCGATGATCCTCGAGCGTTTGCGGCGAGCTACCGCGCGGGTCTAGCTGCCGGCCGGGTCGTGCTGCCCGCAGGCTGCGTCAGGGCCGGTCGCGTGGCCACGCGTGCGGCGAAAGCCTCGCGGGCCTCTTCCGCGGTCGCCTTAAGCCGTTGCTCGCGTTTCTCGAACTCTCTGCGCTGGTCTTCGCGGGGGATGGCCTGGAGTTGCCGCTTGAGGCGTTCGAACATATCCACGCTAATGGGCTTCTCCAGCGTCTGCCGTCGCCGGTCGAGATCCTTTCGCATGGTCTTGGCCTTTTCGAGCTCCTCGGGGTCGGTTTTGGGGGCGGAGGCGAAGATTTCCTGGTAGCGAGCGTCGAGTTGATCGAAATCGGCCTTGTGGGCGTCGCGATAAACCGTTGCCTCCTCGCGAAGGGTCCGGAGCACGGACTGCGCCGACTCCTGCTGCCCGGGCTCCAGCCGGTAATCCTGGATGAACCGGTTGACGTAGTACTCCCATGCGTCCTCGCTACGCATGATTCTGCGTGGCTGTTGACTGAGCATACTGGGGAAGTCGGCGGGCTCGACCTCGCCTCGCGACCAGCGTTCGAACCGCCGATCGTGCTCCTCAAACGCACGATCGATGTGCTGCAGGTCGCGATCATGGAGTTTGCGTTGCTCGTCGTTGAGGATTTCTCGCCACTTCTCGTTGCCATCCATGATTTCCTTGTGGATAGCGGCCATCATCGGGCGAGCGCGGCGGGCGAATTCCTGAGCCACCTCGGGCGGCGGCAACTGCCCACCGACCTGGTAGGCCATGTACTCCGCGAACAACGTCCGTGTTTCCCGCTCATGATCCTGGAGGAACCTCTTAACCCGCTGGGTCAGCAATTTGCGGGTGTAGTCCTCCTGCACCGGATCCAGGTTGTATTGGCGCGTGATGCCGCCGGCGATGTACTGCATCACGGTATCGACCTGCCAGAACAACGGGCTGCCTTCGAAAGGCTGAGGCCTTCGAGACGCTCGCTGAGCTTCCTGGCCCTGCGCCAAAGGAAGACCCGATGACAAGATCACACTCAAACAGAAAGCAGACAGTGCTATGCGACGCATCCAGCTGATCCTCACAACAAACCACACGGCTCCCAGGCCGTGCGCGACAGGTTCCAGTCCTTGGATCACGCACGACACGGGCCTGAGCCGACCCATCGCCTCAGGAGCCGCCCAGAGCATACCGACACCCCGGGCTCAACCACAAGGGCGATCCATTATACCGATAATCCGGTTTGAAGATGCAAGGACCGCGGAGTTCCGTCGGAGGTTCCGCCGCGACCGCCTTCTTGAGGGCCGCCGCATCGAAACATGGAGGAAGCTCAAGCTTGGACGGTCTGCTGGCCGGCATCGGCAGGGCTCGCCGGCTGTTGCCGGGACTCCGCCGACGGCAAACCGTCGCTGGGAAGTGGGGAAGCGGCCTGGTGCGGCCACTCACGGCGGGCGAGCTGCTTGAGGAAGCCGCGCAGTTTCAGCCAGCGAAACCGGCGAGCCAGTTCCCTCAACCCGATATGCTTCTCATCGATCGACAGCCCATGCTGGATCATTGCCCATCCTTCGGTCCATCGCTCCAGGGCAACCAGCGCCAGAGCCAGCTTATGAATCACCAGCAGGTTGTCCGGCTCGATTTCCAGGGCACGCCGGCAGTAGTTCACACCACCCTCCAGATCCTGAGCGAGGAACCGGCAGACAGCCAGATTGTGCAACGCGGGCGCCGTGTCAGGACGTAGCGCGACGGCTCGCTTGAAGTAGACTTCCGCCTCCGTCGATCGCTGGAGACGCAGCAGGCAGTTGCCCATGGCCAGCAGGCCCACCATATCATTGCGGTTATGGCTCAAGGCCACGGTCAGGTAACGTAGCGCGTCGTAGAGGTGGCCGCGTCGCAGTTCGGTCTCCCCGATGTACGCGTAGAGCCCGGGATACTCGGCGTCGGCCGCCAACGCGGACTCGAAATACGCCAGAGCCTCCTCGACACGGTCGTTGCGCAGTTCGATGAGTCCCAGCATGACCGTGGCCCGCACGTGCTCCGGCTCAAGCTCGAGAACCTGAGCGAACTTCGCGGCGGCGGCCGGCAGATCGTTCATCTCAATGAACAGGTCGGCCAAGTCGGTGAGGAGGTCCGTGTTTCCAGGGCTGCGACGAAGAGCGGAAAGGTAATACTCGCGTGCTCGGGCATGGTCGCCTTGAGCACGGAAGATCTGGGCAATCCGCTGGCGAGCCTGCGGATAATCCGGGGCGATCTCCAGACATCTCTGCCAACAGTAGATCGCCCGCGCGAACTGGCCGCGGCAGGCGAGCGACTCGGCCATATGATGGAAGCAGTTGGGGCAATCGTCATCAATCTGCTGAGCGAGATAGAACATCTCCTCAGCCTGATCGTGCTGCCCCAGTCGCGTGTAGGCGGCGATGCGGTGACAGTAGGCCGGCTCAAAATCCGGGTGCGCCCGCGCGACCTCCTCGAACAGGCAAACCGCCTCCTCGTAACGGCGCGTGCGGACCAAGTCGATCCCCAGCAAGATGGTGACCTGCTGCGATTCGCCGTCCAGAGCCCGGGCCTCCGAGAAGGCCTCGACAGCCTCGTCGTATCGCTCCAGTTCGTCGAGGATACGCCCGCGCTGGGCATGCCAATCCGCGTCGTGCGGGTTGATGGCAATCGCGGCGTCCAGCTCGGCAAGGGCCTCTTCCCACTGCTGAGCTTCGGTGAGCTGTTGCGAACGCTCAACGCGCGTTTCGGCATCCAACCATTCGTTCATGGCGTTATGGTCCGATGCGACAGAGGGACCACCCCCCGCGCAAAACCGCTAGTTGACCCACACCCCGCCCCGGCCGGTCGGGCAAAGCCGAGCGACCGGAATGCGCATCTGGTATGGCTATCGGTCAGCCACAGCCGGTCTTCGCGTTAAAAGGGACGGATCTTGGCACAGAAGGGAAACAACCGCCGCAGATCAGGGCCGCAGGCCACCACAGCGGTCAGAACAGAAGACATGCCAACAGGAACGACCATTTATCGGACATGGAGCCCACCTTCGCGGACCCCGCGGCGAAGCTCGTGTCGTGATGCCGCACGAACTCCATGTTCGCGCTGATCAGAATCTTGGCCGTGTGGAAGTCGCCCTTGCTCGATGCCTGCAGGGCGGGCGGGGTCTTGCCGGAAGCCGAGAACGCTCTCGATCCGTACGTTTCACCGCGGCCTTGGCGGTTTGCTCGACAGCTCCACGCATGTCCGCAGAACCCGTGCGATCTGCTCCTTCGTCACCGTCAGGTATCGATCTCGGCCACCTGATTCCTCTTTGAAGTGCGTGATACCTTCCTCGTCTGCGCGAATCCTGCCGGCGTTCGACAAGCCGAAGTAGCCCGCGTCAGGCCGCACCGCGTACAACACCGATGTCAGATCCCAACACGGTCGATCGTACGGCATCTTCAGGTAAGCCTCGTAAGCCATCCGGATCGGATGGTGCTCGACATACCCGTAGTCTTTCTCGATGCTGCCGGCCGGGTACTTGATCGCCAACCCGATCTCGAACCCGCTGGCGACAATCGGCGTCGGCCAGAGCTCGTACACCCTCTGGGCCGCCGGGATATCCTTCACCACGTTGTACTCCGGCTTGCGGTCCGGACCAAACGCCCCCGCCATGATCGACAGCAACCCGACCTTCTTGGCGATCAACGCCCGCCCATCCAACGGCGACACGTCGTCCGGCTTGGAATCCAGCAGCCGGGCGATGTTGGTCGAGAAACCCACCACCACCAGGGCGATCCGCCCATCCTCCGGCCAGGCCGCCAATGTGCGCCGGAGCAAGCCGACCGCCTCCGGTGCGTCTTCGCCCCGCCGCAGGTCGTGTGGAAACAGCGGTTCCTCCCCCTGCCGGGCACGAGCCACCGGCTCCGTGAACTTCGACGGCTCCGGCGTCTTGCCGTTTCGGACCGCCCCGATCGGCACGTCCGGCCGACCGTAGAAGGTATTCACCACATCGATGTACGGCACCGACCAAGTCTCATCCTTGCTCACCGTGACGGCCAGCAGCTTGGCTTCGCCAAGATCGGACAGCGCGTGAATCATGGCCAGCGCCAGCGCATCGTCGATATCGTTGCCCATATCTGTGTCAAAAATCAGCGGTACCGGCTTGGCCTGGGACGCCACCGCCGGCCGATCCTCCGCCCCTCGCACCATCCACGGCAGGCCCAAACAAACGAGCACCCCGCATAGCCACGCCCGAGCCGCACCACCACACACACCCACCGACGCCGAAACTCGACCGCCGGTGAACATGCCACGATGGACCACACCCCACGTCCGCGTTCCCCGGTCGACCCTCGCGACTTCTCGCACCACCCCTGCGTGATGATTCTTCGATCCTGCCATCAGCCAACCTCCCCAGCGTCGTCCTGCCATCAGATGATCCCTCTATACCGGATACTCGCCGCACACCTGCTGATCGACCTGCTCCATCTCGTGCGAAAGCCGGCTAACAAACTGGCTTTCGAGTTTCACCGGTTCCAGAGCCGCCTTCATCTCGACCATTGCCAGCAGCACCGCCGCCAGAAGCAGCGATGCCCCAAGCACGAACAGTGGCAAAGCCACGTAGCCGGCAACCGGCCAAACCGTGCAGAGCCCCATGGCCAGCGAACAAACCGTCAGGCACGCGATCGTCCCCAGCAAGCATAGCAGCGTCAGCCGGATCAGATTCGCCCGACGCGACACCCGCAACGTCTGCACCTCCAGCATCTCCAGCAACTGCCGGTGCCGGTGAAGTGCGGCCGCGTCCAGACCATACGCCAGCCGGTCGCGGGCGTACTTCTCCTGCTCCTGCAACCGCTCGCGCTGAAAAGCTCGCAGACGAGACACGATGGATGCGAGCCGATTGTAAAACGCCAAACACAACAACCCGCATGCGGAGATCAACACCACCGGAACCACCGACGCGGAAACGAATTCGTACAGTTCTTGAGGCTGCATACACCAGATTGGACCAGATCCCCTCGCTCTTGCCAAGCGCCCACCCCATCCTCTCTCAGCATCCGCCCTTCGACACAGTGCGCGTCACTCGCACATCCGCACATAATCCCTTTGCCAACACGCGCGATAGTCGCTCTCCCGCTCCGGTTGGCCTGACCTACAGCCGCACTGCATCACCGATTGATCGCAGAGTCCTGTTGACAAGCCTGAACGACGTGAGTACACTTACAGTTACAACTCGGGCTTATCATCGTCATGCAGGCATGGGGGGTCGGGCGACCGTCGGATCCGCAGTCTCGCACCAATGCCGACCCAAGCACGAACCGGTAGCGTCAACCCGAACAACGGCCGCAGCGGCCGGCGGGTCATTGTGCTGGCAGCATCGGTGATTCCGCCGGTTCACCTCGCTGGCGGAGAGAGGAGAGAGAAATGGCCAACCAATCAGCTTGTGCACGTCCGAGCCCACTCTGCCTGACCGTCGGGCTCCTGGTACTCCTGGCCGTCCCCATGGCCCAGGCCGCCCCACTGCTGTGCTACACCATGCGCTACGACATCAAGACCGCCAATCTCGACGGCACTGGCATCAACACCCTGATCTCCACAACCAGCGACAATCTCGGGGAAATCCAGACCCACACGGCCACCGGGCAGATCTACTGGTTCGAGTGGCGGTCTATCAAGCGCGCCGACTATGACGGCAGCAACCTCGAGACCGTCCTCACCGACAACAACATGTACACCACCGCTGGGGATTTCGCCCTCGATCAACTCAATGGCCACATCTACTGGGCGAACCAACTCGGCGAACTGCGGCGGGCCAATCTCGACGGCTCGAATCCCCAGCTCCTGCGTACCGGGCTGCTCTCCAACGGGGCCATCGAGGTGGACCCCGTCAACCAGAATCTGTTCTGGCTCGAGTACTCGGCGAGCGGCACGCATATCCGCATGGGCAACCTCGACGCCGCCAGAGATAGTATCGAAACCTGTGTAAATTGAAAAAGCGAGGGGCATCCTCCATAAGTGTTGTTGTGACTGCACTTTGAAAGGAGGAGCCCTGATGGCTACTACA
>Ga0209722_1003649_pt1 | contig 10609 bp, 16 predicted proteins | sample BioC12SIPDNA_2_FD_185745 | JGI IMG/M metagenome (GOLD analysis project Ga0209722, IMG submission 185745) | Anaerobic biogas reactor microbial communites from Washington, USA - Biogas_R1_A C12 SIP DNA (SPAdes) (version 2) | ecosystem: Engineered > Bioreactor > Anaerobic > Unclassified | place... | reverse complement strand
GGATGATCTTGCCGTCTTTCACATCGATGGCGGCCGGATCGCCGTTACGGGTGAAAGAACACTGGCCCAAGCCCTTAAGGACGGTCTTGTCCTTGACAAGAGAGGCTTTGTTGTTTGCCACTTCGGTACCTCCTCTGGCAGACTGCCCTCGAACTCACTTCAACGCCCACAGCGGGCGATCGCATAATCTCTATATAAGTTAATGCAATTCTGAGATGGGGAAGCCTTGCGGGACAACCTATTCATGGCGTGCGCAAAGTATTCCCGGCAGTCATAGGTAAGAGAACGTTTGAGGATAGTTCCCCGCCCACGGCTTGACTCCCATCAGCCGAGTCGCGCACCGTCCAGGCCACACGCCGCTGGGACCTGGTCCGCCGATCCGGGCACCGCTGTCGGCCATGCGCCGCGCTGCGACCGGCTATTCGGCCCAGTACCACTCCCGGCCATTCGGCCCCCGCAACGCTACCGGCCCTACCGACGATGCGGCCCGGCGCCGCCGGTGCCTATTCGGTCTCCTGATGTGAGACCGCCGCCTTCACATAATTCATCAAGGCGCGAGTTCCGGGCGACATGGAGCGGCCGCGCTGATAGACGAGACAAAGGTTGCGATAGAGCGGCTGAGCGAAGGGGATCGCAACCAGTCCCTCGAGACCTTCACCCGTGACCAGCATCTTGGGCAACGGCGCAACTCCCACGCCTTTTCTCACCAGCGCCTTGGTCAGCTCAGGGTAGTTCGCCCGATAGGGGGCACGGGGCTCGATACCTGCTTTGCGCATCGCAGCCGCGACCGTGTTGTAGAAGTTGTGGGTTGCCGGAGGGAGCAAGATGGATTCGCCGGCCAGCATCTCGAAGGAAACCGCCGGACAATCCGCCAAGTGGTGGCCTTCGGGAACCACCAAGAGAATCTCCTCCGTCAGGAGATGCCGGGTGACCACCCGGCTGGATCCCCAGGGTGTGATCACCGCACAATCGAGCTCACCGTTTGCAACGGCTTCCTCGATAAGGGCATCTTCCATGGCGACGAGATCGACGCTCGTGTCGGGTGACTCAGCGAGGAAGTTGACCAGAATGGGGGCCAACAGATTCGCCAGAACATTGGGTACCGCCCCAAAACGCACCTTTCGCGTGGCTGTTCCCGCCTGTTCTCGCGCCAAACTGATGACTCGGTCGGTGCCCGTCACGACCTCCGCTACCAGGGGGAGCAGGAGCTGTCCCGCGGGCGTGCAGTCCACGTGCCGACCGTATCGCTCGAAGAGTTGCACACCGAGTTCCTTCTCTAACTTGGCGATCTGACGGCTAACGGCCGATTGAGTGGAATGGATGGCACGCGCAGCCCCGCTGAAACTACGCGCCTCAGCAACAGCCAAGAAAGACCTGAGAAGGTAAAGCTCCATATATTAGCTACTACTCTACCGCGTCCTCGTGGCGTGACTCAATCTGAGTAACCAGCATCCTTTCAAATCGATCCCCCGGGGCGTGAGAGGTGGCACAGGAGCTTCCGCCCCTTGCTTATGATGTCGAGTAGGGATATATCCGTCCCGGCCTCGATGTCGCGAGGGCGTATGTGGTCGAGGACAGAAGCGAATGGTGGCGCCGGCATCCCCGCAGAACCTCCTAGCTACCAGCGACCTCAAACTCCAGCTCCCCGGCGATTCGCCGGTACTTCTCATGGATGAGCGATGCATCAAACCTGATGAACTCTCCCAGCATGGCATCTTGCTCCGCAGGAGTGAGATAGGTCATAGCCGGGCGAAAGAAGCCGTCGTCCTCCTTCTGGATGTGCGTTGGGTAGAAGGACGCCAGGTCACTGAGAAGCCTGCCGACGTCACCATGGGCGGTCTCGTCTCCGGACGCAAGAGCCGCGTTGGCCAGAACCAGTTGTTTGGTGGTAGCCCGCGCCCACTCATGCTCCGCGGTCAATTGGTTCATGACCTCTCTGAGCTCCGTGCCGAGTCCCTTATCGCTCAAGTCGCGGAACAGAATGTCCTCCTCTTTTCCATGATGACACCGATCGGCGTAGGTGCGAAGGAAATCTACCAGCCGGGTGACGTAGAGCGCATCAAACGTTCTCGGAGAGGACGGCTCGTCCAGCCGCCGCTGGAGGCCGCCGATCACCCGTTCGATCCAGCGGTGTTCAATCATCAATGGTCCGATGGGCATCATCTCCAAGCTCCTTCCTCAACAAGCTTTCGCGCGCGAGTAAGCACAATACCGTTTTGCGTGCCTACGGCCCTGCCTCTCCGTCCATCTGTCTAGATCCAGGCCAACACCTGGATCACGATGAAAAGAATCACCACACCGACTATGACGCTCAGATCAAGACCCACCGGGCCGAAGCGCACCGTAGGGAGAATACGGCGTAGGAGCCGCAGGTAAGGTTCGGTAAGAACGCGAAGGACTCGTTTGACCCGGGACACCGGGCTGCCCGCACGGGCCGGAAACCAGGAGAGCAGAGCCCGGCCCACGATGAGCCAGGCGTAGATCACCAGCAGCAGGTAGATGACGTGAAGAACGGTGCTCACCGGCCCCCCAACCTCCCGGCCCGATCTATCAAGACCGAGCGCTCATCTTCTACGGTGTGTCGCTCTTGGCAGAGATTGCTCCGTCATCGCGCTGAGAATCAGAATGCCGCATGCTAGTGGCGTAGTCAGGCGACGTCAACCCCCCTCCTGCCAATCTGTGGCCATCAAAGCATCACCGAGTCTCGACGTGACAAACGAGTAAACCCGGAGGGCGAACTGGGAGACCGCCGCTGCCACCGGTTCACCCTCGTGCTCGTAGGTGAGGAAGCCCTCCTGCCGGAAGACGATGTTCTTACGGTCCTCTTCGCGGGCCCGACGAGCGGCGTAGGTGAGCATGAGGGGCGATGTGTCTTGAGCGATGACGGTGCGGCACCGCGTCGCCACCACCCAGGCGAAGGCTCCGGTGCCGGTGCCTACCTCAAGCAGGAGATCATCCGGAGAGACTTCGAGCATGTGCTCAGCTTCCGCCCTTGTTTTCCTCAGGGAGGCTACGCGGTCGTCGTAGATGCCTACTCGTCGTATGTCGGCGTGATCGGGGCCCTCTGCACGTTCTCATCCCACTGCCAGATCGGTCCGGTTGGGTCTCAAAGAGGTGCCCGTCATCTATCTCGACATCACCGAGGAGAGGGCTCGGCTCTTAAACGTGGCCCGCAACCAGATCAATGGCGACTTCTTGGGCTGGGGACGGGTGGCAGAAGGCATAGGACTGCAAGCAGGCTCCGGACCTACGCTCGCCCACCGTGGCACACGCGAATGGACCCCAGAGTCCCGGCTCCACCCGCGCCCCCCTACTTGGTGCTCGCTTCTACGTACCGCGCGGTCGTTTGTCTCCGCGTTTCCTCGGCGGGCTCGCGTGTAGGTTACTCAGGTGGAACCTGGATCTCTGGGGTTCTGCTCACATACCTACCCGCGCAGCCTGACGTCCCAAACCCGGCAGGATCCGCTATCGATGCCCGGCCCGGCGTTCAGGACAGGTTCAGGTAGGTGGTGCAAGGATATGGCCGTGACGTTGCTTAGGATTCCCTCCCTGAGCTGTGTCCCAACCCTGTCTGGTGCTGCCTAACCCCAACGTGGGTTGGGCAGCACCGCCATATTTTGCGGCGTTCTGCCCTTCCTACACTCGCTCCGTCCCGTGCTGCAGCAGCGCCCTCAGAAACCAGCGCTTGCGGTGACCACCATGTGCCTGAGCAGGGTGAATAGCCAGGAAGACCGACGCTGGGACGGGTGGTCGAGGCCATCGGGGTCGCCTATCAGCGAGAAGAGCACGTGAAGACGGCAAACGAGATGGAGCCAGTGGCACGAGTCATTGTGCCATCACTCATCCACTCCAGCTGTTCGAACGAGACTGGAGGACCGTCGAAACACGTGCAACCCTGCTCATGAGCCTGGTACAGCCTACGCAGAACGAGACATTAATATACTTAAGTACGTCCTTGATGTTCTCAATCTTTCGCTCTATGCTGAATCAAGATTAGCGAAGGGAGATCCGTATGGCTCAGTGGAATGAATTGACCGATCTCACCGGCGACCGCACGTTCGTGGTCACCGAAGTCCGGCTGAAGGACAGCGGTGTCCGCATCAACGGCGAGTTCGAGCTTCCGCCGCTCGCCGGCCTCCGCTACGAAGACCAGGTGTTCGTGAGCGAGTTCGTGCGTTGCCACGGCTCCATCAAATACATGGAGAAGGCCTTCGGCATCAGCTACCCCACGGTGAAGAACCGGCTCAACAAGATCGTCCAGCAGATGCAGCTGGTCGAGGTGGTCCAGGTAACTGCCCATGACGAGGTCTTCGACCTGTTGGAGCGGGGCGAGATCTCGGTCACTGAGGCCGCGGAAAGGTTGGAGAGATGAGAGTGCCGCCCTGGCTGGTGTCTATGCATCTGGTGGAAGGAGAACGGACCAAGTTCCGCTTCTGGTTCCACTCAGACCCGGGGCATCGAGGTCTTTGTGCAGGACACGAGCAATCACAATCGGACCGTGGCTTTCACGCTCCGCTAGATGACGAAAAGGAAGGTGACCATCGTGGGTGACGATCGCACTCGCATACTGGAGTTGTTGGCGGCGGGCAAGATCAGCACGGAGGAGGCGGCGCGCCTGCTCGACGCACTCGGCGCACGGAGCGGTGAGGGGGCCGGCACGTCCGACCCCGCCGCGGGTACCGGCGCACACGGGGCCAGTGGAGCCGACGGCGTCGGAGGGGCTGACGCCCAGGCCCAGGCGAAGTCAGGCTTCCACAGGTTCTTCCCGGGCGCCGGGGTGAAGACATCGCAGAAGACTGGAGCATCCGGCACACCCAAGTTCATGTACGTGAAAGTGGTGAGCGTCAAGGGCGACAACGTGAACGTGAAGATTCCAGTGGCCGTGATGCGCGCGGGCCTCAAGCTTACGTCTCTCATCCCGGCCCAAGCACAGGACCAGATCAACAAGAGCATGGCCGAGCATGGCATGTCGTTCGACCTGAACAACTTCAAGTCGGACGACTTGGAAGAACTCATCGACGCCCTGCGCGAGATGGAGATCGACGTCGACTCCGCCAACGGCGACAAGGTGCATGTCTACACAGAGTGACCGAAGCCGGGTGACCAAGTGGCCTGCGGCGCCGGATAGCGGGGTGAGGCGTCGCAGGCGCCTCCCACCCGCTGCGGGACCACCCGGAGATAGACTTTGATGAAGCCGCTTCCTAGCTAGTGGACGCTCGACTCGCGGGGCTGAATGCAGGAGCAGAAAGCCGGGGTTGGAAGGTCTCAACAGCCATTCTTGGCTTTCCTAAGCGGAGGAGGGATCCGAACGCGATATCGGCATCATAGCCCTTGGCCGAGTGATGGCCGACGCCGTCTCGCCGTTTCAGAATCGTCGGCGCGCCCTCATTAAGCTTGACTGGTCAGGGAATTCTGAGGTGTGATAGGCGGCTTCTGGGGCTGAATGAGGCTTCCGCAAGCCGAGATACCCGGTGTTTCTCACCGGGTTTACGGGGGTATAGACACTCTGGATGGATCACCACAGGCTGTCCTATGTACCCGCGTGAGAGTTTTGTGTATGTGCTCGAAATGGGGGTCGCCATGAGACCTCGTGCTGAGCAGCGGACCATCAAGGGCAACACCTATGACCCTACAACTGCTCTGCTTGTAGCTGACGACGATTGCCCTCCCGATGAACCTGACTGTCTCTATGACGGAACCAACCTATTCCTGTTCCGCACGCCGGACGGTTCTTACTTCACTCAGTTGAGATCTCAATGGAGAAGTGCAACGGATGGACACGTCGAGCCGGTGGACCTACAGAGGGCTCTCCAGTTGTATGAAGAGAGGCTACTAGAACATCACGTGCCATTCGCAGAAGCATTTCCCAGCATCGAGACCGGGTAGCCACGCCGCGATCTCGGTAAAGTTCCCGGAGATCCGCATGGGTGCACCGGTTGGCTTGATGGCGTGAAAGCAGGCCCGGAGCTTTCTATACCCGCTGCAGAGAGCTGGTAGGAAGGAGCAGCCAAGATGCCATATGTTCTGGTACAAATCGATGTCCATGACTTCGCCGAGTTTGAAGCCATCTTCGTGGGGAACGCGGATAGGCGTCACCAGTGGGGCTCGAAGGGCGGACGGGTTTTCCAAGTTACAGGGGACCCCAAGAAGTGCATAGTCCTGCTTGAATGGGACGATGCTGACAGAGCACAGGACTTCATCGACTCTCCCGAGTTTCGCGTAGCTGCGGAATGGGCAGCAGACGGTTTGACCTTCAAGGCGACCGTACTCAATGAGGTACTGCAGAGCGACGCCTAGCCTGGATTCTCCCAACGCTGAGACGTGGAGCGATATTGGGTCTGCGCTAGCAAGACCTTGACCTGGATAACGGGGGACTGGGCCGAGGCGACCATCAGCGAACAGCGGGAAGCGCTCAGCATCTTCAGGAGGATCACGGCCATACCCGAGGGGTTGGCTTTCGAGGTGCCAGACCTAGCCGTGAGCTTAGCGATCGCCCTTGAGACCGGTAGGTCGGCAGCTGTGGAGGTGGCGGCACCCGGACTTGTGTGGTCTGCCGATATTCCCTTCCGACTGGTGACGGCCTAAGAAGCACAAAGTCCCTGCATCCGGGTGACTTTTTGCCGGTCGGGGCCCCCATTGTCTTCGCCCTCAGAACGCCGAGAAGCCCCGTCCCGGCAGGCGCGGTCTCTACGTGTGACTCGCCGTGGTGCGGGTGTCAATCGTCGTCGTTGGCAAAGGCTCCAGCCTTCCTAGGTCAAAATCGAGGCCCTTGGCGTCACCGGCAGATAGGTCAATGACCGTCGCGGTCTCATAACTCTCTCCGCCGTACCAGAAGACATCGGCGTTGACCACGTAGTGCCCGGGAGTCAACCCCTCAATCACGAAGTTGCCCGACCCGGCGGATACCTCAACCTGGCGGGTCTCGCCGTCATCAGCACGGGAGGGAGAAGCACCGACCCAGACGTACGGACGGCCACTCCAGGTTACTCGGCCGGCTATGGTCCGACCGACCTCTAGGACGAAGTCAGTCTCGTTCTCGCCGGCCCTCACTTCCACTACGTGCGACTGCGACATGTACTTCGTGCCCCGGGCGTCGACGTGAACGTCGTAGCGGCCAGGCTCGAGTCCCGCTACTCGGTAGGCTGTTGCCGCGCTGGTCTGCGTGATGACTTGGCCGCTCTCATCCGACACATCGACCTGGACCCCGGTAACGGTGGTCCTGGCCGCATCGGTTACCCTGACCCTCAGGGCAGCCGACCCGGACAGAGTCGTCGTCGGGGCAACTGTTCCGAGAGAGCCGAGAGCCAAGGTGGAGGAGGGAGAATCCGCTTGAGTTACCTGACCGCAGCCCACTACCGTCAGCGTCGCCGCCAATAGCGCAACCAACACCGCCGCTCGCAACCTTATCTCAGACGACCTCCCGAGAGCCTCTTGCCCAGGAGCGAACCACTTCTTACTAGATCCTACATCAGGAGGGACTTCCTGTCCCCAGTTGTTCGTCATTCGCGGCCCCACTGGGGGCTATGATGTTCGGACACCGCACAGTCGCCCCTACCGGCAGCCGGAAGAACACGGCCTACGCCGCTGCGAGAGCTTCCGCGACCCGGAAGATGTCCCCGGTTCAAGCCGGGGTTCTTAGAAGAACAAGTGCCTATTTGCAGGCCTATGGTGGCGGAACCCGGGCCTGGAATAGACGCACCCCTGCACACCCGCATCCCGACGTCCTTCGCGTTAGTCTCGTCGCAGCTGCAACGGCGCGGCAAGGCCCCGCCCCAGCCGAGACCAGCCGAGACCAGGGCCTCCTGGGCGGCATCCTCAGCCAGGCCGGTATCCAGTGTGATCAAGGTGAGGCTGCGGACGAGACGAGCGCTATGAGCCTGCACCGGCGCGTCGAAGTCGGCCGGCCAAGCCCCTTCGTCGCGCCCCGCTCTCGCTATTCGTCCTTCCCGTGTCTCTATGACGTCGACCTGCCACATCGGATAGTCCCGAGGCTTCCTTTCCAACCACTCTATCTAGGAAACGTCTGAGGGGGCCGATTTCTTCACTTCTCTCTGGAGCGATGGACAATCTGGGAGTGGTTTTTGCTCCCGGATCGCACCGTGTCTGCGAATGTCGCACTTGTCCATCGTGAGCTGGGTAGAGAATACCCATAGTAGCGTCGGCAACCACGTAGCGGTTTGATCCCGCGCTCCGCCGCAACCTAGCTCCGTATGCAGAATTGCCTACTCCGCCTCATCGCCGACTTCTCCACAGAGAACGAGAAGGATGCTTCAAATCGGCCGGTTTTGAGGACCTGTTGAATTGCGCTTTCTGCTGTCGGCGGTCCGGACTGCGGCGGGGACTCAAAGACAGCGAGACCCTGAGGCTGGCTTAAAGTGAAGAGAAGACATGCCCACGAGGGAGGTCAAGAGGTAGCTGCCTCCACTTCGCGGCGCGCTATTCGGAGGACACCGGCGACAAGGACCAAGAATCCGAAGGGGATAAGCAACAACCCCCCGAAAAGCCAAGCTACGATTCCATACACGGCTAGAGCAATACCGAGCCCGCCGACGGCGACGAGAGCTAGACCGGATGCCCTGGGAGTCTTAAGACCAAGTAGGGAGGCCAGAAGTGCGACGAAGAAGAAGACCAGCATCGCGATAGAGTAGACCGTCAGCTCTGCTTCGCTGAAGTCCACCACTGGGTCGCCTCCGCCACGATGCGATGCCGCGATAAGAAACCATGAGGACACGGCGATTCCGCCCAGGCTTCCGATGACGCCCACAAGTAGCTCGATCCAGTCCAACACTGTGCTCTTGGTCCTATCTCCCATATCACTCCATCATGTGTCCGGCGGGGGCGAGAGTGCGTGGCCCTAGTCGCACGCCCACGGACATCCGGCGGTCGGCTCGATACGCGCCCATCCCTCCTACTTGCTCCCCGGACCTCCGACAACCAGGAGCTTGAGCGCGAGGTCGCGGCTTGCGCCGGCGGCTGCCTGGATCTGGATCCCGGTATCTCCGTCGCGAAAGCGAAGTATGTCCGATCCCTCCTCAGTCAATGGCACCGACTTCTCGAGAGGCACGGAGAAGAGCGGGGCGGCCTTGGTATCGGCTGTCAGGTCGTACGTAATCACGGTCACGGCGGGGCGACCGATGGTCGAAGGCGACTGGTATTCTAACCTCACCGAGGTCCAATCCTGCCCAGGGATGATCCAGAGAAGGCTTAGGCCTTCTGTGCCTTCGGCAAAGCCACGCGCCGGATAGAGAAGATCGGCGAGCTTGCGTTCGCGCTCCTCACGAAAGTGGGCCGCCATGCCTAAGATGGCTTGCTTGTCGAGCTTCGTGAGCAGCTCGGGGGTCGGATCCAGCAATTTCCTCTTTCCAGCCAGCTGATCATCGTGGACTATCTGGGAGTAGGAGGCCGACTTCTCTCCGGAGGAAGGATCGGGGTAGACCTCCAAGGTCACTCCGTCCATCGCGCGATGCCCGGTGTCGTCGAAGATCATGATGCTGTAGCCCGGCGTGGGACACGAAGAGGCCATATCCCGGTAGCCCCTGCGGGAGTGAGTGTCCAAGAGGAAATACTCGGCCTCCCCCGGCGTCGAGGCGCAGGTTGTTACCTCTAGGAGCTTGCCTGGCGGAACCGCGGCATCCGTAGGCGTTAGCAGGATGGATGAACCAGGGGCCGGCAACAGGGTCGAGGAGGTGGAAGAGTTCACGAAGGTTGCGACGGCGGCCGCAGCCGTGGTCAGTGACGACGACGGGTACGTGGTGGTGGCCGTCCCGCAGGCAACCGCCGCCACCGCGAGTGCGAAGAGCAGCAAGGCAACCGCCAACGCCAACCCCCTGTTTCTTGATCTCATCGCTACTTCTCCCTTGCACGCCTTCAGCTTCGCCTCTTTGCTCGCAATTCGCCTTCACTTCATCATATGCCGGTCAGGGGCAAGCGCGTGTCAAGAATCATTGTCGCAGAACTGCGAAGTCCGCCTCATCGCTATCGAATCTTCGAGGAAGCGCCATGAAGCTCTCCCGTCTACTCCCACGGCATGACGACCAGACCCAGACTCACCGCGGATACCAAGGAGTCACGAGCAAGGGCAAGTGCCGCCTCCGGAGAGCCGCAGACTACGACGCCGAAGTAGCTCACGCCGTGCTCCTCAAGGTACTTCGCCGATTTAAGACAAAGATCCGCGGTTCCATGGGGTGCCGATTCTGCGATGCCCCTGAGTCTGGCGGTCAGCTGGTCTTCGGCTTGCTGGCGTGTCTCCCAACCCACCACGGACGGGTTCATGCCCGCCCTGGAGAAATCCACCCCCACCAGATGCCCGGTCTGCACAGACCCTGCCAGCGTGCTATCGGGATACACGAACGTGGCTCCCCATGAGAGTTCCAGATTTTTCCCAAGGAGACTCTCGACTTGTGCCAGTGATATGGTCGTGCGAAATGACACTGCCAGTTCCACCGTCGAGTCAGGTGGCGCCGACATAAGACGTGAGAGCGAAGACTCAGTTTCAGCGGCAGACTCCGCGAGTTCTGCCGAGACCAACTCCTCGTCGTGAGTGGCGGGCGTGGGCTCAGTGGAAGCGGTGTCCGCCGGATCGACCGGTAGCTCGGACACTTCGGCAGGT
>Ga0209722_1003635_pt1 | contig 10631 bp, 5 predicted proteins | sample BioC12SIPDNA_2_FD_185745 | JGI IMG/M metagenome (GOLD analysis project Ga0209722, IMG submission 185745) | Anaerobic biogas reactor microbial communites from Washington, USA - Biogas_R1_A C12 SIP DNA (SPAdes) (version 2) | ecosystem: Engineered > Bioreactor > Anaerobic > Unclassified | place... | reverse complement strand
GCATGAAAGTGTGGTTGAGTTGGCTTTCTGGTATGGGAGTACCGGTAGGGATGACGTTTTTAAAATAGGTTTTGTATGTTGAGTACGCTATTTCCACCTTGAATTCTGTCAAAGTCGATAAAAAGTAGATATCATATTCTCCATTCTGATTAGTGGTTCCGGTGGCAATTATCGAGTTATCAGTGGGATTTTTTATAGTTACTGCTGCCCCTTTAACTGGAATAGCATCAACTAGCTTAGTGTAGGTTCCAGAGCTTTCATTGTAAATTTCTTTTACTATCCCGTAAATTCGGGGATCTTGATCACATTCTAAGTTATTGATTGCAACACTTTGATTATCCGTTGAATTCAACGGATTTGCATCAACATTCCCCTTTATTTCTTCTGCTGATACTGCTCCACACAGGAGTAATGCAAAAACAATTGTCATCACCAAAAAAATCGTTTGTTTTTTCATGATTTTCACCAACTTTTTTTAGCACATACCAAATTAAATCAAGAATACTTTATAAAAATTAATGTTTACTTTAATATAAATATTTCTAATATCTATTGAAAAATCAGACCAACTTTGCATAACATGAAGTCCAATGGCTGACCCCAAATGCAATACAATCGCACCAATAGTGTCCATAAAAAATTCCTTGATTTTCTAAAATGCAAAGGATCGGTAAAAAAAGTCCTTAAAATTATAATAAAATAATTATAAAAGACCAGCTTTATTTTTAATAAAAAAAGATTATAAACCCCAAAAAACAAATGGGGGGAAAATTTTATGGTTATTTTTTGAATATAGCTCCACGGAAGTAACCAAAGCCAACCAAACCCACCAAAATCAACACACCCACTATAGCCATCAGAGGCACACTAGATTGGGATGTTGATGAAGAACCTTTTTCAGAAACTTCATATGATTTTGAACTATCTTCACCTGATTCAGAAGGTGCTGATTCAGATGAACTTTGAGATGAGCTTTCCGTGGTGGGCTGGTTTCCTGCAGATGAACTACCGGGTGAAGATGATGCTCCACTGCTAGTAGATGCAGAACTAGTGGGTTGAGATGGATTTCCAGTTGTTCCAACAGTTACCGCTTTACCAGTAGCAGATTCCATAATCGCAGCGAACTGTTTAAGTTGGTCAACGTTTAAAGAAGTACCCATTACCACATAGTTAGTGAAAGCAATGTTTCCACAAGTGTGGTGACAGCAAGTGACGCCATACTCAACGTTTGCCTTAATATAAAGATCTTTTAATTGAGATAAAGTTGCAGAATCTGGGACCCACATTCCTCTACGGGCAACTTCAATCCCCCAAGCCGCAATGGACTTAAATGCGTGTGGATTTGCCTGCAATAGTTGATTTCTCATATCAGAATTGAATACATAAGTTTCAATAACCTGATCCCACATCCAATCTTTCACAGATTCTGGAGATACAGCATTCCACACAAAGAGATGTTCTACGTGTTTGCTGATAGTATTAGCACCTGAAAAACCATTATTAAGCATTCCTTCAGCCCATTTAGGATTTAAAACACGACTTCTGAGTTCCGTATTCAGGAAGGTAGAAAGACTCTCAATTTTAACATTATTGGTTCGGCTGTTAGCAAGATAAATACTAACTTCCTTTCCAGAAACTGATTGAGCAGCCATTGACAAACTACCTAAAAACTGGACAACGTCATCACTATCCAAAATTCCATATATTCCATCTCTTACCTGAACAGTAGCATCTATTCGTTTTAAATGATTTTTGAAAGGATCTATTCCACCAACAGCAAAGCTATCTCTTCCGTAATAATATGACATTCTTCTTAGATATGTTTCAACCAGTTCTGATTGATCTTCCCATCCACTTGTAGTAGTAACCAAGTTGCTTACTCCTGTTCCATAAGATTCAGCAGATGGACCAAATATTCTTGCTATAGCTATATTATTTGCTTCATCAGGATATAATCCCTGGTTTAAATAATTCTCTAGATCTTCCAGATAATGTTTCCGTACAAAATTATCTGCACTACTTTCATTTAGAACAGCAACCTTTTGAAAAGCGTCGTCTAACATAGTTATTGTATGTGAAAAAGCATCACGGAAAAGACCACTTATGGAGACAACTACGTCTATTCTGGGCCTTCCAAGTTGGTTTAGTGGAGTGATTTTAACATTATTAAACCTACCACTACTCCAAACTGGTTCTGCACCCATAAGCCTTAATATCATAGCTATGCTTTGTCCGTTAGTACGCATTGTTTCTGTAGCCCATAAAACCACACCCATACTATCAGGATAGTAACCTTTTTCGTTATAGAATGATTCTATGAGGTCATCAGCCATTTTTTTTCCTATTTCCCATGCGGCAGGGTCTGGAGCTGATCGAGGGTCGAAGGAGTAGAAGTTCATTCCAGTAGGTAGTACATCAGGTTTTCTTATTGGACTTCCTGAAGGAGCGGGTGAAATGAATTCTCCTTTTAAAGCTGCTAGTAAGTTCTCCATTTCATAATTTTGGCTTAGTTTTTGTCTGATCATTTCTCGGTATTCGGGGTTATCTCTTTTTCCAGGGTCGAAGCTCACTATTGTTTCTATCATCTGATCAAGTAATTCCCCTGAAAGAGGAATTCCGAATGTGTGTAGACCATAAGGAATCGTTTGTTCAGCGAGATCTTCTAAGTAATGCTGAACTTCATGTGCAACATCTTCAAATGGAGTATTTTCAAGATCCAAATTTAAATCTATATGAATATTTAGTTTCTTTATAAGATCAATAGTTTGATTCTTAAGGACTTCCTTTCTTAGAGGATCAGCTGCTGAATGATAACTGTTTATGAGGTCATTAAGATCTGCCAATTCGCCATGTAATTCTGAGGGTATCATTGGAGGAATCATATGGTCTATTATTACAGCATATCCTCGTCTCTTAGCTTGGGTACCTTCGCCTGGATTTTCCAGGAAGTAAGGATTGATATTAGGCAAGTTTCCAATTAGAACGTCTGGCCAGTCGTCTTCACCTAGACCCAGACTTCTTCCAGGTAGCCATTCCAAGGTTCCGTGTGTTCCGAGGTGTATAACTGCATTAAAGTGGTTTTGGAGCCACAAGTAAAATGCAATGTATTGGTGGTGTGGAGGCAGAGTTAATGAATGTTTGATTTTTTCAGGGTCTTCTCCCCAACCTCGCATGGGCTGGGGACCTAAAAATATGTTGCCCAGCATAATTCCAGGGATAACAATCTGATCACCATAGATCATCACATTTCCTGGTGCTGGTCCCCATTCAGCTAAAATTTCTTGCTGAAGTTCATGGGGTAAGTTTTCAAACCAGGCCATATAATCAGAGACAGGTATGGTTAAAGCACCTGCTTGAACCACTTTTTCCAGTTCTCCCTGAGCCCATGAACCTACATTATTACCGGAAGTAAGCATTAGATTTACAATATCATCTGCTGAATAGTCAACTGGTATATCATAACCATCTTCTTTTAATGATACTAGGATGTTTTCAACACTTGCTACAACATTTAAGTATGAAGCAGACACACCATCTTTTCCTCCGCCTATGTTATAGTACAATAGAGCGATTTTTTTGTCTATATTATCAAGTTTTCTCAGTTCAATCCAATTTGCCACTCTTTCTGTGATTTTCTCTATTCTATCAGTTATGGGTTTAAAACGTACAATTGGAATACCTGTTTCATTGTCGATTTCTTCATAGTCTTTACCCCCCATAATGATAGGTTCGATCATCCCACTCATTTCAGGTTGAGCAACCTGCCACCATTGTTCGCTTAACAAACCACCTGAAGTTTCCAACCATTTTTGGAGATCAGAACTGTATGGTGGTGCAAATACAGGCACATTGAGACTTTCAAATTGTTCAACCGCCAGATCACCATCTGATAAGTATCGGAAGCCTGTGCAACTTATAAGAGCTTCAATTATAGTTTTGTTCCCGACTTTGAAGTACTTATCTATAATATCCTCACGACCAGAGGCATTTCCAAACGTTAATATTACATTGAAACCTTTACTTTCTAGACTTCTTAGAAGAGCTGTGTGTATTTCATGATTATCATTTTTAAAACTTGAGTCTTGCGCTACTACTCCCACCCAAGGCGCATTTTCATTGAAGCTGTTTCGTGTTTTATACCATGAGAAATAATCATCCAACGTGGTGAATAAGGCCACATTAGCATCCGGATGATATATGAATTTGCTTGGCCAGGTAATCACGCTTAAATCTTCGCCATCTTTTAATTTCATTCCAATAGAACTCATTACATAAAGTTGGAATCTACGCAAATTTTCTTTAGAGCCACCTTTCCAGTATTTAAAAGTGTGGGTGTCATCCGTTTCAAATCTAGGATCATCATCAAAAGAACCGGCGGAATTAACAGCCAATATTTTAATTGCATTGTTTTCAGCTATAAATTCCTTAATTTTGGCCACTCTATCTGGGCTGGAAACATAATGAACTATGATTAGGTCTGCTTTTGAAGCCGCATTCTTAATAAGCTCTTTGATTAGGGAGTCATTAGATAGAAACTGAGAAGAGGTAAAGTAATGTAAATTATAATAATATCCCTGACTTCTTAGTTCTTTATAAGATTCTGCAAAAGATTTAGCATAAGTATCCGAAGAACCAATAATCATCATATTATATGCCCGTAATGATACTGACGCATTTCCATAAAGCATAGGATCCGTTAGAGTTTTTTGTGAAACTGGTACAGTCACTGTTTGATTAACATGCCCCAATGCGCTCACAGTCAGGTTAAAACTGTTTTTATCACTGAAAAAATTCACTTTGTACTGATTATTTCCACTTTTTGTTACGGTTATTCCATTTATAGTATTTCCATCAGTGTCCGTTACTGTTATATTCGGTAATTTATTTCCAGAAAGAGCTTCCGGATGTTCTAAGTTGATGTTTAGGGTTATCTCTGGATCGATTTCATTGCTGCTATTGGTAATATTTTCAACACCACCTACCCCTTGTGAATCTTCTGCTGATACTGCTCCACACAGAAGTAAGGTGAATACAACTGTTGTTACTAATAGAATCGCCTGTTTTTTCATCTTGTCACCATGTTTTTTCATCTTGTCACCATTTTCGTTTTCCCACAACACAGTTATTCAAAAATATTTTAATATAATTAAAAAATAATTGAATATAAATTTATCTATTAAACGTGAAAAAAATTAAAGTAAATCTTAAATGGTGATGGAGTAAAATCACGGCAGATGAACCCTGCCCTAAGATCTCAATGACAATAGCCCCTAAAAGACATCTACCCAGAGCAATTATCCAAAAATAAAATCTATCAATCCCTTAATTTAAAAAAACTATGGAATTAATTTATGGAAAAAATAAAAAAAAATTTTAGAGCCCTAAGCGTTCCCCTCTGTAGTGTACACCTACAGCACCTATAATGGCAGCCACACCAAACAGGACAGAAATAGGCCAGGACGGATTGAGATCTTCAGGGTCTCCACTCTCATAAGCAGACACATTTTCAGTGCTCTGATTACTTGTTCCACTACTGGTTGGAGTAGCTACAGTTTGACCTGGTTCTGTTTCGGCTGGTCCACTTCCAGTAGGAGTAGTTGTGGTACCAGTTTTAGTAACGGTCTTGGAATCAGATGCACTGGGAGGGGAAGTACTTTTAGGGGGCGAGGATCCAGGATCTGGATTTGAAGGTTCGGAAGGAACCTCTATAGGAGTGCCATGACCAGGATGGGCACTTACAACTCCGGCAAGAGTTAAAGCCAGGACCAAAACGAATATTAGAACGGTTGCTTCTGTTTTCATAGTTTTAATCACACCCTCTCCTTTGACTGTTATAACGCTATTAGTAATATGATATATATGGTTTGTGTTATTACAATTGGTGCTGTTCACTTCAAAGTGTAATACCAAATGGTTGGGAAAAAAGAGTTCAAATTAACAAAAAAAAAGAAAAGGGGAAATGGTTTTATCTTCCTAGGAATCCACTTTTGAACAGGAATCCAAATGCTCCCAGTGCTAAAACTGCCATAACTCCAACGATAGCAGCAGTACCCCAAGGTGAGTTTCCAGCACCTTCAGAGCCTGCCTGGGTTACTTCGTAGGCTTTTCCACTGTCACCAGCTTCTTCTCCTACGGCAGCACTAACTGACACAGCACTAACTGCGGCTCCAGAGTCACCAACTGATCCTCCGCGGGATATGATACTTGATCCTGGGGAAGAACCGGATCCACTGGATTCAGTTCCCGGGATGGTTGGACCATCAATCTGGGAACCTCCCTGCATTTTTATAAGGTCCTGCTGACTACGTACAGGTAGGCCCTTAATGTATTCAAGAGTATTGAGTGATCCCTCACCTCCGGCTATGATTTTAGCCCACTCTTCTTCCGTTACCCAAGTATCTGCAGTTAAGGAAATTACTGGTGCAGACTTCAGATTTGGTGATGAAGTATCACCCCAGTACAACCTTATGTATTCTTCATAAGAGTTGGAACCCCTTTCAAATGAAGGGTTTTTCCAGTTTATGATGGCTACTCTTCTGGTTTTGGTTTTGCTGTCGTAGACACTGAGAACCAGAATATCGTTTCCTGTGGTTTTACTGGTCATTCTCTGGCTATAGTAAGTTCCTAATCCCGGGGATATTCCTAGGAGATAGGAGTAGATGTCGTCTCTGCAGCTGATGGAGTTACCAATTAACGAGTAACTTTCATCTTCTCCAATTGGGAAGTTTTCGTAGATGTAGTTAGTAATCAAGTATCCTGGTGAACTACCTCCACAGACGTGGTTGTGCCATAACCATGCCATCAGGGCATCATATGGTGGATCATACAGTATCACTTGGTCGATTATACAGGCAGATTCGTTCTTAGCAGTTAATGCTCCGGTTTCTGGATCGTAGTATATGCTTTTACTGGTCACAGTTCCATTGGGATTTTCATAACTGAATTGGAAGTACAATGGATTGTGTCGGGCAGTGTGCACTGGTAGTAGAGTGGCTCTGCTTAGTCTGGAACCAAGAACTTGGTATATTCCATCCATGGTCATATCCATGACCTGGCCCTTGATCCGTACGTAACCGGCACTTGTGAAGACCGTGAGCTTAGGGTCATCCTTCTCCAGTTTAACTCCATTTTCGGTTTCAAACAGTTCCTTGGCCATGTTGGCTGCATTGATACCAATGTTCTTGATTGTATCGGGTGATAGGTTTCCGGTTTCGTAGTTAGTGGCTTTTTTCTTGTCAGCAATGTTAGTCAATCCTAAGCCAAGTATGTAGGTCATATCCAGCCCTAAAGCATCAGTAACTACCGTCTTGGAGTCTACTCCACCGGTTAGATTGTTGTGGATCTCTGGGGTGATGTTTTCGAATACGTATAGTATCTCCACTAAGCTGTCGGGATCATTTTCCAGTTTCTTTATTAACCAGGTGTTGAAATTCAGTTCTCCAACGATACCGGTATAGGCGTTTAAGCTGGTTTCCTTTTTGTAGTCCTGAAGCACTTTTTCTTCGTTGAACCTCATGATTATGAGGGTTCCCTTCATAAGGGTGTCACTCCAGCGTATGAAACCTACCATGTTATCCTCAGCAGTGGAATATCCCACCCAGGAACGTTTCCCAGTAGTTAAATCAAGGGAATAGATGTAGGCATCGTCATCTGATCCTCCGGGGACACTGATGGCTCGATAAACAGTGGCTTCTAATTCGTTTTGATTTCCGTACTCACCTGGTGGATAGTATTTCAGAAGCGTACTAACCATGGCCTGTCCAGTTATGGTTCCCAGACACACGTGGCCGTGGTAGGCGGCCTGTCTTAGAATATCACTGGAGAGTCCCTCTTTCCAGGCATGAGCCAGACTTACGTAGCCGAATGCGTTCTTACCTAATTTTGGTGTTATAGTTTTTTCCCATAAGTTCTGATCGATGGCTGAGAAGGTACCTAAATAGTCCGGGTTTAGTGAACCGTTCTTGAAGAATGCAGCTGTAAGTACAGCGCCTTTCTTAACAATGAAACAGAAATCCACGGGATCTGTTCGGACTGATTGGAAAGTCAGCAGGTTACCCTGTCCGTAGCTGATTTTGCCATTGGAGCCACTCAGAATACCTTCTAAACAATCTTCCGTGGTGATGTTGTTTCTGTAAGCCAGCCCCGCTGTGGTGATGCACAGTACATCATCGGCTGTGGCGAAGTTCAAGAGCTGGTCAGCTTTCTTGGTGACTTCTCGGCCCAGCTGGTAGTTGCTAGTGGCTTCCATGTTGAAGACTGCATTTCCATAAAACTCTGGATCAGAACCAGCCTGGTTTACTGCCACGTTCTGGGTCTGAGTAGTGTAACCAGGGGCGTTAACAGTTACCTTAAAGAGTGTGCCGTTGGTTACACCAGGATAAATAAAGTTCAACTTGTAGAAGTCTGGATAGGTTGACTTTTCATACTGTACAATGGCGTTGTTTGAGTCTTTAACTTCTATACCTGGATTGATAATGTCATCCGCGTATTTGTAGTTAACCGATATAATTAGCACAGGATCAATGAGTGCCGCTTGATCAGAAGTAGTTTCTTCACCTAGTTCTTCACCCCCAGTGTTAGATGAATCTGCAGCTGATACAGCTCCACAGAGTAAAACAGCCATGACTGCTACAAGAACTAGTACTGTTCCTTGCTTTTTCATCCTTTTTCACCTCCTATTTATTCTTAGTGCGACTTTTAAAAAGTCGAGCCATAGTGTGTAGTAATACTATATATAATGTTTATGTTATTACTATGAAGTGTTATCTATGGAGAAAAAGTAATACTAACTAAAAAATTAATACTAAAATTCAGATATATCCCCCTATAGTAATACTGACGGGGGATTAAATAGTAAATGTTATATTCGTAAACAATGATTTATAGTAAGATCGATGAATTCATTTCTCGACCGGGTAATAACAGGGCTCCTGGTCGAAGATGAGAATTAAAAATTCAAGATAAAAGAGGTAATTAGTTTGCATTTACCAGACGGAATAATACCATTACCCCAAGCTTTGATTTACTGGATCATCACCCTCATCTTCATAGCCATATACTTGTTCAAACTTTCCAAGACAGAACACCGGGAAAAAAATGTGGTGTACACCTCCATCTTTGCCGCTGCTACGGTAGCTACTTCTTCTCTATCCATACCCTCACCCCTGGGAGTTCCCATTCATTTCTTCCTAATACCCCTGGTAGCCATTCTAATGGGCCCCTTAAGTGGCGTGATCGTGGCTTTTTTATGCCTGGTCATCCAATTTTTCTTAATGGGAATGGGTGGAATAACCACTCTAGGGGCTAATACCCTGGCCATTGGTGTAGCCATCAGTGTAGTCACCTACTTCTTTTACAGTATAATTCGGGATCTGAATTGGAGGCTAAGCATTTTCTCGGGAACCTTCCTGGGAATAATGGTAGCCACCATAGTACAGGTCCTGATGCTTTTTTTTGCTGGCCTTGCCACTATAGATGTACTTCTGGCCAGTTTAATACCATTTTATCTTTTAATTGCTGTGATAGAGGGATTTGCCAATGTTATTATCGTATCTTTTCTATCAAAAGTCAAACCAGAGCTAGTAAACCTGGATAAAATTTAGAGGAGGACTTAAACATGATGAATATAAAATCCACCATCCTGTTCTTGGTAGTAATATTTGGATTGATGATCCCAGTGAGTGCTCACGGAGTACATGTTACTCCTGATTCTGCCACAGCAATTATCATCGCCGATAATTCAACTGGATCAATTGCAAAAAGAACAGTTGATGAGATGGGTATGAATGTAACCGTGTATAGTTTCCAATCTGACGTGGATGTCAATCACGAACTGGAGCATCTGCTCACCAATCCCAATAAGAAAGTGTTAGCCGTAGGATACTTGGACACAGTTAACAAGTTTCTAGCCCAACATCCAGAAGTTTCCGATCGGATCATTGTATGCAATCCTGATCCTGAAACAATTAGGAAAGGTTTAAACCGCCTAGATTCAACCCCCACAGAATCCAGTTATGGTTTTTTAACTCCATTCCTGACCGGCGCTCTGATTGGTGCTTTAAGCGGAATAGGTGTTGGAGCATTCCTTATGAAGAGGAAACTATCCTAAACTATTTTTTTATTCTTAATTTTTAAATAAATATCCTGGATGTGAGGATTAAAGGGTGATCCTAGTTCCAGTAAAAATATTATAAGTTAATATAGGCAGGGCATCCTATCTAGAGGCACGTTTGAGGTTTTTATAATATTTAGATGCCCTGCACTGATTTCTGTAGGGACTATGGCACTTATCCCTCCGGGAATTCAGGTCATGATGTCTGACAATAGAACTTGTAACCACCATTATAAATACTTTTTTCTTATTTAATATTACTTTTTACTTAAAAATATGGGAATTTTTATTACCAACATCTTCTGTAATTGGACTGTAGTTTTCCAGAGCTAATGGTTTAACCATTGTCTCTATTGTCCCATTGCTATGGTGTAAAAAAAAATTCTGTGTGAAAAAATAGAAAGGAAAAGAATGATTTGATTTAAAGCTTGGGCTCCAGTCTCTTGATCATGAAGGCCATGAAGGCCACGATGGCTGGGAAGAAGAAGAGATAAGCAATGAGTAGCAGGATAGGTGGAAT
>Ga0209722_1003621_pt1 | contig 10655 bp, 3 predicted proteins | sample BioC12SIPDNA_2_FD_185745 | JGI IMG/M metagenome (GOLD analysis project Ga0209722, IMG submission 185745) | Anaerobic biogas reactor microbial communites from Washington, USA - Biogas_R1_A C12 SIP DNA (SPAdes) (version 2) | ecosystem: Engineered > Bioreactor > Anaerobic > Unclassified | place... | reverse complement strand
CAGCCTGGCCCTCTTATTTGGCATGTTCTTTGTTGTGGCACTCCTGGAGTTATACAGCCTGGTGGATTACCTGCCCAGTTTCCTCCTGGTCCTGAGTATCCTGGTGGCCCTGGCCAGTTACCTAGGATCAGGGTTCAGAGATAAGGCGGATATAGATCAGGGCCAGTTAACCCTCTTTGAGGCCATTGAAAGGGCTCAGAGGGTGCGTGACCTTGTTAACCACGAGGTTGATGTGGAGCCAGCCAGTGGAGAACCAGCCATCAGTGGCGTCTACAAAGCCCAGGTGGAGGAACCAGTGCCGATCCAAGAGGAGGACACGGCCCCTAAGAGGATCCGGATGGATGTGAAGCCCCTCCAGGAGGAACATCTGCAGAACAGCTTCCTGGAGGAGGAACCAGAAGTAGAGGTTTCCCATCCCATGTGGAGGGATGGGCTCCCCCAGGATGGGGGTTTCATCTACTGGGATCTCTTAGCCACCTTATTTCTCCTTGTGGCCTGCACCGGGTTCCTCCTCCTGGACCCCCTGAAGCGCCCCGTCTACCTGACCATCTTCTTCCTCCTAGGCTATGCCCTGGTGGTGCTCCTCTACCCTGCCCCTGGTAGGTTGGCTTTGGCTAAGAGGGTGGGGGCCACCATCCTCCTGAGCCTCCTGGTCTTAGGGGTTTCCTACCTCCTGTGGATCCGTGGCTACTTGGCCTCCCTGCCACTCTTCTACATCTTGGCCATCTTCACCCTGGTGGCTTTACTGGTGGGTGGCTTCCGGCGCAGGTTCGCCTCCCGGGAGGAGGAAGCATTGGAAGAAGACACCCATCATGAAGAGATGCCGGAAGTCATAGAACTCTGGGAGGAGCTGGATGAGAAGGTTTTCGAGGAAGAACCAGTTATCATCCCTGATCACGTTGTCCAGGAGGAGGAACATTGGGATGAAGACTTGGAAGACATCGTACCCGAGGTGGTGGCCCTCCGGGAAATATTGGAAACTAACAAGGAGGAAGTTGTTACCCGGGAGGAGCAGTCCCTGGATGATGTCCAGGAGGAGGATATAGAGGAGCTGATTCCGGAAATCGTTGCCCTGAAGAAAATGGTGCTCCCAGATGAAGAGGAGGAGGTATCATCAGGAGGGTCTGGTGAAGATGTTATCGTTCCTGATCATGTTTTTCCGGTGGAAACGTCCACCCTGAGAACTAGGGAAACAGAGTCTAAGGCTCTCCGTGAAGAACCAGCCGGGACAAGTGATGCACCCCTGGAAGAACCAATCCAGCAAAGAGAGCTCTCCACCGATAAAAAACAGGGGTTGGTGCTCCCCTGGATTGGAAGAGAAAAAAGGCCAGTTCACCATGTCTATGAGAACAAGCCCCACCACATGACTCCCCAGAGGATAGGCTCCGGCTATCCCCTGGATCTCATCCTGGTGGTGATATTCACCCTCTTAACAGTGGCATTCGTACTCATCCCGGTCTTGAACCAAACCCCGGTCCGAACCGTACTGGGCATACTCCTGGTGCTATTTCTACCCGGTTATTCATTAATCGCTGCTTTATTCCCGCGTAGGGGTGATTTGGACTCTGTTGAGAGGGTAGCTCTGTCTTTTGGTCTGTCCATCGCCGTCACCCCCCTTATTGGGTTGGTTTTGAACTACACCCCCTGGGGGATCCGTCTGGATCCTATTCTGGTAAGTCTGGCGGGTTTCACCCTCCCCATGTGCCTCATCTCCCACCTTAGAAGAAGATCCCTATCGGATGATGAAAAATTCATAGTAGCATTTGGGTAGTTCTTCACCAAAGTTAAAAGATCCTTCCAGCTAGCATCACGTAGCGAGAAGATCCTCATCGTGGTTCTCATCCTCTCCATCTTAATGGCCATAGGCACCGTGGTTTCGTGGTCTTAAAACCCAAAGATGGGGAGTTCACCGAGCTCCACATTCTGGGACCAGATTGTAAGGCCAATAACTACCCCACCAACTCACCGTGGGGGAGTATCTGGCCGGGGATAAGGGTAGTGTTCTTCCAGCCTTTATCACCCTGTTTTTCACCCTGATGGGGACCTTCATCACCTTCACCGCAATCATCCTCCACAGTATCAGCCGCCTGATCCAGCGCCAGGGAAAGTGATCCTAAATAACTAGGGTCTAAAAGCCAACTATCAAAAAAACCATTATCACGTGGATAAATCATCCAACCGGGGGAAGTCACCATCGAATTTAGAGGTAGTCTTCGGGTATTAAAACCAGAAGTTACCCCCCAAGTATCTCAATTCGCATCAATAGGATATGGAAGGTGACTTTTCAGCCCCACCCCGGTAGGATGTCATGAAAGTGACTCTTGTAATAAAGTGACTCTTGTAATAAAATACGATCCATCTGGTATAAAGATATTATAAAAAAATAGAAATAATGGGATCTCCTGTGGAGATCCAAGTTCGGGTTCTTATTTTCTGCGTGGCAGTACCATGCCCGCCAGGAGCATGAAGAATGCCAGGAGTAAACCAACAATTGGTGCTCCGGTTTTCTGCATCTTCACGGTTTTACCATTAACCGGTACCGGCTCCACCTTTTTCTGGACATCCATAGCAGCGGAGGCAGTGTTGCCTTCCAGGTTAGGATCCCAAGTCAAGGCAGTGACATTGGCCTGGTTAACGATCCGTCCAGATTCCTCCACCACAGCAGTGATGGTTAAAACCGCACTTGCACCGTTAGGCAAGCTACTGATACTCCACAGACCCGTAGCTGGGTCGTAAGTTCCGTAGTTTGCCACATGAGATACATAGGTCACACCAGCCGGTAACTTGTCGAAGACAGTAACATCCACCGCAGTGTCGGGTCCGTGATTGTTCACAATTAAGGTGAATACCACGGTGTCCTTGACGGTGGGTTTGGTTTTATCCACGGTCTTAGTCAGGATTAAGTCAGCCGATGGCACGTAGATACTGGCCTCTGCAGATACTGGGTCATCCATCTGGTCGTTGCGGGCGGTGGCCGTATTCACCAGGGTCTTAGCCGCAGCATCACCAGTCACAGTAGCAGTCACAGTAGGAGTAAAACTAGCCCCAACAGCCAGGTCACCCACAGTCCAGGTAACAGTCCTGGTGTTAGCATCCCACACCCCACCATCTGAGGCGCTGAGGAAGGTCAGGCCGGCAGGTAAGGTGTCGGTTACCACTACACCGGTGGCCGTGTCAACTTCTACTCCATTACTTACGTCTATGGTGTAAGTAACAGTTTCACCAACGTTGTAGCTGGACTGACCAGCGGTTTTGGTGATGGTCATAGGAGCAGTGTTCACATGTATATCGGACGTTGCTGTGACTGGTGTTGGGTTCTGAAGATTGTAGGCTGAAGCAGTGTTGGTTGGGCTCTGCCCCTGGGTACCGGCATTCACCAGAGCAGTTACTAAGGCTGTGAAGGCCTCATTCAAGCCCAGGTTGCCCACGTTCCAGGTAACCACACCTCCGCTTTCAGTTCCACCATTAGTGGCAATGACAAAGGAGAGACCCGCAGGGATGGTGTCGGTTAAGACCACACCCGTAGCAGTATCAGGGCCAGTATTCCGTAAAGTGACTGTGTAGACCACATCTTCACCCACGTTGTAGTAGGCTGGATCGCGATCCGGGTACTTATCCACTGTTAAGACCGCGTTGTTCACGTAGATATCCGAGGTGTCGGTGATCGGTGTGGGGTTCTGGGTGTTGATGGCAGAGACCGTGTTAGTCAGAGTCTGGCCCTGGGTACCAGCGTTGACTCGAGCAGTCACTAAGGCCGTGAACACATCATTCAGGTTCTGGTTACCCACATTCCAGGTGATGACGTTACCCACTACGGTACCACCAGCTGGATTGATTATGGTCAATCCTGCAGGTAGGGTGTCAGTTACCACCACACCGGTGGCCGCATCAGGGCCGGTGTTACGGACGGTGATGGTGTAGACCACATCTTCACCCACGTTGTAGTAGGCTGGATCGCGATCCGGGTACTTATCCACTGTTAATCGTGCCACTGGGTTGATTATAATGTCACATGGTGTCTGTGCTGGGTTGGATGCGGTGTGGACGTTGGCAGAATTTAATGTTGCATTGATATGGGATGTTCCTGCGGTATTTGCAGTGAAAATAGTTGTTGCTATTCCATTCAAAGTAGTTACGGGGTTTATACTTAGTGTTCCTAAAGGAGGACCGGTGAATATGAATGTTATGGGTATGCCGTCTTTTACATGTCCCAATGATGACACATCGGTGTATGTTACTCCATTGTAGTTGTGGGTAAGGTCTGCGGTTATGGTTGATGTCTGTCCATTATCAATGGAATAAGGGTTGGCAGTAATACCCAGTACTAGCCAGGGCGTGTAGGTTGCTCCAGTTACTCCAGTTGGTTCTGAGTTGCTTCCCCACCAGTTGTTTATGGCGTTTATGGTGTTATCAGGGTCATATAGTTGGTTTCTGAGGTTTCCAACTATCTGGTTAAAGTAGATGTTATCGTTACCTATTGCAGCCTGTGAATAGGTTATTCCTCCGTATCGGGTGTTTCCACTGTCAGCTTGGTTGTCTAAGTTGTTGTTGTTTATGATGTTACTGTATATATTGTTGTAGCCAGATCTGTCTGTTATTCTTATTCCGTGGCGATTGTTGTTGCTGATGTTGTTTTCGTAGATCTGGTTGTAACGGGCATCTGGCCACATGAATATTCCAGCCCAGTTGCCGTATATATTGTTTTGGAGAATTTTGACGTATGATGCACTGTTTAGGCGAATTCCAGCCGTACTTTGTCCTGTGGCCCCGGTTAGGTTAAATCCCTTAATTGTGGAACCAGTACCTCCAGAGTTAATTTGGATGGCATTTCCCACACCGCTGGCATTTATGATTACATTTCCACTGCTGTTGATGGTTAGGTTCTTGTTCACAACTACGTTTTCGGTGTAGGTGTAGGGGTTTCCATTATTATCGTGGACGATGATGGTGTCCTGGGGATTGGCTGCTGTTATTGCTGCATTTATGGTGTTGTAGGTCTGTCCTGGACCCACGTTAAGGGTAGCAGCCTGTGCATCATCGATACCTATCCCAAACATTATGGCTATGGCTAGTAGTAAAAGGGAGAGTTTATAGATTTTTGTGTTCTTTTGCATTGTCTTTTTTCACCTCCTTTTACAGTTGTTAAGTTAGATTAATCGTGGTTGGAGTAAGATAAAATATTGCTCTTTCTCCACAATATTTGTTATCCTCTGATATATAAAAAGGTTTACTATCCTTTACAAGTTTTTTTTTGTTGATCATGAATTAGTAGAGTCCCATTAGAACCAACCACTGTTAAATAAAAGAATATGTTGTAAATTAAAAAAATTATGTCTTTGGTTCATCTTTTTCAGAGGTTTCTCTATTTTTTTTGATAAAATGAATACATCTTGGTTTAATGGAGTTTGATTGTCTATTAACCATGAAGTCATGAAGTTGACTAAAAAATGGTTTTTTTATAGTTATGGATTGATTTATTCTAAAAGAAAAAAAAGGGGAGAAAGTGGGTGTGTGTTTTTTTTCTCCTTAGTTTTTATTTGCGTCTTGGTAATACCATACCGGCCAGTAGCATGAAGAAGGCAACGAGCAAGGCACCGATTGGTGCACCAGTCTTTTCCATCTTCACAGTTTTACCATGAACCGGCTTAGGCTCTGGTTTGGGTTGCTCCCGGACATCCATAGCCGCACTAGCAGTATTTCCTTCCAGGTTAGGATCCCAAGTCAAGGCAGTGACATTGGCCTGGTTAACAATCCGTCCAGATTCCTCCACCACAGCAGTGATGGTTAAAACCGCACTAGCACCATTAGGCAAGCTACTGATACTCCACAGACCCGTAACCGGATCATAGGTACCAAAGTTCGCCACATGAGACACGTAGGTCAAACCAGCAGGCAGCTTATCATCAACCGTCACATCCACCGCAGTATCAGGCCCATTGTTGTTCACAATCAAAGTGAACACCACAGTATCCTTAACCATAGGCGCAGATTTATCCACCGTCTTAGTCAGAACCAAATCCGCAGACGGCACATAAAAACTAGCCACAGCAGACACAGGATTATCCATCTGGTCATTATCAGCAGTAGCCGTATTCACCAGGGTCTTAGCCGCAGCATCACCAGTCACAGTAGCAGTCACAGTAGGAGTAAAACTAGCCCCAACAGCCAGATCACCCACAGTCCAAGTAACAGTCCTGGTGTTAGCATCCCACACCCCACCATCTGAGGCGCTGAGGAAGGTCAGGCCGGCAGGTAAGGTGTCGGTTACCACTACACCGGTGGCCGTGTCAACTTCTACTCCATTACTTACGTCTATGGTGTAAGTAACAGTTTCACCAACGTTGTAGCTGGACTGACCAGCGGTTTTGGTGATGGTCATAGGAGCAGTGTTCACATGTATATCGGACGTTGCTGTGACTGGTGTTGGGTTCTGAAGATTGTAGGCTGAAGCAGTGTTGGTTGGGCTCTGCCCCTGGGTACCGGCATTCACCAGAGCAGTTACTAAGGCTGTGAAGGCCTCATTCAAGCCCAGGTTGCCCACGTTCCAGGTAACCACACCTCCGCTTTCAGTTCCACCATTAGTGGCAATGACAAAGGAGAGACCCGCAGGGATGGTGTCGGTTAAGACCACACCCGTAGCAGTATCAGGGCCAGTATTCCGTAAAGTGACTGTGTAGACCACATCTTCACCCACGTTGTAGTAGGCTGGATCGCGATCCGGGTACTTATCCACTGTTAAGACCGCGTTGTTCACGTAGATATCCGAGGTGTCGGTGATCGGTGTGGGGTTCTGGGTGTTGATGGCAGAGACCGTGTTAGTCAGAGTCTGGCCCTGGGTACCAGCGTTGACTCGAGCAGTCACTAAGGCCGTGAACACATCATTCAGGTTCTGGTTACCCACATTCCAGGTGATGACGTTACCCACTACGGTACCACCAGCTGGATTGATTATGGTCAATCCTGCAGGTAGGGTGTCAGTTACCACCACACCGGTGGCCGCATCAGGGCCGGTGTTACGGACGGTGATGGTGTAGACCACATCTTCACCCACGTTGTAGTAGGCTGGATCGCGATCCGGGTACTTATCCACTGTTAATCGTGCCACTGGGTTGATTATAATGTCACATGGTGTCTGTGCTGGGTTGGATGCGGTGTGGACGTTGGCAGAATTTAATGTTGCATTGATATGGGATGTTCCTGCGGTATTTGCAGTGAAAATAGTTGTTGCTATTCCATTCAAAGTAGTTACGGGGTTTATACTTAGTGTTCCTAAAGGAGGACCGGTGAATATGAATGTTATGGGTATGCCGTCTTTTACATGTCCCAATGATGACACATCGGTGTATGTTACTCCATTGTAGTTGTGGGTAAGGTCTGCGGTTATGGTTGATGTCTGTCCATTATCAATGGAATAAGGGTTGGCAGTAATACCCAGTACTAGCCAGGGCGTGTAGGTTGCTCCAGTTACTCCAGTTGGTTCTGAGTTGCTTCCCCACCAGTTGTTTATGGCGTTTATGGTGTTATCAGGGTCATATAGTTGGTTTCTGAGGTTTCCAACTATCTGGTTAAAGTAGATGTTATCGTTACCTATTGCAGCCTGTGAATAGGTTATTCCTCCGTATCGGGTGTTTCCACTGTCAGCTTGGTTGTCTAAGTTGTTGTTGTTTATGATGTTACTGTATATATTGTTGTAGCCAGATCTGTCTGTTATTCTTATTCCGTGGCGATTGTTGTTGCTGATGTTGTTTTCGTAGATCTGGTTGTAACGGGCATCTGGCCACATGAATATTCCAGCCCAGTTGCCGTATATATTGTTTTGGAGAATTTTGACGTATGATGCACTGTTTAGGCGAATTCCAGCCGTACTTTGTCCTGTGGCCCCGGTTAGGTTAAATCCCTTAATTGTGGAACCAGTACCTCCAGAGTTAATTTGGATGGCATTTCCCACACCGCTGGCATTTATGATTACATTTCCACTGCTGTTGATGGTTAGGTTCTTGTTCACAACTACGTTTTCGGTGTAGGTGTAGGGGTTTCCATTATTATCGTGGACGATGATGGTGTCCTGGGGATTGGCTGCTGTTATTGCTGCATTTATGGTGTTGTAGGTCTGTCCTGGACCCACGTTAAGGGTAGCAGCCTGTGCATCATCGATACCTATCCCAAACATTATGGCTATGGCTAGTAGTAAAAGGGAGAGTTTATAGATTTTTGTGTTCTTTTGCATTGTCTTTTTTCACCTCCTTTTACAGTTGTTAAGTTAGATTAATCGTGGTTGGAGTAAGATAAAATATTGCTCTTTCTCCACAATATTTGTTATCCTCTGATATATAAAAAGGTTTACTATCCTTTACAAGTTTTTTTTTGTTGATCATGAATTAGTAGAGTCCCATTAGAACCAACCACTGTTAAATAAAAGAATATGTTGTAAATTAAAAAAATTATGTCTTTGGTTCATCTTTTTCAGAGGTTTCTCTATTTTTTTTGATAAAATGAATACATCTTGGTTTAATGGAGTTTGATTGTCTATTAACCATGAAGTCATGAAGTTGACTAAAAAATGGTTTTTTTATAGTTATGGATTGATTTATTCTAAAAGAAAAAAAAGGGGAGAAAGTGGGTGTGTGTTTTTTTTCTCCTTAGTTTTTATTTGCGTCTTGGTAATACCATACCGGCCAGTAGCATGAAGAAGGCAACGAGCAAGGCACCGATTGGTGCACCAGTCTTTTCCATCTTCACAGTTTTACCATGAACCGGCTTAGGCTCTGGTTTGGGTTGCTCCCGGACATCCATAGCCGCACTAGCAGTATTTCCTTCCAGGTTAGGATCCCAAGTCAAGGCAGTGACATTGGCCTGGTTAACAATCCGTCCAGATTCCTCCACCACAGCAGTGATGGTTAAAACCGCACTAGCACCATTAGGCAAGCTACTGATACTCCACAGACCCGTAACCGGATCATAGGTACCAAAGTTCGCCACATGAGACACGTAGGTCAAACCAGCAGGCAGCTTATCATCAACCGTCACATCCACCGCAGTATCAGGCCCATTGTTGTTCACAATCAAAGTGAACACCACGGTATCCTTAACCATAGGCGCAGATTTATCCACCGTCTTAGTCAGAACCAAATCCGCAGACGGCACATAGAAACTAGCCTCAGCAGACACAGGATTATCCATCTGGTCATTATCAGCAGTAGCCGTATTCACCAGGGTCTTAGCCGCAGCATCACCAGTCACAGTAGCAGTCACAGTAGGAGTAAAACTAGCCCCAACAGCCAGGTTACCCACAGTCCAAGTAACAGTCCTGGTGTTAGCATCCCACACCCCACCATCACTGGCACTGACAAAAGTCAAACCAACAGGCAGAGTATCAGTCACCACAACACCAGTAGCAGCACCAGCTCCATTAACCACATTAACGGTGTAAGTAACAGTCTCACCCACATCGTACTGAGCTTTACCAACCGTCTTAGTAATAGTCAACGGCGCATCATTCACAGTCACGTCACAAGTGTCAGTAACCGCATCAGGATTCTGGTCATTAACCGCAGAAACCGCGTTAACCAAAGTCTGACCCTGAGTACCAGCGTTGATCAAAGCAGTGAGCAAGGCACTGAATTCACCATCAACAGCCAGGTTACCCACAGTCCAGGTAACAGTCCGAGTAACCGAATCCCACACCCCACCATTACTAGCACTGACAAAAGTCAAACCAACAGGCAGAGTATCAGTCACCACAACACCAGTAGCAGCACTAGGACCACTATTCCGAGCAGTAACCGTAAAGACAACCTCTTCACCCACATTGTAATAAGAGGGGTTGCGATTCGGGTACTTGTCCACTGTTAGATCTGCCCTTGGACATTCTAATTCCCAGACTAACTCGAGTTGGTCGTCATTGGATGTTCCTATGCAGTTCCAGGATAAGGTGACGGTGTCGAAGGTTCCAATGAATCGTATACTTCCCGCGGCAGTACCGTACCGGCTGTCCCAACTGGCCTCTGTACCACTGGTTGATTGACCAGAGGTTCGGTAGAAGGTGTTGCCTGATACCACAAAGTGGTTGGGCCCTGTTAGTCTCTGTATAGTCTGTCCTGAGGTCACTGTGAACCTAGCCGAAGTTGATTGTCCACCAGACGCTCCTCCAATTCTGTCGATGTGAAGGACGGGGTTGGTGATGTTGGCACTGAAGTTGAAGGTGATTGTTCCTCCACGTGATCCGAATGTTGATTGCAGAGAATTATGGTTGGCTGCTGATCCATTGCTGAAGAAGGTACCGTCTGTATTGGTAGTTCCTGTTGATACACCTGACCATGCGCCTGTTGCACTAGCCGATACATCGACTGTGCCTGCAGTGGAGTTATAAACTCCTCCACCCATATTGGTCCATGTGCCAGTCATATCGGTGGCGTATGATGAATCCGTTGTTGATAATCCGATTACTAGTACGGTTATGAGAATTCCAAGTAGCATTAATCTTTTTTGCATGTTTTTTCTCACTTTTTTCACCTCCTTTTACTTAATGACTTCCATAGTAAAAGCGATTATGAACAACAATTATATTGTTCACATTCGACAATGTTGTTCTGTTATCGCTAGTATAAGTATTTTCCTATTACTGGTATTATGCTCATCAGGGAGCGTAGGGGGTG
>Ga0209722_1003610_pt1 | contig 10679 bp, 7 predicted proteins | sample BioC12SIPDNA_2_FD_185745 | JGI IMG/M metagenome (GOLD analysis project Ga0209722, IMG submission 185745) | Anaerobic biogas reactor microbial communites from Washington, USA - Biogas_R1_A C12 SIP DNA (SPAdes) (version 2) | ecosystem: Engineered > Bioreactor > Anaerobic > Unclassified | place... | reverse complement strand
CCACCGCCACTTCCCCCTGTCGCGATTTGAGAAGTGGCCGACCTTTGGCGGTCCGATGGAGCCCGGCAAAATCGACAACACCTTTCACACCTTCCATGCCGGCGGTCGCGACTATCTCATCCTGTGCTTCGAATTCGGCCCCCGCAATGAGGTGCTCGAATGGGCCAACCACGTGGTGGAACGACACCCCAACCACCGGACCATCGTCCTGACACACGCGTATCTGTATTCCGATTCGACCCGATACGACTGGCAGACCCGGAAAGACCAGCAGCACTGGAACCCCCACAACTACCCTATCGCCCATTCCGAAACCACCATCAACGACGGTCAGGAAATCTGGGATAAACTGGTCAAACGGCACCGCAACATGTTCATGACCATCAACGGCCACGTTCTCAACGACGGGCTTGGATTCCTCACCAGCCCCGGCAACCATGGCAATCCCGTCCATCAGATGCTCGTCAATTATCAGATGCTCCCGGTGGGCGGCGAGGCCTGGCTGCGAATCCTGAGATTTCCCCCCGACGCCAAGACCGTGGAAGTCGAGGATTACAGTCCGCTCTACGACAGATTCAACACCGCTCCGGACAACCGATTCACCATAACTCTCTGAAGGTCAGCTCCCGACAGGGCTGTCGGCACAGCACGGATGTCTTGTCGCTTGCGTCAAGGAGGTTGAGACCATGAAGGTAACTGTAGCGGGCCATGCGCTGGAACTGGTCGAAGGCGACATCACCGAGATGGACACCGACGCCATCGTCAACGCGGCCAACGCCCGCCTGATCCTGGGCGGTGGCGTCGCCGGCGCGATCGCCCGCAGAGGCGGCCCGGCCATCCAGGCCGAATGCGACCGCATTGGAGGCACGTTCGTCGGCGGCGCCGCGATCACCACCGGCGGGCGCCTCAAAGCCAGGCACGTGATTCATGCCGTTGGACCCCGCATGGGCGAGGGCAACGAGGACGAGAAGCTCGCCAACGCCACCGGCAACGCGCTGAAGCTGGCCGACGAAAACAGTCTCAAGAGCATCGCCTTTCCCGCCGTCAGCACCGGCATCTTCGGCTTTCCCATCCAGCGATGCGCCGAGATCATGCTGGCGACAACCCTTGACCATCTCAGGGGCCGGACCGGCCTTGAACGGGTCGTGTTCTGCCTGTACGGGCGGGACAGCTTCGACGTCTTCGCCGAGCAGCTCAAGCGGGAGACGGTCTGATGAAGGCTGTTGTGCTGCCGCGGATTGCCCCCATCGAGGAAGCGCCGCTGATCGAGACGGACTTGCCGACTCCGGTCCCGGACGGTGACGAAGTCCTCGTGAAGGTCGCGGTCTGCGGCCTGTGCCACACGGACCTCGACGAAATCGAGGGCAGACTCATGCCGGCGGCGCTGCCGGTCGTCCCGGGCCATCAGGTCGTCGGCACGGTCGTCCAGCAGGGCCCGGCCGCGACCGTACACAAGATCGGGGCGCGGGTTGGGATTACATGGTTGTATTCCAGTTGCGGGGCCTGCCCGTTCTGCCACAGCGGCCGGGAGAACCTCTGCGACCGGGCCCGATGGACCGGCAAGGACGCCAACGGCGGCTACGCCGAATACATGGTCGTACGACAGAATTTCGCGCACCCCATCCCGCCGGCGTTCTCCGACGTGCAGGCCGCCCCGCTGCTGTGCGCCGGCGTGATCGGCTACCGGGCGATCCGCCTGGCGGAAATCTCCGACGGCCAGACCATCGGCCTGTTCGGATTCGGCGCCTCGGCCCACATCGCCATCCAACTGTTGCGGCATCGGTTCCCCGGCAGCGACGTGTTCGTCTTCACGCGAGGCGATGAGCACAAGGAACTGGCTCGCAGGCTCGGCGCAGTGTGGGTGGGCTCACCTGCCGACGAGCCGCCGACCCGACTGGATCGGGCCATCGACTTCACTCCCGTCGGCGAGACCGTCCGGCAGGCCCTGTCCATACTGAACAAGGGCGGACGCCTGGCGATCAACGCCATCCGCAAGGTGACGCCCGTACCCGAACTGATCTACGACCGCCATCTCTGGGACGAGAAGGAGATCAGGAGCGTGGCCAATGTGACGCGGGACGACGCTCGGGAGTTCCTCCCGCTGGCAGCCGCGATCCCGCTGTGCCCAACGGTCGAAGAGGTCGCACCCGAGCAGGCCAACCAGGCTCTGCTGTGCCTCAAGCACGGGAAGATCCGGGCCGCAGCGGCCCTGCGTTTCGCCCCGTAAGACGCGATCCAGCCCCCGGAGTCTCGCCCCGCGTCGGGCGGGATTTTTCCTTGACAGGGTTGCGGCCGGAACCTAAGATTCGGGCGGTATCGCGGCTGTAGCTCAATGGTAGAGCGCGACCTTCCCAAGGTCGATGTTGTGAGTTCGAGTCTCATCAGCCGCTTTCGTTCGGTCCCTGCCGTCGCGTCGGCATTGACGGCGCTCCCACTTCCCGCATACCATTGTCCCCGATGGCGATTCCTATACTCAAGGAGGACAGCATGTTGAGATCGGACCTGTGTCTACTCCTCTCTGTCTGTCTCGCACTTGCATCTGTCTGTCGCGGCAACGCCCGCTCGGCCCCCAAGGTCGAAGAACTGTTCGGCGCTATCACGACGCGGTTCGCCGAGTACGAGGTGATCGTCGAGCCGGATAAGGATGAGCCCGAATGGTGGGCGGGCGCCCCGTCAGTCGTGCGCGACAGGAACGGCACATTCTGGTTCGCCTGTCGGATGCGCACCGCCGACGCACCTCGCGGCTTGCGCGGCTATGAAATTCGCATCCTGCGGAGCGACGATGGCATCCACTTCAGCCGGGTCCACAGCATCCGCAGAGAAGATGTGCCGATCGGCGGGTTCGAGCGTCCCGCCCTGATGATCGATCCGAGGACCGGCCGCTTCAAGCTCTACGCCTGCGGGCCCTGGAAGGACGGCCCCTGGTCGATCCTGAAGTTCGCCGATGCCGATGAACCGACCCGATTCGACCCGGCTTCAGCCAGGGCCGTCATCACCCCGCTGCCGAAGGCCTGCGACCGCGACGTGATCCCAGGTGAATACAAGGACCCGTTCATTCTCCACGCCGAGGGAACATACCACTGCTACGTCATCGGGGTGATGCGACGGACCGAGCGTATCTATCATTTCCGCAGCACCGACAGCGAGACATGGGAACCGGTCGGCAGTCCCTATCAGTCGATCATGGACCTGACCGGCTGGCACGACTTCTATGTCCGCCCGGCGAGCGTCGTTCCCGTCGGCGTCGGCTATCTGTTCTTCTACGAAGGCTCGAGCTGCCACTGGCACGACCCCGTCTACAACATCGGCACGGGCGTCGGCTTCACCTTCGACCTGCACCGGATCATGGATCTGACGCCGGAAAGCCCTCTCGCTCTCAGCACCACGCCGAGTGAGCGGTTCGCCACGTGGCGCTATTCGCACTGGATGTGGGTCGATGGCGAACTTTGGGTCTATGCCGAGGTCGCCCGACCAAACGAATCCAACGAGGTCCGCCTCTTCCGCCTGCCCAAGCAACCACGGTAAGGCCGAAAGACAGATGCGCTACGTTTTTGTCGGTATCGGACAAGCCGCCCGAGGCGCAATCATTTCCTATCTATCTGTCAGCGAAGGGGTTGTGTCGAAACCGTTCCCCCCTGTGACCATGGCACCCGAATTGCTGTACAAGTCTGTTTGATTCGTGCCGCCGCAGACGCTATAAGTACGACCTCCCGCACGGCGGGATTCTTGCGAGGGATTCCGATCCGGCGATGAACCCGGAGGGGGCGCAGCCGGTAGGCAAATGGCGCACTGGCGTACGGCTGAAACGGCCGGACGAGAACGGACAATCGAGGTAGCCGCATGGACAGTGAACAGTTGTTATACGAGGTCAACGAACTGAATCACCTCTTCCGAGACAGCACCACCATCGAGACGCTGTTGGACAAGGCCGTCGAGATGGTGGCGGCGCGCACCCACTCCGCCGTCTGCTCTATCTACCTCTACGACCCCGAAGAACGCTCGCTTACTCTGCGCGCGACCCGTGGACTGAATCCTGACTCTGTGGGAAAGGTGCGCCTGAGGCTGGGACAAGGCCTGACGGGACTGGCGTTGAAAGGGATGAAGACCGTCTGCGAGAAGGACGCCAGCCGCAACCCGAACTATACGTTCTTCCCCGGCATCTTTGAGGAGCGATTCGACGCGTTTCTGGCCCTACCCATCGCACGAGGCATCTCCAAGATGGGCGTGCTCGTTCTCCAGCGAGGCACGGGCGAAACGTTCATCGAAGCCGACGTCAGGGCCCTGGAAACCGTGGCTTCGCAACTGGCCAACATCATCGAGAATGCACAGTTCCTTCTCGGGATGCACGAGCCCCGGTCCGAACGCCCACCGACCCATGCGACCGCTTCCGGGCAACTGAAACTCATCAAGGGAAAGGTCGCCTCCGAAGGATTCGCATATGCACCGGCGATGGTGATCGACAAACAAAAGAACCTGTCGCTCCTCCTGCATCACCGATTCGAGGGACACTACAGTGTCGAGGACTTCTACGACGCCATGGCTCGCACGGCGGCACAGCTCGAAGAGCTTCAAGAGCGCGTCGAGAGCAAGCTGTCCGACGCCGCATCCCTGATCTTCGCCGCTCACCTGATGATTCTCAAGGACAAGGCCTTCACCGACAAAATCGTCCAGCGGATAGAAGGGGGCGTCAATCCGCCCGTGGCGGTGGCCGAAGTCAGCAGCCAGTTCGTTCAGACCTTCCTCGCCAGCGACAACGCGTACATGCGAGAGAAAGTCAACGACATCGAAGACCTGGCGATTCGCCTGGTGAACAACCTGATTCGCGTCGGCGAGGACACGCAGATCTACCGGGGCCACGTCATCCTGACGCGCGACCTGTATCCGTCGGACCTGCTGAAGCTGTCCAGCGAAGAAGCGCGTGCCGTGATCCTCGTGGGCGGCGGAGTGACCTCTCACATCGCCATCCTGGCCCGCTCGCTGTCCATGCCCATGGTCATCGCGGACAACTTCGATCTTCTCGGCCTGCCCGATGGGACGCCGATTCTTGTCGATGCGGAGATCGGCAACATTTTCGTCGATCCGGACGATCATGTGCTCGAGAAATTCCACTCCCAGCAGCGGGTCCGCCTGACGGTGGAAGAACGGGCCCGACTCGTCCGGCCCCAGACGCTCACCTCGGACGCCGTCCCGATCCGTCTGCTGGCGAACATCAATCTGCTGACCGACGTGGTCCTCGCCTCCAAGCTCAAGTGCAATGGCGTGGGACTCTACCGCACCGAGTTCCCGTTCATCATCCGGACAACGTTTCCGTCCGAAGCCGAGCAGTTCGTCATTTACAGCAAGCTCGTCGATTCCATGCAGGGCAAGCCGGTAACATTTCGCACCCTTGACGCCGGGGGCGACAAGATCCTCTCGTACTACCACGACATCCAGGAGCAGAACCCCGCGATGGGGATGCGGTCGATCCGCTTCTCGCTGCAGAATCGCGCGATCTTCAGCGAGCAGGTCCGGGCGATCCTCCGGGCCGGGTTGGACGCCGACCTGCGGATCATGTTCCCGATGATTTCGTCGGTGGATGACTTCTGCCGGGCCCGGGAGGTCGTCCTCGAATCCATCGACATGCTCTCAAGGCAAGGCGTCGCCCACAACAGCAAACCGAAGCTCGGGATGATGGTCGAGTTGCCCTCGGTGATCGAACTGATGGAGGACTTCGCCGAGCAGGTGGAATTCTTCTCGATCGGCACCAACGACCTCATCCAGTTCCTGCTGGGGGTGGACCGCACCAACGACAGCGTCGCCGAATTCTATCTGCCACACCATCCGTCGGTGCTGCGGGCCCTGAGCAGGATCGTGCGGGCCGCCAACCACAGCGGGCGGGAAGTCTCGGTTTGCGGGGACATGGCTCACGAGCAGCAGTATATCCCCTTCCTGGTGGGCATCGGGGTTCGGACGCTCAGTGTAGACCCGGCGTACCTGCTGCGGACCCAGCAGACGATTGCCAACACGTCCATTCCTGGGGCTGAAGCCACGGCGCAGGCCATGCTGGCGCAGAGCCGCACACGCGACATCGAAGCCATCCTCTTGGCACAGCCCACGACGGATTGAGGGTGAGGCCTCGGAAAACGCGTCCCGGAGCCCCTGGAGAGTTGTTTAGCCTCGTCGGGCTTTGACCCGGGCGCGACGACGATTGGCGAGAACCTTGCGACCGTGGTGGGTCCGTGACCGAGCCCGGAACCCACTGACACGTTTCTTCTTGATATGACTTTTGCGATGGTTTTCCATTATCCTGTTCCAACCCAAGACCCATTGAACCTTACAGCCGAAACGCAGAAGTTTCGTGCCCTCGACTGTGATGCCTCGCGGATCTACGGCGTCGGAATCACAGTGCTCCAGAGCATACCATACGTTGCCCAGACTGCAAGAGTCTTCCTGCCGCATCGCCCATTTTGTTCACGACGGGCCGCCAGAAGCCGATGCCACCGGCCAGGAGGCCGGGTCCTGCTGGTAGAAGTCCTTCAGGGCATCGTACAACTCTGGATGGACGTCCTGCAGTTCCTTGGCCTTCTCGAAGAAGCACTCCGTCGCCACCGCGAAGAACTCCGCCTCGTCGGTCGCCCCATAGTCGTCGAGCACCTGATCATCGTCGCGTCCAACGCTATGCCGGAACGCATCGAAATCCTCACCAAGGGTCTGGGCCCAGGAGGCGAAGCGGAACCTGTCGCGCAGGACCGGGGTGTTGTCGCCCTTGCCACGCGTGCTGTCGAGCTGATGGGCGAATTCGTGAAAGACGACGTTCTGGCCATCGTGGATGTTCGCCGCTCCCCGCCGTACGTCGGCCCATGAAAGCACGACCGCCCCGCGATGCCAGGACTCGCCCAGCCGCACGTCTTGGCCTTCGACGACCACGTCGCCGATCACCTCCTGAACCCGCTTGATCACGTATTTTCGCGGATAGACCAATACCGACGTCAGGCCCGGATAGTAGTCCGTCTGACGGTGCAACAGGAGCAGACACGCCTGGGCCGCAATGGTCACCCGGATCGCATCGGTGATCTCCAGTCCGCCACAGCCCTCGAACCGCTTTTCCGAGAGGAAGACGAGGATATGCCGAAGTAGTTCCTGCTGGTCGTCCTCGGGCAAGGACGCATAGATCGGCACGTTCTTCCTGAGGATCGCCAGCCACTCGGCCGGGAAGGGTTGCTCCGCCGCCCGGGCACGTCGTCGTTTCTTGAATCCCAGCATATCCGTCTCTTGAAATCACTTCTATTCGCGGGTATTTATATCATGTGTGGCCGGGGAAATGAAGCCCATGACGCGTGGGGTTCTGCCCCATTCTCAGAGAAGAAAGAACACGGCATGGCTATGAACGACGCACCCATCCTCCTGACCGCGATAATCCCCGGCACCGGGGGCGTCATTAAGACGAGACCGGAAGACTTCCTCGTGGAGGAACTACCGCTGTATCCGGCAGCCGGCGCAGGTGACCACACGTACGCCGTGATCGAAAAGCGGGGCCTTGGCACACGGGAGGCCATCGATCGGCTCGCCCGGGCGTTGAACGTCCAGCGACGCGACATCGGCTCGGCCGGGCTGAAGGACACGCACGCCGTGACGCGGCAGTGGATCTCCGTCGAGCGAATCGACCCCGAACGCATGCGTGGACTCAGCGTCGCCGACATCCGAGTTCTCCAGGTCACCCGCCACACCAACAAGCTCAAGCCGGGCCACCTGGCCGGCAACCGCTTCGTCATCAAGCTCCGCAATCTTACGATGCCCCTGGACCAAGCCGCCCGCACGGCCGAGCAGGTGCTCGCCATCCTGACGCAAAAGGGTGTGCCGAACTACTTCGGCCCGCAGCGCTTCGGCAATCGCGTCGACAACCACCTCGTAGGCAAGGCGGTGATCGACAACGACGCCGAGCGAGCCATCGACCTGTTCATCGGCCGACCCGATCCCCGGCTCGATAGCGACCTGATGCTCCAGGCCCGCCTGCTCTACGCGGACGGCCGATACCAGGAGGCCCTGGACGCCTGGCCTCGACAGATCATGGAACGCCGTCGCATTCTCAAGGCCCTTGTGATCAATCGCGGCAACAAGAAGCGGGCGTTCAAGGTCATGGACAAGCACCTCAAGGGCTTCTTCGTCTCCGCCTATCAGTCATCCGTGTTCAATCGCGTGCTCACCGCCCGCATGCCCGAGATCGACAAAGTGCTGGTGGGCGACATGGCCTACAAGCACGACAACGGGGCGTGCTTTCGCGTCGAGGACGCCGAAGCCGAACAGCCTCGCTGCGACCGCTTTGAGATCAGCCCGACCGGCCCCCTGATCGGCCAGCGTACGACGCACCTGGAAGGCCCGGCCGGTGCGATCGAGGATCCCATCCTCGAAGCCGAAGGACTGGGCGAAGACCAGGTCCGCCAGATGAAGAAGCTCGGCGCCCGGGGTGGCCGTCGACCGTTGCGGTTCCAGCCACGAGGGGCGACGCTCGCCACGGGAACAGACGATCTGGGCCCCTACCTCGAACTGCGATTCGAGTTGCCCCCCGGCTGTTACGCCACCACGCTGATCGCCGAGATTGCCAAGAATCGCCTGGACGATGAACCGACCGAACCGAACGAGGACGATCCGGACGAAACGGGATCGGAAACCTGAGCCCGAAGGGATGGTTCCTGCGCCCCCCCTCGGACGGAGCCGATGGCGCAGGCGTGTATGCCTGATCTGTCGTCGAGTGCCACGGCGGGTCTATGTGACGATGGCCAATGGCTGCCAGGCGGACTGACACCGTCAGACGCAAGACACGCAAAGCGCAAAAAAAGAGGGAGGACCATAGCTGGCCCTCCCGACGGTCTCGCGGACAATGGGGCAGCAATCGGTGGAACTTCGTGAAAGGACCGATCTGCCCCCCGCGAGACGCGCTGCCTGGCTTCTTGATTCAATTCGTCGCTACTGTCTGTCGCGATCCCCTTCCATGTCTTCGGAGCGATACACCGTTTGGCTGCACCGCATCGTGAGGCACGGCCACGAGCATCTGCTATTGCAGGCGAGCGTCCCAGACCTCATAGATTTCATCGCCGGACTGCTGTGCCGAACATCGAATCCAGATCTGTTTGCCCGTGGCGTTGGTGTTCGTATAGCGAACGGTTACATCCTGCCAGTAGTAGCGACCGCGTGGCTCAGGAATCACCGCCGATGCCAGAGCCGCCGCATCGGCGTTGGCCAATGGATCCGCACCCACGTCGATAAGCTCCAGACGCGGGGGCCACAAACTATGGCTTGTGAGAATCAGGATCTTGCCCAATACCTCCAGGGTTTGATTCGGGCCAACGGTAATCGCCTCCTGTCTGAAGCACGGTATGGCCGAACTCGTGCTCATATGCCGGTAGGAAGTCACATAGCCAGGCGGCGTCGTGTCCGCATCCGAGACAACGATCCCCCCTCGCGTCCACGCTTTGAAGGCGTCCGCGATCCCATCGTGGTTGTGACTGGCCACGTAGGTCCACAGCGGAACGTACTCAACATGGTATTCATAACTCTCCGTGGCGCTCCCGAACACCGTGTTGTGAGCGGAACTGGTCATGACCCGACGCAGATCATAGGTGTTGCCTTCCAGGACGGCGTCTCGCATCGTGTGCGAACCGCCAAAAATGCCGCTGCCGCATCCCGTAATGGAGCCGGAAAGCACGCTATCGGCGCCCTGGTTGACGCCATAAATGCACCCGGAGATCGCGCCGGAGACCGTGCATCCGAAGGCATTCGTCACGCCATAGCTGCATCCAGAGATTGTAGCGGAAACCAGGCACCCGGAGGGATTCGAAACGCCATACGTGCACCCGGAGATCGTGCCGGAGATTGTACACCCTGAAGAATTGGCGACACCGTAGCTACCTCCCGAGATTGTGCCCGACACAACGCTGCCGGATGCCGCCCCAACAGCATACGTACAGTTGCTGATCTCACACCTCAGCACACCGCCCGTCAGGTAGCGGATAGCATAATCGGTCGATCCGATGATCCGTATGTTCCGAGTCACAAGGACCACGGTGGCCCCGCTTGCTTTGGCGTCGGCCAGACCGACGTCCAGGGTCACCGTGCTGGGGGTGACTCCATTCGCCGCGATTGTGTGCACCTCGGAGTCGGGCAAACGACCGGAGACGGCATCGATCCGAATTGTCTTGCCTGGTGTCCAGATATCGTCGCTGACATCTGTATCAACCAACAACTCGGTTTGCCCGACGGCGGCAGCCTCCGACAAGGTGGCGACCGGATGGAGCGGCTCGGCGCAGTACAGATTCAAAGTCAGGCCCGGCCAGCACTGAAAACTGCTCGGATTGGCATCGAAATCGAAGATCATTGTGCAGTCGGACGGATAGGCGGCCTCTTCCGATCCGCAGTGGATTGCACCGGTCCCGCCGATGTCCTCACTGGTCTTGAGACAGTACAGACCGGCCGCCGTGCTGCAGTTCATCGTGCCATCGCACGTCAGTCCCGCAATGCCATCGTCCCAGGCAGACATGTCCACATCGAAAGTAACAACGTCGCCGGCCACAATCGTTACGCTGTCGCCATTACCGGGTACAATCGCCCCGGCCCAGGTCTGCGCTTCCGACCATCGGCCTCCTCCCGTCCCATTGGACACGACACTCGCCGCCTGACAGACACCCGCGAGCGACACCACGCAT
>Ga0209722_1003595_pt1 | contig 10726 bp, 6 predicted proteins | sample BioC12SIPDNA_2_FD_185745 | JGI IMG/M metagenome (GOLD analysis project Ga0209722, IMG submission 185745) | Anaerobic biogas reactor microbial communites from Washington, USA - Biogas_R1_A C12 SIP DNA (SPAdes) (version 2) | ecosystem: Engineered > Bioreactor > Anaerobic > Unclassified | place... | reverse complement strand
AGGCGATCCAAGCGTTGCAGGGCTATATGGGCAAGCGGCTGGAGATGCTGGACTATCCTCGCTTCCTGGCCGAGGGGTTCCAGATCGGCTCGGGGCCCACCGAATCCCAATGCAAGTCTCTCGCCGCCCGCCTCAAAGGCCGAGGCCGACGCTGGAATCGATCCGGCATCGACGCGCATATGGCGATCGATTGCCTCTATCACAACTCCAAACAATGGACCACCTACTGGCCCAAAACCTCAACGCCCTAAAATCTGCACAGACACAAAAAATGTCCATAGACGGTTTCTTGTTGCACCTCGTGGTATAATAGTGGTGGTTGCGACATCTTTGGCATTTCGCGTTGGCATTATCCGGCACCGTAACAGGCCGTCATCATCCTCTTGATTGGGAGGATAAGGCTTATGTCTGTGGTATTGGTGTTGGTGCTCGTGTGGGTCCTCTCGGCCGTGCTGGGCTACCTCTGCACGGAAGGCGCGGCGATGTGCTGCGCCAAGGGCTCATGGGACCGCTCTACGCGGGAGGTTGCCATCGTGTGCAGTCTTCTGCTGGGGCCCGTCTACCTGCTGATCGCGGCCGAGTTGCTGCTGCTGGCTGCGATGGGTAGCGGCATGGCAAAGGAAACGCACCCGCACTACAAGCATTGACCGAGCGCACAGGATGTGGGCTTGGCGTTCGCAAGGCTGTCTGAGCCAGGCGGCAGACAGAGGGGGGGATCCCGAATCTACCAGAGGCGTGCCTCATCTCCTGATATTGCCCTGCGCCAATAGAAGACGGGGCCCGTACCGTGTCGGTACGGACCCCGCGATCAAAATGCCGAGTGCGGCCTGCGTGTGCAGGTCGTCTCAATTCATCGTTATACTGCTTCTTCGAGTTCAACCTCCAGTTCCGGCTCCAACTCGACTTCCGGCTCCGGCTCCGGTTCCGGCTCTGGCTCGGGAGCCGCTGTCGGCCCTTCGAGACGCAGGTTGTCGATGGCGATTCCCGCGCTGGCGTACTTGGTGAGGTTCTCCAACGCGATGCCGATCGTCTTGCCGACTGCCTCAGGCGCCTCATAAGCATTGAGCTCAAGAGCGTATTCCTGCGTCTTGGCGCTCAAGACGACGTCGGCGGTTGCCACCACCACGGGCGCGCCGTCGGCATCCTCGTAGTACAGGCTCATTCGCAGCGTCGTAGCCGTCCAGGTGGCCTTGGCGGCGTCCAGCTTCAGCGTGAAGAGGTCTCCTTCGCCGAGCGTCACCGGCGTCATCTGCTCGATGGGCGGATCGCCACCGGCCAGTTCGAGACTGGCGTTTTCAACGACCGGCACTGGCAGCAGCACGGCATCAATGACATGAACGACGCCATTGGCCGCAATCACATCGGTCGCCAGGAGCATCACCTGCCGTCCGGCGGCGTCGATGAGGACACCGCCCGCCTGCGTCAGCGTGCCGCCGTTGAGCATTTCGATCTGCTCGGCGGCCAGCACGTCCGCCGCCAGCAGCGTGCCGGAGGCGATATGGTACATCAGCAGGTTCTCATCCGCGTTGACGCGCAGCACGTCGATGGCTGCGTCCGTCGGCGCGAAGACGGTGTACTCATCTGCGCCGGTCAGCAGTGCCAGCAGGGCCGGATCGCCCTGCACGATGCCGATGATCCCATTGAGCTGTCCGGCCAGGTCGCCGGCGCCGTTCACCAGGGTCAGCATTTCGACGATGTTACGGATCTCGAACGGAAGCATCATCGCGTCGATGACATGGATCACGCCGTTTGCGGCCACGCCGTCGACTGCCACGAGGTTGGCCTTACGCCCGGTCGCATCGGTCAGCACGCCGTCGGCCTGCCGGATCGATGCACCCTGGACCGTCGCGATCGCGCCGGTGGCCAGGATGTCGCTTTCCGTCAGCTTGCCGGCGACCGCGTGGTACAGCAGGATCTCGTTCAACACGCCTGTGTCCACAGCGCCGACGTTGCCGGCTGTGATGCCCATCGCGGCGAACGCGTCGTTGGTCGGCGCGAACACCGTATATGTGTCCGCCTCACTCGACAGGGCTTCGAGAATGGCCGGATCGGCCTTGCCCAAAGCAGCCAGCAGGGTGTCGAACTGGCCGGCGAATTCCTCGCCGGCGTTGACGGCCACCGCCGCATCCACGAGGTTCGGCAGAGCCGGCGCCTCACGATACAGGCGGATGTCGTCGATCCAAACCTTGCCCTTGCGTCCAGCCGGCAGCGGGTTGTCGCCGACGCCGAACGAGATGCCCTTGACGTCCTGCAGGTTGATACCCAGCGAGGCCAGGTCGATCGTCCAGGACTTCCACCACGGCTTGGACAAGTCGCCGCTGTACACGACTCTCTTGTCGTTGATCGTCACGGAGAGCTTGTCGCCGGCGAAGTTGCCCGGATCGCCCTGGAAGAAGAGCACGAGCTTCTGGGCGCCGTTGGCCTTCCAGTTGGTTCGACCGGAAACGGCCCGATAGTACTCCGCGTGATACGGCGACTTGGCGTTGTCATAAGCCAGGAACACGGATTGATTGCCACTGTTGGCAACCTCCTGGTCGATGACGGGACTGCCGGTCGACGGGTAGATGCTCGTCTTGCCGACGGTTCTCTTCCAATTGTCGCTCCACGTCTTCGTGAGGTCGTCGCTGGTGTAACTCTCGAAATTGTCTACCACGAAATACTGCTGTGTCGTGAAGCTCCAGACGTCGCCTTCCTGTGCTGCCGGATCGTTGGCATCCTGGATCGCGTTGACCTTCCAGTAATAGGTGGTCGCGAGGTCCAGACCCAGCGAGGCAATGTTGAAGCTGTTGGTGTCCAGCAGGCCGACGAAGGCCGTGCCGTCCTCGACGGCGGCCTCGTCGCTGCTGAGGTACAACTCATAGGCGATGGCATACAGACCGTCACGCCAGCTCAGGGTGGCATCGACGGACACCTCAGCGGCTCCCGCAGCCGGTTGCGGATTCTGTGCAACGATCGGGGCCGTAATCGCGAAGAAGCGGACTTCGCTCAGGCCGTACCTGGGCCCTCCGCCCCAATTGCTGTTGGCCACAAAGCGGACGTACATGGCGGCAGTGCCCGCCATATCGAGGCTGTCACCGGCATAACCGGGAGCGCCGGGGGCTTGGGCCAACTCGACGTCGCCGAAGACCGTCCACGTGCTGCCGTCGATCGAGGTCTCGATGGTCACGCCTTTGAGGCCATAGCCATAAGCGGCTTCGATCGCGCTGTTCGAGTTCCAGACCTGGACTTCGCCGAGACGATACGGCTTGTCGAAGGCATATTCGATGTAGACCACTTCGTCGGCCGCACCCAAGCTGAGCCACATGGCGGTTCCACTGGCCGAGTGCAGATCGTTTTCATCCAGACCGGAACCGTCGATGGTCTTCTCCGGTCCGAACGCGGCGCTCTCGGCGCTGGACGCGCTGGCCGTGACATTCACGATCTGAATGCCGTACGACTCCACCGTGAAGCTCCAGATGGCGCCTCGCACCACACCGATGTTGGGGTCGCTGCTGACTTCATCGACGCGCCAGTAGTACGTCTGGCCGAATTCGAGCCGACCGGGGTCGTAGCTGGCCGTCTCCAGTGCCACGGCTACAACATTGCTTGTCACTTCCTCGACGACGTCTTCAGCGATGTCGTTGGCGTCGGCAATGTCGTTGGCGTCGGCAATGTCGTTGACATCGACAACGTCGTTGACATCGACAACGTCGATCTCGTCGTCGATCACGACGGCGTCGATATCGGCGGCGGCGACCTCTTCAAGGCTCGTGCCCAGATAGAGGTTGTGCAGTTCGGCGTAGACGCCCGGAGTCCACTCCAGCACGATTGCGTCATAGAGTTGGTCGGTGGCGCCGTCTGCCGGGCTGGGCTGTGTGGGCTGCTTCGGCGGCCCGACGTATGTGATGTCGATGAAGCAGATCTTGGCGTTGCTGGCGCCGGGACCCGGCGTGATCGTCAGGCGGCCGTCGATCACCTCGACCGTCGCGCAGAGCTCGTCGAAGTAGTCCCCCTCGGATTGCCCGTCGATATCGGCCACAAGAGTGCCTTCGACATCGAGCGTGTTGGTCTGGTCGGTGTTGCCGGGATCGCCGCAAACGATGAACAGATCGTATTCCCCGTCGATCAGGGCGATCTCCCATGTTGCATCACCCTGTTTGGAGAAGTGCATCATGGTGTCGTACCGCTGATCGAGTGCGTTGTCGCTGTTGCGATCGCGTGTGTCGGCCGTAGTGTCACGGTCCCAGCCGTAGCTGAAGCCATTGCCGCGGTCGCCGAAGAGCAGGCCGGAATCCGGCAGGTAGTCGTTCGGTTCCTCGCTGCTCGCTGGCTGGAAGTTGATACTCACCGACTGCCCGTAGACCAGACCGGCGCCCATACTCAGGGCCACCAATATGAATGTGAACCATGTAAGCTTCTTGAACATGACCGTCCTCCTTCAGTTGAACGCAACTTCATGTGCCGGGACAACATGCCCGCACGCCCTCCCCCCCGAATGAACTTTCAGAACCCTTGTTCCCTTCCTCCTTACGCGTCCCTGTCGCGTGTGCAAATCTGAGAATCGTCCCGTCTCGCCGGGGAGAAGACAACAGAATCTGCCCGATCACCTCCTTCCTCGTCCGTCGGCGCAACCCCAGCGGAGAGACGAAATAGACCGTCTCGTAACCCAGACCATGCGCTGCTCAGAAGAGTTGACGCCGCTCTACCCACTGACTTACCCATGCACTCTCTCAGGTCCAGCGGTCACCGGAAGCGGCCGCTGTGTACAGAATCAGCTTCATGATTCTACTACGTCCGATATGGGGACATCAAGGAAAACCTTCCCAGATTCGCTATATTATCAGTCGGTTGCGGTGTATTCCTGCCTGGAGTTACAATTTCGGGCCACTGGGGTGGCCGGATGCCATCGAGAGGATCGGCCGGTTTCAACGCCTGGGAGACTTTGCTTCGGTGTCCTGCGGGAGGCGGGCTTGGGTGCAACGGATTTTCAGGCCAGATCGCGTTTGCTGCCCCGGTCTGGCGTTCAGTGGTCCCGATAGTCGGGCCAAACGCCAGAAACAGGAGCCAGATTAGGAAAGCAGACAGGGGAGGTGTGTGGCAATGCAATGGAAATGGGGAGGCTGGGAAAGGGGTTTTTTGTTGACAGAAGGGCCATTTCGTTTTAGAATCGTATGATTAAGGCCGAATACAACAGTGGCTTATTGGCTGTAACCGCCTTCGAAAGGGACGGACCGCCCGGCTGTGGAGGTCGGCAGGACAGGGCCTTCATCGCCCGTGCCTGCCGCTGTCCGCCGCCGGGCCAGGTCCTATATCTGGGCAAAAGGGGTATGGGAGGCATCTCGATGTTGAACGGACGAACCGTTGCCGTGGTTTTCCTTATCGGAATCTGGATCGCAGGCCCGAGTCTTGCACAGCAGCGGACACTCGCCGATGACTGGAACGATTACCTGCATTTCTGCAAGATCGGGCGGTTCGATCTTGCGAAAGGGTATGCCCAGGCCATTCTCGACAGCAATCCCGATCCAGTGAGACTGCTCGAATTGAGCCAGGCTAATCCACAAGGGTACGATCTGGCGATGCGCGTAGTCGATACCTCCCGTGACACGGAGCTGGCGTCGCTGGCCAAGCAGCTTCTGGGCGTGATCGAACAGGGGCGTTTCGAGCTACGATCCGATCCCCAGGTGATCGTCGACGAGATCGCCCGGCTGAGCACGACGATCCGCGGGAAGATGAATGCCATCAGGCGTCTGAAGGACTCGGGCGAATACGCGATCCCCTTCATGCTCGACGCGATCGCCGACCCCGCCCGTCGCGATGAGCTGGACAACCTTCTCGAAGCGCTTCCGCAGATCGGCCGCAACGCGATTCGTCCCCTCACAGCGGCGCTCCAGATGTCGAACGACGCAGTCAAGGCCGAGGTCATCCGGGCGCTGGGGCAGATCGGTTATCCGCAGTCGCTGCCGTACCTGAAGTACGTTGTAGAGAAGGACGCCTCGGTCGAACTCCGCAATCTGGCGGCCCAGAGCATCCAGAAGATCGATCCGCGGATGAGCAATGCCCCCGCTGCGGCGATGTTCTTCCAACTGGCCGAGAAGTACTACTACCACGACGAGTCACTGGCCCCGCAGGAGGGGCCGGCGTTCGCCAATATCTGGTTCTGGGACCCCGACGCCGAGCGCCTCATCCGAGAGGAAGTGGACCGGGCGTATTTCAACGAACTGATGGCGATGCGTTGCTGCGAATGGTCGCTCAAGGCCGACGAGCAGTTTGGCCTTTCGATCGGGCTGTGGCTTGCGGCGTTCTTCAAGGCCGAGGCGACGGGCCTGCCGATGCCTGAGTATTTCGGCCCGCAGCACGCTTCGGCGCTGACCTACGCCAGGACTGCCGGTCCCGAGTACCTCCAGCAGACGCTGCTTCGCGGGCTCAACGATCAGAATGCAGCGGTCGCCCTGGGAGCGGCCGAGGCCCTGGCGACGAACGCCGGCGAGAATTCGCTGCTCTATACCGTCGGCCCGGCCCAGCCCATGCTCCAGGCCCTGTCCTTCTCGGATCGGGCGGTGCGGTACACCGCTGCCATCGCCATCGCCAACGCCGGACCGCGACAGGCCTTCAACGAGAGCCGCCTGGTCGTGCAGAACCTCGCCGAGGCACTGGGCCCCCAGGCCGGCGCCGGCGACTGGACCGCCGAGTTGGCGGAGGAATACGCGATGCGAGCGGTTGAGGCCCTGCTGAAGGTGGGCGTCAGCCGGAACCCGGTGATCGACCTTTCCCTGGCGCAATCGGCCCTGATCGCCGCGACCAAGGGCCAGAATCACGACCTCCAGGTCCTCGCGTCTCAGACGCTGGCCTACCTGAGCAGTCCCGATGCCCAGCGGGCGATCGCCGAGGCCGCGCTCAGCGACGACTACGAGATGGACGTCCGGATCGAGGCCTTTGCCTCGCTGGCCAACTCGGCCAAGCTCCACGGCAGTCTCCTGGCCGATCCGACCGTCAACCAGATCTACGAGCTGACCGGTTCCGACGAGACCGATCCCGATCTGCGGGCCGCCGCGGCCGCCGCCTACGGCGCCCTGAACCTGCCCAGCCAGAAGGTCAAGAACCTCATCCTCGACCAGTCCCAGAGCTGAGCGCAGAGGCGTTCGTAGAAGCTCGAAGATAAGGCCGACGCTGCAGCGGGTTTGTAGTGATTCGCTGGCGGGCAATTTCTCCCAGGTAGGCGACGAATTGATCATTGATTATTGGTTGCTTCGGGGAGTTCAGGGGGGTGAGCGTTTGTGCGCTGTTCGCTCGGGTCACATTCCGGAAGCCCGAATATCGAAATCCGACATCCGAAACAAGCCCGAATGACTCAAGAGTAGAAGCTCGAAAGCGAGGCCGATGTTGCCGCAGGTTGGTTTTCCCGAGGTCGGTATTTGGGCGCGCCGGGATACTACGAACGCAGCACATCGGGGTGATCTGGACGCCGGATCGCAAGTGCCGTCATGCAGCCCGCCATGCGCCTTCCGTTGACATTTCCCAGGTGATAGCCTACAATGCGCTCGATGGCTTTGCGCTGCACAGGTGTGGTATGAAGAAGACGTTTGACGCCGTGGCTTTCATGCGAAAGCGCCGGGAGGGAGTTGTCCCGTGCCTACGCCGGGCTGACCGCCGAGCAGATAGAAGAGCGGATACAGGAGACCCTGAAGAACGACCCCTTGTGGCGACAACACGCGGATAAGCGAACCGCGTCCACGTCGGGCAAGAACGTGAACAGCCGTAGGGCCGGCTCCTGACCCACGCGTCAAGCCTGCCGAGATACGAACGACGAGATACGAGACACGCGGCCTCCGGCCGCAACGCTTCCCGCTTCACGTACGACGCTTCACGCACGAATCGCCGGTGTGGGGCTTGTGAGAATCCGTTCAGGAGCGATCCGTTGGACGTACAGAGGAAACAGGTGGAAGCGAATCTGTCGGCCGATCTGGTCAAGCATCTGCAATCGCAGGGGATGACGCTCCGGCAGATCGGCGAGAGCCGTAGGGTGGGCACCGCCCACCATCCTGGCGCCGCGCGCAACGGCTCTGATTTCCTGTTGTATTTTTGGCGATGCTCGGCCTATAATGGAGCCATGATTCCGAGGCCCGGAGGTGTGCGGGAACTCCGAGGCGGAGAGTACGAAGAGTGCGAAAGTTCACAATATGGTGCTTCCCAGATTTCGCCCTTGGAGGACCCTGATATGTACGGGATAGAACTCAACCGTGAAATCATCAACGCCTGCAAGCGGATTCTCCTTTTCGTTCCAGGCCTGCAGACCAGAACCCGAACCCAACTCGTGAATAACCTCCAGTCGATCTGCGATAAGTGCGAGGGGGCATACGCAGCCTTTCGCAAGCGACTTGCGCCGGTCAAGGCCTCTTACGCCAATCCCCGCAAGCTCGCCAAAGAGCTGCGGTCTTTCGCCGCAGACGACACCACTCGATCTGCCTTTAAGCCTGATCACTTGTGTGGTGAAATCGATCACCTCCTTGATGCTCTGGCATCCTGGGTGTCCCCTCTGCCGTTTAGCGTGAACCTCACGGGTCTGGGGCCAATGAAGACTGTCCTCGAGCGTATCGGCAATTTCGATGGCGCCCTCCGTCATGAATACGACGAGTTTACCCGTGAACTGGACGCCATTGCTGAGCACCTTGAGACGGCCGATCCACATGATGTCCCGGGGTGGGTTGAGTACGTGAAGGCACTGGTTGCAGAAACGAGTGCACAGCTAAGCAACGCGGTCGACGATGTGCACAAAGCAAAAGCCGAACTCCTCCGAGCGGCCCGATGATGATCCGTCAGGCGACTGCTCTTGGCCGCCGGTTAGCCACTGCATGCACTTGTTGAGCGCTGCAACTCTGGGGACGCTCTACTCGGCGAATTCCGGGGACGGCTTACTCAATTCGCGATGGCTTCTGACGGCGTGAGGATCGCTGGGAGGCGACTGGGTTTGCGGGGGCGGTGACGGGTAGCATGATACTTGCGCCGTGGCTGTGGGGGAATACCGGGAATAGGCGTCTGTATGCAGATGTAGTGGCTCCACGTACTATGTAGCTGCCCCCTAAGTGTCTGTATCGTGGATCCACTGCTGGATGGTCGCGGCGGAAGGATCGTGCGAAAACACGCCCCTGTGCACCAATCGCTGAAACTCCGCATAGGGATCATTCCTGTCACCATCTTTACGGAGATGCTTCTCGTCATTCAGATAGAGGTACAGAATGATCGGTGGCGTATTGGAGAAGCAGAAGAACAGACGATACCGCTGTAGCCCTTGTTTGTAGCGTCGGTACTTCCGGAGGAACCCTGTCAACCGATAGTCTTTTCTGTCAGGGTCCTGGGGAATAATGGTTTGATCGGCTTGCCGAACGCGAGCTGCGAACTTGACGACTTCATGCTGGGAGTATTCCGTCTCGGTCAGGCGGGCTCTAAGCTCCTTCACCTGTTCTTTGAGAGCCTGAATCCGTCGATAGTAGAACGCATGGTATTTGAGCAGATACCTATACTTCGTCAACGTCTACCCCTTTGAGCAGATCCACCCACTCATCGTCCCAAACGTCGCGGGCGTCGCGCAGTTTCTCAGGATGCTTCATGGCATCCACTGCAATGGCCTCTACAAACCGTTGGAAGAGAGGGTCCGCCTCCATAGCGTCCAACTCGGTCTTGGGCTTGATAAGGAAGCCTTGTGGCGTTTCTTCGATTATGACGCTCATCTCCTTAAGCTCCTTGGCGAAACGCATGGGTAGATCGATAGCCCAACTTCCACCATGCTTGAACAGTTTCTTCTCAACCAAGGCCATAACGCAGCCTCCAGATGTACATCATCGTCACTTGCTCAAGAACACTTGATGTTCAACAGAAAGTATACATAGATATATACACTTCGTCAAGGGCCATGTCTTGGACGAAACCCGGAATGGACACAAGTATTTTATATAAAGGCAGTTATGTAAGCATATTCAGGACCGCCACCAATGTGGCCATCCCCAATATTCCGAGTATCTGTGAATCCTGGTCCTGGTCCGTTGTCAGAGGACGGCGGTTTGGCCGGGGAGGGCGATGGGGTAGCGGCCCTGGGCGTCGGGGGTGACGGGCGTACGAATTCCGGGGAGGCCTTACGCAATTCGCGATAGGTTTCTGGTGGTGGGAGGATCGCTGGGGGGCGGTTGGGTTTGGGGGGGTGGTGACGGGAGCGGGGACGCGAGGGCGGGACGCCCTCGCCACGCGGACGCACGCCGGGGCGGGTTGAATAGACACCATTACGTTCTGTGGTCCGTTGACGCTGCCGGCATTGCGCCGTACAATGCTCATAGGTTGCTTTGCGCTACGTGCCTGTAGCCGGCAGAAAGAGATGCGATGATAACCGAGGCCCAGAGTCCTTCTGCCGCGAGCGGAATCGCGCGCGTTTTCCCTGTTCATGAGACTCTGTCCGGCGTAGAATGATTCCGACGCTCGGAGGCGTGCGTCAACTCCGAGGCGGAAAAAGGGGGCGGTGTGCGATGCACACCCTACGTGACTACGATGCGCTGAAACAGAAGGTCGCCGACCTGACCGACCTCGCGCTGTGAGGTGGTCCGCACCACGGGGGGGATGACAGGGGGGCCGCGTGGCCTCAGGCAGAGTGGCGGTGGTTCGCGCTCGTAGAACAAGGAGAATACCATGCGCTGGAAAGACAGGCGCGCCAGTTCAAACGTCGAAGACCGTCGGGGCCTTTCCGTCAAACAAGGCATGGTCG
>Ga0209722_1003556_pt1 | contig 10827 bp, 8 predicted proteins | sample BioC12SIPDNA_2_FD_185745 | JGI IMG/M metagenome (GOLD analysis project Ga0209722, IMG submission 185745) | Anaerobic biogas reactor microbial communites from Washington, USA - Biogas_R1_A C12 SIP DNA (SPAdes) (version 2) | ecosystem: Engineered > Bioreactor > Anaerobic > Unclassified | place... | reverse complement strand
ACTATAAAGTCTTTGCTTCTCAACCAGAGGCTCATCTCCGGCATCGGGAACCTTTATTCTGATGAGGCCCTTTTTCAGGCGGGCATTCATCCCCAGTCCCGGAGCCTGGATGAGATGCAGCTATCTCACCTCATTTCAATTATCAAAGAGGTTCTGAGGACCTCGATCTCTGTCCGGGCGGATTTCGACCGCCTGCCCGAATCCTATCTCCTCCGCCATCGCCATCCTGGCGGTCGCTGCCCACGGGACGGAACACTTCTTCGGCATGAGAAGCTTGGTGGCCGGACCTGCTACTACTGTCCCGAGCATCAGAGACTGGCCGATTCCGGGCAGGAAGATGAGAGATGATTCCGATTGAGGCAATGATGGTATTATAGCTGTGAGCCAAAGTGTACACCTTCTCAATGCTTTGGCCAATGCATTCATGGCCAGCTGGCCTCCTGAACTCCTGCCTATATCCCTGACGATACACTCTCTGCAGGAGAGGCAAGAAGCAATATAAGAAATCCGAAATGGGTTTGTTTGACAAAGCGATGCGTCCTTCCGAATAAAAAAATAAGATTGAATTAATTTTAAAAGTTTTTGAAGGCCTCTGCTATATATATGATAGATTGAAATACCATAGATAATTCACCAATCTCAAGATCTTTCAAATATCAGAGTAGTGTCTTGGAGGCATAGAGAAAAGTGGAATCCCTGTTGAATGAAGCTGATACCTGCAGAAAATATGTGGTACCCAAGCTGATCCAGTCGGGCTGGGATAATGAGCCTCATTCTTTCACTGAGCAGCAGAATTTCACAGACGGGCGAATCGTAATGGTTGGAGATAAGCCCAAGCGCCGAAAGAAGAAGCGTGCTGATTACCTGCTTCGAGTCACTCGGGACTTTAAGATTGCTGTTGTCGAAGCCAAGCCGATGTACAGGAAAACTGGTGACGGGCTGCAACAGGCCAAAGAGTACGCGGAAATTTTGGGGCTCAAATTCGCCTATGCTACTAATGGAGATGGGATAGTTGAGTTTGACTACTTCACAGGAAAGGAACGATTGCTTTCGGAGTTTCCATCGCCCGTCGAGCTGTGGTCACGCTACTGCGAGGCGCATAAAATTGTGGACGCGCAGAAGAAAGAACGCCTTCTTGCTCCTTACTATCGCTCTCAGGGAAAAGACGCCCGCTACTATCAAGAGATCGCAATCAATAAGTCAATTGAGGCCATAGTAGAGGGAAAGAAACGCATCCTCCTGACCATGGCAACAGGCACGGGCAAGACCTTTGTGGCATTTCAGATTTGCTGGAAGCTTTGGGAGTCGAAGTGGAATTCTCGCGGCGAGCCGCGCAAGCCCAGAATTCTGTACTTGGCGGACAGAAACATACTCATCGACGATCCGAAGGATAAGACTTTCACGCCCTTTGGAGACGCACGCTGGAAGATTGAGAACGGAGATGCGATCAAGAGCAGGGAGATGTACTTTGCCATCTATCAGTCTCTGGCGAAAGACGAGCGGCGTCCGGGCTTATTTCGGGAGTATGCACCAGACTTCTTCGATCTGATAATAGTAGACGAATGCCACCGGGGGAGCGCCAGAGACGAGAGCAACTGGAAGGAGATTCTGGAGTATTTTCAGCCTGCCTATCAGTTGGGCATGACGGCGACGCCGCTACGAGATGATAACCGGGACACTTATGCCTACTTTGGCGATCCCATTTACACCTACAGCCTGCGGCAGGGAATTGAAGACGGATTTCTCGCTCCATACCGAGTGCATCGCATCGTCACAGACGTTGACGCAGCAGGCTGGAGGCCCAGCCAGGGAGAGAAAGACCGCTTCGGCTATGAGATTCCTGATGGCGAGTATCAGACCAAGGATTTCGAGCGAGTCATTGCTTTGCGGGCACGCACGGAGGCCATTGCCCGCCACCTGGCGGAGTTCATGCGGAATACTGACCGCTTTGCCAAGACCATCGTCTTTTGCGTGGACCAGGAGCATGCGGATGAGATGCGCCGGGCTCTGAACAATCTGAATGCCGATCTGGTGGCCCAGAATTCTGATTACGTCTGCCGGGTAACGGCGGATGAGGGACAGATTGGGATTGGTCATTTGAGCAGGTTTCAGGAATTGGAGACTAAGACGCCTGTGATCCTCACGACCTCCAAGCTGCTCTCCACGGGAGTGGATGCGCCCACCTGCAAGAACATCGTCCTGGCGAGGGTGATCGGCTCCATGACCGAGTTCAAGCAGATCATAGGCAGGGGGACGCGAGTGCGGGACGACTATGGCAAGCTCTTCTTTTCCATCCTGGACTACACCGGCAGCGCCACGCAGATGTTTGCCGATCCGGCTTTTGATGGAGATCCGCTTGGAATCGAGATTGAGGACGGTGTCCACAATCGAAGAGGAAGCGGCAGCGGAAAGGGTGAGGGCGACGGCCAAGATCAAGAATTGCCGGATGAGGACGCCCCACGCAAGTACTATGTGGATGGCGGCCGCTTTGAGATCGCAACGCACTACGTCTCCGAGCTGGACCCGGATGGAAAGCAGCTGCGGGTGATTAGGTTCACAGATTATGCTGCAGAGAAGGTGAGAACGCTCTACCCCACGGCATCCGAGCTGCGGGTGAAATGGTCTGACCTGGAGCAGAGAGCGGAGATAGTCGCTGCTCTGGAGGAGCGGGGCATAGACTTTGAAAGCCTGGCCCGGGAGGCAGGGCAGCCGGAGGCCGATTCCTTTGACCTGCTCTGCCATTTGGCCTTCAATGCGCCCCTGCAAACACGCAGGCAACGGGCTGAGCAACTCCGGCGCAAGAAGCCGGACTTCTTCGGGCAGTACGGACCGGAGGCGAGGGCCATACTGGAAGAGCTCTTGGAGAAGTACTCGGAGCATGGAACGACGCAGTTCGAGATGCCTGAGGTGCTGAAGGTGCCGCCCATTTCCGAGCATGGGAATGTGGGGGAGATCACTGGCATCTTTGGCGGAGCGGAAAGGTTAAAGGAAGCGGTGGATCAGCTACAAGTGCTGCTGTACGCCGCTTGATGATAGGAGTAGCAATAACATGGCCCGAACGCGCAAACCTAAAGCCTCTGAAGCTCAGCTCACCACCGCCCAGCAGTTAGGCAGCATCGTCAAGTCCTGCCGGGATATCATGCGCAAGGACAAGGGCCTCTCCGGAGACCTGGACCGCCTTCCCATGCTGGTCTGGGTGATGTTCCTCAAGTTCATAGACGATATGGAGATGATCAGGGAGCAGGAGGCAATTCTCAAGGGCGAGAGGTTCCGTCCAGCCATCGAGGCCCCTTACCGCTGGCGGGACTGGGCAGCGAAGGAGGACGGGATCACCGGAGACAATCTCATATCCTTCATAAACCAGGACAAAGCAATTCGGCCCGATGGGCAGGAGGGCCAGGGGCTCTTCGCCTACCTGCGCAGTCTGCAGAGCGCCAACGGAGGAGACAGACGGGATGTGATTGCCACCATCTTCCGGGGCACAGTCAACCGCATGATCAGCGGCTACCTGCTGCGGGATATGATAAACAAGATCAACGCCATCCACTTCAGCTCCTCTGAGGAGATCCATACCTTAAGCCACCTTTACGAGTCGATGCTCAAAGAGATGAGGGATGCTGCGGGCGACTCGGGCGAGTTTTACACGCCCCGTCCTGTCATTCGCTTCATGGTGGCGGCGACAGATCCAAGGCTGGGCGAGAAGATCCTGGACCCGGCTTGCGGCACAGGCGGATTTCTGGTCGAGTCCTACAAGCACCTCTATGAACAGTGCAAGACGGTGGAGGATTCGAAGGTCCTGCAGAAGGACAGCATTCAGGGTGGAGAGGCCAAGCCCCTGCCCTACATGCTCTGCCAGATGAACCTGCTTTTGCACGGCATAGACTACCCGCAGATCGATTCCGAAAACAGCCTGCGCTTTCCATTGCGAGAGATAGGAGATGCACAGCGTGTGGATGTAATCCTCACAAATCCTCCTTTCGGCGGGGAGGAGGAGCGCGGAATCCTGGGGAATTTCCCGGATGACAAGCAGACCTATGAGACCACGCTTCTGTTTTTGCAGCTCATCATGCGTAAACTGCGCCGAAAGCCTATGCCCGGGCGCGCGGGCGTGGTCGTGCCCAATGGAGCGCTATTCGGGGACGGTGTGGCAGCAAGGATCAAAGAGGAGCTGCTGAAGGAGTTCAAATTACATACGATTGTGCGCCTGCCCAACGGCGTCTTTGCGCCCTATACCAATATTCCCACCAATTTGCTCTTCTTCGACCGAAACGGGCCGACTGAAGAGGTCTGGTACTACGAGTTGCCGCTGCCCGAAGGCAGGAAGAACTACACCAAGACCAAGCCCATGCAGTTTGAGGAGTTTGCCGATTGCCTGGCCTGGTGGAAGGATCGAAAAGAAGGCGAGCAGGCGTGGAGGGTGCCGGCGGAGGAGATCGCCGGAAATGGTTACAATCTGGATATCAAGAATCCGAATGGGAAGAAGGATCAGGAGCAGCTGCCGCCAGAAGAGCTGGTGGTGAGTATACTGAAAAAAGAGAAAAGAATTATGGAATTGATGTCGGAAATCAAGCAATTCCTGGCCAACCAAAAAGATATTCAAAGCTAAAATCGTTAAAGGAAATACATGCCTTCAGAAACATTACAATCAAACTTGGGGCCTTTTTTTGGTGAAGGGTTCCTCGAAGACCATGCCGGTCGCATTATATCCGAGCCACGTATCGCTGTTGTGGAACTCGTTGCAAATTGCTGGGATGCGGGAGCATCAAATGTCGAGATAACATGGCCTGAAAAAGTAAAAGGCCAGTTCCAGATAGTTGATGATGGAACCGGAATGGCGAAAAAAGAATTTGAAAATATTTGGCTTGAATTAAGTTACAATCGTGTTTTGAGACAGGGGCCACAAGTCAAATTTCCAGACCCAGCTACGGTAACTAAACGAGCTGCGTACGGAAGAAACGGAAAAGGTAGACATAGTCTATTTTGTTTTACTAATGAGTATTTCGTTGAAACGTGGAAAAATGGGATATCATCGACATTCTCAGTAAATAGAAATTACCAAGAGGAGGGATCACGTAATGCTCCATTTAATATAAAATTCGTTAACCAAATTGCTAAAGAAGGGCATGGTACAAGAATATATTGCACAATAAATAAAAATTATGTTACCATTGATGAAGTAAAGGAGCTTATGGGCACCAAATTTATTACCGATCCTTCCTTTTCGATAAACTTAAATGGGCATAAGATCGAGCTTTTCGATTCTAATGATATTCATGAAGAATTGTATGATATTTCTGGAGAAGGAATTGTTAGAATTTTGAGACTTGATAGCAAGTCTACAGGAAGGACTAGCAAACAACATGGTGTTGCGTGGTGGGTAAATAATAGATTAGTAGGGGAGCATTCGTGGAAAGGATTGGATGGCAGTTATCTTGATGCTCGAACATCGGAGGCAAAAAGATACACATTCATCGTAATTGCTGATTTTCTAATAGATGAAGTCAAAGCGGATTGGACTGATTTCAAGGATACGCCAAGAGCAAAAAATATTGTAAATCTGATAAACTCGTATATTCTGAAATCAATACAAAACTTAATGCAAGATGTTCGTATCGCAGCCAAAAAGTCGGTCTTGGTCAAACATAAACAAAATCTAAAGCAGTTGAGTAATTTATCAAAGGACCAAGTGGGTAATTTTATAGACGAAGTTCAGTTAAAATGTCCGACGATGACCCAAGAACATCTGTCCAATACTGTAGAAATTCTTACTAATATTGAGTTGACAAGAACAGGTTTTAAGCTGCTTCAGCAACTAGTGCAATTAGCACCCGATGATTTAAACACACTATCGGATATTCTTGATAAATGGAGCATCAATGAGGCTAAATTAGTTCTGGAAGAATTGCAATGGCGATTGAGACTGATAGAAAAGATGGAAATTCTAATAGAAAACGTGAATACAGATGAATTGCATGATTTGCAGCCGTTATTTGAAAAGGGACTATGGATATTTGGGCCAGAATTTGAAGGGCTACAATTTACATCAAATTTGACGCTATCTACTGTCTTAAAAAAATTCTTCGGCGGTGGGATCATCGACCATGAGAGAAGGCGACCAGATTTCATTGCGTTGCCTAATGCCTCATTAGGGGTATATAGTAGTGATGATTTTGATGAAAATGGAGAAGTCTGCGGATTTAAGAAGATCCTAATTATCGAATTAAAAAGAGGCGGGGCTTCAATTAAAATTAATGAGCGCCGACAAGCAGAAGATTATGCTACAGCACTCTATAATTCCGGTAAATTATCGCCAAACACAAAAATTGTATGTTATGTACTTGGCGCAAAAATTGAATGCGAATGTATTAATATTGGTGAGAACATAGACGTTTTTCCAAGGGCATACAGTATTATTTTACGACAGGCAAATGCTAGAACATTTAATTTAATCAAAAAAATTAAATATCAAAAAGAAATTTCAGAATGCTCTGATAAGGAAATCTCAGAAGTCCTTTCGCAGCAAGAAGTCACGGATTTTCAAAGCAAGGCAAGTGGATGCAGCATAATCTAATAAATTTTAGTACTGCTTGATGAGGGTGAATGACACAACTGAAGGATATTCTTGTTAAATCGGAAGAACAAATTGAAGTAAAACCTGAATGCAGATATCGACAGGTAACAGTAAAGCTTTGGGGAAAAGGAGTAATACTCCGTAATGAAGTCTTTGGATCGGAAATTGCTGCACCGAAACGACATGTTTTACGTTTCAGGGATTTTCTAATATCTAAAATCGATGCTCGTAATGGTGCTTTTGGCCTTGTTCCAGATTTGCTCGATGGATCTGTTGTAAGCTCCGATTTTCCTGTATTCAAGCTAGATTTAACCAGAATATATCCAAGATTTTTAGAATGGATGAGCAGGAGCAATCGATTCATCGACATCTGTAAAGCATCCAGCGAAGGAACTACAAATCGTGTTCGTTTAAAAGAAGATCGTTTTCTTGCATCTGAAATTCCGCTACCTTCTCTTGACGAGCAGCGCCGCATCGTGGCCCGCATTGAGGAGCTGGTCGCCCGGATCGAGGAGGCGCAGGAGCTGCGAAGGCGGGCGGTGGAGGAGACTAATGCGTTAATGAATAATTATGGCGATGAGCTCTTCCATTATGATGGCTGCAGTATTGAATCTATCGATTCAATTTGTGAAGTTAAAGGCGGAATCCAAAAGTCAAGCGAGAGAACGCCAGGCTCAAATCCTCGAAGATATATTACAGTTGCCCACGTCCAACGAAATTGGATAGACACTTCTGATCCACGCTATTTTGAGGTATCTGACGAAGAGCTTGAAAAATGGAGACTCATTCCAGGAGACGTGCTCGTTATCGAGGGCAATGGAAGTGCAGATCAAATCGGAAGGACCGCTCTTTTTAGCGGTGAGATAAGAGATTGCGTTCATCAAAATCACGTTATCCGTATTCGACCAAATCAAAAATGGATTTTGCCTGATTACTTGAATGGATTTCTAAACAGTCCTCATGGTCAGAAACAAATGCGAGAACGCAGCAGGACAACGAGTGGGCTTTTTAACCTAAGCGTTGGCAGGATTAAGAGTATCAATATTCCACTGCCATCAGTGTTGGAGCAGCAAATAGTAATTGATAAGCTTCAAGAAATGCGATCCAAGCTCGACGCCCTTAAGCGCCACCAGGCGGAGACCGCCGCCGAGCTTGACGCCCTCACACCCGCGATACTGGAGCGGGCCTTCCGGGGCGAGCTTTGATGAGGAAAAGGCTTACATCTTGCATTTGCTAATACCTTTATGAGGATCATATGGCAGAAGGAATAACGCGCATCTCTGTGAAGGGTTTCAAGTCCCTGGCGGAAGAGTGCTCCATAGAAGTTCGTCCCCTGACAATACTGGCAGGTGCCAATAGCTCAGGCAAATCAAGCATAATGCAGCCACTGCTTATGATGAAACAAACTCTAGAAGCCAGTTATGATCCCGGAGCCCTCTTGATCGCCGGTCCAAATGTCCTTTTCACCTCGACGGAACAATTTCTCTCTAAATCAAATGGCAAAGCCGGTAATAGTGTCAAGATTGAGTTTGATCTAAATAGATCGTTCTCTCTCAGAGAAACATTCAAAAAAGAGCCAAAAAAAGGCATCGAGATCGCTGAAATGACTTACATTGAAGGAGAAAAGGCTGCAACAACTTTGCGCCCTGGACAGGGACATAAAGCCCTTCTTTCAACAGTTCCTTGGCTTGTGGATGTATGGAATAACTTCATAAAAACACAAGGAAAGAAAATTGAAAATGAGCTTGAATTAAGGACATACCGCATTCGTTGTTTTTTGGATATAGGATATTTTCCAATTATGAAAGCGGATGATGCAACATATGTATCACCCATTCTCATCCAATACATGTCCGACACCTTCGGGACGCCTCTGCGTGGAATACTCCACATATCAGCTCTGCGGGGAAATCCTCAACGCACTTACAAAATCACAGCCATAACATCACAATTCCCAGGCAAATTTGAGGATTATGTAGCCAGCATTGTATATCATTGGCAGGTTTCAAAAGACGTAAGACTTAAGGAGCTTGGAAAAAGCCTTGAACTTCTGGGACTGACTCGAAAGATAGGAGCCAAAGCTGTTGATGATACTCAGGTTCAGCTTCTTATCGAGCGTCTCCCTGCGAGTTCGATCAATACTGCAAAAGATATGGTGAGCATTGCAGATGTTGGATTTGGCGTATCCCAAACCTTGCCGATTCTTGTTGCACTTCTCACGGCAGAGCCTGGCCAGCTGGTCTACGTAGAGCAGCCCGAGATTCATCTGCATCCAAAGGCTCAGATGGCGATGGCACAAATTCTGGCCGATGCCGCTAACCGTGGCGTTCGTGTGGTGGCCGAGACCCATAGCTCAATGCTGCTCCTGGGGGTCCAGTCCCTGGTTGCCGAAGGAAAGCTATCGCCAGATAAGGTCAAGCTCCACTGGTTCAAGAGGAGGCCGGAGGACGGCGTTACGGAAGTATCCAGCGCTGACCTGGACAAAGCAGGGGCTTTCGGTGACTGGCCGGAGGATTTCTCATCCGCAGAAATGGACGCTGATATCCGCTACATTCATGCAGCCGAGGCTCGTCTGGAGCCGAACTAATGTCATCCCCAGATGGGTTGTGTCTGGTCATCGATGCATCAGTGGCCACATCCACCGGCGAGCGGGGCCAGAGAGGTGTGCTCTGCCAGCAATTCTTAAAAATCATGATAGAGAGGACATCTCATCGGCTGGTGATGACGAAAGAGATAGGCGCTGAATGGGATGTCCACTCTCATCCTTTTGCTCGAAAATGGAGAAGAAGCATGAACGCCAAAAAGAGGGTTGATCGGCCAAGAATAGATCACGATCCCCTATTGGCGGAAAAGATCGTTCGGGCAAATACACCAGAAAAAGCTCTTAATGCTATGGAAAAAGATCTGCATCTTGTCGAGGCAGCAAGGGCAACAGATAACCGTATCGTCTCGCTTGATGACGCTGCGAGGAGATATTTCTGCGCAACTTCCGCCATTGCTGGCGAGCTCAGGCAGATCTTGTGGGTAAATCCTGCCATGGAAACCGAGAGGCCAATTCAGTGGTTAGAGGAGGGCGCTCCTAATGAAGAGGAACGACTGATACGTCCTCCTGCCTAATTTATGTAAAGCTTAAACCAGTGGCTCCGGCTGCTTTCCCTCCGGCGTCACCGGCAGGCCCGCCCGGTGCAGCACCAGCTGCCCGGAAAAGTGCATCGCCCGGTTTAATATCAGCCTCTTTCCCATCGGGGTCAGAGCGAAGACGGGAATGGCAATGCCAATCTGCATCAGCGCCTTTCCTCCTGCCACCTCCCTCACGGATCGGGAGGCGCAGGACCAGACAAGGTCGCAACATTCCGCCAGAACCTGGGCCTCGTTCTCGCTTATGCCCGTGGTGTGAACGGCTAAAATTGTGGCCCGGGCTCCCAAAGCTCTCTCCCTCTCCCGCAGCGCTCGAGCGTCATCTGCCCTGTGACCGGCTAGGCTTACAGCAATCCTGCTATATCCTGCTTCTACTGCCCTCTCAAAACCCAGGACCTGATCTACTGTTCCCTGCCGGTCGATCAGAATGCATCCCCTCTCCTCCAGGCCGCTTTGAATCTCTTCGATGGGCTCAGTCTTCACCAGGCCGGTCATATGGGCTCCGATCGCCTGCAGGACCTCGGGCCTAGTGGCCACCACTGTCCCTGCACCCTCACTGACCAGCACAGCGGCATCTATTAGCCCTTCTGTCAGGGCATCTGAGAGGATCTCCGAAGCCCCGAAGCTCACCGGCTTATCTTCCAGCTCCAGGACTCTCTTCGGCCCGTACATGCCAAGCTCTGCCATATGCTCTTCTAATACCCTCTTCACCGTCTCCTTGCTCTCGACCTTGATGCCATACAGATCCTGACGCAAGGGACATGAGCGGATGGCAGGCTCAGTTAGAACCTCGACCTTCCCGTCCCGAACCCTGACCCGGGCCCCGGCCATCTCCAGCAGATGCTCTGACACTCTAGATCAGATCGATATCAGGCCGCGGGTTCATTCCCGCGGCTCCAGCCTTCTTCTCACCGATTCGGCGTGGGCGAGCAGCCCTTCCGCCTCGGCCAGAGTGGTAATCGTCTCCTCCAGCCCCAGAAGCCCCTCATCGGTGATCATCTGCAGGGTCATCTTCTTGGTGAAGTGGTCCACATTCAGGCCGGAGAAGATGCGAGCATATCCCGAGGTGGGAAGCACATGATTCGTCCCGCTGGCATAGTCCCCTGCCGCCACCGGGG
>Ga0209722_1003548_pt1 | contig 10849 bp, 6 predicted proteins | sample BioC12SIPDNA_2_FD_185745 | JGI IMG/M metagenome (GOLD analysis project Ga0209722, IMG submission 185745) | Anaerobic biogas reactor microbial communites from Washington, USA - Biogas_R1_A C12 SIP DNA (SPAdes) (version 2) | ecosystem: Engineered > Bioreactor > Anaerobic > Unclassified | place... | reverse complement strand
AGCTTTTCCGCTGAAACCAGGCAGAAGGAAGAAACCAAATTCCTGGTCAGTACCAGTCATCAGTTCCGGAGCAAACCAGGAGCCGGTGATGGTCATGGCACCCTGACCGGACTTGAAGAGATTGTTGCTGTCATCGTAGCCTATGCCAGCGTACCCTTCACTGAAATAGCCGGCTTTTGCCCAATCTGAAAGGATCTGGGCAGCTTGCTGGTTTTCAGGCGTATCAAAGGTGGCGTTGTTGACACCATAAGTGAGGTTATTAATGTAATCCAGGCTGACCAAAAGGTGCTGGATGGCGCTGAATTCGTGGATGGCATTCCAGCCGTCCAGCGAGCCGAAGGAAATGGGGGTGATGCCGGCATCTTTTATCTCAGCCAGGAGGGTTTCGAAATCTTCAAAAGTGGTTGGAACTGACCAGCCATTGTCCTGGAAGATGCCTTTGTTATAGAAGACGCCGACTACTTCAGCCGTGGGGCTGACACCGAAGAGACTGCCCTGACCAAAGGTTTTACCGTCGGGCGTGAAACTATTGCGGCTGGCGACACTGCTGGAGAAGACATTTCCCCAACTGTAGGTGGCGATGTAGTCATCCAGGGGCAACAAGAGACCACCTTCGACCAGCGCGCCCATATCGCTGCGACCCTGGTTTACCTGGGCAACATCGGGACCGTCAGTTTCGCCAAGAGCGAGTTTGACCGTCATCTGCAGGTCTGCCAGCACTTTGGTTTCGCGTTCGATCTTGACACCCGGATGGGCGGTTTCAAATTCGGCGTTAAGGGTCTCGATCACTTTACTTTCTTCGTCCCGGTAAAATTGGTCCCAGACTACTAAAGTGGTTTCTTCTGAGGTTTCTTCGGGCGGGGTTTCAACAGCAGGGGTCGTGCAGGCACTTAAGATAAGCGCAAAAGACAGCACAAAAATTATAGACAATCTGAATTTCTTCATCATCTCTCCTTATGAAGATTGTTTCTGTAGAATTTTGTTTTAAAATTATAACCCAGCGTTCTGGTTAGTCCTTCATCCTTTTACAAACTTATGGAATCCCTACATTACCGCTGAGATGCGGGAGGATGAGGAAATGGTATACTATCGATTCAACATCAGCATGAGGTGAGTAATGAAAAAAGCGATTATTACCGGAATTACGGGTCAGGACGGATCTTACCTGGCAGAATACCTGCTCAGCATGGGCTATGAGGTTCACGGCATCATTCGACGTGCCAGCACCTTCAACACTAAAAGAATCGATCATCTATATCGCGATCCTCACGTGATCGATGGCTCTGCCCGTCTGTTCCTGCATTATGGCGACATGGGCGCGACCGGTGTTTTGGGAGATGTGATCTATGACACCAAACCGGATGAGATCTACCATCTGGCTGCGCAGAGCCATGTGCGCGTTTCGTTTGATATGCCCGAATACACCGGAGATGTGACGGGACTTGGCACCACCCGTATGCTCGAAGCCGTCAGACGGCTGGGGAAAGGCACACGCTTTTACCAGGCATCCACCAGCGAGCTTTTTGGTTCTGCCAAACCTCCCCAGAGTGAGGAAACTCCCTTCCACCCGCAAAGCCCGTATGCCGTGGCTAAGCTGTATGCTTACTGGATGGTGGAGAACTATCGGGATGGTTACGGCATGTTCACGGTCAACGGCATTCTCTTCAACCATGAAAGCCCCCGACGAGGTGAGACTTTTGTGACCCGTAAGATCACACGCGCAGTGGCAGCTATTTTGGCGAAAAAGCAAGACAAGCTCTTTTTAGGTAATCTCGATTCCAAACGCGACTGGGGTTACGCCCCGGAATTTGTGGAAGCGATGCACAAGCTGCTGCAGCAGGATACCCCAACCAATTATGTTCTTGGCACCGGAGAATCCCATTCTGTGCGTGATTTTTTGGATGAATCCTTCGGCTATGTTGATCTGGACTGGAGAAAGTATGTTGAGATCGACCCACGCTACTTCCGCCCGACCGAGGTCGACTACCTGCTGGCTGACCCAAAGAAAGCTAATGAGAATCTTAACTGGAAACCGAAGGTGAAGTTCCACGAGCTGGTCAGGATCATGGTGGATGCAGACATGGAGCTGATTGGTCTTAATTGCCCCGGTGAAGGTCGCAGGATCATTGATGAGAAATTTGATGGCTGGCACCGCTGGGATGACCAGGTCATCACAATGGATAAATAGGGCATCAAAGAATTACGGGGACTTGATATCGTCTTCTATCTGGGAGCCGGGCTCTGAATTTGAACCCGGTTTTCGTATTTTTTGTGTGGGATGGGTCTGCAAGCCAGCATTTCCAACGGCGGAGCGAGGTGGGGTTGAATTTTTTCCGCGTGACACGGATTTTCTCCACCTCATTCCGCCCTACGCTACGAGGGAAGTATCTTTGCTTCTGAAAAAAAGATTCTTCACTTTGTCCAGAATAACGATAATCTTTTCATGTTCAGTGTGAAATCCTAAAACTGGTGTAAAATTATTGCACGGAATAGTATGTTTGCAGGTACTGGCAGAGAAGGGCAGTTGCTGAGAAGCCCGCGGTAACCACAAACTGAAGTCGCCGGAGCAAGTTGGAAGAAGAAATCGCAAGAGAGTAGACCTTCCCGGGAGAGCCCGTTAGCGCTCAACCCAAGCGCGCTCCCAACAGAGCGAATTGAGGTGGTACCACGGAAGCAAACTTTCGTCCTCTATATGAGCGAAAGTTTTTTGTTTAAGGTGACAACTGAGAGGTAATTATGACTGAACTGCCAAAAGCTTATGATTTTAAAGAATATGAGGAAAAGATCTACCAGGTCTGGGAAGAGAAGGGCTACTTCAAGCCCACCAATGACCCTAACCTGCCAGGGCATGACCCAAGCATCGAGCCTTTTGTGATCGTCATTCCTCCTCCCAATGTGACCGGCGCGCTGCACCTGGGTCACCCCTTGTTTGTGGCTACGGAAGACATCATGATCCGTTATCACCGTATGAAGGGTGAACCGACCCTGTGGGTACCCGGTACAGACCATGCCGGCATAGCCACCCAGTTACAGGTGGAGAATTTGCTGCGAAAAGAAGGAACTACCCGTGAGGCAATTGGAAGGGAAGCCTTTGAAGAACGTGTCTGGCAGTGGAAAGAAAAGTATGGCGGTGAGATCATCCATCAGCTCAGGCGATTAGGTGCGTCTTGTGATTGGGAACGTGAACGATTTACGTTGGATGACGGCTTGTCCAGGGCTGTGCGGGAAGCTTTTGTGCAGTTATATGAGAAAGGGTTGGTCTACCAGGGTCCTCGAATGATCAACTGGTCGCCTGGTCTGCAGACGGCAGTCTCGGACCTGGAAGTGGAATATTCGGAAGAACAAGGCAAACTTTACTATTTCAAGTACATGCTGGCTGACGGTTCCGGCGATTATCTTCCTGTAGCAACCACCCGACCGGAAACCATTCCCGGCGATACGGGTGTGGCGGTGCACCCTGAGGATGCGCGTTATGCCAGTTTCGTTGGCAAAGAAGTGCTTGTACCGATTTTGGGAAGAAAAATCCCGGTGATCGCTGACGACTACGTAAGCAAAGAGTTCGGCACCGGTGCCCTCAAGATCACCCCAGGGCATGACCCGCATGACTATGAAATAGGTCAGCGGCACCACCTGGAACTGATCAATATCATGAACAAAGACGCCACCCTGAATGAAAACACCGGACCCTATACTGGCATGGAGCGCTTCAAAGCCCGAAAGGCGATTTGGACTGATATGGAATCCGCTGGTCTTGTGATCAGAGAAGAAGCTTACTTGATGAATGTACCTCGCTCGCAACGTGGTGGTGAGATCGTTGAGCCCCTGGTTTCAACACAGTGGTTCGTAAAGATGGACAGCCTGGCAGAGATGGCTGGGGAGTCGGTGCGTAAAGGCGAAGTCACCTTCGTACCCGAACGCTTTACCAAGGTCTTTCTGAACTGGATGGATAATATCCAGGACTGGTGCATCAGCCGGCAGTTGTGGTGGGGGCACCGCATTCCGGTTTGGTATTGCCAGCATTGCCACGAAGTGATTGTGGCTCGGGAGGACCCCACAACGTGCCCGAAATGCAATTCGATCGAGCTGAAGCAGGACCCGGATGTGCTGGATACCTGGTTCTCTTCCGGTTTATGGCCATTCTCGGTGTTCGGCTGGCCTGAAAAGACCCCTGATTTTAACTATTTCTACCCGACCAGCGTGATGGAAACCGGTTACGACATCATTTTCTTCTGGGTGGCACGCATGGTGATGGACGGGCTGTTCTTTACTGGCAAGGCTCCTTTCCATACCGTATATTTGCACGGCATGGTGCGCGATGACAAGGGTCAGAAAATGAGCAAGACCAAAAACAACGTGATCGACCCCCTGGTGTTGATGAACGAATTCGGTACCGACGCTCTGCGATTTTCACTGGTGGTGGGCTCCAGCCCGGGCAATGACCAGAATGTGGGCGTGAAAAAGGTGGAGGCAAACAGAAATTTTGCCAATAAAGTCTGGAACATCGGACGGTTTGCGATCAACGCCATCAATAACGTCAGGGAACCGATCAAGACAGAACCCCGATGGACGTTGGCTGACGCCTGGATCTGGGCTCGTACCAAGCAAACGGTTAATAACGTCAATAACCTGTTTGAAAGCTATCAATTTGGTGAGGCAGGCAGGCAGGTGTACGAATTCTTGTGGAGTGATTTTGCGGATTGGTACCTGGAGGCTTCAAAGCGGCAGCTTGCGGAAGGTGGGGACCGGGCTGCTTACACCGCCATTCTTCTGGCAGATGTGCTTGGATTGATGCTACGCTTGCTTCATCCCTTCACGCCCTATGTGACGGAGGCGCTTTATGGCTATCTGAAGGAAGCCTGCGAAACCAACCAAGTCATTTACAACCCAGACAGAGAATGGGAAGAGCACCTGATCATTGCCCGTTGGCCTGAACGAATGGAGCAGGAAGATTGGGAAGAAGGTGCCATCAAGGATTTTGCGTTAGTGCAAGAAATGGTACGCGCCATCCGCAACCTTCGATCTGAATATAAACTTGAACCAAGTAAGGGCATCGATGCGGTTTTAGTGAGCGAAAGTAAAGCAGATTTTTTGAATCGTAACAAAAACCTGCTGCTCGATCTGGCAGTATTGAAAGAGGAAACACTGCAGATCCAGCCTGGCAAGACCCAGAATGAGAGCATGACTGTGTTGGTTGTAGAGGATGTTGAGATCTACCTGGACCTGAGTGCCAGCACAGACGGCGAACAGGACAGAGAACGGCTGGAGAAAGAACTGGCTGAAGCAGAAAGCCACGTCGCACGCCTGGAAAAACTGCTGGCGTCTCCCTTTGCCCAGAAAGCGCCGGCGAATGTGGTCGATGCCGAGCGAGAAAAGCTGGCGGGATACAAGAGTAGTGCGGAGAAGCTGCGAGAGCGGTTGAGTGGATAAGTTCTGTTTTTTAAGATTTATCAGGAAAATGGCCATCCTTTACACAGAATGGCCATTTTTTTATAGGGAACGGTCGGTGCCCGTTCCCTACATGATGGTTCAGCGGAACGGTCGGTGCCCGTTCCCTACAATGATGGTTCAGCGGAACGGTCGGTGCCCGTTCCCTACAATGATGGTTCAGCGGAACGGTCGGTGCCCGTTCCCTTCATGATGGTTCAGCGGAACGGTCGGTGCCCGTTCCGTACCTTCGATAGTAATCTATAGCAATTCGATTCTTTGCTTTTCCAGGGCAATGATGCGTTTTAGAATGGTCAACGAGACAGCGTAGGTTGAATCCATACCAAAGTACGATAGGGCGCCGGCACCCAAATTCTTACCCTTGGTGTAGGGAGTATCAGAAACATAGTGCATGATTCCCAGATCGAAGGGAAGTTTGTTTAAATTGACAATCTGGTTAACCGGATAACGCTGCGGTCTTGAGAGTTCATATACAGAGGAAAGATAAGGACCAGCTTCCATCTCGATATCGGTGTAACCTTCCCGGTAAATCACGTCCATGATGGTTTTGTTCTGCAGAAAGGTTCCCATCACGGTGACGGCTTTCTGGTTATCCAGCACCGTTCCAAAGGTCAGGTGGTCAGCCACTTCTTTAGCGGTGATGTTGTTAGCGAAAATGTAGGTATTATGGGAATGTTCGTCATAAACCACTTCAGGGATGATCACATCGCCGCGAACGCCATTGAGGCTGGCAGCCTTGCCCATGATATAGATACCAAGGATCTCAGAGACACTTTCGGCTGTTTTTGTGAGCAGGTTATAAGCGGCATAACCGAGTGGGTAATCGATGTTGAGGATGACCGCGTCGCTTTGCTTTAAGAAATTCAGGGCTGCATCACAACCATTCGGGATGAGTCGTTCGTCGATTGTGCATGGGTCCAGTTTATTGAGTTCAATGATGTTTGCTTCCACATCAAAAGAATGGCGGCTGGGAATGCGGTTGATCCCACGAGATTTCTCGAATTCAATCTGATCTTCAATCAGTGGGTTGCCCGCGTCAGTGCCCAGGTATTTCTTCATCGCGTAGTAATAAAAATTGTTGGGGTTCGATTGGTTTTCCTGACGGTTGATTTCGACCCATTCTGCCTGCAATCCGGGTTCATTTTCATGAATGTAGTGAAGCAGTTCGTCTTTTTTACCCAAAGCGTAACCAGAGAGGAGATTGGTCAGGCTATGGGTGTTTGAAGAGACAAAATAGATGGGTCGGTCGGTCAATTGAAGAGCGTTCTCTTCGATATTATTCCACCAATTTACTGTGGCACGGCGATAATCGTTAAGAGAGCCGCTCAGTAACTGGATGGTGAAATCTGCCCGACGTGCCCGGAAGATTTTCATGGTTTCGGTGAAGTGATCTCCAAGGACCGTGTATAGACGAGCAAGATCATCTTCTGACAGATGCAAATGATCGCCGAGCTCTCCAAATGCTTCAGGGTTAGCCGGCAGAGCGTCATCGAGCAGGTGCGGGTCGAAGGTGTTGAGCAGGAAATGAAGCTTGTTCCATTCGATTTGAAGGGCGGTCAGACAGGGAACGACGTCATCGATATCTGAGCGGGAGGCGATGTAACATGCGAGTCTTTGCTCGCCATCATAAAAGCACTTTCTGCGGCGCGCTCTGGCAGAGACCTCCTGCCAGGATTCAATGTTGGTGTAGCCATACTCTGTAAAGCTGCTGGCTGATTGCCCCAGGATGACTTTGTTGACCACTGTGATCACGGATGGCAAGCGCAGAAGCGTGTAAATGAGTGCGGAGGCGTCTGGCTGATCGCCAAGAGCGTTCATATGTAAAGATGAATCTGTGCTGGCGTGCACACCTTCAAGGGTACGGATGTTTACTTCGTTAGTGGAACGCAGCAAAGAGTAGATGGTGCGTAAATAAAGGTCGATTTCTTCAGAGGAGCGGATTGGGACAGTTCTTTCCATGTTGGTTACCTTTGGTTGAGATGAAGAAATTCTATCATGTGCCGTCCTATCCTGGTACTGCCGTATAGCAGGAGATGAACTAACGGTTGAGGCAAGAGGGGGAATATTAGGCGATGAGTCTGATAAAAATGACGTTTACATTTGCAATAATACTCTAGGGATAACAAAAAAAAGCAGACTGCCACGACCCTTTGCCTAGCCAGGTTTTACTAATTTCATAGGTTACATGACGGCAAAGGGTCTCGCAGTGACCGAGGTAGACACGGAGTCTCACAGTGACTGAAGACAAGAAGGGAACGCGCAGGGCATGTTACCACATTGGAAAACCCGGAACGGGACAAGCCACGTTCCCTACGGGGGTAAAGTCCACTTATAATTGAGGCAAGGAGAAACCGAATGCTGTATCTTGTTGCAACACCCATTGGAAATTTAGGTGATATGACTTATCGGGCGGTGGAGGTATTAAAGAGCGTTGACCTGATTGCCAGCGAAGATTCACGCAAGACCAGCGTACTCCTCAGGCATTACGAAATCTCGAAACCACAGACAGCATTGAACAATTTCAACGAGAGAAAAGTAGTGCCAAAACTACTGGAACGGCTGGAGCGAGGGGAAACAATCGCCCTGGTCACGGATGCGGGTACTCCTGGAATTTCTGACCCCGGCTATTTGCTTGTGCACGCTGCCCTTGAAGCAGGTATTGAAGTGCAGTCCATACCAGGTCCGTCGGCGGTTATCATGGCACTCACACTGGCAGATCTTCCCTTGCATTCCTTCACATTCAAAGGCTTTCCACCCAACAAAGAGGGTCCTCGTAAACGTTTCATTGCCATGGAGGTGGAATCCCCACACACCTTGGTTTTCTACGAAAGCCCGTACCGGCTTGTTGCTTTTCTAAATAATTGTCTGCAAATCCTGGGAGACCGCCAGGCTGTGGTTGCCAATGACCTGACGAAGAAGTTTGAACGTCACTACCGCGGTAAGCTTTCCGAGATCATTGAAACACTCTCCAGCGAAACGATCCGGGGAGAGTTTGTGATCAGTATTGAAGGGCTGCGAAAAGTAAAGACTAAAACGAAAGAGGACTCAGATCCTGAAGGTCTGAATACACATCCACGCCTTCGGCGCGTTTGAGTTTTGTTGTAAACCAATAGGTAAGCGGAGTAAAGAGCACTTCGATAGCAACCTTGAAAATGTAATTGGTCAGGGTCAGGCTCCAGAACAAATCCCACGGAAAAACACCGGTCAGAGAAGCGATAGCGATGAAAATGGCTGAATCGAGGAATTCACCGATGATCGTGCTGGCGATGGTACGCGTCCACAGATGTTTGCCGTTGGTTAGTTTCTTCATAATTGCCATGATGACCGAGTTCGCAAAGGAACCGATCAGGTAACCCAAAACACTGGCTAAGACGATCCCGCCGAAGCTGATGCCGCCCAAAACTGATTCAAAGGCTTCCTGTCCGACGGTTTGCTGCCAGAGCGCTTCACCAGGAAGCACGCGGATCAGCCAGAACATCAGAAAAGTGAAGATAAGGGCAGCAAAGCCAACCCAAATGACCCTGCGGGCACGCGAATAACCATAGACTTCGGTGAGAACATCGCCAAAAATATAGGCAAATGGAAAAAATACGGTACCGGCATCAAAAGCCAGGGGAATTTTGCCAATGGAAATGCCCCAATCGATGATCTTTGCTGAAGACGCAAAATTGCTTAGGATCAGGATGACCGTAAAGGCTACCATAACCAGGTCGAGGTATTTGAAGTGGATGGCTTTGCTGTTATCGTTCGCTTTGATTTCCATATGGAATATTCTATACTACAATTCAGTATCGGTTATGCTGTCGATTTGGGTATTTTGGTTTGCCAATCTGAATACTGTGAAGAACCTGAATGCCGGCTCACAAGACCCTTCGCAACTGAGGCTCAGGGTGACATCGGGATACTCAGGTTCAGGGTGACAAACCATTATCAGAAATTGGAGTGAAAATGGGTTTGATTGTCGGACTCGATATCGGAGGAACAACGACCAAGATCATCGGTTATGAAAATGGGACGTTGTTTGGCTTCGTTCGGGTGCAGGCGAGCGACCCTTTCACTTCAGCCAGCGGCGGCTTGGGGAAATTCCTGAATGTTATCGGTAAAGACTTGCGTGATGTTGAACAAATTCACGCCACTGGAGTGGGTGCTTCACAGTTAAATGGAGATATCTTCGGCTGTCCAACGCGGAGTGTGCCTGAATTTGACTGCGTTGGTCTGGGGGGGCTCCACCTGGCTGGATTGGAGCAGGCAATTGTGGTGAGCCTAGGCACTGGAACTTCGATCGTGGCTGCAAGAGGAGGGAAAGTACAACATATTATCGGATCCGGAGTCGGAGGCGGAACCTTGCAGGGGTTGGCTGAACGAATGCTGAATATCCAGGATTTTGAGACAATCTCAGATTTGGCAAGCGAAGGCGATCTCGGGATGGTCGATCTAAGTATAGGCGATATCACAAGCGCTGAAATTCCAGGGCTGACTGCTGATGCAACCGCCTCGAATTTTGGTAAACTTGAAGACCTGGTCCGACCTGAGGATATTGCTGCCGGAATCGTGAACCTGGTGTTTCAATCGGTTGGAACGGCTTCTGTGCTGGCTGCCAGGCTGCAGAAGTTGGATCAGATCGTGATCACTGGCAACCTTTCGCTGATACCGCTTGGCAGAACAGTGCTGGATGGTTTTTCCAGTTTGTATAACCTATCTTTTCTTGTTCCAGAGCATGCTGAATTTGCGACAGCTGTGGGAGCAAGTTTGATCCTAAGCAGGTAGTGTGAACGATAGAGTTTTACTTATCGGGTAAAATCGAGGTATGGAAAGATTCTTCTTACACCCAGAGCAAATCATTGAGGGGGCTGTAACTTTTCCTGAGGATTTATCCAAACAAATCCGCAAAGTGCTACGACTGGACGTTCGGAAGGACGCCGTCATCGTACTCGACAATTCCGGTTGGGAATACCTTGTGCAGTTGGATGGAACGGAAGGTAATCTGGTCACTGGTCACATCATGGACAAACAACAGGGGCGTGAAGAGCCGTTCATCAGACTCAGCCTGGCGTACAGCCTTGCCAGAAGAGAAAAGATCGAATTGATCGTGCAGAAGGGAACCGAACTAGGGATCACCAAGTTCTTTCCGTATGTCTCATCCCGTTCCCTGGTTCAGGAGCTAAAAACCAACCGGGCCAGGCAAGACAGGCTGGAATCGATCGCACGGGAGGCATCGGAACAGAGTCTGCGGGCGAAACTGCCCGTCATGCTGCCGGTGTCATCTTATGAAGAGATGCTCAAACAAACGTACAACCATGACCTGAAATTGATTGCGTGGGAAGGCACGGCAATCGTCAAGCGAATTTGTGCGGACACTTTGCATCCACTGATCAACGCTGACCTCAAGTCTTTGGTGCTCTTG
>Ga0209722_1003546_pt1 | contig 10852 bp, 9 predicted proteins | sample BioC12SIPDNA_2_FD_185745 | JGI IMG/M metagenome (GOLD analysis project Ga0209722, IMG submission 185745) | Anaerobic biogas reactor microbial communites from Washington, USA - Biogas_R1_A C12 SIP DNA (SPAdes) (version 2) | ecosystem: Engineered > Bioreactor > Anaerobic > Unclassified | place... | reverse complement strand
CAAGTGGGCCATCGACGGCGGTACCGCGCGCCGGCTGCTGAGCGAGGTGACGCTGTGAACGAACTGGCCGCTCGGGCTCTGCGCGGCGAGTCGCTGGACGACGTACTCGTCGTGGACTTCCATGTGCACTACGCCAGTAAGTGGAACGGCATGAACATCGTTGTGGCGGACAACGACGAGATGATACGTATGGCCGAGCGGGTGGGCGTAGACCGGCTGGTGGTCAACGGCTGCATCCTGCCCGACCTGGGGCCCGCCAATGACGCCGTCGCGGCTCTGGCGTCACGGAGACCGGACCGAGTGATCGGCTTCGCCAGCACCAACCCCTACCAGCACGACATGGTGGCCGAGGTGCGTCGCTGCTTCGATGAACTGGGCATGCGGGGCGTCAAGCTGCACGTCATGCACGACCGCTACACCACGCCGCGCCCCATCGCCTCCTACACGGAGGAGTGGGACGCCCTCTTCGCCTATCTCTCGGAGCGCCGGGCGCCTGTCCTCTTCCACGGTGTGGTGACGGAGAAGATGATTGCCGATTGGCCGGAGGTGCCCTTCGTCTGCGCCCATGGCGTCGGCAGCGTGGAGACCATGGACCGGATGGCCCGCTACCCCAACTTCTACGTCGACACCGCCTGGACGCAGAACCCGGCCTGGGCCGTTACCCGGGCAGTGGACATCCTCGGGACCGAGCGGGTGGTGTGGGGGACGGATGCGCCCCTAGTGGACTTCTCGCACCGGTTGGGTGTGGTGCTGGACACCGAGCTGACGGAGTCTCAGATGCGGCAGGTGCTGGGGCTCAACGCCGCCCGCCTCATGGGGCTGCCGCTGGACTGAGCCCAGGCCGTAGGCCACTGAGGAGGGACCATGGACGGAGTGGAGGCAAGCAACGAGTCGATCGCTGCCCTGCTGGACCGTATCGCCGATCTGCTGGAAGCTGGCCGGGCGGGCGAGTTCCGGGTGGCCGCCTACCGTCGAGCAGCGGAAGGGGTGATTCAGGCAGGCGAGCCGGTGGCGAACATGGTGCGGGAGGGACGGAGTGCTGACCTGGACGCCGTGCCGGGCGTGGGGGAGCGTCTGGCCGGCTTGATCGAGGAGTACGTGACCACCGGACGGGCCGGGCTACTGGAGAGGCTGGAGGCCGAGGCGCGGCCTGAGGATGCGCTGGCTTCGGTGCCCGGGATCGGCAAGTTGCTGGCGCGGCGCGTGGTGGACGAGCTGAGCGTCCGCACCCTCGAGGAACTGGAGACTGCCGCCCATGACGGCCGCTTGGCCGCGGTCCGGGGCTTCGGGGCGGCGAGGATTGATGGGGTCAGGGGCTATCTGGCGGGCAAGTTGGCCCGATCCAGCCAGCGGCGGCTGCAGGAGGCGGGGGAGCGGGCCGAGCGGCCCCCGGTGGCGCTGCTGCTGGCGATTGACGGAGAGTACCGCCGGCGCGCTGCCGCCGAGGAGCTGAGGCGGATCGCGCCCAAGAGGTTCAACCCCGAAGGTGAGGACTGGCTGCCGGTGCTTGAGGAGAGCCGGGAGGGGTGGGACTTCACCGCCCTTTTCTCCAATACGGCCCGCGCCCACGAACTGGGCAAGACTGACGATTGGGTGGTCATCTACTACGAGAAGGACGGTCGGCAGGGTCAGGCCACGGTGGTGACGGGGAGCAAGGGGCCCCTAGACGGACGGCGCATGGTGCGAGGCCGGGAGGCGGAGTCGCGGGCCTTCTACGCGGACAGGGCCTCTACCTGAGCCGCTGGATCGGCGCAGGCCCGGGGGAGGGCGCGGGGGCCCTCCCCTACGGAATCGGCCGTGGCGGCGGTAGGGGCCGTGCCCCTGGCCCGACCCCGGGGCACGGCCTCGTGCTAGCTCAGGCCCATGGCCTTGAGGTTGCGGTAGCTGATGGCCAGGCTCTCGAAGGGGTCGCGCTGGCAAACGTCCTGCTCCACCGCCGCCCACTCCACGCCTACCTCGCCGCAAGCCGCGATGATGGCAGGCCAGTTGAGGTTGCCTTCGCCGATCTCGGCGTAGGTCTGCGCCCCGTTGAGGATCACCATGTCTTTGAAGTGGACCACCGGCATTCGGTTGGAGAAGCGGCGGATCCAGGCCATGGGATCGCCCCCGCCGTGCTGCACCCAATACGTGTCTATCTCGGCCATTAGGTAGCGGGGGTCGCTCTCGGAGTAGAGGATGTCCAGGCCGGTGCGGCCGTCGAACTTCTCGAACTCGAAGCTGTGGTTATGGTAGCTGAAGGTGAGGCCGGCCTCTCTCAGCTTGTGACCCACCTCGCTGGCCTCGCGGGCGAAGCGCCGGTAGCCATCGGCGCCCAGGCGGTATTCCTTGGGCAGCCCGCCGATGGCGACGTGCTTGCACTCCCAGAGGTGGTGCTCGTCAATGACGGGCTGGATGTCGTTCCAGAGCCGGTCTACTGCCGTGTGGGTGTTGCACATGATGAGGCCTTCGCCATCGAGCAGGCGCTTGAGGGCGGCTGGTTCGATGGGGCCGATGCCGGAGACCTGTACGGCACGGTAGCCGATCTCTCGAACGCGATTCAGGCCGCGAGCGATCTCCTCGGGCGTCTTCATGAACTCCCTGACGGTGTATAGCTGCGCGGCAATGCCGATGGACTGCATGTGATCCTCCCTCTGTGACTCCGCTGGCTGCGGCCGGCGCCATTATGCCGCTCCTCAGCGGCTGGCTCAAGGCCGGCCGAACGGGGCCGACTACTCGCCCGCCACTACCTCAACGCGAATCTCGTCGACGGCATCGGCGCTGATCCAACCCTGCTGGGCGGCGTGCTCGGCGAGGGGTAGGGTTGTCTCCCCCAGGACGAGCCGGCTGCCGGCGTGGGCCACATCCTGCGCCAGGGCTTCCAGGGCGCGGATGCGCTCTTCACCGCGCTTGTCCAGGGGGGAGCGGTGGTCGCCGACGGCCCGGATGTACACGGCCCAGATGCGGCCCGGGTACAGCGCTACCACCTCTCGGTAGATCTCTGGGTCTTTCTCGCCGCTGTCTCCCACCAAGATGAAAGGCAGGTCGGAGTAGAACTCGAGTATGCGCCGGATGGCCTCCAGTTTGTGCCCACGCGGCCGGAAAGGCCACAACCCCTCTTCGGTGAGCCCCCAGTCGCGCATGATGACGGGGCCGACGGGGATGTCGTTGAGGACCAGGAACTCGTTCACCAGGTCGTACAAGTTCCAGGGTCCGTTGGACACGTAGAAGAGCGGGTTGCCCGGGTAGGTGGTGAAACCGCGCTGCAGAGCCCGGTAGAAGGCGGCGACGCCGGGGAACGGCAGTCGGGTGTAGGCGTTGCCGAGCAGCACGGTCCGAGCCATGGGCAGCCAATGGTGAGCGTGGGTGTGGATCACCGTGTCGTCTATATCGCTGATGATGCCGAACCGGGCCGTCTCGGACGGCCACTCCACCTCACCGGTGGCGTAGACCGGGGAACGCCCCGGCAGTTCAGGTTCCACTAGTTCCAGTTCGACTGTGCGCCAGAGGCCGTTCGCGGCGCCTTCGTCTTGGAGATTGAGGCAGAGCTCGAAGTAGCCTTCTCGATTGGCCCGCGCCAGTTGCTCGTGGCCGCGGAACCGCACTCGGACCAGGGCCTCGGGGATCTCGTTGGTTCGGGCGCGGCGGAGCATGCTGCGCAGGTTGTCCCAGGCGCTGTCATCGAGGCGGGCCGGCGGCACGTTCCGGTCCTCGAGCACGCGTCCCTTGATCCAGATCCTCCCGCGGCGGCCGTAGCCCCGATAGGGCACGATCTCGACCGGCCGACCGCGCCCAAGGCGTCGACGCAAGCGGTAGCGGAGGTCGTCCGCCCGATCCTCGAGCCGGCTCATCATCTTCAGTACCTGTCTGCGGATGGTCACGATCTGGTTCGCACTCCTTCGGCCGCGGGCGACGAACGGGTTCCCGACGGACGCTGCCCTCAGTCTTGACGCGTCTGCCGCCCCAGTGTAAACCAAGGCACGCCTGGTGCGCAGCAGCATGAGTCCGGGGCAGTGAAGGAGGAGGCCATGAAGCTCGATTTCACCCTGATCGCGGAAGGGCTGCCGGGGGCGGAGGGTCCGGTCTTCGACCTGAAGGGACGCTTCTTCATGGTGGTACCGGATCGGGGCCTGGTGGTGCGCGTCACCGACGAGGGCGAGGTGTCCACCTGGGCCGATACGGGAGGAATTCCGGCCGGCTTGCAGTGCGATCGAGAGAACAACCTGTGGCTGGCCGATATGAAGCTGGGCATCCTGCGCCTGAGCCCTAGGGGCGAGATCGAACCGATGGTGACCGAGTTCGATGGCGCGCCGATCCGCGGCTGCAACGACCTCTACTTCGACTCCAAGGGCAACCTCTACTTCACCGCGCCTGCCGGCTCCAGCGCCGAGAAGCCGGTGGGAGAGGTGTTCTGTCGCCGGGCCGACGGCGAGGTAGTGCGGCTAGACGAGGGATACCAGTTCTGCAACGGTATCAGCGTGACGGCGGACGACCACACCCTGATCGTGGCGGAGACGCGGACGAAGTCGCTCTGGGCCTTCGACATCCTCACCCCCGGAGTGGTGGCGCACAAACGGCTTTGGGCTAAGCTCCCCGGCGACCACAACGGCGGTCCGGACGGGGTGGACTTCGACGAGGCGGGCAACCTGCTGTCGACGAACATCGGCGCCTCGGCCATCGAGGTGTTCGCGCCGGACGGGAGTTGGCTGCAGAGCATAGAGACGCCCTTCGCCCGGCCCTCCAACGTTCACTTCGGTGGCCCGGACGGCCGCTGGGTGTACGTTACGGAGCACACCAACAACGCCCTCTGGAAGTTCCACTGGGTACGCCGCGGGCAGCCGCAGTACTGCCAGCGCTAGAGCAGTAGTCGGGCCGGGGAGCGACGTTACCGCTCCTCGGCCCGTTGTTGCCCGCTAGTACTCCAGGCCGCGTTGCGCGTCCAGGCCCCGTTGGTGGGGGTGCTTCAGGTTGCGCATGTCCGTCGCCAAGTCGGCGAACTCGACCAGGGCCGGGGGGGCATCGCGGCCGGTCATGACCACCGTAGTGTGGGATGGGCGGTTGTGGGACAGCCAGTCCAGCACGGCGGACTGGTCGAGCCAGCCAAAGGAGAGGGGGTAGGTCATTTCGTCGAGGACGACGAGATCGTAGTCGCCCGAGACAATCAGGCCCTGCGCCATCTCCCAGGCGGCGCGAGCGCGCTCGGCGTCGGCGGCCAGGTCCCGCTTGTCCCAGGTGAAGCCGGCGCCGGTGGTGTGCCACTCCACGCCCAGCCGGCGGGCGGCGCGGATCTCGCCCCAGTCGCTCCCCTCGGCCTTGATGAACTGGATAACTGCGGTGCGCCATCCCCAACCCCACGAGCGCAGCAGCGTGCCCAAGGCGGCGGTGGTCTTGCCCTTTCCGCAGCCGGTGAACAGCATCACCAGCCCGGTGCGGTGGCGGCGCTCGTCGGCGACGGCGGTCGGTTGGACTTCCATGGCCCTCTCCTGTCAGGTCATCTCTGCCGTGGAGCCACGCCGCCGACTGGAGGGTGGGTAGCACAAACCCCCTGTCGCCGGGACAAGGGGTGGAGTGGACCGGACGCCGAGCCCCGGGTAGGGCTCGCGTCGGCCGCACGACGAGTGCCGAAGCGCTCGTGCTCCCTCCCTCCCTCTCGCGAGTCGGTGCGGAGCCCAGTAGAGGCGGGCGACCTGGCTTAGCCGACTTAAGGTCGGGCATTACAGTTGCGCGGCAGCGCCGGACTCGCACCGGCTTCGCCATTGTGCCCCGGCATCCGGGCCAAAGGGCACCTCTACGGCAGGCCTATGAAGTTGGGGGCATTGTAGCGGGGGCGAGTGCGGGGGGCAAGGGTGAGGCCGACCGGGTGTCCGGTGTGCTCCAGGGGCCAGACTGGCACCGGGCGCCCATCCGGGCGACAATGCGTCCGCCGATCACTTCTTCCCGAGGCAGAGTCATGGTGCAGGCTAGAGACGAACACGCGGCGCTGATTAGCCCGTATGGCGGCAGGTTGGTGGACTTGCTGGTGCCGGCAGAGGAGCGCGAGGCGCTCAAGGACTATGCCGGGCGCCTCCCCTCGATCCAGGTTTCGGACCGGGTGGCGTGCGATTTGGAGATCATGGCGGTGGGCGGCTTCTCGCCGCTGGACCGCTTTATGGGGCAGGAGGACTACCGGCGGGTGGTGCAGGAGATGCGCCTGGTGGACGGGCACGTCTTCGCCATCCCGGTCACATTGCCGGTGGAGCCGGCGGAAGGCATCGCCCTCGACGGCGACATCGCCCTCCGCAACGCCAAGAACGAACTACTGGCGGTGATGACGGTCGAAGAGGCCTACCCCTGGGACCGCGAGGAAGCGGCCGAGTTGGTCTTCGGGAGCCAGGACCTACGGCACCCGCTCGTGGTCGAGATGCATCGCTGGGGTAGCACCAACCTCTCCGGCAAGCTCCGCGTCCTGGCCCTACCGCGCCACTATGACTTTGTGGACCTGCGCCTGACGCCGGCGCAGACGCGAGCGCGCTTGGCAGAGCTGGGCCGGGAGAACGTGGTCGCCTTCCAGACCCGCAACCCGCTGCACCGCGTGCATGAGGAACTGACGAAGCGGGCGGCGGAAGAGGTGGACGGCGCTCTTCTGCTGCACCCGGTGGTTGGCATGACCAAGCCGGGCGACGTGGACCACTTCACCCGCGTGAGGGCCTACAAGGCTCTGGTACAGCGCTACTACGACCCCAGCCGGATTCTGTTGTCGCTGCTGCCGCTCGCCATGCGGCTCGCCGGCCCGCGTGAGGCCCTCTGGCACGCCCTGATCCGGCGCAACTACGGCGCCAACCACCTGATCGTCGGGCGGGATCACGCCGGCCCTGGTGCCGACTCCCAAGGCAGGCCCTTCTACGGTCCCTACGACGCCCAGGAGATGCTCAGCCGCTACAGCGACGAGCTGGGCGTGGGTATGGTCCCCTTCCGGGAGTTCGTCTACCTGGAGGAGGAGAAGCGCTACGAAGAGGTGTCTCGGGTACCCAAGGCGGCGCGCGTGGCCTCAATATCGGGGACCCAGGTGCGGGAGCAGTACCTCAACCGCGGTCGCACCCTGCCGGAGTGGTTCACTCGGCCGGAGGTGGCCGAGATCCTGGGCGAGGCCTACCCCCCGCGGCATCGGCAGGGCGCGTGCATCTGGTTCACCGGGCTTAGCGGCTCGGGCAAGTCCACCACGGCCGAAGTGCTCACCACGCTACTCCTCGAGTGCGGGCGGCAGGCAACCGTGCTGGACGGTGACGTCGTGCGGACGCACCTGTCCAAGGGGTTGGGCTTCAGCAAGGAGGACCGGGACACCAACATCCGCCGGATCGGGTTCGTGGCGGCGGAGATCGTCCGTCACGGTGGCGTCGCCATCTGTGCCGCGGTGAGCCCCTACAAGGCGACGCGCAACGATGTGCGCAACATGGTGGGCGCCGATCGGTTCGTGGAGGTCTTCATGGATACGCCCCTGGAGGTCTGCGAGCAGCGGGATGCCAAGGGGATGTACGCTGCCGCCCGGCGGGGCGACATCAAGGGCTTCACCGGCATCGACGACCCCTACGAGGAGCCGGAGAACCCGGAGCTGCGCCTGGAGACGGTGGTGGCCACGCCGGAGGAGAACGCGGCTTCCATTGTGCAGTATCTGGCAGAGCGGGGTCTGGTGCGCCGGCCGGACGCTGAGTGCGACACCGGCGGAGCCGCCCAGGTGGCGGGCTAAGGACCACGGACGCGATGATCTGCTCCGATCGGTTCTGATCTGCCCGGCGCCTGGTCAACCAGAGGCACAGGTTGGGCCTCCGAGCCGGCTAACCTAACCCCCAACCCCTTCCCTAGAAAGGAAGGGGAGCCGGAAAGCGCCTCGCTCCTTGGCAGAGCACCTTCGGGACCCCCCTTCCTTCTCAGGGAAGGGGGGCAGGGGGGTTAGGTTCAGCCTCGGGGCGCATCAGACTCCGTAGATCTCGCGCGCGTTCTCGTGGAAGAGAAGATCGATCAGGTGCAGGGCGAGGTCAAGGCTGTACCAGCCGCGCTCCACCCGCTCGCTGAGTAGGTCCTCCACCACCTGCTTCACCAGCTTCAGTTTCGGATAGCACCACTCGGCGTGGTAGGCGTCCGAGAAGAAGGCGATGATCTTATTGGCGGGCACCATGTCCAGGCGCGTCTCCAGCGACTTGCGGATGTAGTGGGGGTAGAAGGTGTGCCACCAGTACCCCGCGACGCTGACGTTGGGGAAGTGCTTAGCCAGGATGCCCACGTCCTGGGTGAAGGCGTCCGAGGCGGTGGACATGTTGATCAGGATGTCCTCGTAGGACCCGGCCAGGCGGGCAATGGCCCCGATGAACCCCGGGCTCCACAGGGTGAGGGAGCGGTGCGGTGGGAGCACCTCCGCCCCGGCGATGAGCTGGAAGGCGCGCAGTCGCGTGGCGCCCATCTCCTCAAAAGCGGTGGCAAGCCCGTAGGTGGCGAATCCGCCCAGTTCGGCAGCGGTCAGGTGGTCCCGTTCGCGCGCCTTGTCCAGGGAGCGGGTGGCTTCCGCCTTGGTGCAAGGCTCGCTGTTGAGGTAGGCGAGGGGCCAGGCCCCGACGAACTTGCCTCCATCGGCGGCGGCCTTACCGATGAGGGTCGCCAGCAGCTCGCGGTAGTCGTCGGCTGTGCGCACCTCTCGGCCCAGCAGGGCATCCAGGGACTCCACCACCTGCCTCGGGCTCCGCTTTCCATCGCGCAAGTTGACCGGCAGGCCCTCGGCGCCCAGGGCCATGGCGGGAGAGTAGGGGGCGCCCACGTGCTCCACGCTTATGCTTGTCTCGATGCGGCAGTGCTGGCGCAGCACTTCCTCCTGCCAGTTCGGGTCGTTGCCGCGAGCCTGCACGAGGGCACCGGCCGCCTCCAGCCCCGCCTCGGTGAGCGACTCGATGCCGTAGAGGTCGCGAAGGAGCCAGCGCAGCATGACGCCGGAGGTGGTGTTCTCCAGCCGGGGGAGATAGCGAAGTGCACGGCGCACCCGCTCCAGGGGCATCATCCCCGGGTCGGCCAGTTCGTGCGGCAGTCCGGCGCGGGTGACTGCGGTCTGGGGAAGGCCGGCCGACACCAGCTCGATCCAGACGTGGTGATAGAGGACGATGTCGGCTAGGTTGTCGGCGGCCGGCTTGTGGGGCCGCAGGTGGCAGTGGGGGTCGATGACAGTGACCTGGGCCAGGGCCTCGCGTAGGGCATCCCGCACATAGCTCATGGGGCATCTCCGGTGTAGCGGTGCCGCTATGATACCCGATTGCGGAGCGGGCACAATCATGGCGGGCCGGGGCTATAATGGGTGTAGTCACCGATGGGTTGTGCTGGCTCGGATCTGGCGAGGCGGAGGTGACGGCCATGCCCCAACCGGAACATGCGGATCAAACGCGGCTCGAATCGGTAGCGGCGCCGGGCCGGCGATGGCCGCTCGTGGCGCTGGCAGCGGTGGCTCTGGTGGCGCTAGTCCTCTACACGCGCTGGGAGTCGCGCCCGGATGGAGAGAGGGCGCCCGCCCCGCCGGTCTTCCACCCCTACGCCACTCCGCGCGCGCTCATGATCGGAGAGCATCTCATGGAACGCGACATAACCGATGCCGCTGTTCTGGCGGCCATGGAGGCGGTTCCACGACACGAGTTCGTTCCCGAGGACAGCCGGCAGCAGTCCTACGCTGACCGTCCTTTGCCCATCGGGCACGGCCAGACCATCTCGCAGCCCTATGTGGTCGCCCTGATGACGCAACTGGTGCGCGTGCGCCCCGGCGACCGGGTGCTCGAGGTGGGCACCGGCAGCGGCTATCAGGCGGCCGTGCTGGCGGAGATCACCGATCACGTCTACTCCGTGGAGATCATCCCCGAACTGGCAGCGGAGGCGCGTGAGCGGCTGGATCGCCTCGGTTATCGCACGGTGCAATCGGCCGTGCGGGATGGCTACTATGGCTGGGAGGAGCACGCGCCCTACGACGTCATCGTGGTCACGGCGGCTCCAGACCACGTTCCCGCTCCGCTGCTGGACCAGCTGGCTGAGGGCGGCCGCCTGGTGATCCCGGTGGGGCCGCAGGGCTTCTTCCAGACTCTGTGGCTGGTGGAGAGGACGCCGGACGGTATCACCCGCACCAGCATGGGGTCGGTAGCCTTCGTTCCTCTTACCGGTGGGCGCTGACCCCGGCACCGTCAGGTGGGCGGGCTTTGCCTGCTGCCGATGCCGGTGACGGCGACCAGCGCGTAGGCGGTGAGGGCCACGCCGAGAGTGGGTCCGAATCCCCCCAGGACGGCGAGGCCGGTGGCAAGAACGCTGGCCAAGGTGGAGGCAGCGCCGTTGGCGGCTACCGCCCAGGCGCGCTGGCCCGGGCGGCGGCTCGACTGGCGCATCAGCGTGGGGAAGGCCCCGCCGAGCCCGAACCCGATCAAGCTCCCGAGCAGGAAGACAGCGCTTGCTAGCACCCAGTCCGGCTGCGTTAGCAGTCCCGGCAGGAAGCTGATGCCGCCCATTGCCAGGCCGACGGCCGCGAGGGGCAGGCAGAGCCATAGGCGACTGGGGTGGCGCTCGCTCAGCGCGGCCGCCAGCCCCGAGCCCAGCAACATGGCGCTGACGACCAAGGCCATGGAGGTGGGGGCGTCGCGCAGCAGCAGTATGGCTGCCTGCAGGAAGGGCAACTCCACCAGCAGGTAGCCCAGCCCGAGGGAGACGAACCCGACCACACTGGCGATGCCAGGACGGTCGCGCACGCGCACCAGGGCCGGACCCAGGAGCAGGACGGCGAGGAGGGCCAACACCACCAGCAGCAACGGCAGCAGCAGGAATCCGATGCCCCCGAAAGGCAGAGCCACCTGCCCTGCTTGCGCCAGGATGCGGGTGGTGTGGGACC
>Ga0209722_1003544_pt1 | contig 10857 bp, 9 predicted proteins | sample BioC12SIPDNA_2_FD_185745 | JGI IMG/M metagenome (GOLD analysis project Ga0209722, IMG submission 185745) | Anaerobic biogas reactor microbial communites from Washington, USA - Biogas_R1_A C12 SIP DNA (SPAdes) (version 2) | ecosystem: Engineered > Bioreactor > Anaerobic > Unclassified | place... | reverse complement strand
CGACTGAAGCGATATAGTCTATGGCCTCGCCCGTGGTGTGGACGATACTAACCTCGGCGGAACGTATAGGCTCTATGGCGGCAGCCACTCGACGCGCAGAGAAGGCTTTAGCGCAAGTTTTTAGGTTCTTCGCACTCCGCTCTAATTCCTGTGAATCTATGGCTTCCGGCCTTCCCACGGCGCCGGGTACGACTATCATGTATTTTCCGCCGAACTTTGAGAGGAAGTCGATCTCTCCGAATATATATTCGATCGCCCTTTTGGAGATATCTACATCGGGGCTGGAGAGATCTCTCTCCGGCGAGAAGAGACCGCAGACACCAGAAATAGCCATGTCGTACCTCTCGAGTGCCGACCTCACCTTTTCGACTTCCATCGAAACGTCGCCTTTGAGCTCCACAAAGTCCAGTCTGTTTCTCTTAAGCCTCTCCAGAGAGTTCTCGATGGGTTCAAGACCGAACATCCAGACGCTCCATGATAGGTCGATTCTTCTGGTGAACCTTTCCGATTCCCGGTGTTTTTCTTTCAAATAAAGTTCGCGGATTCTGTCGTTCTCGATCTCGAAGTTTTGTCTTTTCACCGCTCCTCATCCTTTCTTTCGGAGGAAGTTCTTATCTTTCCGCGCTTCCTGTAAGTGCTGAGCACGCTGATTGCCAGCGAGGCTATTATGAGAACACCGAAGGTGACGGTCTGAAAGTAGGGATTGACCCTGAGCATGTTTAACGAGTTGGATATTAAACCCATGAGAAGCACACCGAAGAAGGTTCCGATTATCCTACCCTTCCCACCTGAAAGCGGCGTTCCGCCGATGACGACCGCTCCGATCGCCTTTAGCTCGATCCCGCTACCTGTTGAAGGCTGTGCCGCACCGATTCTTGAAAGCAGCACCATGGAGGCTATCCCTATAAAGATCCCGTTCAAGAGGAAAGCCATAAGTTTGGACCTGTTCACAGAGATTCCAGATAGGTAGGCGGCCGAAGGGTTGCTTCCGACGGCGTAAGTCCGCCTGCCCAATTTGGTGTACGAGAGGAGGAAGTGAACGATTATATAAGCCCCTATACTGATTATGAAACTAAAAGGAAGGATCTGCCAGAGACGTGCAGTTCCGATGAACTCGAACTGTCCGTATATAGTCTGGAAAGAGCCTTTGGTTATTGCCAGGGCTACACCCTGGAAAACACTGGTGAAGGCGAGAGAAGTTATAAAGGACGGAGCCTTGAAAGCTCTTGCCGTTATACCCACAAGCAAACTGTTAAAAACGGCCAGCGCGATTCCCACGATAACCGGAAGCAGATAGCCGTTGCTGCTCTTTATCATCATGGCCATCACACAAGAAGAGAGTCCGATGTTGGCTCCGACCGATATATCTATCTCCCCGGAGATTATCAAGAGCGTCATGCCCGAGGAGACTATTCCAAGAACCGCAATCTGCTCGAGTATGTTCATGATGTTGCTGGTGGTAAAGAATCTGGGGTTGACTATTCCGGTTATGACCGCGATTATTATCTCCGCCACTAGAAGGAAGAACCATTGGCTCCTCAGTATCGAGGTCCTCCTTCTCGAAAGTACTTTTTTTGTCCCTTGAGAAGCCTCCACACTATTCATTGCAATTCCCTCCCGAACCTCATTGGACTCCTATGAAGCGCTTAATAAGATCCTCTTCCTTTATTCCGGCGTTGTCGAGTATCTCCACGAGCCGGCCGCTGCGCATGACACCGATCCTGTCGCTCATCGAAAGAAGTTCTGGCATGTCGGAAGAGATCATGATTATGCTCTTCCCCCTTTTTGCCAGTCCGGTCATCAACTCGTAGATCTGCTCTTTGGCACCAATATCTACTCCTTTGGTGGGTTCATCGAAGATATAGACGAGCGAGTCATCGATCAGCCAGCGTCCTATAATTATTTTTTGCTGGTTTCCGCCCGAGAGTTCCTCAATCTTTTGCGATTCATCTTGAACGGTCACCGATAGATTGTTGACGATTTCGTTCGTTAGATTTCTCTCCTCACGGTTTTTAAGCAAAAAACCCTTGAAGTTCTCACTGTGGACCAGTGATGAGTTTTCGACGATATCACGGCCGTTGAGCATAGCCAGCTTTTTGCGGTCTTCGGTTATCAGTGCGATCCCCTTTCTGATGGCATCCCCAGGTGATTTGATTCTGAGCTTTCTTCCATTCAAAACCACTTCGCCTCTGTCGGGCCTCTCGGCACCAAAGATCAGAGATACCAGTTCACTGCGGCCAGAACCCACCAGACCGCCCAGTCCGAAGATCTCACCACGCCTCACAGATAAGGTAACATCTTCCACAATACCGGTTTTGCCAAAATCTCTAATCTCAAGCTGCGCATCTCCTATCTCGACGGAGTTTCTCTTATAGAAAAGCGAAGCGTCGCGTCCGACCATCTTTCTTATGACTTCATCGACCTTTATATCGGCAACGTTATAGGTTCCCATGTCTACGCCATCCTTGAGGATCGTTACACGGTCTCCTATCTCGAAGATCTCCTCGAGATAGTGGGATATATATATTATCCCGATACCCCTCTGTCTGAGTTTTCTGATAATGTCCATCAACGCCTGAGTTTCATCTATCCCAAGTGAACTGGTCGGTTCATCCATAATCAGCACTTTGGAGTCCCTGTAGAGGGCCTTGACGATTTGGAGCATCTGCTTCTGGGAAGCCGATAGCTCCTCCACCAGAACATTCACCGGGAGATTCATCTTCAGGGTGTCGATGATCTCCCCAACTCTTTTCTCCTGTCCGTGGCTGTCAACGATCAGCGGAAATCTGCCGGCCTTTTCGTCACCAAGAAACACGTTATCGGCCACCGTTAAGGAATCTACAAGCTCGGCGTCCTGATATATAGTTGAGATACCAAGCTCTATCGACTGTCTGGGGTTGAGAGAGCCGACGGTCTTTCCTCCGATGAATATATCCCCTGCTTCGGGAGAAATGGCGCCCGAAAGGATCTTTATGAGAGTCGATTTTCCGGCTCCATTCTCACCGACCAGACAGTGCACCTCGCCTTCCATAAGGTCGAAAGAAACGCTGTCCAGCGCTCTGTGATGGCCGTATATCTTGACCAGGTTATCCATTTTGACGAGTTCTTTCCGCTCCATGATATTCTCTTCCCCTCACAAAAATATGAACAAAACGGGGATGAAGGTCTGTCCCTCCATCCCCATAACATCTCACTCTCAGTAGAGAGAATTGTATTGCGGGAAGTATTCTCTGGTCAGTTCGATCCAGACGGGATCGATGTCCCATGGAACGACCTTCGTTTTGTCATCGATCGTTTCGGGCGTTATCGGAGTGTTCGGCAGCAGGATCTGCTGATCGTGTTCCTTTATCAAGCCCTGTGTATATGCGTGGAGCGCGAGGAAGGAAACGAACCCTTCCCAGCCTGGCGAGGTGGAGATCGAGTACATTATACTGCCTTCCTTTATCAGTTCTATACCGTACGGGGCACCGTTGGTGGTTATGACCTTGATCGGATTGTTGAGTAGACCTCTTGTCTTGAGCATTCTGACTATTGCTGCGGCCATCTCCTCGTTGAAGCTGAAGAGTATGGAGAAATCGTAACCGGATTCTATCAGGTCCTGGGCCTGGTCGACGGCAACGGTCGGGGTGTACTTTCCGTCTCTTATCGCCACAATCGTGTTCACTCCAAGCTTTTCGACTTCCGGTTCAAAGGTACCACGGAACATCTGGACCGGGACGTGTTCGAAGAGCCCCATTATACAGGCTATCTTCTCTCCCGGGTAGTTCTTGGCAATGTGGTTCGCTACGTTGATACCCATACCCTCCCAGTCGAAATCGATACAGGCCACTATGTCGTGCTCAGACTGGAGAACCTGCCCAACGTTGTCGGTAACAACCAGCGGAATTCCAGCCATGCCGGCCTCTCTGGCGGCTATGAAAGCGCCGTTCGGATTGAAAGAGAAGACACACATACCATCAACACCCATGTTGACCAGAGTGTTGATATTGGCGATCTCCTTCTCGGTATCGTAGTCGGAGTTCAGTACAACGACTTCTACACCCACCAGACTCGCCGCGTACTGGAAGCCCTCTACATCCTTTCTGTACCACGTATCCGGACCGGGTGTCACATATCCATAGGTGAGTTTGGCATAAAGTGTGGTCCCACCCATGAAGATCATGACCAGCAGTACCAGAAGTACGGGAACTCTGACTTTCTTCACAGCGATTACCTCCTTTTGATGATCTACAGGGAACAAAACGATGGAGCAGTACTATTGCTGAGATATTTCGGCATTCATAAGAATTATACCAACTTGTCAGTCAGATAAGCTCATCTACCCGGTGGTACTCTATTGTCTTATCAGCCAACTATGGCTATTCAGGAGCCTCCATTTGTAATATCCTGAGATTCTCAGGCCGTTGCTCGTAAATCCGACTCCTAATTGTTTTCCGCAATCAAAAATAAGATGCGCTGTCATTCACCGATCTTTAGCTTTCTGCTAGACAGCTTTTTGAGAAAGATAAGTAGATAACCGGCCACCACGAAGAGCGATGCAATGACTATTATGAACAGCAATAGATTCCAGACGGATCCTATCCCCGATGGATACGGCGCTCCGGGATTGAGAAACCAGTAGGGATAAAAACCCGTCATCATTCCCCTGACGATCGAAACCAACGCGTAGAAAAGCGGATAAAGTGCCCAGACGAGAGGATAGAAAGATCTGTAACGTACTTTCTTCTCAAAGAAGATCCAGTAAATCAACATCATAAGCGGGGTTACGTAATGGAGCAATATGTTGGCCAAAAGTGCCAGTCCCGAAGGTTTATAAAAAGTCGAAAGGAAGAAGTGATAAATTACCGCCGTCACCATTATCCACAGAGTGACTCCTCCGGTGAGTATTCGAGGATCTTGCAATCTCCGGCTCTCCTTGAATCGACCGCGATTTCCAGAGCAATAACGATCGCTACGAAGAGGTTCGTCTGTATTGTGTAATAGCTGAATATATTCAGGGCACCGCAGACATTCCCGACCAAGAACAGCTGCAGAAGTATTCCCGATAGCGCCGAAACAAAAAGCGACCAGCGAAAAATGGAAGTGATTCTCATACGGCTCCTTTCTTGCACGTAATAATAATGATTCTACACTTTACAGAAGAGGCTTGCCAACTCTGCCGTTCCGGCAAACCGGATGATATATTAGTATTGTTTAACCACATTCATTATGGACGGAGGGAAGGATTTGAAAAGAAATCCCGCATTGAGAATATCGTTATTGCTTATAGCCTTTCTACTAACTTCGGTCTGGCTCTTTGCCACCGAACCTGAAATAGGTGAAATGGTGCTGGTCGAGAGGGGTACCTTCATTATGGGAGATGCTTCTGAGAACGCCGAGCATGGTGAAAGACCTGCACACGTGGTGACGCTCACTTACGACTTTTTTATCGGTAAGTACGAAGTAACTTTCGATCAATATGATGTCTTTTGCGACGCCACCGGCAGGAGCAGGTCTGGAGACAGAGATTGGGGTAGGGGTCTCATGCCGGCAATAAATGTCAGTTGGTGGGACGCAATAGCTTACTGTAATTGGCTAAGCGAAAACGAAGAATTGCCACTGGCTTACGATATCAATGGCAATTTTCTCGATACAGATGGGAACATCACTTTTGATCCCTCTTCGGTGGCGGGCTACAGATTGCCAACCGAAGCCGAGTGGGAGTTCGCCGCGCGAGGGGGAAACGAGAGTCACAACTACGCCAGAGCAGGTGGCAACAACGTTGAAAACGTAGCTTGGTACAAATTGAACGCTTCGAGCAAGACCCATGAAGTCGGGGGAAAAGCGCCGAACGAACTCGGCCTTTACGATATGAGCGGAAACGTCTGGGAATGGGTGAGCGACCGGTACGGACTGTACGGCGAGGCACCGCTGACAAACCCCTTCAACGGAACGGAAGGTACCTTAAGAGTCAACCGCGGGGGTAGCTGGATCGATTGCCAGATGGGTGTTCGGATAATCTGCCGTGGAAGCAGCCTGCCAACATACGCCAACGTCAACGTTGGATTTAGAATAGCCAGAACGGAGCGATAAAAGCCATTTTCAATTACCATATGAGAGAAAACGAAGCAGTCGCCTCTTATATTTCTTGTCGTCTTCTTGGATGAGATAATATTATAAATAAATGAAGCATATACGAACTTATTAAACCGTTATTGTTTTATCCGTTTTAGTTGATAAGATATAAGTGCAGTGGTTCTTGAATTGAGGTGTTCAATACAGGTTTGTTGTCCTTTACAAAAGTGGCGGAAGACATCGAACCAAAATTACAGCTATGGGAACCTCAGGCGAACACCGCAAAACTAAAGGTCTGGGAGATGAGATGATAGCCCTTAAGGAATTGACGGATTCCATTGGCGATGTTTTTTACATAATCGATATGAAGGCACATCTGATTTACGTGAATGGCAATACCGAAGATATGTACGGCTATTCGGTTGGCGAGATGCTGGCCCTATCTTTTCAGGAAATTGATATGAGCACCGTTGAGAGATTCCAGAGAAACTGTGAAAACGCTACAATCGGAAAGTCCTATTCTATCGAGACGATGCACCGCAGGAAAGATGGTACGCTCTTCCCGGTACGGCTTAATTTAACACTCATTGAAAAGGGAAGCGAAAGGCTCCTGGTAGGCCTGGCGAGCGATCTCTCCACCAGAAAGAATGGCGAAGCGGAAGCTGCAAAGATATCGAGAACTCTTCCAGAATTTGAAGATGATTTCGAACCGCCCGAATTGGAAGACCTGATAGACTTCCAGTCTATACAGTCGTTGATGGATGATTTCTACAAGCTCACGAAAATTACTATCTCGATAATAGACAACCATGGAAAAAGCCTGGTTGCCACCGGCGGACGCAGTATCTGCTCCATTTTGGACTGCGTGGATCTCCAAACACCCCGCAACTGCATGATCGACTATCTAAAGATGGCCGAGAACGTTGAAGCCGGTGCCTTCAGGTTGTACAAATGCGCGAACAATATGTGGCAGATGGTAACGCCCATCTTTGCAGGCGATATACGTCTTGGAAGCATCTATCTCGGTCAGTTCTTCATGGAGGGCGAAGAGATAGACTACGAATTTTACCGTCGTCAGGCCAAAGAGCGTGGCTTCGATGAAGAGAAGTGTTTGGAGGCAATCGAAGGCCTGCCAAGATTGAAAGTTGAAACGGTAGATACCATAACAAGCTTTTATTCGAAGTTTGCAAATATAGTGGCTGTTCGAAGTCTCTCTAGCATGGAACTCACACGTACAACCGCACAGAGAGACAGGCTCAACAAGACTGTAATCGATAATGAAAAGAGATATGCACTCTTTGTAGAGCATACCGACGATCTGGTCCTTATGATCAACTCCGACGGAATACTGACTTATGTATCGCCGGCCGGTGAAAGGCTTTTCGGTTACGCGATGGAGAATCTTATAGGCCATTTGTACGGGGAGTTCATTCATCCCGATGACCTAAAAATTGTCATGGATGCTCTGGGGAGATCATTCAACGAGGGCCCCCACCATACCACATCCACACTTGAATTCAGGATTCGCCATGCGGACGGGAGCTGGGAGTGGCTTTCGGCAAGCGGCTATGTAACCAAAGACTGTGAAGACTGCCCCAGTTATTTCATAGGCATCGCCAGGGACATAACCGGAAGAAAAAACACCGAAGAGGCATTGAAACGGTCCGAGGAAGAGAAATCCTTGATACTCAACGCAACCAAAGAAACTATAGTTTATTACGACAGAGATCTCAGAATAAACTGGATCAACAGAGCTATGGCGAAGCGTTTGGGCATGGAGGTCGGCGACCTGATAGGAAAAAAGTGCTTCACGATCTGGAAAGCCGGTGAGAAGTGCAACGACTGCATACTGGAAAGGGTAATCAAAAGCCGTGAGCAGAAAAAATGGAACTCACCAACGAAATGGGCGAGTTCTGGCTTGTGCGGGCCTATCCAGTTATGGGGACGGACGGAGAGGTATCGGGTGTTGTGGAAGTCAGCGAGGACATCACCGAAAGAAAGCGGGCTTCCAAAAAGCTGGAGGCAGCCTTCGACGCATTGGTTCGCACCGCGTCTGATATAGTGAGCGCAAGAGATCCCTACACAGCCGACCATCAGAGAAACGTAAGCAAACTCGCGGTGGCGATGGGTAGGGAAATGGGACTGAATGACGAGATCTGCGAATCCATAAGGGTAGCCGGCTTGCTTCACGATATAGGCAAAATAACCGTTCCAACGGAGCTTTTGACCAGACTGGGAAAACTTAACGAAATAGAATTCGACCTTATAAAAGAACATTCACGGAGTGGATACGAGATTCTTAAAGACGTTGACCTGCCCTGGCCGGTTGCCGAGATAGTCCTTCAACACCACGAACGCCTCGACGGCTCCGGCTACCCCGATGGTTTGAAGGGTGAACAGATAAGACTCGAATCGAAGATAATAGCGGTTGCCGATGTCGTAGAAACGATAACCTCTCACAGACCTTATCGCAGCGCGCTGGGCGTAGATGCAGCGTTGAATGAGATAATCAATAATTCGGGGAAATTGTACGATCCGGAGATAGTAAAGGCTTGCCTGGCCCTTTTCAAGAGAGGTTACACCTTCGAATTCGAACTGGGGCTCCCGGCTGTTAGAGAGAGATAAATCTCATTTACGGCCGACCACAGTGCTAAAATTGAATACTTTTCGAGTGAAAAAAAAGTAACTGGTTGGAATAACTGAGTGTTATAATTTCGGTGTGTTGTCATGTTTAAATCTCGGAGGTGTTGATACGAGAGAACCGAATAGGGGCGGATTGCTATGACATCGTTGGCCACTCATAGTATATCTGTGTACAGCAATCCACAAAGTCTGGAGAAGCCTCTCGGCGATTTTTGTTTCAAAGGCTACAGAAGGGGTATGAAGCTTATTTTCATCTCCAACAGAATCACCAGGAGCGACTTCAAGAAAGCCCTTTCGCTGTACGGACTCGATCTAGAAGAGATGTGTCGATCGGGACAGTTGATCGTGTCGGACAAAGAGGAAAGCTATCTGAAAGGTGGTCTATTCAAACCCGAGAATATGTTGAGAATGCTTGAAGATACCACGCTCGAAGCGGTGAATTCCGGTTTCAACGGATTGTGCGTCGGCGGCGATATGTCGTGGATTCTCGATACTTCGCTGGATATGAACGGCCTGCTGGAGTACGAGAGCGAGGTCAACGTTCTCATGAAGAAACTGCCTTTCTCGGCCGCATGTATATACGACATATCCGCGATGGATGGAAAGTCTTTGTTACAGGTCTCCAGGCTTCATCCCTTCACTCTCGAACCAGAGGGACCGGTTCCCAACTTCGATTACTTCGAAAAACCTCTACCACTCGAAGATTGCACGAGTGAAGAATGTATCAGGATTTTCAGGGGTGTCTCGGTTATGCTTTCAGAGCTTCTCAGGTTGAGAGGGTTGTACACCGAAAACCATAGTGAGAGCGTCTCCAGACTAGCACGCTCTATAGCTGAACAGTTCGGTAGAGGCGAAGAACTTTCGTTCAACCTCGAAGCCGCGGGCAGGGTGCATGATATAGGTATGTTATCGCTCTACTCGGACATGATAGTCAAGCCCGGAAAACTCACCTGGTACGAGTGCAAAATCCTTCATGAACACCCTGTTCTGGGATATGAACTGGTCAAAAAAGTACCATTCCCCCGGAAAGTGGCCAGGGCCGTTCTGGAACACCACGAACGCCTCGACGGATCCGGTTACCCCCTGGGCCTCAGGGGATCGCAGATTAGTCTCGAAGGCAGAATACTGGCGGTTGCTGAAGTGGTCGCCGCGATGAGCCATTACAGAACCTACAGGGTAGAACACGGTACAAGAATGGCACTGAAGGAAATAAGCGACAATTCCGGCAAACTGTACGATAGCGATGTGGTCAGTGCCTGCTACCGTTCCTTCGAAAGAGGCTTTACATTCTAATCGTCCTTCAGTTTCCTCACTGTTTTGCAAACTGTGAGAAGAATCAATAGCTGTTCAAACCTTCGCCTGGTATTATCGTTTTTACTATAGTAAATATCGTACGTGGTTGTAAGATCCCTGGCCTGTCCCGGATATTTCTACACGAGACTATTCAAAGGCGTGGAATGGCCTGTCCAATGTATATAATTACTCTAGCGAAGATGGAGGAGGATGAGCAGAGCATATGAGAAACAGATCTCTGGATCTTAACTACAAATCTTTTACCAGAAACAGACTGACAATGTTCGAGTACAGAAGAAAGCCATTGCTAGATCAGCTGGAGAGGATTAAGAACGACATTGAGAAGCTCAAGCCTCAAGATGCCAGCGAAAAGCTCCAAAGACCCAGCTGGGCTAAGTCGACAAACGTCGATAAAGCGCCTACTTTGAGCAAAATGAGTTCATTCGACGAAAGGAGATACAGCGATCTTCAGAAAAGAATGGAAGAAGTAGAAGAAAAACTGGAGGCACTGGACATCGAGGAGGAAGACATAGAACTGGAAGCGATTGAAGACGAAATCAAACGTTTCGATACGCTGCAAAAGGAGTATCTCGAATCACTGGAGAAGGCAAGGAAAGAGTTCGAAATTGAATGGGATCTGGCCAGCATAGAACTAAAATATTCGGAAAAAAACTATATTCATCAACTGATGTCGAAGCTTGACTCTCTGCGCAAAAGGCAGAATGAAATCAACAGCGGAAAGACTCAACGTGAACTAAAAAAGAAACAGGAAACGACAGGCGCGACGATGGGTACCAGAGCTGTAAATACCCTAGAGGATCAGACAACCGGTGTAAGACAGGTTGCCCAAAGACCGGCTACCACCAG
>Ga0209722_1003542_pt1 | contig 10859 bp, 13 predicted proteins | sample BioC12SIPDNA_2_FD_185745 | JGI IMG/M metagenome (GOLD analysis project Ga0209722, IMG submission 185745) | Anaerobic biogas reactor microbial communites from Washington, USA - Biogas_R1_A C12 SIP DNA (SPAdes) (version 2) | ecosystem: Engineered > Bioreactor > Anaerobic > Unclassified | place... | reverse complement strand
ATCCTAGGATGGATATCAACGAAAGGTGATCAAGAATGGATCTGATGGAATTCCTGACGGTGCTCCTGCTGACCTTCAGCCTGGTAATGATACTAGCTGGAGCCTTCACAGCCTACTTCGGAAGCGGCAAGAGCAGGATGATAGGTGTCGTCTTGTTGGTTATCGGTTTGATCGTTGGCCTGGTTTGGGGCTATCTCGGGTACGAGGACATGGCCGGTATCGAGGTCGATGTCTCTGAAGTGATTTGGGTCGCCCTCGTCAACATACTGGCCGCCCTGATCGGCGCCCTGGTGGCCGTCGGCGCTTTCCTGCTGGCCATCATGAAGAGCTGAAACCCATTAACTTTCCTTTCCAAGCCTCCTCCGGAGGCAAATCCTTTTTTATTTGAACTCTGTCAGTGGCACAATGGCTTCGGTTCTCATCATTCTCGGGAGCAAGAGCGACGCGGAGGTGGGCCAAAGGGCCATGGACGTTCTGGACCGTTTCGGCGTGAGGGCGGAAATGGTCGTGGCCTCCGCCCATCGCACCCCGGACCGGGTGAAGCTCCTGGTCGAGCGCAGCGGGGCGGACGTCTTCATAGCCGTGGCCGGGCTTGCCGCGGCGCTTCCCGGGGCGGTCGCATCCTTCACCTGCAGGCCGGTCATAGGCGTGCCGGTGTCCGGGAAGCTCGGCCTCGATTCCATCCTGTCCATAGTCCAGATGCCCCCCGGCGTGCCGGTGGCCTGCGTCGGGCTGGACCGGGGTGACAACGCGGCGCTGCTGGCGGTCTCCATGCTCTCCATAGGGGACGGTAAGCTGGCCGAGTCCCTGTCATCATACCGCAGGGAGATGGCCGAGAAGGTGGAGAGAGATTCCAACGAGGTGCAGGCCTGATGTTCGATCCCCAGGAGTTCGTCAAGGAGAAGGTAGAGGAGCTTAGGACCAAGATAACCGGCAAGGCCATCATCGCCTGCTCGGGAGGGGTCGATAGCACGGTCGCCGCCGTTCTCGTCGACCGGGCCATAGGCGACAGGCTGCTAACGGTCTACGTGGACACCGGCCTCATGCGCAAGGGGGAGACCGAGGACGTGCGCCGCATGTTCGACGGCCTCGGTGTGCACTACCGCCTCGTGGATGCCAAGGACGAGTTCTTCGCCGCTCTGAAGGGGCAGATAGACCCGGAGGCGAAGCGCAAGGCCATCGGAGAGAAGTTCATAAGGGTGTTCGAGCGGGAGGCCGAGGCCTTCGGCGCAGACCACCTGGTGCAGGGAACGATAGCGCCGGACTGGATCGAGAGCGGGGACGGCGTTCGTGACACGATCAAGAGCCATCACAACGTCGGCGGATTGCCGAAGGACATGACCCTGAAGCTGGTCGAACCGCTGTGGGACCTCTACAAGGACGAGGTCAGGTCCGTGGCCCGCTTCCTCGGGGTTGAGGTGTCCGAACGCCAGCCCTTCCCCGGGCCGGCCCTGGCCATAAGGGTCATCGGAGAGGCCAACCCGGAGACGGTGGGCGTTGTGCGCGAAGCGTGCGCGATCGTCGAGGAGGAGCTTGAAGCGGCCGCCGACAAGGGAAGCATGCCCCGTCCCTGGCAGTACTTCGCCGTGCTCCTCCCGATCAAGTCGGTCGGCGTGCAGGGGGACCGCCGCGCGTACGGTCGTACCGTGGCCATAAGGTCCGTGGAGTCGGTGGACGCCATGACCGCCTCCTTCTCCAAGATCCCGTACGACGTGCTGGAGCGCATTTCGCTGCGCATAACCAATGAGATGAAGGCCAACGTGAACCGCGTGGTGTACGACGTCACGCACAAGCCGCCGGCGACCATCGAGTGGGAGTGATCACAGCAGCTCGTCAAGCTCCTTCCAGTCGTCCACGGTGTGGTCCGGGACTATGGAATCGTCAGGGTGGAAGTAACCGCTCTTCTTCAGCACGGCCTTCATGCCCACGGACTTGGCTCCCTTCACGTCGAACTGCAGGGAGTTGCCGATGTACATCGATTCATCCCTGCCAACGCTCAGGTTGAACATGGCCATCTTGAACAGGCGGGGGTTGGGCTTCCTGAGCCCGACGTCACTGGAGAATATCATGTCGTCGAAGAAGCCCTCCAGGTGAAAGTGCCTTATGTCCCTCAGCGGATATTCCGAGGGCAGCCCCCAGGCCACGTCCGAGATCAGGCCGATCGAGCAACCCCGGTCCTTCACCCTCTGCAGCATCTCCAGGGTTCCCGGCACCAGGACCCTGTCCTCCCGCAGCGACTCGTAGAAGGCCTCCATGCCATCGTGTATGAGCCCCTCGTCCACCGAGCAGCCGGCAGAATCGAAGATGGTGAGGAGCACCTTGTCCAGAGGGATCTCATGCATGTCCTGCATCTTGCGGTCCCGGTTCGAGTTCAATATATCCAGGACCGACCGGCGGAACTCGGGCTCCCCCATGCACCCCCCGGTGTCCGTGGCCAGGTGAAACAGCCTTCTGACTATCCTCTCCTCCGGCCTCGACCAGTCGTGGTAGTAGTCGATCAGGGTGTGGCCCAGGTCGAATATCACGGCCTTCATGTTAGTTCGTAATGCAGAGGCCTGAGATAAAATCATTTCCCGGGACCATCCCGGAGGTCCGACCAATCGTTTTATACCAAATACCGATGATTCGGCCCCGATGCGGGTCTACGTGGTGGACAACGGGGGCCAATGGACGCACCGAGAGTGGCGCGTGCTGAAGTACCTTAAGGTTGAGACGAAGATAGTTCCCAACACCACCACTTTCGATCAGGTCCGTGATGTGGACGCTCTAGTTCTGTCGGGCGGGGCGCCGGACGTGGCCTCGGAGTCCGGGCGCATGGGCAACAACGGCGAGTTCCTCGACAAGGCCGATTTCCCCGTTCTCGGCATATGCGCAGGCATGCAGTTCATGGCCACGCACTTCGGCGGCACCACCGGCCCGGCGGTCCGTGCCGAGTTCGGCCGCACCCGCCTTTACGTCGACGAGGAGGACCAGCTCTTTCAAGGGGTTCCCAGGGAGTTCGACGTCTGGGAATCGCACAACGACGAGGTGAGGACGGTACCGGAAGGATTCCAGGTGCTGGCCCATTCCGACACCTGCCAGGTGGAGGCCATGCGTTCACTGCGCCGGCCGCTGTACGCCGTCCAGTTCCATCCCGAGGTGGAGAACACAGACTTCGGGACGGACATATTCCGCAACTTCCTGAGGGCGGTGGAGGAATGGCACCGCTGAGGCAGGAGCTGGGAGGGGTGCTCTCTGACGCCCTGAAAAAGCGCCGCCGGGACGACTCGCTGGAGGTGGCGGTGGGCCGGGAGACCCGCCGGGCCGGTATGCGATACCAGGACTACCTCGAGGTAATGGAGGCCGTGAGGGGGATGGCAAGGAAGAGGAAGCTGGATCCCTGGAAGGCTGCCGAGGTCCTATTGGACGAGCAATAGCAGCACCACGGCCATCAGGACGACCACTGCCAGGACCAGGGCCAGGATGGCGGCCCGCCGGTCGCTGCCCAGAACGATCGGCAGGGGACCTATCATTATCACCCCTCCCACCGATGCCTTTTCCGTTGGCCCTGGTATTTCCCCCCCGCGCGTCCACAGGCCCAAGGAGAGGGCCATCAGCGCCGCGAGACCCAGGAGCAGGAAGGCCACCCCGCAGCCCCCCTCGGCCTTAAGTACCGGAACTATCAGTAAGAGGTACAGCTCGATCTCCCCCCTTTCCCAGGCGACCCATCCCAGGGCAGCGGAGGCCGCGAGGAGGGCGCCTGCAAGTGCCCAAACAGTTACCCGTCTCACGGTGCTTCATCGGTCCATACCATTTTTTACTTACCCGTGCCTTGAGGACATAATGCCCGATCCCCGGCCTCGAGTGGTCATCAGCCGATGCATAGAGTTCGCAGCATGCCGTTACAACGGAGCGATGGTGAAAAGCGATACCGTGCTTCGCCTGATGCCCTATGTGGAGTTCCTGCCAGTGTGCATGGAGGCGGACATGGGACTTGGCATCCCGCGGGACCCGGTGCGCATCGTCAGGAAGGACGGAGCGGACCGCCTGGTCCAACCAAGCACCGGGAGGGACCTGACCGATACCGCCCTGCGGTTCACGCGGGAGCACCTGGCCAACCTCAGTGACGTGGACGGTTTCCTTCTGAAGGGCCGCTCGCCCTCCTGCGGCATAAAGGACGTGAGGGTATACCCGCCCGGGGAGGGCAAGGCAGTTCTCACCGGCAGGTCCTCCGGCATGTTCGCCCGGGAGGTGCTGAATGCCTTCCCGGACCTGGCGATCGAGGACGAGACCAGGCTGCTCAACGGTCGCATAGCCGATCACTTCCTGACCAGGATATTCACCCACGCGCGCTTCCGGGGGTGCCTGGAAAGGGGAACGCCGAAGGCGCTCATGGACTTCCACGCCCGGCACAAGCTTCTGCTGATGGGCTACAACCAATCGGCCATGCGCAGGCTGGGGCGCATCTCCGCCTCCTCGGCTCCCTTGGAGGAGCGCCTTCAGCAATACTCGATGGATCTGCACCAGGCCCTGCGCAGACCTCCGAACTGCCGTTCATGGAACAACGCGATGATGCACGCCATGGGCTATTTCTCCGGGAAGCTCGAGCCCCAGGAGAAGCAGCACTTCCTGCGCTCCCTGGAATGGTTCGTCGAGGGAAAGGTGCCGCTTTCCGCTCCACTGCTCATGCTCCGCTCCTGGGCCCTCAGGTACGAAGAGGAGTACTTGCTGCAGCAGGTCCTGTTCGAGCCCTACCCGGCGGAGTTCATGGGGCTGCTCGGAACGGACGCCTGCTCCGGCAGGGACCTTTGGGAGGTCGCCCGATAAGGTTTTAATCCGCAAGCGGCGATTCCTGTTCCCGGCATGACCACACTGAACTCGGTGCTCAAGGAGATCCTGGAATCGAGGGGCTTCCTGGTGGACCAGGACGGGTCCTTCGTGCGCGGGCGCCGCGAGGGCATCGAGCTGCATTTCTTCCCATATTCCCGGCACTCCCCGGCCGCCATGGAGGAGCTGACCAAGACCGCCCCCGCCATCAAGGGGAAGGTGGTACTGGCCGCCCTGGTGCCTCTGGCGGAGTCCACCCTGGCAGCCCTGCCACCGGAGGTAGTGGTGTGGGACCGCGAGGCGGTCGAGCACGAGGTGGGCCGCACCCGCATCGAGAGACTGGTGGGTGAGGACGATCACGGTTTGATCGACGACCTCTACGCGGACGATTTCCCGCTGATGGAGGAAGATGACCAGGATGCCGGTGAGGAGGAGAGGATAGTCCCCATGCACATGTCCCTGCAGGACGTGGTGGAGCTGTCCACCAAGACAGTGGGCGGCTTCAGCCATCGTCTGGAACTCGTTCCCCATTACCTCTTCAGCTATGACGTCCCCCTTTACGTGGGAGAGGGGAAGATCGGCCAAAGGGAGGGGACCCTGGCCGTCAACGCCCTGACCAAGGACGTTCAGCCCTGGGACGAAGTGCCCGAGACAGTGACCCGCCTGGACCAGGGGCACAAGCGCCTGGAGCCCTTGCTGGAGGAGGAGGACGCCTCCGCCATCGCCCGCTCGACGGTCGAGAGCGAGCACACCTGCGAGAGGGACATGATCACGGAGAACGGCCAGGTGACAATGACCGAGAGGGTGACCGTGCATCCCCGCCTGGACCTTGGATGCGTGAGGGGGCTGGGCATCTATTACGTGCCGATATGGTGCGTCGAAGGCACCAAAGGGGTCATGATACTCAACGCCAGCACCGGAAAGGTTCTCAGCGAGGACTATTTCCGGGACCTTCTGTGATCCGGTCCAGGCGCTGCCTTATGTTCTTCCAGTGGGCTCCGTGCCAATAGGCCTTGCCGCACCTGCTGCACAGCCAGAACTCCTGGTGAACGCTCCAGGTGCCCTCCGGCACCCTGCCCCTCACCGCTTCCTTGTCCACCTTCTCCAGCTCCCCGTTGCAGGCGGTGCAGCGGGTCCCCTCTCTCTCCAGGCTCAGGCCGAAGCGCTCCATCACCGCCGAAAGTTGGTCGTCCAGGACATCGCTCTCCAGGTAGAACCCCCTGGGCCCGGCCCGCTGCGCCAGCTGCCGGTCCCTGGTGAGCAGGGACCTGTTCCCAAGCATGCCGAGCAGGTCCCCGTCGGCGGCGTCCCGAACGTACACGGAATCATAACCGATCATCCTGAGCCAACGGGCCAAGGAACCCAGCATGCCATCCAGCAGAAAGGCCGGCTCAGGCATCCCGCACGGCCTCGTACGTCAGATGCACCCCGGTGCCGAGACGCTCCACCGATACCAGGCGTAGCGGCACGCGCTCCCCCTCCAGGAAACCATCCCCGTCCACTGGGGTCGGGGACCCCCTGCCCCCGATTATGCGATCGCCCACGAAGACGGAGTACACGTCCACCAGGCCGGCCTTGAAGAAGGAGTGTATTGTCTCCCCCCCTCCCTCCACCAGGAGCCTGGACACCCCTCTCTCCCCCAGCAGCTCGAGCAGGGCGCCCAGGTCTATGCGGCCTTTACCCAACCGCACCGTTTCCGCCCCCGCGTAACGCCTTTCGCAATCCTCCAGGGTGACCATGAGCGTGCTGGCCCCCGGGCCCAGCACCAAAGCGCTGTCCGGCACCTTTCCGCGGGGGTCAAGTACCACGCGCAGCGCCTGGCGGTCCGGCGGGAGCCCCTTGACCGTGAGATGCGGGTCATCGGCCAAAACGGTCCCCACTCCCACCAGTATCGCCTGGCACTCCGAGCGCAGCCGTTTCACCCTCTCCATGTCCTCCGGGGAGGAGATGCGCAGCTGCCTCCTCTCCGCACCAGCTATCTTCCCGTCGGGGGACATGGCGCAGTTCACGATAACCCTGGGCCTCATGGACGGTGTATTCCCGGAGCTCATCATAATGGTGATGGGAAGGTTCATTAATAGCAATAGACCGATATCCGCGCCGATGAACGATTTCGACATAATCGAGCTGAAGAGGTCCAACCTCCGGGGCGCCACGGTCATCGAGGGATTCTCCAGCATAGGCCTGGTCGGTTCCATAACCGCCAACTATCTGGTCAACCTGCTGGACCTGGAACTTGTAGCCGTGATCGATTCCCCTTACCTTCCTTCCGTTTCCATCGTCAGGGACGGCGTTCCCTATTCCCCTGTTCGCGTCTATTCCGGCGTCATCGGGGAGAAGGGCAGCGACAAGATCGTGGTCATAGTGTCCGAGTTCGAACCCCCCCAGGAGATACTCAAGCCCCTGGCCTGGACCATAATGGACTGGGTGGAGGACAAGGGCTGCAAGATGGTCATATCCCCGGAAGGGCTGGCCAACAAGTCCGGGGAGGAGGTCGAGGAACTCGAGGAGAAGGAGGTCGAGGATTTCAAGGTCTTCGCAGTGGCCTCCACGCCCAGGGCCAGGCAGACGCTCATCAAGAACGACATCCCCATATTCGAGAACGGGGTGGTGGTCGGGCTGGCCGGGGTCCTTCTCAATGAAGGGGTGAACCGCAACTTCGATGTCGTTTCAATACTCTCCGAGGCCCATTCCGATTATCCCGACGCTAGGGCCGCTGCGGCGGCCACCGAGGCCATAGACAAGCTGCTACTGCATACCCAGCTGGACACCCAGCCGCTCCTTGAAGAGGCGGCCCTCATCGAGGAGGCCCTGAAGGAGATCAAGAAGAAAACGGGAGAGAGCGAGGAACTGGCCAAGAAGCGCTCCATCATGTATGGATGATGTCGATGCGATAGGGCGGCGCTTCCCCTACCTCGAAGCGCACGGGCAGGAAGCGGGGCAGAAGGCGCATCTGCGAGGCAAGGTGCCCGCTCATCCTTCCCACGGTGAAGCACGAATCCCCCCCGGCCAGGGCCATGTAGGTGATCATCTGGTCAGCGGTGCGGGAGTCCAAGGTGCCCCCGGCCTCAACGGCCTTGCTCAGGCAGCTGGCCGCCTCGCGCCCGACCTTCTCCGACGGCAATCCTCTCTCGCCCAGGGCGCTCCATCCCAGTATGGTTCCCCCGTATTCCGCGGCCAGGGTCAGCCCGGCCCCCGGGGAGCGCCCCGTGGAGACCACCTTCTCGGCGATCATATCCGGAAACTCCCTCCGGGCCGAGGCCAGCATTCGGTCGGCCACTCCCTCCGGCAGATCCTGCACGCAGCTCCTTCCGAGCACCCTCAGCAGCTCCCCGCGCTCCTCCAGCCTCAGCGGCGAGAGGGGGCCGCCCTTCACCCTCAGTCTGACCGTTCCCCCGCCCTTGGGATGGAAACCCCGGCTCAGAACGGTCATTTCCAGTTCCGCACCCATGCGTCTGAGCAGGGGGAACAGCACCATCTGGTAATGGTCCACTGGCGGGGACCAGCGCACGTTCGTGCCTCCAGTGAGCATCAGCCCCGTCTCCAGCGGCGAGGCCACCAGGGCGGGAAGGGCCGACTGCATGAGCAAAGTCAGGCTGCCCGCCGTCCCCACGTCGTACTCGTGCGTCCCTCCTGACAATGTGCCGGGGAAAAAGGTCAGCTCGCGCGAACCCGCGTACCCCCCCTCCACCCGCGCCGAGCAAAGCTGCTGCACAAGGCGCACGCCGGCCAGGTGCTGTGGCTTGAGCCCGGGGTCCGGCCTGCCCGCCCTGATGTCGGTGATATGGAACGGCTGGCCGGTCAGCGTCGAAAGCGAAAGCGCCGTGCGCACGGTCTGCCCGCCGCCCTCGCCCTCCGAACCGTCCAGCTCTATCATCAGGCCTTCCCGGCCCGGTAGGCCAGTACGATCTTCCACGCCTCGTTCAATATCAGCGCCATCATGCTCAGCGGGACTATCAGCGCCCACTCCTCCCATCCCAGCTGGGCGGTGCGGAAGGCGTCTCTGAGCCCCGGCAGGTACACCACCGCGAGCTGGAGCAGCATGGAGACCGCCACGGCGGCGAGCATCTTGCGGTTGGTGAGCAGCCCCATCCTTCTGATGGTCAGGGTCGGGGACCGGGCGGAGAAGGCGAAGAGCAGCTGCGACAGCACCATGGTGCAGAAGGCGACGGTCCTGGCGTGCTGTACCTCGCTCTCCCCTCCCGACAGGTCCAGAACGCCGACCAGTGCAAATGCCAGCAATGCGGACGCGGCGAAGACCCCGCCTATGAAAAGCACCCTGATCGCGGCACGGCGGGTGACCGGCGGCTCCTCCGGGTCGTTAGGCGCCCTCTCCATTATGTTCGGCTCTATGGGCTCGACACCCAGGGCCAGTGCCGGAAGGCCGTCCGTGACCAGGTTCATCCAGAGCAGGTGCACCGGAAGAAGGAACGGCATGAAATCCGGGTCCACAAATATCAGGCTGGCCACGAACATGGCGAGCACCTCCCCGGAGTTGCAGGAGAGCAGGAAGGAAACGAACTTGCGAATGTTGTCGTACACCCCCCGCCCCTCCTCCACCGCGTTGACTATGGAGGCGAAGTTGTCGTCCATGAGCACCATCTGCGACGCCTCCTTGGAAACGTCCGTGCCCGTTATGCCCATGGCCACCCCTATGTCGGCCTTCCTGAGCGCCGGGGCGTCGTTCACCCCGTCCCCGGTCATTGCCACTATCTCTCCCCGGGCCTGCAGGGCATCGACTATTCGCATCTTGTGCTCCGGGGCCACGCGGGCGAACACGTTCACGTCCTTCAGCAGCTCCGCGAGCTCCTCGTCGGAAGCGGTCTCCAGCACTCGCCCGTTCACCACCTTGTCCTGGCCAGGTTCTGCTATGCCCATCTCAATGGCGATCGCCCTGGCGGTCAGCTCGTGGTCCCCGGTTATCATTATGACCCTTATGCCGGCGCTGCGGCACTTGCGTACCGCCTCCATCGCCTCCCCGCGCGGGGCGTCCATCATACCCACAAGGCCCATGAATGTGAACTCCCGCTCCAGGGTCGCCTCCTCCAGCGGTACGTCCGTGACGTCCCGCACCGCTATCGCCAGCACCCTGAGGGCGCGGCTGGCCATCTCGTTGTTCTTTGCCAGCAGCGATCCGGCCGTGTCCCGGTCCATCTCAAGGTCCTTCTCCTGGGCGCGGCGCTTGGTGCACAGGGGGATCACGCTTTCCGCCGCCCCCTTCATGAAGGCCATCTTCCTCCCGTCCACCTCGTGCACGGTGGTCATGCGCTTCTTGACGGAATCGAAACCCAGTTCGAATATGCGTGGGCTATTTTTTACGACATCCTCCACCTCGATACCGGCCTTGCGGGCGGTGACGATCAGGGTCCCCTCCGTCGGGTCCCCCCTCACCTTCCACTTGCCCTCTTCCTGGTGCAGGGAGGAATCGTTGCAGAGCGCCCCGGCCACCAGCAGCATCATCAGGTCCTTATGCCTTGCCAGGTCGATCGATGCGCCCTGGATAAAGAACTCGCCCCGGGGCTCAAAACCTTCCCCGGAGACGCTTACGGTGTCCCCCATGAATATCTCGCGTATGTTCATCTCGCCCTTGGTCAGGGTGCCGGTCTTGTCCGTGCAGATCACGGTGGCGCTGCCCAGAGATTCGACGGCCGGCAACTTTCGCATGACCGCCTTACGTCTGGCCATGCGCTGAAGCCCCAGGGCCAGTGATATGGTGACCACGGCCGGGAGCCCCTCTGGTATGGCCGCGACTGCCAAGCTAACGGACGTGAGGAACATCTCCTCCGCCGCCACTCCCCGCAGGTATCCCACCGCGAAGATGAACACGCAAACCCCCAGGACCATGATGCCCAATTGCTTCCCCAGGCGGTCCAGCTTCTTCTGCAACGGTGTGTCCTCGTCCTCCGACTGCACCATCCTGGCGATGTTTCCCAGCTGGGTCAGCATCCCGGTGGAGGTGACGACCGCCCTTCCCCGGCCGTGGTCCACGGTGCATCCGGAGAACACCATGTTCTCCCGGTCCGACAGCAGCGTGTCGGACGGGAGGACCTCAA